>Ga0302296_1000129_pt1 | contig 64964 bp, 54 predicted proteins | sample III_Fen_N3_1_FD_194546 | JGI IMG/M metagenome (GOLD analysis project Ga0302296, IMG submission 194546) | Peat permafrost microbial communities from Stordalen Mire near Abisko, Sweden - III_Fen_N3_1 | ecosystem: Environmental > Terrestrial > Soil > Wetlands > Permafrost | place: Sweden: Abisko... | reverse complement strand
TGGTTAAAAATCTAATAGTTGTTTCGATGGCAAACTTACACGTTTGTTTATTGTTAGTCAATAGTTCTTAAGTACTATTTTTTGTGTTTTTACAGAATATATATTAGCAAAGATTTTTTGAGAGAGAATAACAACACAATAAATAGTAAACAGAATGAACTCAAATCCCTTGTATATAAAGCCATTTGGAAACCAAACTAATGCTGTTTTCACACCCTTTAGCTTAGCTTGTGTGCCGACTTCCTCAATGGGAAACCCCATTGCCTTAATCAACAAGCACATTCATGTATTCATATATATAAACTCCTTAGTCATTGTACCGATTAAGGAACTTATAAATAGAATCAAGTCGGTATTGTTAACGATTACAGATTTCATATATATGACTTCTGTAATCATTAAGCATTTTACCCAAGTCATACATATAAATCCATTAATGGGGTTTATGTCCAAGGTAATTCGGTTTACGACTTCTGTAATGATATATATAACCAAGTCAATCGTAAACCCCATTGCCTTAATGGGGTTTCACTGTAAGTCAATGGGGTTTCACAATAAGTCACTTTGCTTTTTTCCCTATGAAATGGGCTCATCCAAAGACTTAATACTCTCACAATGTAAGCACATGAACAAGTATTTTACATCAGTAATTAAGCCTATTCACTCTTTCATTAATGGAATTGCTTATGTTATTGAGCCGAATGCGTCAGTAATTGAGCAAACTAATGTGGTTGTTACAAAGCTTTACTTGGGAAGAGGAAATATAGACTGGAAGATTTTTAACTCACCCCCGGTGCTTTTCACCACCCCCTCTCTATACATCTAATCTTTATATACATCTTTTTTTGAAAACCCAATAATGTGTATTATGGCTAAAATTCAATGTTTTGACAAAGAAATGTCCCGTTAGGGACAGAATATTGGTAGAAAACAAATCAACGTTTTTATGTTCCGTCCCGTACGGGACGGCAGATTTCGAAAATCACAGTTTCTACCGAGCTTGTATGCCTAACGGCATAAGAATATATCATCATAAATAAATCGTTTTTTTATGATGTAAAACAATTCATTTTTAAAAATTTAGATGTGTATAAAGATTAGCTATACATAATACATAGAGAGGGGGAAAGTTTGCAAAGCAAACTGGGGGTGAGTTAAATGCTTTACAACCCATTCACACACATAACAACAAATATTCACTCATTAATAACATAAACTTTAAAAATTAAAATCTATCACCATGAACATTCAAGTAGTATTAAATCTTTCGAAATTGAGCAATGCTCAAGTGTTGGTCGATGCCGACCATTATGCAACAAGCATAGTAGGTAATCCTTATTTCACAAACGAGGCTATGGCCGATGATATTAAAAAACTGCAAGCATCAATAGTTGCATTTCGTAACGAGTTGAATGCACCGCTCAGCGAAACTAAAAAAGACAAAGTTTTGAACGCTCGCGATGTGCTAGACCGTACACTAAAAATGGTTAAAGCCGATGTAGAAATTCGTGCCAATGCTCCAGATCTTTCCGATGCCGAACGTGTAACTATAGTGCATAGTGCAGGTATGACAGTAAAAACACAAATACATCCTCAGTCGAGAGTGTTTTCGGTTAAAGCAGGCGACATATCGGGTTCTGTTTTATTGTATGCACAAGGTGGTGCTGTGGCACACGAGTGGCAATATACAAACGACATTGTCAACTTCAGCAATCGCATTCCGCTACCAACAACCACTACAGCAAAAACCGAAATTGATGGCCTAAGTCCCAAAACCGAATATGCCTTTTTTCATAAACCAGTAGTGGCTGGCGAAAAAACCGAATGGGAAAACCCAATACTCTTTATGGTTAAATAAGCTATATTGTTTTTTCTTCTCTCGGTGGGGGGCTGACTGTTAATCATTGTATTACTCTCAGCCCTTTTTTATTTGAGTTTTTAACCATTATAAAATAGTAAATAATACTCACTAATTTAGATTTTTTGATATATTTGTTTTTGGAAAATATGTAACAGCAATTATGTTTATTTGATGGTTTTAGTTGACTAAAAATAATTGTGAATATATAATGTTAGGCATAATTGTAAAAAAAGAATCAACCATAAAGCTAATAGATAGAACTTATGACTTTTACAAAAAAACAAATTACCAAAGCTGGAGATATTCTAAAAGATAAGACAGATAAGACAGATGAAGAAATTCTATGGGCTGAAGATGTTCTTACTTTTTGGAGAACAATTCATAGTTCTGTTATAACCGATTTTCACAATGATTTAAAGTCTAAAGTAAATGAAGTAAACGATCAAGCAATTGTTGTACAAAGAATAAAGCGTTCACATTCTATCATTTCAAAGTTAAATAGAATGGATGGAATGTTGCTCGCAAGAATGCAAGATATCGCTGGTGTAAGAGTTATTTTGAATGACTTGAATGAGGTTTATCAGCTTGTAGACAAAATAAGAAATTCTGATTTTCAACATGAATTCAAAAATAGTAAAGATTATATTTTTGAACCTAAAGAAAGTGGATATAGAGGTATTCATCTGATATATAAATACAATAATCCAAGTAAACCTGATGCAAACGGTCTATTCATTGAATTACAATTAAGAACAAGGCTTCAACACACTTGGGCTACTGCTGTTGAAACTATGAGTACATTTCTTGGAACGCATTTAAAATTCAATGAAGGACAGCAAAAATGGTTAAAATACTTTGCTCTTACAAGTTCTGCCTTTACTTTTATAGAAAAAACACCACAAGTACCAAAATTTGAAAAATTATCAGAACTAGAAACTCTAAAAAGTACAATTTATGAATATAATTACAACAAAATTAATGAATCACTAAGTGCATATTCTGTTGCTGCTAATTTTATTTGTACAAAGGTAGATACAAGTAAAAAATATCATTTAGTTACTCTTGATATTCAAAAGCGAGTTGTTCAAATTAAAAGTTATGGAGAAGACCAAATTGATCTTGCAAATAATGCCTATACAGAACTCGAAAGAGAATCTAAGGAAGATGGCAATATGCAATCAGTTCTTGTATCAACTGAATCCATTAATGAGTTACAAGATGGATTTCCAAACTATTTCTTGGATATTAGAGAATTTTTAAATCAAATGGAATTTATTAAAAAAAGATTGAAAAAATAAATAACTATGCCCCTGTTAACTTGAGGCTACAATCGAAGCAAGTTCGGCGATCGGCTTTGCCGTCTTAATAATACTTACGATAATGTGTTTTGAGTTACATTTGTTTTTGAAAATTATGTCATTATGTATATATAAATGTTGTTTTTTATTTAACCAAATAATTTTATATGAAAAATTTTCTTCCTGAAAATATATTAAATAAAAAAAATCTTACTAAATCAGAAAAGGAGAGCTTCCATTTAGACTATCTCGAAAACAAGTCAATTGTAGGAATTGACATATATAAATATAGTGAGTATAAAGAGAATATTCAAGTATATGTACCTGTCTTATTTAATTCAATTTACAAATTAACAGTTAATATGTGTTTTAAAAACGAGACTTTCTTTTTTGATCTTTATGGAAATAAAATAGAAGATTTCAAAGATAATTTTATAAGTACTGGTGATGGTGGTTTTCAGATTTTTGACAATCCATTTCAGTCATTAATCTTTTGTGCATATTTTGAATTAAACGTAAGAAGATTTAATTCTGGAAGTTTTATTTCAAATCTCAATAAAAACTTATTTTCAATTATTAATAGAATTGAATTGAGATATTGTTTAACTTATGATAAAGTAATTAATTACAATAAGAATTTCTACGGTACTGGAATTATTAATAATGCTAGAATTTTAGCAAAAGACAATTTAAATAGGCTTTTGATTGATCAAAACACATTAAGTTGGTTTGAACATAATATAAATACAATTGAAAATTTGATAGACATTAATATTTCTCATTTAGCAAATATTCCATTATTCAAAGATAATAAAAAAGGACTGGTATCTCTTTTTTTTGATGACGGTGAAGATATTAATAAATTTAAAACTTTAGATATACTTAAGATTGGGACCATCCTTTCTAAAAATACAAGTTTAAATATTTATAATTTAAAATTGCAGTTTAAAATTGGATTTGATAAAGAAAAAGGTATGTTTAAAAAAGAATATGAATACTTTATTTATACTCTGGGAAATTTAAACACTCAAGGAATTAATTAACCCCCCTGTTAGCTTGAAGCTATAATCGGAGCAAGTTCGGCTGAGGCTCCTACCTCAGTCGTTACTATCAAAACAGGCTGTAGCCTGAAAACATAAAAGTGACGAAGGTAGAACCTTCGCCGAACGAGGAAGCAAGAGAAAAACAAATCATGAATATAAATAAAAAAAAAGGATACCCGATGCCTTATTCAAGTAGGGATTAATGCTAATTATTATGTATAAAAAATTATTAAAGCTTTCTGTATGTATTGCTTCTGTAGCAATAGTATTAAATTCGTGTAGTAAAGATGCGAACAATTCATCATCAGGCAACAGTACAAATAACAAAACAACGGCAGTTTTTAATCCTTCGATCAAATATGGATCGTTGACCGATAAGGATGGTAATGTTTATAAAACGGTAACTATTGGCACACAAACATGGATGGCCGAAAATCTTCGTACAACAAAGTATAATGATGGCACAAAAATAACCAACTATCTTAATTACAAGAATACTACAAATGATGATACCATTGCAACCTATGGACGTTTATATAACTGGGATGCAGTAAGTTCTGGTAATCTTGCACCTGCTGGCTGGCATGTGCCATCTAATGATGAGTGGACAACTTTAATTACCTATCTTGGGGGGTCAGGCGTAGCTGGTGGAAAACTAAAAGAAGCAGGCAAAACACATTGGAAAAATCAAAACATAGCTGCAACGAACGAATCGGGTTTTACTGCTCTTCCTGCAGGCGAATATTTCGCTGGTAATGGGTTCTATGATCTTGGAAGCCAATGTAAATGGTGGACTTCTTCTGTTTACCTCATGAGCGGCACTGGTTATGCATGGTACCGCACAATCGTAGACTATGCTGGCAGTATAAGCTATGACAACGATCGTACATCTGAATATTTTTCGGTTCGTTGTGTGAAGAATAATTAATCTGTTTTTTTATTGCTAAACGTTCTATTTTTTTCAAAATATAATTTAATAAAGTGTATGTAGAGACGCAATATTTTGTGTCTCTACATACAATAATATTTGTCCCTCCCCTGTTAACTTGAAGCTACAATCGAAGCAATGTTCGGCTGAGGTTCCTACCTCAGTCGTTACTATCAAAACAGGCTGTAGTCTGAAAACATAAAAGTGACGAAGGTAGAACCTTCGTCGAACGAGGGAGCAAGGGTATCAGCAATTATGTTTATTTGATGGTTTTGGTTGAATAAAAATAATAGTGGATATATAATGTTAGGCAACAACTACAAAAAATGACAATATGAAAATATACAGTAATTTGATAGCCGTTTTTTTTCTTTTAGTTGGAGTATGTGGATATTCACAATCAAGTGAAGTAACATACTACAAAAATGAAAAAACAACAAGAATTGCAAATGAATCGAGTGCAAAGTATAAAAAAACGATTACTAAATTCCAGAATGGGAATGTTACCACCGAGATTGAAAATATTCAAACAAAGACAATAATTAGTAGTGAGACATACAGAGGGACTGAGCCATATGGAATTTGGATAATTAAGGCAAATGATTCTTTTGTGAAATTGGACTTTGATTTTGATTTAGTTTATTCAGATGATTGTAATTGTGAGAATCAAAAAGCAACTACAGATAATGAACAAAATAAAATAATCGAGGACTTAAAAAGATACCTTGCGAGCAAAATGATTTATCCCCAAAAAGCATTAGAAGAAGAAATTGAAGGACGAGTTAAGACTTCTTTTAAGATAAATGATAAAGGTGAAATTATAAATTATTCAATCACGAAAAGTAAAAACATTTTATTAGATAAGGAAGCTATTCGTGTGCTAAGATTAATAAAGTTTTCTAATCTCGATTTGACTAAAATTAAAGTTATAAATAATTGTTTCTGTATACCTATGTTTTTTAAGTTACTATAATTTACAGCTACTAGCCCCTTCTCTGTGTTAATACATATTTGCAATGTAGGGATTACTAAACTTCAAATGTTCTATTCGTAACATAATGTATAACTAACACAAAAACCCTAACCAACATGAAAAAAATATACCTTGCTTTAATTTTGCTTATTTGTACTGTTCAATTAGAAGCACAACAAACTACAGCAATTCCTGACCAAAATTTCGAACAAGCACTAATTGATTTAGGCTACGATATCGGAACTCCCGATGGTTTTGTATTGACAGATAGTATAAAAAATATTATAAAATTAGATATTGGTTTAAGGAAAATTACTGATTTAACAGGAATAGCTTACTTCACAAAATTGCAAGTATTGTATTGTAATAATAATTCAATATCAAGTCTTGATTTGTCTTCTAATAAATTATTAACAGACGTTCAATGTGCTTATAATTCCATTTCATCATTAGATTTATCATCAAATATTAAGCTCGAAAAATTACAGTGTAGTAATTCAAAATTACAATCCCTAAATATTTCAAATTGTTTACAATTAACAGAGTTAACATGTTCATACAATTCTCTTACTATTTTAGATATTTCAAATAATAAAAACTTAACTACTTTATGGTGTGATTCAAATCATATTACTAATATTGACTTCTCTAATAATAAAGAACTCCAAGTTTTGGATTGTTCGCAAAATGCACTAAAAACAATTGATGTCTCTGAATGCACAAAATTGTTCCAATTCTTCTGTATGAATAACAAATTGATTCATTTAGATTTATCATCAAATTATGATTTAAAATTTCTTGTTTGTAGTTATAATTCATTAACATACCTTAATTTAAAAAATGGGAATAATCTAAAACTGCAGAGTATTATTATGAAAAACAATCCAAATTTGGAATGTATAATTGTAGATAATCCATGGTTTTCAATACAAAATTGGGGTACAAAATATGTTTCAAGTAAAGATTCAATTGCTCAATATACTACTGCACCTTGTGGCTCAAATCTTATTTCTGGGAAAGTTTTTTATGATTCAAATTCAAATTGTAATTATGATTTAAGTGATCATCCTTTGTTGGGATATTTAATTAAAATTTCAGGAAATTTTGAATCTTATAAAATCACTGATAATAATGGTAATTATTCTTTTTTAGTAGATTCAAACTTAAATGTAAATGTATCTTTAGTTAAACCTGTTGATTCTGCTAATATTGGAGGATATTGTAAATTGAACGGATATACTTTTAATACTGGAGGAAGTAATTTTAATACTTCAAATGTAAATTTTGGATTAAAATTAAAACCATATTCAAAACTATCTATTAATATTTCAAAAACTCGGATGCGTAGATGTTTTAGAAATTCAACTAAAATTTCATGTCAAAATGATGGTACTAAAGATGAATATAATGTAAGAGTTTATGTTCAATATCCAGAATATGTAAGCCTTATTTCTGCAACTAAACCAATTTCAAATGTAGACATTGTAAACAAAATCTATATGTTCACTTTAGACACCTTAAAAGCGTTTAGTAAAAGTGAAATTAATCTCATAGATTCAGTTAATTGTGGAAATGAAGATATTAGATTTTACACTCAGTGTATAAAAACATGGATAACTCCAAAATCAAAACTTTTTTTAACGAAAGATACACTTGCTTGGGATAAGAGTAATATTAGTGTAATTCAACGACCAAAGTGTTTAGGTGATTCTATTGTACAATTTACAATTAAAAACAAGGGAACAGGCAATATGAATATACCACAAAAATATAGACTATACTATAATAATGAAATAACAGATTCAGGATCTTTTAAATTATCGTCAAATGATAGTTTAATAATTGGTAGTAGTGCCGATGGTAGCACTATTCGCCTTGAAGCAGACCAATATCAAAATTACCCAGGACAAAGTATTCCTCGTGCAACAATTGAAGGATGTGGGAGTTCTACACCAGCAAAAGCTAGTTTGGGATTTTGGCCACGTTCGCAATGCGATGACTTAGACCCTGATGTATCAGAAATATGTTTAGAGATTAGGGATTCTTATGATCCAAATGAAAAGACAGTAAGTCCATCTGGAATTACTGCAAAAAATTATGTTCCAACTAAAGGACCATTACATTATTCAATCGGATTTCAGAATACTGGTTCAGATACAGCATATAAAATTGTAGTAGTAGATACACTTTCCAAAAATCTCGATTTATCTACTCTTGTAATTACAGGAGCATCGCATAAATATACTTATTCGATAAGTGGACAATCTCAACCAATTCTTGAATTTACATTTAACAATATCAATTTGCCTGATAGTACAACAGATGAAGCTCATAGTCATGGATTTATTTCCTATACTTTGTACCCAAACGATAGTATTATTCCTAAATCAACTATCGATAATTTTGCTGATATCTATTTCGATTATAATAGCCCAATTCGAACAAATACAACCCATGTCGTTGCGTTCGATACTACAATTGTCAGTAACAAAATTATTTCAGTAAAACTCATTAGTTCACCAACGAGTATTTTGGATTTAGAAGTTCCAAAGATTAAAATATCGCCAAATCCATGTTCACAGAACATCGAAGTCGAAAGTTTAAACAATGATTACAATTTATTGAAAATATATTCGAGTAATGGTTCATTAATTCTTGTAAAGACAATTTCTTGTAAAGACAAAATTGATGTCTCTACATTAAATCAAGGAGCATATTTTATTATTATTAGCAATCATGCTGGAAATCAATTCAAATATGAAATAATTAAAAGATAGAGTTCAAAGCTTTTAAGATATAATTAGAACCGATAACTTCATTTAAGAAATAACGATCTCCCCTGTTAGCTTGAGGCTATAATCGGAGCCAGTTCGGCTGAGGTTTCTACCTCAGTCGTTACTATCAAAACAGGCTGTAGCCTGAAAACATAAAAGTGACGAAGGTAGAACCTTCGCCGAACGAGGGAACAATGGTAATAGCAATTATGTTTATTTAATGGTTTTGGTTGAATAAAAACAATAGTGGATATATAATGTTACAAACAAATTTATAAAACGAATAATATGAGAAGAATCCTATATATAATTATTGCATCGATTTGTTGCATAAATATTTCGATTGGACAAACTTTTTTGAAGGTAAGACAAGTATATGATTTCCAAATTGGAGATGAGTTTTATTATAAGTATATATTAATGTATCCATATAAAATCGGTGAGAAACGAAAGGTAATTGAAAAACAAGTATCAACTAATAATGATACAATAACTTACACATTCGAATGTAAAAGCTATAAAATAGAAACCATAAATAATTATGATTCAATTCAATTTTCCTATTTTACACAAACAAATAAATATTTTAATCTCGATAGTACGATGTATCATTATTGGGAAAATTCAATGATATTGAGTTCTGATTCAATAAGTTTGACACCGAGCATTACATATAAAGATTTAAATAATGTGTTAGTAGATAGTTATTTAAATTACTTGCGACTTGTGCCTCAAAAAAGTTATGATTTACATTATTACAGTGCAGGATTAGGTTGTGTATTAGCAGAAGTATTTACCGATGATGTAATTGCTACTTATAAATCTAATTATATTATGACTGCATACAAGAAAAAAGGAAATTCTTTTGGAGTACCTGATTCACTTTTAAGTGGTACAAGTATCATTACTGAAAATGATATAGAAATATTCCCCAACCCATCTCAAAGTTTGATAACAATAAAAAGTTCAAATCAAGAAACATTGCAATTTGAAATCTACAATGAACTTGGCTTAAAGGTGATTGATAGTAAATTCCACAAAAACATGTCAACTATAGATATATCAAATCTTGCATCGGGAATATATATATGTTTGATTTCAAGTAAATACGGAATGATTCAAAAGAAAATAATTAAAATTTAATAACTATTAAAAACATGAAAAGAAGGAACTCAATTTTAAACACATTATTTATACTGGGATGTATAAGTTTACTATTTAATGCATGTAAAAAAGATGATACGAGTCCCAATAATGGATTACTTGGTATACCTAAAATTAAAACACAATCATATGTATTTACCTCGACCTATATGTCGTCAAAAGATTCAATATCTACAAGTATCATTTACGATGAACTTGGCAGATATATTTCATCTCAAACCACGAGAAACGGTATCCCATATTTTACGGGGAAAATAGTTTATACCGATACTACTGCCTTAGAAACGTACACCTATTCACCAGATTCTTCGATTTTTTGGTTTTTTAAATTAAACAAGCAAGGATTTGCTACTAGCGTAAGATTTAAAGATAAAACAACACAAAAACTTAGATATAATAATGAAGGTTTTTCTTCAGACGGCGACTCGCTCATTATAGAAAATGGGAATATTGTTAAAGAAATTGATGGGACAGATACTATAATAACAAGCTTTTATTTAGATAAAGTAAATACTATTAGATATCAAAATTTAGGATTTGGCTTTTTGGGGAATGACAATAAGAATTTGATTAAATCAAGAATTCGCAAAGGAACAGTTATGAGCTCTTACTCATACAAATTCGATTCTCAAAATAGGGTTTCAGAACAAATCATCACCTCGGAAGATTATACCTATCATTTTTATTATACCTACTATTAGAAAATAGAAACAGATGAACATAAAATATTTTCTAATCCTATTTGCAAGTATACAGTTGCTTATAACCGGATGTAAAAAAGATACTGGAAACAGCGATCCTAGTTTAGTAAAAGATGTTGATGGTAATTCGTATAAAACAGTTGTTATTGGCACCCAAACTTGGATGACCGAAAATTTGAAAACAACCAAATATAATGATGGAACATTAATTCCATATTTAACAGATTCAGCTTTGTGGCAAAATACAACAAACGGAGCTGTTTGTTGCTACAATAACGACGAAAGTAAAGTTAAAACCTATGGTAGACTCTATAACTGGTATGCAGTAAATACCGAGAAATTAGCTCCTAAAGGATGGCATATTCCAAGCAACAATGAATGGAAAACACTTAAAACATATCTAATAGATAATGGTTATGGCTATGGTGGAAGTGGCGAGAGAATAGCCAAGGCAATGGCATCAACATCTTGTTGGGGTTCGTACGACGGAAACGGATTTATTGGATACAATAGACTTGACAATAACACAAGTGGGTTTAATGGATTACCAGGTGGTGGTCGATCGTACAATGGTTCGTTCTTCAGTATTGGGGAAAAAGCTAATTGGTGGTGTTCTAACGACATTATTACCTATGAATTAGCATATTATTACAGTATTCTATTATCTAGTGGAAATTCGAAAACTTCAGGTTATTCAGTTAGATGTATTAAAGATTAATTGATTCTTGTTAGCTTTTGGCTATAATCGAAACTGGAACGGTGATGGACTCTACTATCGTCGTTTTATGGTTTTAGGTTCGTCCTTATTAACATAAAATTTCAAATTGACAATTCTCGAGGAAAACATTTGGTTTGACTTATTAAATGACTAAACGTATTAACATTTTTAAACGAATACTTATATTTTTTTTGTTTTTAAAGAAAATCCTAAGCTCAATTAGAGAATCCATAAATAATTAAGCACACTGATTATATTCTATTCCTCTAATACAAAATCAGACTTTGTATTATTTTCAACTTTTTACTATATTTGATACACGTAAAAACAATTACGTACTCAAACTATAGCGATATTTTTAAAAGCAACACAACACATTATTTTATACACCTAAAGATGGATTGGCTAGTAATCTTATATTTGACATCGAAATCGATTCTAAAGGGAATAAATTGATTGGAACTGATTTGGGTATTTCAAAATTTAACGATACAACTTGGACAACATATACTACCAAAGATGGATTGGTATCAAACCGTGTTTATAAAATATATTTTGATAGTAATGGGAATAAATGGTTTGGAACAGAAGGTGGTGTTTCAAAATTTGAAGATGGAGTTGTAGGTTCAAATATTCTGGAATTAGATAAAACGAATACAATATTTTCCTACCCAAATCCAGCCATAAATGAAACAACAGTTTTATTTCCAACCAATGACAAATACTCGTTAACAGTTACTAATATAAATGGAAAACTAATAAGTCATTTAACAAGTACATTTGGTAAAAGCACCAATTTAAAAACTGAAAACATGAAATCAGGACTATATCTTTTATCACTAAAAAACCTTTCAAACAGTAATACTTATAATGGTGAATTAATGATACTAAAATAATTTCAACTGTGCCATCTCTTAATTTTAAACTTGAATAGCGTGTAAAAGTAAAAGCACATTGGTTATTGACTTGCTCATAAGAGCAGCTTTGAGTAACCATTCCTTTAAAGAATCAATATGGAAAAACTCTTTTGTAAAAAGACATATTTTGCGAATGAAGCGGCAGCAATATATTATATTGAAAAACTTCACAAGACATCTTATCGTGATAAACTTCCAGTAAGGGCTTACTTGTGCGACACTTGTTTAAACTGGCATATAACTTCGGTTAATGCTGATATTATTATTTTAAATAAAAGCTTAGAGTCTCGATTAGAGATTTTAGAAAAGGAATCCTCAAAAAAAGAACAAGACCTTTTACATAAGGTAAATTCTCTAAAAGGGATAATTGCGTCTAAAGATAAATTGATAGTATTAAAAGACATAAAGATTACAGAATTAGAAAAAAAACAATACCTAAGTATAAAGATATAATTAAAAGCTTAACAGCAAAACAGAGTAAACATGACCTAACTATTGAAAATCTGAATAACCAAATAAAGAACTTAAAAAACAAACATAACCTTCAAATAACGAAATTGACCAACATGATACAATAACATGGAAACAACAACGATTACTAGAGCTTGGATATGCAGTGTCCGATAATTTGCACTTTGTACCTGTGAACTTTGAAACCAGCTCGTGGTATGAAGAGTTATTAAAAGCAGACATGATAATAATAAACCTACCGTTATAGCTTGTACTGGAGTAGCGTTATATTTAACAAAAGAAGCCATTATTTCAACACTAAAACAAATTGCGTCATTTGCATCTGGGTCAAGCTTTGCAATAACGTTTAATATTCCAATCGAACTTGTTGATGATGAAGATAAACCATTAATTGAAATGTCGATAAAAGGAGCCCAAACATCGGGATCACTAATGATAAGCTTTTTTGCACCTTCTGAAATATTAGATTTAGCCTATCAAGCAGTTTTTAAGGATGCAAAATAATAGCTACGAAAGATATGGAACATCTTTATTTTGCGAATAGAACTGATAAGCTTTTACCTGCAAGTGGAGAAGTATTTCTTATTGCTAACACATAGAAAATTGCATAGCTTTCCATATAATTTAGGATGTAGATTGAATTTTATTATTGTGTTTTCTTCTCGATTAATAATCGTACATTTACTATTGATAAGAAAACACAAACCTAAAAAATCTTAAAAATTATGGAACCAAAAATTGCACAAAAAGCACCCTACGTTGTTGACGTTGAAAAAGGTAAAAGTTATCATTGGTGTTCTTGTGGCCAAAGTAAAAATCAACCCTATTGTGATGGTTCACATAGAGGCAGTGAATTTGCACCAATGGAATTTACTGCAAAGGAAACCGAAAAAGTGTATTTGTGCGGATGTAAAAAAACAAAAAATCCACCGTTTTGCGACGGAACCCATAAATCCTTATAAATAATAAAAAAGTGGCTGACATATTGAAAAGTGTACAGCCATTTTTTTAACTTGTAATAAGTCTTTTCTTCTAATATTATTAGGTAAATTCTGCTCTCATTCTTCGACATGAATATCAATGTTTTTCCAAAATGTTTATATATTTGTGCACAACATTTACCTTAAAACAATGATATATGAGAAAACAAATTACTTTAATTTTTGCCGTCTTATTTCTTTTTACAGTTCAAGATTCTTTTTCGCAAACTAGCATCTTTTCAAAAATTAAGAAGAAACAGCATGTTTTAGTTCCGAAGTCGAAACTTAAAGCTGGTAACGTTGCCCTACTGTGCGACTCTGCACATTATTACAGTTACTCCGAAACTGGAGACTCAACACTTAAAAGGCGAACAATCTATACTTACGATAAAGATGGAAATCTAATAGCTGATATCCTGCATATCCTGCATGGAACAAAATGGGAAGATACTTTAAAAAATGAGTATATAAATAAAAATAATAACATAAGCGAGGGAATAGAATATCGATGGGATATACAAAAACAAAGCTGGATTAATAATAGTAAAACATCATGTAATTATACAAATAACGATTACAACATCGAAACCATTGTAAAAAAATGGGATACTGTTAAAAATGTTTGGATAAACAATTCAAAAGATTTTTATAAATTAGATATCTACGGAAATGATACGTTAAGTGAAAAATATTTATGGAATGAAACTGATGCAAAATGGGTGATAGATGAACGTGAATCAATTACGTATAATGCAGATGAAAAAATGATTCGTGATAAAACATATTCCAATAACTTTTCTACAGGTTCTCTCGACGGTATTATAAATACTGAATATCATTACGATAAAAATAAGAGACTTACAGGATACAATGAATATATATGGGACGATAATAAGAAAGATTGGGTTATACATTCGAAAGAAGAATTAATTTTCAAATCGGACAGCTTGAGTGCAACTAGTGATATATCGGTATATAGCAGTAGTGCGGATGTATGGACAGTAGTTACTAAAGAAGAATATACTTTTAATGCAAAGGGAAATCCGACTCTTACTATCCAAAAGGAATGGGATGCATTCAGTTTTTCGTGGCAACCAACTGGAAGAGTTGAAAAAACTTTCGATTCAAATGGCGAGCAAATTTCTTTCAAATTTTACGATTATATTTTAACCGATTATTATGGAAGAAATGGATGGATTTTGAACTTTAATTCAAATAATTTGATAGATAGCAACGCATCACTTACTTGGGATTATGATAATTCAAAATGGACAAATAGTGAGTTGTTTTTATTCTATAATTCAAACCACGAAATAGCTGAAGTTACTAGTATAGATGAAAGGAATGATGACATAAATATTTATCCTAATCCTACAAACGACAAAGTTACGGTTTCATTGAATTCAGATAACGCTCGTATTGCTATTTATGATAGTTTCGGAACCTTAATTTCGGAGCAACAAACTACAATGAATAGAACAGTTATTTCATTGGCCACTTTCCAATCAGGTATTTATAACATAATAGTTACAACAGGCGAAACACAAATCACAAAAAAAATAATAATTGAGAAATAATAGTTTCAACAAAATATATAAAAGAAAAGGCTTAATGAATATTAAGCCTTTTCTTTTATAGTTGATAGAGTAGTATGCTGGAAAATCAGAAAATAAATCTACTATAACCGTTCTTAATAAAAGGCTTTAGATCTGTTTACAAACAAATGTATATATTTGCGAAGTTTGTTTACACTTCATTATCTATTAGGAATCAACAAGCATAATATTACATTAGAAAAAATGAAACGATATATTATAATAGCTTTTACAACCTTATTGACCTTGGTTCTTTATTTATGGCCTAACTTTCACCCTGACAAATATGTACTTAACGGATATTACTGGCAATGGGATATTGTTGAACATAGTGGCTATTTTTTTTGCTTGACATTATTTTGTCGCTTTTTAAAAATCATTAAAACTAAAGATTGGATATTTTTTATAATCCTATTTTCAATATCAATATTTCTTGAATTATTGCAAATGTTTATTCCATTACGCTCTGTCGATTTAATGGATTTAGGAAGTAATGCATTAGGAATATTTACTGGTTTGTTGGTCTTTAATATGTATCGTCGATTTTTTATAAAGTAATAAAATTTAAAATGCAAATATCAAATAAAAAAATACTAATTACCGGTGGTGCAACTGGAATCGGTTTAGGTTTAACACAAAGATTTATTCAAGAAAATAACACGGTAATCGTTTGTGGAAGAAGAGAATCTGTTTTAAAAGAACTTTCGGTAAAATATCCAACAGTAATCACAAAAACATGCGATTTGTCAAAAGCAACGGAACGAGAAGAGCTTTATAAATGGATTTTAAAAGAACATTCCGATTTAAATGTATTAGTTAATAATGCAGGAATTCAACAATGGGTTAGCATTTCCGATGATGATTTTTACCAACGTTCAAACAATGAAATAAGCATCAATATTGAAGCACCAATTCATTTAACCAATTTATTTATACAATTACAATCGTTAGATACGATAATGAATGTAACATCGGGTTTGTCGTTTGTTCCACTTGTTAAAGTACCTGTATATTCTGCTACAAAAGCATTTTTACATTCTTTTACGCTATCATTAAGACAATTACTAAAAGTGAAAAACATTGAAGTAATTGAAATTATTCCACCAGCTTTAAATACCGATTTAGGAGGTAAAGGATTACACGATTATGCCCCACCAGTTGAGATTTTTATTAATGCAATATTTGAACAATTAAAACAAGGTAACAATGAACTTACTTTTGGACAAAGTGATGCAATGAAAAAATTGAATCCCGAAGAAATACAAAACGTATTTAAAAGAATGAATGGCGTTTTAGATTAAAAATTATTTCGATTAGCATGATTCTTAACGAATGCAATGATGTACAAAATTTCAGACTCATATTATTCCACATAATTTCATACATTTGAATATAACCATACAAAACGAAAATGCTATGAATGATTTTTCAGTAAATAATCAAGAATTATTACAGTTGATAGAGCTTTGGGAACCTACCCTACTTGCCTTAAATGAAGAAACAATTACACAAAATCGCAACAGTCAAAATAGAACAATAAAACAGATTTTAGGTCATATGGTCGATTCGGCAAACAACAATACTCTTCGAATTATCAATCTACAAAATCTACCAAGTCCATTGGCTTTTCCCGACTATGCATCGCTTGGAAGTAATGATAAATGGATTGCTATTCAAAATTTTCAAAATGAATCGTGGAGCGATTTGGTTCAACTATGGAAATTTGCCAATAAACATATTGTTCATGTCATTGATAATGTTGATGCCACAAAACTGGAAAATATTTGGATAACAGCAACAAAAGAAGAAGTAAGTTTAAAGCAAATGATAAACGGATATCTTGGCCATTTCAAACTCCATTTAAACGAAATAAACGAACTCATTTCAAAACAATAAAATGCTTGGATTCGATATTGCTGGTTATGTAATTTTTGCTCTTGTAACTTCAATAACACCTGGACCAAACAACTACCTTCTCTTTTCCTATGGCAAGAAATATGGACTAAAAGATTCGGGTAAACTCATGCTTGGAATTTCATTAGGATTTTCGGTATTGCTCTATATTGCCGGTTATGGTATAGGGAAAATAGTCACTGAAAGTAAAACGGTAGCAATTATTTTTAAAGTAATCTGCTCACTTTGGCTTTTTTATTTAGCAATCATTTTAAGTAAAATTCAATCGAAAGAAACAGATAATAATGTTGTAAAAGCTGGTTTTTATCAAGGTTTTTTGATGCAATTTGTAAATCCTAAAGCATGGATTATGGCAATAAGCAGTGCCGGAGCTTTTTTACCTCATTTATCGAATATTCATCTTAGTATTTTTGTTTATACCATACTGTTTGCAATGGTTGGAGCTCCTTGTATGATTAGCTGGGTAAGCTTTGGCGATGCCATTTCAAAGATCCTCACTTCCGAAAAATCGAACAAAATACTCGGAGTCATTTTGTTTGTTTTAATGCTTTCGAGCATTGCAATGATTTGGATGTAAATAAAATTCACCTTTCACCTAAGATATTTGCAGATTTGTATTTCTCTGCTAAATTAATTTTGTAAATTTGACCAATTAAACTTTTGAGTCAAATTGAATTTATGGTTTCAGTAACACACAGTGGTGACAATGCCGATAGATTAAGTAAAATACTTGAGGTTGCTCAATTACGATTTGGGAAATATGGTTTAGGCAAAACAACAATGAAAGAAATTGCCGACGATTTGAATCTTTCAAAAGGTTCATTGTACTACTATTTCCCCGATAAAGAACATTTATACAAAGCTGTGGTTGAAAAAGAACATTCAGCATTTTTACAAGCTTTGTCGGAGCAAATAGTTCAAACACCTTCGCCTGAACAGATGCTAAAAAACTATCAGGTAATCCGTCTTGAATACTTTAGAAAATTCCTAAATCTCAGTCGTTTTAAGTACGAAGAGTTTCGCGACCTAAAACCAATTATGGCTAATAGTTGGGAGGAATTTAACAACAGCGAAGTTTGCATGATAAAGCAAATTATTCAAAATGGAATAGACCAACAACTGTTTTATTGCAATGATCCTCACGAAACGGCAGTTCTTTTACTCGATTTATTAAAAGGATTACGATTCTTATTCATCAAAAATAAAGAATTGTATTTCATTGAAGAGTCGGAATACAATACACTTAAAATTAAAACAACAGCTTTTATTGAATTATTTATTAATGGTTTAAAATACAACAAATAGAAATGGAAAAAGAATCGAAACCAAAGAGCAAGAAAGTCTATATTCCACTAGCCGTAGTGGTATTAATTATAGCAGTGGGTGGATGGATGTGGTACAGCGATTACACCAAGTATATAACAACCGACGATGCTCGCGTTGACTCAGATAACGCATCGGTGAGTTCGAAAATTATAGGCCGTATTGCAAAATTATATGCAAACGAGGGCGATTCAGTAAAAAAAGGAACATTACTTGCCGAACTCGATAGTGCCGATTTATTAGCTCAACGTCAACAAATTGAAGCTACTGAAATACAAGCAAAAGCAGCACAAACACAAGCTGAAGCTAAACTTAATTTCGACGAAGAAAACATAAAAGTTATGCAAGTTTCTGTTGACAGAGCGAAAGAAGATTTAGATCGTGCAAATCTTCAATATAACGGAGGAATTGCAACAAAAGAGCAACTCGATCACACAAAAAAATCGTACGAAACAGCAAAGGCACAAGTTGAAGCATCAAAAGTGCAACTTGAAGTTTCGCGAGCTTCAATTGGTTCTGCAAAAGCTCAATTTGAAACAGCAAAAGCTCAAGTAAATGTATTAGAAACGCAACTAAAAAACACTCGTTTGTATTCGCCACTCGATGGTATTGTAGCAAAACGTTGGTTACTAGCTGGCGATGTTGCTCAACCAGGACAATCGTTAATGACCATTACCAACACCAATCAACATTGGATAATTGTGTACATCGAAGAAGTTAAACTTTCGGAACTTCATGTTGGCCAAGATGCTATTTTTACCATCGATGCCTTTTCGGGAACAACATTTAAGGGTAAAATATATTCAATTGGCTCGAACACTGCTGCAATGTTTTCGCTCATTCCTCAAAACAATGCTTCTGGTAACTTTACAAAAACAACGCAACGTGTTCCTTTAAAAGTATCTATTGATGGTGTTGAAGGAAATGGCAAATTAAGCGATTTCAATATATTGACAGGAATGTCGGCGGTAATGAAAATTATTAAATAGAAATGCGGAAAGCATCTGTATCGCACCGAATCAGGCGAAAACTTCGCAATAGAGATTCGTTGTACCATCCTCAACACGATAAATACAAATGGCTGCTCTTGGCAAACATAATGCTGGGAACATTCATGGCTGTGCTCGATAGTACCATTGTAAATGTTGGTCTACCTAAAATCATGGCTTCATTTGGTGTTGGTTTGGATAAAATTGAATGGGTTGTAACGGCATATATGCTTGCATTGGCAGTTATGCTTCCAACATCGGGTTGGCTTGCCGATAAATTTGGCTACAAACGCATGTATTTCATGGGTTTATTGCTCTTCACCTTTGGCTCGCTTTTGTGTGGACTTTCGGGAAATGAAGATGCGTTAATTTTAGCCCGTATTGTACAAGGAATTGGAGCTGGAATTATACAACCATTAGGTATGGCAATCATTTCGCGCGAATTTCCACCCGAAAAACGTGGCGTTGCAATTGGATTTTGGGCAATTTCGGCTGCAGCTTCAGTATCATTTGGTCCAATCATTGGAGGTTATTTGGTCGACAATTTTAGCTGGCAATTAATTTTCGATGTTAATATTCCTGTTGGAATTATTGCATTATTAGCAACGATGGTAATTCAAAGTGAATACATCAATAAGAAAGTTCGTAGCTTCGATTTAGTTGGATTTCTTTCGGTAAGTGCATTTTTACCAATCCTATTATTTGCCCTTTCGGAAGGAAACGCTGCTACAAATTCTGCCGGATGGCACGCTCCTTATATATTATTTTGCTTCGCTGTTTCAGCAATTTGTCTGAGCATATTCATAACAACCGAACTTACGGTTAAGGAGCCCTTAATCGATCTTCGCTTGTTTATGAATTATAACTTTGGATTAAGCAACATTACCTTGATGATTTTTAGTATTGGTATGTTTGGTAGCACATTTTTATTGCCAATGTATTTACAAAATTCTCTTGGTTACAGTGCCGTTCAAGCAGGTGCAGTATTCTTGCCCGTTGGTGTTATTCAAGGTGTTATGTCACCTTTATCGGGAATGATTGGCGATAAAACTAATCCAAAGTTCCCAATTATACTTGGTGTTTTTGGCATGGCTTTAAGCTTTTACACAAACTCTTCGCTGTCGTTTATGACTGAACATGGCACCATTATGTTATCCCTTTATTTACGTGGATTTTCGATGGGAATTATTTACACTTCATTGAGTGCAATTTCATTAAGCGACATTCCTCGCGAAAAATTGGCACAAGCTTCAGGTTTGACAAATACTGTTCGTCAGTTAGGTGGAAGTTTAGGTGTAGCAATATTAGCAACAGTTTTAACAAGCAGAGTTAGTTATCACGCACAAATGTTTTCACAATCAATTGATTCGCACACACAAATATATAGGACAACAGCAACACATGTTTCGTCTTATATTCAACAAAATGTAGGTAGTTCGAGTGCTACGGCACAAAAATTAAGCTTGTCGGTTATAGCTGGTCAAATTAATAAAGAAGCTTACATTCAAGGCATAAACGATGATTTTATGCTTGCCGCAATTATTACCCTCGTAGGAGGAATTCCTATTTTATTACTGAGGACAAAGAAAAAAGTTAAACAAGAAAAAACGGTTCATTATGAAGTTGCAGAATAATTTCAAAAGAGCGATTGTTACTACAATTGCCACATTCACAATCATAGCTGCGTTTAGTCAAACGTCAGATTCATTAACATTAACACAAATAATAACTCAGGTTGTAAATAATCATCCATCGATAAAAGAAGCTAGCGAAGCTCTTAACGATGCCGATGCAAAAATTGCAATAGCTCGAACAAACTACAATCCGAATGTCGATTTTACAGGTTCGTTTACACGTATAGGTCCAGTTTCGGAGATGACAATGCCAGGGTTAGGAACTTTTAAACTCTACCCCGAGAACAATTATAATGCTTCGATAAAAGTTAGTCAAACGATTTATGATTTTGGTAAAACAGCAAAAACAATTGAATTTGAAACCGAAAGTAAAAACCTTGCTACGCAAACCATAGAACAAGCAAAACAAAAGCTTGCAACAGCAGTTATAGGGAATTACTATGCTATTCTTTATTTACAAAAAGCTATTGCCATAAAAGAGCAACAACTAAAAACATTGAACGAACATCTTGTATTTGTACAAAAGAAAAAAGAAACAGGAACAGGAACCGATTACGAAATTCTTACAACACAAGTAAAAATTTCAACCATCGAAAGCCAAAAATCAGACCTTGAAACAGGTTTGCATGTTCAACTTTCGGTACTCAATTCATTAATGGGAGTTACACAAACAACAAAGCCAACAATCAAAGAAGATTTAACTTTTTCGGCAAATAATCTAACAATAGATTCACTTGTAGCCAAGGCATTTAATCAACGCGACGAGATGAAAATTGTACAAGAAAAATCAAAAATTGCTCAATTACGATATACCATGATTAAACGTCAAGACGCACCCTATCTTGGAGCATTTGCCGAAGGCGGGATAAAAAATGGCTATATCCCTGATTTGAACAAACCAACTCCCAATTATGCAATTGGAGTAGCCTTGAAGGTACCAATTTTCGATGCGAATCGCGAAAAGTATAATCTAGCACGAGTTCAAACATCAATTGAATCAACCGGATTTGAAACAGAAAGTATTCGCCGAACAATTACAAACGATGTTATTGAAAACGATGCAAATACTCAACTTTCACTTAAGAAAATTAGTCAATTCGAATTACAATTAAAACAATCGCAAAAAGCTTTGGAACTAGCCGAAACAAGTTTCAGAAATGGTGTAATCACAAATCTCGATTTGCTCGATGCCACAACATCAGTTTCGGAATGTCGTTTACAATTACTCAAAGCAAAAATAGATTATGTCGTAAATAACTTTAAGTTGAAAGTAGCTTTAGGCGAAAGATTATATTAATAAGAAAGTCATAACATCCAAAGGTACATATATCTTCACATTGAAGTTTATGTACCTTTTTTGTTTCATTATTTTTATACCTTTAATAACCAAAATAAAAAACCTCATGCGAAATATTTTCAACTTACTCTTAATTATTGGGATATCTGTAAAAACATATTCTCAAAACTTTACTGATTTTGAATCACAGCCTAAAGGAACAGCATATACTGCCGTACATTGGCAATCCGATGGATTTATTCCCGGATCTTTTAACGAAGGGCTTGAAACCAGAACTATGGTTGATGATTCAGTAGCAAAATCTGGCAAAAAATCATTAAGAATCACCTATCCTAAAGATCATTTTGGAACAGAGCAAACAGGCTGTCAAATACCTTTACAATTTACTCCAACCAACCAAATGTATATGTCGTATTGGATTATGTTTAGCGAAAATTTCAGCTGGGGATCGAAAAATGAAGGAGGTAAATTACCGGGCTTAGCAGGAGGTAAACGCTGCAGTGGAGGCGAAACTTGCGATGGAACAAATGGATTTACAGCTCGATTTATGTGGCGTTCGGATGGAAAAATTGTATTGTATTTATATCACATGGATAAACCATCAAAATATGGCGAAGATATTGATTTAGTTTATCCCTCGGGTGAAGCAGTTGTTTTCAAAAAAGGAACATGGTATCAATTAATGGAACGTGTAAAAGCAAATTCGAGCCCTACATCACACGATGGAGAGGTTGAAGTTTGGGTAAATGGACAAGTCGTTTTATTAAAATCAAACTTACGTTTCACAACCAATGGTGATGAGGTCGACAATCTTTATATTTCAACATTTCATGGTGGACACGATGCAGAATGGAGTCCAACAACTACCTGTTATACTTGGATTGATGATTTACATATTTCACCAAATAAAAAGGATGTTGAAAGTAAACAGTAATTTTTTAGATTTTTTTCCTAAATTGTATTTTTAAAACATAAGACTATGACTATTCAAGATTGCATTACTTTTACCAATGAAAATACACTTTGCTTTTTAGCAACAGCAGAAAACGACCAACCTCGCGTTCGTGCACTTGGTTTTTGGTTCGCAGACGAAACAGGATTTTATTTCCAAACAGGAAGTGTAAAAGAATTTCCTGAACAAATGAAACAAAACCCTAAAGTTGAAGCTTGCTTTTACAAACACAGCGGAATGATAGGTACGATGCTACGTATATCGGGAGAAATAGAATTTTTAGATGACAAAGGATTACGTGAAAAAGTGATTATCGATCGTCCATTTCTTAAGAGTTTTGGATTAACAGCCGAAAGTCCTGGTTTGATTATTTTTAGAATTGCACATGGTCAAGCACATTTTTGGACTATGGAAAATAATCTTAAACCAAAGGAATTCATCAACTTTTAATAGACTAAATGGGGAATTTTGAAAAGAATATAAGCATCGAATATTTGCGAAACTCAGCCAATCAGATGATGCAATTGAAAGAACTGAGTTATCAATTATTAGATCTTTCTGAACCTAAAAAAATAGTAGATATTGGTTGTGGGCCTGGCATTGATACTGTTGCTATGGCAAAACTATCGCACGAAGAATCACATATCATTGGTGTCGATTTTGACCAAGCAATGATTGACGCTGCAAATGAATATGCCAAACAGGAATTGGTCGATTCAAAAGTTCGACACATAAAAGCTTCGGCAATTGAGCTTCCATTTTCAGAAGAAAACTTTGATGCTGTAAGAGCCGAACGATTATTTCAAGTTATACCATCAACGATAGCTTCGTCACAAGTCATTTTCAATGAACTTTATCGTGTACTTAGTTTGAATGGCATAATGGTACTTGCGGATACCGATTGGGCAACCGTTTCTATTAATTTTTCGGATATCGAAATTGAACGCCGTTTTGTTCGCTTCTTTTGCGATGTTTGTAGACCAAATGGATATGCTGGTCGTCAGTTTCTTGAGCTAATGAACAAAGCTGGAATGATCGATATTGAAGTATTTGTTGTACCAATAATTATGCGTCAATTTAATAGTCAATTTCCATTGGCCGATTGGCTGGTTCGTGAATTGAAAAGTCACAAAAAAGCCACAGATACAGAAATAGATAGTTGGATGACTGAGCTCACTGAAAAATCAGAAAAAGGTGAGTTTTTAGCTGTCGCAAACATGAATATTATTAAGGGAGTTAAAAAATAGTACATGTTAAGCGATTTATCAAAACTAGTTTTTATTCGCCTTCAAACCATCGATCCTGGCACATGTCTTTGTATGTTGTATGGATTAGAAGGAGCCATTTAAGGAATCCCTTCAGGGAAATTATCGAATGATAAAAAAAGAGAATTGCAAGATTTTTATAAGATGATGCAGATAAAAGTAAATCAATAAATTAGATTTTCTTTAAAAGAAAATAGCGAGAATTACTCCTCGCTACTAATACCATCAAATATTTTCTGAACCTCATTGCTTGTATCGTGCAATTTTTCTTTGCAAAACTTAACAAGTACAGCTACACGTTTCACTTTATCTGTCAACTCATCAATTTCATACTGATTGTTTTCCATCTTGCCAACGATATCTTCAAGTTCGGCAAGTGCTTTACTGTAGCTAAGTTTTTCGGTTGCCATATGTTCTAAATATTTTTAATGAAGCAACGTTTACGTTTATGTTGAATATGCTCGTAGCTTTTCCAGTTTTGAATTGCTTTAATATTTGTTTCAATCATACCAGTCGTTTCTGCATAACGAGCACCATTATCTCTAGCTGTTTTAAGCATTTCAACCATCAACAATGCTGCATATCCATGACCTTGTAGTTTTGGATCCATTCCAGTCAACAATAAGTCAATAGTATCGCATTTTTTATATGCTTGTAAAATATGCCACCAACCAAATGGTAAAAGTCTCCCTTTTGCTTTTTGCATTGCATTTGAAAGAGAAGGTAGTCCAATAATAAATCCAATCATTTCACCTTCTTTATTAAACACAAGCTTAACAAATTTTGGACTTAAAATAGGCATATATTTTTTGATGTAAAATGCCCTCATTTTTTCATCGAGATGCACAAAACTAAATAATTCACCAAAAGCGGTATTTAATAATTCAAATAATCTATCGGCAAACGGCATCATTTCCTTTGTTGTTTTAAAAGAACGAATTTCAACGCCCATTCTTTGTTTAACAATTTCGGCAACTTTTATAACTTTTTCGGGAGCTTCGTCGGGTAATGTTAAACGAAATTCAACCCAGTCCATTTCTTTAACATAACCACAACGTTCGATGTGTTCCTTATAATATGGCATGTGCCATTCCGACGCTACCGAAGGTAAATGTTCATGTCCCTCAATAAGTACGGCTTGATGATCGAGATTTGCAAAACCTAATGGACCATGAATAATTTCGTAACCCATAAATCTTGACCAAAGCTCTGCTGTTTCTAATAATGTTTTTGAAACTTCATAGTCGTCAATAAATTCAATTCGGGTAAAACGAGCAACCTTTTTCTCAACATCACGATTTTCTCTACGATTTAAGATTACACCTATTCTACCTACTGGTTTTCCATCCTTATAAGCTAACCAAAACTTTGTATCACAAAATAAGAAAGCTGGATTTTTCTCTGCAGTTAAACTACTTATTTCATCCATTTTCATGGGTGGTACCCACATTTTTTCTTTCTTGTAAAGTTTGAATTGAAAATTCACAAAATCCTTAATATCTGATGAACTTTCTACTTCTTTAATCTCAATTGCCATTATCCTTAATTTATCTAAAACTTCACCAAAAGTATTGCATTTTTCAATATGAAAAACAGCTTTTAGTAAAAACATTTACACAATTTCTCCATCAATATGGATCAACATTTATAACGACATTTACCGATTTATATTGTTCCTGTGTTGCAAGAGAATCGATACAATTTGAAACAAAAAACTTAGCACCAGTAAGATTTTGACTTCTATCTATCTTAACCAAAATATTCTTTAGGAATAAATTTTGGATTCTCGATATTGGTGGATATTCTGGACCTAAAACACACTTACCAAGTCGATGACGAAGCATATCAGCCAAATATTTCGATGCATTTTCTACAACATGAATATCTTTATGCCGAACTGTTAATCGCATTAAACGGGTATATGGAGGATAGCCATAATGCTGACGTTCTACCAATTGTGACCCAATCATTCTTTGAAAATCGGAAACTTTTACATCGTTTAAAATTGGATGTAGTGGATTTGAGGTTTGAATAACAACTTCTCCCCTATCTTTATTTCTACCAGCTCTCCCTGCCACTTGTGTCATCAATTGATAACTTCGTTCGAAAGCACGAAAGTCAGGCTGATTTAACATATTATCAGCATTGAGGATTCCTACCAAACTCACATTATCGAAATCTAGTCCTTTGGTAATCATTTGTGTTCCAACCAAAATATCTATTTCTCGAGCTTCGAAACGAGCAATTATTTCGCTATATGCATTTTTTGCACGAGTGGTATCCAAATCCATTCGCTCAATTTTTTTTTCGGGGAAAAATGTAGAAATTTCGTCTTCAATTTTCTCAGTACCAAAACCTCTAGTTTCCATCTTTGGACTTCCACAAGCCACACATTTTGCATTATTTGGCAATGCATATCCACAATAATGGCAAATTAAATTATTTGAATGTCGATGAAACGTTAAAGAAACATCACAATGAATGCAGGTTGGAATTGTTCCGCAATCGTGACACTCAATGTACGGTGAAAATCCTCGTCTATTTTGGAAAAGGATTATTTGCTCTCCTTTTGAAAGTGCCAATGACATTTTCTCCAATAAGGTTTTGGTAAAATGCGAGTGCATGCGTTTGCGTCGAGTTTCATCTTTGATATCGACAATGGTAATTTCGGGCAATGCTACATTACTGTGACGATACAATAATTCCACTAAACCATATTTACCCGATTTAGCATTAAAATACGTTTCGACAGCAGGTGTTGCTGTTCCCATCAAGACCTTTGCTCCATGTATTTTCGATAACATTATTGCACTATCGCGACCATTATATCGTGGCGATGGATCGTATTGTTTATATGATGTTTCGTGTTCTTCGTCAACGATTATTAAACCAATATTTTTGAATGGCAAAAATACTGAGGAACGAACTCCTAATATTATTTTAAATGTTTTTTCATCATCCGATTTCAATACATTATTCCATACCTCAACTCGTTCCGAATCGCTAAACTTAGAATGATAAATACCAACCTGATTTCCAAAAACCGATGTCAAACGATTTATTATCTGGGCAGTAAGTGCAATTTCGGGAAGTAAATATAAAACCTGCTTTCCTTCGGCAATTGTTTGAGCAATCAAGTGAATATATACTTCGGTTTTACCGCTTGCAGTAACTCCATGAAGCAATACAACGTCTTTATCGAGGAAATGATTTTTTATCGACTCAAGTGCTTCCGACTGATATGGATTAAGTTCCTTCAACGATTTCACATTGTATTCACCAGGTTTCAATCGCCCTACTTCTTTCTCAATTTCTACCAAAATCCCTTTTTCAAGCAAGCCTTTAAGTGCAGATAACGATGCATTTGGTTTTGCCAGTAAATCTTTTTTTGAAATGAGTTCTTGTTCAGGACGTTTGTTTCGTTCAAAACAAAGCTGAATAAACTGTAAAAAAAGTTCTTGTTGTTTCTTTGCTTTTGCTAAACTTTCAAAGACACCATTTACAAAATCAGAATCGGTAATATCACCTCCAGCATCTATATAACTTTCTGTTTTAGCTGCATATTTTTCACGGACAACTTCGCTGATATATATTGCATTAACCGTTACAAGAGCATTAATTATGTTCAATACATTTTTAATCTCCGAAAGGGTAGAAATTTCGTCAATACTAATGCCTTTGCGAGTTTCAACAATATTAAAAACAAGAAGCTCATTTCCTGATAATATATCTTTTTCTAAAAATTGCGGGTTTAAAAAGATCTTCGATTCACTTTCAAGCTTTAATCCCGATGGAATAGCTGCCTTATAAACCTCGCCAAGCGTGCACATGTAATAATCGGACAACCAATCCCAAAACTCAAGCTGCGTTTTATTTACAATTGGATATGAATCGAGCGACGAAACAACATCTTTTGTTTGATAATGTAAAGGCTTTGTTTTGTGAATTTTTCGTACAATTGCCGAATAAATTTTACGCTTGCCAAATTGAACAATAACTCTACTGCCAATCGAGACATTTGGTATTAATTCATTGGGCAACGAATACGTAAAAGTACTTCCAGTTGCAAGAGGCAAAATGACATCTACATATGTTGAATCTTCACTTTGCATTGACAAAGAATATATATTTAATTATTAATTTTTGCCAAATAAACGTTGGAAAAATGATGGTCCTCCCATTTGATTTTGGACAAATTTTATTTCTTGTTTTGAATCGAGTAATTCATTTTGATTTAGCATCTCCCAAATTTTACTCCATCCAGGGAAACCACCAACATTTCTATCGTCAATAAAAACATCAGCATTAATTTTACGACTTATTGTATCTTCTTCAAATTCTTCTTCGGGGAAATTTTTGTTAACAGCATAAAATACAATGCCATTTTTTTCACAAAAAGCAACCGCTTCATCAAGCTCTTTTCCTGCACGATATGTCCATAGAATTAACTCATGTTGACGCTTTTGTAATTCTTTAAGTGTTTCAAAAGCAAACAACATTGTTTTTCCTATTTCAGGATATTTGTGTTCTACAATAGTTCCGTCGAAATCAACTGCTATCTTCATTTTTATTACTTTAATATTTTAAGCAAATATAAAAATTGATTCCGAGTTTTCTTACAAAAAATCTCTTACGGTTAATAATCTATTGATAAAGTAACCAATTTAAGCTATTTACGTAAAATAAATTACAAAGCGTGACTTTGTATATTTCAAAGATAAATGGGGGTTTATCTTTAAGATGAAATAAAGGATGCTGGAGGTGTGTGATGAAACCATTTTTAAATAATCAGTTTTCAAATCAGTCTAAAATACTCATTTTAGTTCTGTTATTGATGTTTGCCAACATTTGGTCAAACAAGATTTACTCTGCAACAATTACGACTTCATGTAGTGGTAACTGGAGTGGTGCTACGACTAATCCATGGCCTAACTCTACAAGAACAGGTACTATCACAACTACAACGTCAAGCACTTCGCTAACAGGTAGTGGTACATTATTTTTAACCGAATTAAGTGTTGGAAGTATTGTAAAAACTACTGGGGATGTTGTAATCGGAACAATTGCATCAGTTACAGACAATACACATGCAACATTCACAGGAAATGCAGCCTCAAACCAAACAGATCAAAGCTATCATTTTTCAGGATCACCAGGTAAAGGTGATGATGTTGTAATCAGTAGTAGTTACACTGTTACCCTCGACGTTGCTGCACAATGTAATAATTTCACATTAAACTCAAATGGACCAACACTGACAATGGGAGCATATAACCTAACTGTTTATGGTAATTTACAATTAAATCAAAACAATCAGGGAACAATTACGGCAAGTGGTGGTGGATATATAATAATGGATGGTAGCGTTAATTCGGCTCAATCAATTTTGGCTGGTGGATCAAATGCAACAATGACTATTCCCAATATTCGTTTACAAAATAATGCTAATGTAACAAATGGTTCAAATTCAAATAATGGACTTACGGTTACAAATTTTGATTGTTCAAGTGGAACATCAACATTTACAAACGCATGTACTTCATACAATGGGAAACCATTAACTGTAAATGGAACATTAACAGCTCCAAACTGTTCATTCCTAATTACCAATTCGAATGTTGCTACAGCATACGATTTTAGTAATACAACAAGCAATCCTGCAACTATTGGATCATTTACTTTAAATCAATCGGGTAATACTGCAACATTTGGAAGTAAAAACATTGCAATTTATTCAGGACTAACATATTCAGCAGGGACATTAACAACATCTGGAACAATCTCTTTATATGGTACTACACTAGATATTGGTGCTGCATTATCACTTACAAACTTCACCATTCAAAATGCTAGTATTTCAAAAACAGGTGCAGGAACTTTAACTATAACTGGAACTTATGATAGAAATTGTTTGGCAGCTCCAACTATTTCGGCAGGTGCAATTACAGCTTCTGGTTCAACAATTAACTCTGGATGTAGTGTAAACTATTATTCAAAATCGACAGGTAATCTTGATGCTTTATCAAACTGGGGAACTAACACCGATGGTTCGGGTTCAAATCCATCAAATTTTACAACTGCTGGAGCTGTTTACAATATTAGAAATAATGCAACACCAACACTCGGTGCAGCTTGGACTGTTTCTGGTACAGGAGCTAAAATTATAGTTGGTGATGGGACTAATGCATGTAACTTCACAATTCCTTCATCATATGCATTATCAACCCCCTCGATAGATGTTGTAAATAATGGAACATTAACTATTGCAAATACAACAATTCCTTCAATTGGAACTTTAGCTACAGGAAGTACTGTTATTTATAGTGGTGTGGGACAAACAGTAGCTTCGATGAATTATTATAATCTTGCATTAAGTGGCAGTGGAACAAAGACTTTACAATCGGGAACAACTACAATAAGTGGCAATTTATCATTAAGTGGAACTGCTACAGCAACAACTGTTGCTGACTTGACTATTAGTGGTACTCTAACTATTGGTGATGGTACAACATTTACCTCAGCCGGTTATGCATTAACTGTTTCAGGAACAACAACCGTTGGTGGAGGAACAAGCGGTAGTTTGGTAATTTCATCATCTACTGGCACTAAAACGTTTACCGGATTAGTTACAATAAGCTCTGGAGCTACATGGAATAATTCAGGAAATTCTGCTATTAGTTTTGCAGGTGGTATTACAAATAATGGAACTTTTACTGCAGGATCGGGAGTTCAAACATTTCAAACAAACTCACAAGGACTTACTGGAACAATATCAATTCCTAGCATAACTGTAACTGGAGTAACTTTAACGAACAACGGAACATTATCTATAACAACTGCATTAGCAGGAACAGGAGGTCTAACAAATGCAGCTACTGGAACCTTAAATATAGGGTTTACAGGTACTGTGGGTATTACAACACTCACAGCATCGTCAAGTGGAAATACGGTTAACTATAATTACAATGGATCTCAAACGGTTCGAGTAATCACGTATCATCATTTATCATTAAGCACTGGTGGAACTAAAACGTTTGCTGTAACTACAATAAATGGTAATCTAACAATTGCAAGTGGTGTAACAACAACAATTAGTGCTAATTCATCTGTAGGAGGAAATATTTCAAATGCAGGAACATGCACAATTGCATGTGGAACTTTAGTAACAATAACAGGAAACTTCACAAATACAGGAACATTTAACGGAGCTGGATCGGGAGGTATAAGTAAAATTACAGTAGCTGGTTCTTCGTGGAATAACAATTCAGGAACTATTTGTAATGATGGATCATTACTTGATTTTTGTCACGCATCAACAAGTTCCGATCATCTATCAGGAACAGTTGGTTCAAATGTTTCCTATTGTACCTACTCTGCAACGTGTATAGGCATAACCATAGCTTCAGCAAGTCAAGTTTCGGCAGGGAACGTAGTACAAAATGCTACTAAAAATGCATTATCGGCATTCACTATTGCAGACGCAAATTCAGATGCAACCTTAAACCAAATTGTATTTTCAACAACAAACACCGCTGCCGATATTGCAAAATATCAACTTTGGTATAATTCTTCAAATAGCTTAGGCTCAGCAACTCAAATAGGAAGCGATATTACAACAAGCTTAGGTACTGGATCTCACACTTTTGGAAGTTTGACCCAAGTAATAACAGCTGGAACAACTGGCTATTTCTGGATTACTGCTGATATTCAATCAAATGCTACAGTTTCAAATACAATTACCGTTTCGGCTATTTCAAGCAGTAGTATTTCAATTGCTGCTGGTAGTAAAACGGGCAGTATAACTGCTGGAGGTACTCAAACCATTATTTTAGCAGTTCCTGCTGTGGCACTAGCATCATCAACTCAAACAACAGCATCTACGATAGGTCGATCTTGGACAAATAAAGATATTGCTACATTTTCATTAGCAACGACTATTGCAAGTACAACCCTTACCCAAATTGACTTTACCACAACTGGAAGTATTGTAAATGGCGATTTAACAAATATGAAATTGTGGTATAATACATCAAATACATTAAATGGTGCAACACAAATTGGTTCTACTATATCAAGTTCGATGGGTGCAGGATCACATTCATTTACAAGCTTATCGCACACCCTAACAATGGGAACTACAGAATATTATTGGATCACTATTGATGTTGGAGCAAGTGCAACCAATGCTGCAACAATAGGGATTTCAGCATTTACAACTAGTAATTTTACAATATCATCGGGCAATAAATCGGGAAGTACAACTGCAAGTGGAACACAAACGGTGGCATCGTCAGTTACCTATTATTCAAGAGTTAACGGAGGAAATTGGAATTCAGCTGCTACATGGTCTACCATAAGTTGCGGTAATGCAAGCCCTGCGGGAGCATACCCAACATCAGTAGATATAGTAAATATTTGTAATGGATACAATGTTAACTTAACTGCCGACCAATCATGTACAGATATAACAATTGCTTCGGGTGCAACTTTAGCTGATGGTGGATATACTTTGACTGTAGGTGGAAATATTACAAATAATGGAACATATTCGGGAACAGGTAAAATGCTTTTAAGTGGAGGACATGCAGAACATCAAATTACTAGTACAAACGACAATTCACTGTATAAAATTGAACTGAATGATAGTTGGGGTGCTATTATTTCAAATTCAGCAGCATCAATTAAAACGACAACATTAACTTACTTAACCTTGACTTCAGGTATATTTAGAATAGGCGATTTTAATAATGCATCGGTTTACAATAAATTTACACTCACAAACAATCTGACAGTATCAAATGGTGCTGGGTTTAAATTAGGTGGTGATTGTACTGGAAACCTAACGTTTAATGGAACTGTCACTATTGCAAATGGTGGCTCATGGACAGGAACTGCAGGTAAAACATGTAGTAGTGTAACTATGAATGGTGCTTTCACAAATAATTCGGCAGCACAAACAGATAATTCAAGTTCTACCTATATTATTCCTAATACCAGTATGATTATGAATGCAGGATCGGGAATGAATATTTACAATTTAACATCACAAGGAGTAAATTCTACCTTTAGTGGTACGTGGTCTGTTCGAAATGCATTAAATACAGCACAGTTCAAATTAAATGCTAATGCAGTTTTATATTTATATGGATTAGTTACAGCATCATCATCAAATGATTGGGTGCAATGTTCTTCAACATCAACTGTTCACTTTGCAACAAATGGAATGACATTATTAGCTCAACAATATGTTTGTATTGTACAAATTGATAATGGTGTAACCGTAAATTTACCCTCTGGGACATTCCAACCAAGAACAAACTTAATACTTGATGATAATAGTACCATAAATGTAACGAGCTCAGGAGCTATTGATTATCAATGTGGTTACAATTTACACACTGGTAGTAAAATTTACATTAACAATGGTACAACTCCTAATAATTTTAACAGCTACACTTCAACATACGACCCAGGAAGTTCATTTGAATTTGGGAATAATGGAGGAAGTTACAGTTTAACAATTGATCCATCAAAACATCCATTTGGTAACTTTTTAATGGACAATGCAAGTTCAGCATCGACAATAACACTTATTAATTCTAATGCAACAGCAGCAGGAAGCTTAACAATAGGTTCTAATGTGACCTTAACAACCAATGGATCGACACGAAATATAAGTATTGGAGGCGATTTTACAAATAATGGGACACTTGATGTTTCTACAAATCGTATTGGTACAATTACCTTTAATGGAAGTTCGTCTCAGACTATTTCAGGCTCTACAACGACAACATTTAATGGTTTAACCATTAATAACACAAGCTCAGCAGGAGTTACACTTAGTAAACCAATAACTGTTAATGGCACATTAACATTAACAGATGGCATCGTATATAGTACAACAACAAACTTATTAACAATGGCTAGTGGTTCAAGTGCTAGTTCTGGTTCTGATGCTTCACATGTTGATGGTCCTATGAAAAAAATTGGGAATACAGCATTTACGTTCCCAATTGGGAAATCTGCAGTATGGGCACGTTTAGGTTTTACTCCCTCAAGTGGATTTGATGCAACAACAGAAATTTCTTCGGAATACTATTACTCTGGAGCTACAAATCCAAACAATCTAGGAGCAGGTATTCATAATGTAAGCAAAATAGAATATTGGGATATTACAAGAGTTACTGATCCGAGCAATGATGCAAGTTGTAATGTAACCTTATATGTTAATAGTAAAACGAGAAGTGGTGTATCTGGAACAGGAACAGATGTAACAACGGCTCACTACGAGAGTGGTGCTTGGACAAATAAAGGTGGAACTTTCCACGACAATGGTGATGGAACAGGTTACATTACATCGACAACACCATTAACATCATATAGTCCCGAAGATTTAGCGTCAACAAATGGAGGAAGCTCATTACCAATCGAATTAACCGATTTTACGGTTAAAGCTCAAGAGAATCATGGATTGATATCTTGGACAACTGCTAGTGAAACAAATAATTCATTTTTCACCCTTGAACGTTCTATAGATGGAACAAACTGGGAAAGCATTTATACATGTAAAGGTGCTGGAACATCAACTCAAAAGCATCATTATAACTATTACGATGCTGAGGAATTAGAGGGTGTAGTTTATTACAGAATTCAACAAACCGATTTTGATGAAACGACAACAGTTAGTGAAATAAAAAGTATTCAAATTTCAATAAATGGAATTGTTTTTACAACATATCCAAATCCTTCTAGAATTGAAGATATGATGATTTATATAAAAACCGAAACACCAGAAATTGTAGATATTGCAATATCAAATTCACTAGGTGTAATTGTGAGTGAAGGTAAAATTGAGTTAACAGACAAGCAACGTACAATTAAATTATCAGAAATAATTAAGCTAAATCAAGGAACTTATAATATAACAATCAAGACTAAGAATTTTGATCTAAATAGAAAAATTATAATTCTATAAAAATAAAAAAGGAAGGCAGAACCTTCCTTTTTTATTTTATGAGGGAGTTATTTTCAATATCTAAAAAACTCTTGGTCGTCGTTGTTCAAGCATATATAAATCGGCTAGAACAATTGCAGTTGCACATTCAACAACAACAGGAACTCGTAAAGCTATACATGCATCATGTCTACCTTCAATAAGTAATGTTTCAACTTTTCCAGTTTTCAAATTCATGGTTTCTTGAGCAACGCCTATACTCGATGTTGGTTTTACTGGAACTCTGAAAACAATATCGTTTCCGTTACTAATTCCACCGTTTATTCCAGCAGCAAAATTAGTTTGTGTTTTACCTTCTTCAGTAATAATTGGGTCGTTATGTTCGCTTCCCTTCATTTTTGCAGATGCAAAACCAGATCCAAATTCCAATCCTTTAATTGCAGGAATAGAAAACATCATATGAGCTATTTGTGATTCAACCGAATCGAAAAATGGTTCGCCCAATCCAAATGGAATATTGGTACATACACATTCAACTAATCCACCTATAGAATCATGAGCAGCAACAGCAGCTTCAACCGTTTTTTGAATATCTTTCGATCCACCGACTTCAAGTAATGTTGCAGTTACCGTACTAGGATCGATAATTTTCTTAGCCACAACACCTGCTGCAACAATACCTAAGGTTATACGACCCGAAAAATGTCCACCACCACGAGGATCGTTAAAACGGCCATATTTCATTTGACCTGAGAAATCGGCATGTCCTGGACGTGGTTGATCCCAAAGATTTGAATAGTCGCCCGATTTTGTATTGGTATTTTCGAAAACTACCGATAATGGTGCACCTGTTGTTTTACCTTGATAAACACCACTCACAATACGTGGCAAATCGGGTTCAATGCGAGGTGTAGTCCCAATTCCACCAGCACGACGACGAGCAAAGTCTTCTTTAAAATCATCTTCACACAGTGAAATACCTGCTGGGCAACCATCAATTACAACCCCTATTTGAATTCCATGTGATTCTCCATAAATACTCACACGGAATAATCGTCCAAAACTATTCATATTCTTATTTTTAATGACCTTCGAAAAGGTTTATGATTTTACAAAAGTAATGATTTAAATAATGAAATTTTGCAATATACCTGCTACATTTTGAAAGTTACATATTACATTTCACAAATAAAAAAAGCTCTGAAACCTAAATTCCAGAGCTTTACTATAAAGATATTCTAAAAACTAATTTTCTATCAACTTATATAATTCATCCAATTTGGGAGAAAGAATAATCTCGCAACGACGGTTTTTTGTGCGACCTTGAACGGTGCTATTATCATCGATTGGAGAAAACTGTCCACGCCCAGCAGCTGTTAGACGTTTACCATCAACTTTAGGATTGTCTAATAAAATAGCAGAAATTGCTAAAGCTCTATCGGTACTAAGTTTCCAGTTAAATTTAGCAGAACCAGTATTATCAGTATGTCCTTCAACTAAAATATTGATGTCTGCATTTTTTTCTAAAACACCTGCTAGTTTTTTCAAAGCTTCAGCTCCTTTTGGATTTACTTCAAATTTACCAAGTTCGAAAAGCAATTGCTCATCAAGCGACACATAAATTTTCCCATCGCGTTGAAGAATTGTAAGTCCATTTCCTTCAAAACCTTTTAATGCTAACGAAAGTCTAGTTTTTAATGCATTTGCAGCCGAATCTTTTGAACGTAAAACCGATTGTAGGCTACGCAATTGTTCATCTTTTGCAACGATTTCAGTATTCATTTTTTCAAGACGAACTCGCTCTTTTTCAAGATCTGTTTGTAATGCTCCAAGTTTATCTTCACGTTTTTGTAAATCTTCGCGTGTAGCTTGTAATTCACTCATTATACGCTTCGCCTCCGACGCATTGTCTTTCGAAATTCTTTCTTGTTTTTTCACAAGTTCATCGTTCAATGAGCTTAATTTCGAAATTGTATCGCGTTGACCAGTAGCTAAAGTACTTAATGAATCGATTGACTTTGACTGCTTTTTCGATGTTTCTTTTAAGATTGCAAGTTCCGACGAAATCTCATTGTTTTTAGTGGTTTGGGTTGCCAATGCATTTTGAAGTGAATCGGCCCTTTCATTACAAACATCAAGTTTGGTTTTCTTTCCCATTAACTTTTGAATTGGAGCACAAGCCGAAATCAAAAACGTTCCAACAAGTATCGACAATACTATTTTCTTCATCATTGTGATATTTTTAAATTTAACACAGGCAAACGATTTTAAATCAACGCCCAAGAGGTATTTTACAAATGTAAGAATATTCATAAAGGCTTTCGATGTTATTTATTAACAAGGTAATGAACAAAAGGAAGTTACAAGAACGATTTAAAAATTATTAGTTTGTACAAAAAAAGAAAAGGCTTGCAAGGAAATTTTCCAAGCAAGCCATATTTATTAAGATGGCAATATTTAAGCATTTACCATTTATAATTAAGCCTTAAAACTTAATTTTTGTATTTTTTCCAAGTTTGTAAGCTCTTGTTTTTAAAGGTAATCCAAAGCAACGGATAAATCCAATTGCATCTTTTTGGTCGTATGTATCAACATTTGTAAATCCACCTAATTTATCATCATATAATGAGAAAGGAGACGAAATATGTGTTGGGATGATATTTCCTTTATATAATTTAACGGTTACTTTTCCTGTAACTACTTTTTGAGTTTCATTTGCAAATGCATCTAAAGCTTGACGAAGTGGTGTAAACCATTCTCCGTTATAAACTAAATTAGCATAGGTTTGCGACATTTTTTGTTTCTCGTGAAGTGTTGGTTTGTCAAGAACTAAAGTTTCGAGCATTTCGTGTGCACGGTACAATACTGTTCCAGCAGGTGTTTCGTAAACACCACGCGATTTTAAACCAACTAAGCGATTTTCAACAATATCTAATAATCCTACAGCATTTTCGCCAGCTATTTTATTCAAATTGCGAATAATCGAAACACCATCCATTTTAGTCCCATTAAGAGCTACTGGAATTCCTTCTTCGAAATCAAGAGTTACATATTCGCCATGTTCTGGAGCTTTTTCGAATGTGTTGCTTAATTTAAGCATATCGTATTGATGCTCTTGATCGGGAAATTCTAAAACTCCACCTTCGTGAGATAAATGCCAAAGATTTCCATCTTCAGAATAGATTTTTGTTTTTGAAATTCCGTGCAATGGAATGTTGCGAGCTTCAGCATATTCAATAGCTTCTTCGCGTGAACTGATTGTCCATTTATCGTCTTTCCAAGGTGCAATGATTCCAATTGTTGGATCCATAGCCATATATGTTAGTTCGAAACGAACTTGGTCATTTCCTTTTCCTGTAGCACCATGCGAAACAGCATCTGCACCTTCTTGAGCTGCAATCAACATTTGATGTTTTGCAATCAATGGACGAGCAATCGAAGTTCCAAGTAAATATGTTCCTTCGTAACGTGCATTCATTTTTAAAATTGGCCACACATACTCTTCAACAAATTCTTTTCTTAAATCAAGTACATAACATTTCGATGCACCTGTTGCAAGAGCTTTTTGTTTTAATTCTTCTTCAGGAATATCATCTTGTCCTACATTTGCTGCATAAGCAATAACTTCACAGTTGTAGTTTTCTATTAACCAAGGAATTATAACAGATGTATCAAGTCCGCCTGAATAAGCAAGGATAACTTTTTTGTATGTTTTTGCTGCCATTTTTATGAGATTTTAAATTTGGAGCAAAAATACAGAATTACGAATTATGAATTACGAATTACAAGTAAAAAATTGCGATTGTTTTGATGTTTATCTTAATAGTAAGACATTCCCAAACTTACTGTATCGACCTAGACCAATTGGATTACCTTTCCAAACAGTTCCATCCTCGAACGTTGCTTCAACCTTCCAAACATATGTATCGCATTTTAATGGAACTCCATTATACGTTCCATTCCAACCTTCATATGGCTGTCCATCCATTAATTTATCGGTATGCCAAAGTGTGTTTCCCCAGAAATCATAGATAGTCATTTCATATGTTTTAAGACATAAACCTTTAGCTCGAAATAATCGAAGTTCGGCACTTGGATTTTCTGGTTCAAAAGCATTTGGAAAATAAAGCGAACAAAAAACATCAACAAATACTGTCTTAATCATTGTATCGACACAATTAAATTCATTGCGAACAATAAACATAACATCGTGATATCCATATTTATATTTAATAGTATTATCCGATGCATCTCTATTTACTAATGAATCGTTCGATTTATCATAATTCCAGAAATAGGTATTCATCAAAGGTCGATTTACTTCATTAATCACAGAAGTATCAGCAAGATTATGATAGGTAATACTCATTGATGCATCATGTTGAATACATGAGAAATCGGCAACTGGATATGGAGCAATCGATACGATTTGTGATGTTTTATTGATACAACCAAATTTATCTGTTGAAACCAACTGAATTGTGTCTACACCTTGTGAATCCCAACTAACGCCAATAATTGTAGAATCATTAGAAGCAAAATCCCATGGAATTCCAACAGGCAACTTCCATTCAAACAAATTATGTGGTCCATCAACTTTATAATACGACATATGTTTCGGATGTTCACAGAGTGTTGTATCGGATGTTTTAATTTTAATATTACTTGGAGGAACAACAAAAATTAAAGAAGTAACAGGTATACTTTTACATCCATCATTATTTTCATAAACCAACCATTTATTTTCACCTAATTCTAAAGTCTTTGGCGTAAATGTATTTCCAAAATTATCAATAACATTTGTTGCGTCATTAACCCATGTAATATCGTTACCTAGTGCACTTAATGTTGGATATTCTTGATAATAACAAATAGTATCGGAACTTGCAACGGGTGATTGTGGAAGAGGTTTTATGGTTACACAAATTGAATCGACATCGATACATGATTGAGCATCATATCCAGTAACAGTATAACAACCAGAATGTTTAATAATATACTTTGAACTATCTACAATATGATTATTCCATTTATACGTTTTTATTCCTGTTCCCCAAAAGTAAATAATATCACCATCGCAGAGTGCGGTTGTTGAAATGTGCGGTTGAACTTTAATATTTGCTTTAAATACCTTTACAAATACTGACGACGTATTTTTGCAACCAAACTCATCGGTACCAGTTACGTGGTATGTTGTTGAAATTGTAGGATGTATAGACTCATTTGATTTTGCATTATTATCCCATTCATATGTTTGAGCACCATTTGCTTGTAATACAATAGATTTCCCCATACAGACATTTATTTCTGATGATTGGGCAACTACTTTAGGCAATTGAAGAACAGGTATCGTGATAGAATTTAAATTTTTACATCCATGAATATCTGTTGCAGTAACATTGTATATATCAGTTATTGAAGGTGTAAATGCTTTATTATTTTGTACACCTTTATTCCATTGATACGTTGCTATTGATCCTGTTGCATTTAACAATAAACTTTCACCTATACAGATTCCCTTTTTATTATATTCAATATTGATTATTGGCAAAGGATTTACGGTAACATTAACAGTATCGGAACTTACACACGTTGAATAATTTGCGTATGCAATATATGTTCCAGAATTCGATACAGTAATTGATTTTTCAAAAATTCCAGTATTCCATTTAACATTAGTGGTATTTATTGGAATTGTGTATGTTATTTTCCCCCCTTGACAGATCGAAGTATCTTTACCCAAATTAAACTTTTCGGGTTTTAATACCTTTATCGTAATTTCTCCATTCGATGAACATTCCGATTTACTGGAATGAACAGTATAAATTTCACTTTGAAAGTCCGATTTAATCGCAATTGTTTGTTTAGGGCCAATAGCTGTAAAATTATCTGGTCCATCCCAAATGCAATTAGCTAAAGCCGGATTTACTTCAAGAGTTACAGATTCTCCTACACAAATAAAATCACTTTTTGATATTTTTATAGTAATTGGAGGATTTGACATTTTAATATCTACAAATGTTGAATCGGTCATCTGAACTGTCGATGGATCGTCACTTAATACAACGCCAATACTTTGTGGTAGTTTATATAATTTGGCTTGATTACCAATTGCTGAGGTATAATTATACTTACATGATGCAACAACTTTAACCGAGAAAATTGTCTGGCCTTTAGGTATTATATAATCATCTACTACAAGTATATTTGTTCCTTTTCCAGTTCCTTTTCTTATTGTACCTGACTTAAGATTAAGAATATCAATAATTTTAAGCTTTGAATTCATAGTGTCGGAAAACAAAACTTTATTTAAATATAAATTTGTTGAATTCTGAATTGTAAAAGTATAGGTAATTGTGTCGCCTGAATTATATGTTTTAGAATCAGTTGTCTTCTGCATTTCAATAGAATATGGACAAGAACAACCATCGGCAAAATTTAAAAACAAACCATTTGATGAAAGTACTTGCGATTGACCAGTATTTATATCAATTTTCCCAAAAGCCATTTTAGAAGGATCGACACCATAAAGCTTTCCATATGAATCGAAAAACAGTGCATTTACACCAGTAATTGAATTAGGTAATATCGTTAAACTTGAACCACATTTTTCAATTGTTCCAGCACTTCTATCTATAACAATAGGCTGCATAGAGTTATTATCTAATGAATATATTTTACCATTTGTTGGATGGCAAGCAATGTCTGCAACCGATACATCAGAGTTTATTGAGGTTGAATCAATTATTTTGGGTAAACCATGCAGAACATCAATTGTATATAAAAGAAATTTACCCCCTGTAGTATAAGCAACGATAAAATTCCCAGCCGAATCACAATCAGCTGCAAAATAATAATCATTTCCTCCACTTGCCTTAGGTAATCCTGAGTGCCCAATATCTATCGTAGTTCCATCGGATGCAATTCGCATTATATGATCATCAAGACTACGCATTGCATATATATAATTATCAACTCGATTATATCCAAAACCATTATAGGTTAGGGCTTTCGGGCCTAATTGAACAAAAGATAAATCAGATTCTGATTTTGGATCAACATAATATAATTGTGTTTCGGTTTGACCAGCACTATAATAAAACTTTTTAGTGCATTTAAATGGTGGGCCTGGAGTGCAATTTTGCTTTTTTAATGTAATATATTCATAAAAGGTACATCCATCTTTAACAACAGCTACTCCATATTCAGATGGGTATGATACTTTTATTGTTCTTGTTTGTTCTCCAGAATACCACGAATAGCTATCGCAATTTGCACCAGCATCAATTTCAACAGGATTATTATCATCATTACAAACAATATACGTTTTTTGAGGTAAAGGAGTCTTTACAGGACTAATATTAAAAATTTCATACTGGATCTTATCTTTACTAGCAAATGAAATATTATCAATTGCAATATCATAATTATTATATGAATCACTTCCTTCCTTTATTGAAAGATTGGCTGTTGTTTCTGATCCAGAATTCCATTCTACATAATATTGTTTCCATGCTCCTCCTTGTGTACTTGTTATATGCATAGGATACCCTATCGTTTTCCCATTTACAACAAACTGAAAATCCAAATAATTATAATAACTATAGTTGTATAAATAATAAACCCATACCGAAAAAACATAGGTCGTATTAGGTTTAACTATTGTTTGTTGTTGCCATAAATTTGTAGAGTCGTTCAAGAACTTTTTACAATACATATAGTTTCCTTTTATAGGAAAACTTTGCGGACAATAACTACAAATCATTGATGCGGAATCAATTTTATATTCTCCAGTAGAAATAATAGAATTAGTATTATTATTTTTCAAATCAGATTTGAATCCGGTATTACCTGCCTCAAAATCTCCGTTTACAACCAAATTATCACCAACAACTATGCTTCGAGCTGTAAGAGTTATTGGCTCATTTAAATAAAATGAAGCAGTTCTGTAATCGGCTGCATAGTCCATATTTATTGGCGACCAACCAAGAAAAATACCATCAAGTGAAGTGGTTACTGTAGTACTTTGATTCAAACACTTCATTTCATTATGTACGGCAATTGTGTCTTGCGAAAAACAAGTTATAAAGCGAACAATAAATATGAAAACAAGAATAATTCTTTTCATACAATTGTTAATTTAATAGATAATTACTAGTAAAAACCATGATAAAAGTTGTTTAAAAAATCTCTAACATCCGTTTAGGACAGCACAAATATACGTATAAACAACCATAAAATAAAAAACCCTAACTGTAAATAAAGAATTGTTAAAAACAGTTTCATAAATATCGATCGTCTAATAAAAAAAGTAAATATTGATTTAGTACTTTTGAATTTATACAATGATTGAAAATTTAACACATAAAAAGATATGGCAAAAGCAGTAACAGAAGCTACCTACAGCGAAATAGTTGAATCGACAGACAAACCAGTTATGATTGATTTTTGGGCAGAATGGTGTGGACCTTGCCGCATGATTGCTCCTATTGTTGAAGATTTATCGACTGAATACGATGGGAAAGTTGTGATACTAAAATGCGATGTTGATGAAAATCCTGAAATCGCTCAAAAATTTGGGATAAGAAACATACCAACTTTAGTATTCTTAAAAAAAGGCGAATTGGTTGATAAATTAGTTGGTGCAGTTCAACGCAGTAAAATCACAGAAAAGCTTGATGCATTGGTATAATATTTACCATTAAACAGTATATTTGAAGCGTTGCCATTTTGGTAACGCTTTTTTTAATCATATTATAAAATGCATACCATCTTCGATATTCAAGCTTTACAGCAATTCGATAACTTTGAATTTATTGCTCGACAAATTGTTGAGGGATTTATTACTGGTTTGCATCGTAGCCCCTATCATGGCTTTTCGGTAGAATTTGCCGAACATCGTATTTATAATCAAGGTGAATCGGTAAAACACGTTGACTGGAAATTGTTTGCCCGAACAGATAAGCTTTTTATAAAAAAATACGAAGAAGAAACCAATCTTAAATGTCATTTGGTTATCGACACATCATCATCGATGTTGTATCCGTATAACGATAGTAAGGCTCATAATAAAATGGCATTCTCAGCCTTTTGTGCCGCAGCACTTATTTATTTATTAAGAAAACAAAGAGATGCTGTTGGTTTAACCTTATTTTCGAAAACGGTTGATTTACATACCGAAGCAAAACTTTCGATGGTTCATGCTCAACGACTATATAGCGAACTTTCGGAATTGGTACATCATCATAAAAAAGAAGAATCGCTTAACAAAGGAACATCCCTCGCCGATTCACTTCATCATTTAGCCGAAAACATTAAAACTCGTTCACTTGTAATAATTTTCAGCGATATGTTCGATCATGCCGATCCCGAGGAACTTTTTTCGGCACTCCAACATCTTCGATTCAATAAACATGAGGTGATTGTTTTTCATGTTGTTGATAGGAGTAGTGAACAAGATTTCACATTTGAAAATCGTCCTCATAAATTTATTAGCCTTGAAACTGGTGAAGAGTATCTTGTAAATCCTGGTGAAATCAAAGCATTATATAAACAAAAGGTAGGCGACTATTTCGAGTCACTTAAAACTCGTTGCACCCAATATCACATTGACTTTGTGGAAGTAGATATAGCCGACGATTTTAGAAATGTATTATTAGCATATTTAATTAAAAGGAATAAGTTAAATTAAAAGCTTAATCCATCTACTAAAAAGCTCAACATTCCGTAAGTAAGACCCATCACAACGATATATCCAACCATACTTATTTTTTCTATTAACTTCATAATTGTAATTTTAAAGTGATTTTTACTAATTATTACAATATCAAAAATACAATCTCAAAGATCTTTTATCAATAATTGAAACACGGGAAATATCTTCCGAATCACGCATTAATTATGTAAGTAATAAACGCAAAAAGAGAATTACGAATCACGTAACGATGAATCAACGTCCTTTAATTCATCTTTGGCACTAAGTCTTAATCCGGTATAAAGCTTTATCATCTCCAAAGAGAATAGACCAATAATAAGAGTCCACGATAAGGTACAAACAACTCCAATGGATTGTGAAATTAATTGTGCCGAACCAAAACCAAACAATAAACCAGTTTTTTCAGAAAAGAAACCAGTTAATAAAACCCCTAAAATACCGCTAACAGCATGAACAGAAATAGCACCAATTTTATCGTCGATATGAAGTTTCTTTTTAAACAAATCTATAGATAAGGTAACTACGATTCCAGTAATTAAGCCTATTAAAACAGCACTCCACAACGAAACAACATCGCATCCTGCAGAGATAGAAACGAGTCCAGCAATTGCTCCTTTAATCCCCAACGTTCTACGGATTTTTTTATTCAAAATAAATGAAAGTAATAAAGCTGAAATAGCAGACATTACAGCCGAAATTATTGAAGCAAAAAGAATATGATGATAAAAAGACACGGTTGAAATACCATCGAGTGAAAAGCCAACTCCAGACAACAATCCAAGCCAGGCACTCACAATAAAAAACAAACCCGACAAGGTATAAGAAACTCTATTTTCAACCTTCAGTGGTACTTTACCAATTCTGTAACGCCCCAAACGTGGACCTAACAGCAACGAAGCAATTAACCCCAAACATCCACCCGTAATATGAATAATTGATGCTCCTCCAAAATCATGAAATGCAACGGGAAGATGAGATAACCATCCTCCACCCCACGACCAATGTCCAACAATAGGAAAAATCAAAGCACTTGCTACAAAACTATATAAAAGAATAGCCTGCAATTTCATTCTATTTCCAATTACTCCTGACATTATAGCAGGAGTAAGAGTTGCTAACATAACTTGAAATAGGATAAAGAATTGTACATTTTTAGTTTTATGATTTATGATCCAAAAGCCAAAATTTGGTGTACCAATTAAACCATCATATAAATCTGTACCAAACATAAACCCATATCCAAGTAATAAAAAAGCCAAAGTACTTACTGAAACAATGAGGATATGTTTAATTATAGCATTTCCAAGATGTTTGGGTTTTCCATATCCAAACTCAACAAGCATAAAACCAACATGCATCCATAACAATAGTATACTGCCCGTTAAAAGCATAAATGTTATGTAATCGGAAGTGAACATCTTAAATGATTCGTAAAAATTTCATCATGTTATCAAGTTATAAATATACATTGCATTGAAGCGGAATTTTATACTTAAAACACGGGAAAATATCACGGTTATCACAGATTTATTGATATGTAATTCACCCATATTAATTTTCAAAATTCACCATTTTTTGATATCATATTCATACAATAAAAAAGGGGCTTTCTAAATTAGAAGAAAGCCCCTTTACCTATGTTTAAAATTCTCTCTATCGAGATAGAGGTGTTTCTGAGTTTTTATCCATTTTTACACCCATATAACCTTCAGCACCCATTTCAGGAACATCAAGACCTGCTAATTCAACTTCTGGAGCAACTCTATTTCCAACTAATTTATCAAGTAATTTATAAACTAACCAACCGCAAATACCTACAAAGATTATGTTAACAGTTACTCCAATAAATTCAGCAGCAAATTGACCTGCATCGCCATAGAATAAACCAGTTACTCCACCTTTAATTCCATTCAATCCGTCACCATATGTTCCATCAGCAAATAATCCAAGAGCTAAACAACCCCAAATACCATTTGCACCATGTACAGCAACTGCTCCAACTGGATCATCGATTTTCAATTTTCTTTCTACAAATATTGCAACTTCAACAACAAGAACTCCAGACACTAAACCAATTAACAACGCACCACCTGGCGAAACAAATGCACAAGGAGCAGTTATAGCAACAAGTCCAGCAAGTAAACCATTACACATCATACTTACATCTGGTTTATTACTTCTTACAAACCACATCCAAAGAGTTGCAACAAAAGCTCCACCACAAGATGCTATCATAGTGTTGAAAGCTACAACAGTAAATCGTAAATCGGTACCTGAAAGTGTAGAACCAGCATTGAAACCAAACCAACCAAATGCAAGAACTAAAGTTCCTAACACTGCCATTGGAATGTTATGACCAGGAATAGCATTCGATGAACCATCTTTATTAAATTTACCTAAACGAGGTCCAATCATTTTTGCACCAACAAAGGCTAATACTCCACCAGTTAAATGCACTACCGATGAACCAGCAAAGTCAACATGTCCGTGACCAAGACCAAAGTTACTACCAAGCATAGCTAACCAGCCACCGCCCCAAACCCAGTTTCCATAAAGTGGGTAGATTACACCACCAACTATAAACCCAAAGATTGCAAACGATGCAAATTTCCAACGTTCAGCCATTGCTCCAGTTGGAATAGTTGCTGCTGCATCCATAAACACAACTTGAAAAACAAAGAATCCTAATATAGCAACGTCATAAACGCCACTCATAAAGAACCCTTTAGTACCAAACAATCCAAATGTATGTCCAAACAATGTAAAACCAACTTCATGATTTAAACCATCGAAACCACCAAAAGTTCCTAACGCTCCAACACCACCAAACATAATTGCAAAACCGCAAGCATAAAATGCAAGCATCCCCGCGGGATAAACAAAAAGGTTCATTGCCATGGTATGAGCAACGTTTTTAGCTCGAGTAAAACCAGTTTCAACTAATGCAAATCCTGCTTGCATAAAAAACACAAGAAATCCAGTTAATAAAAGCCATACTAAGTTAATTGATACTTTATTATGACCAACTTGATTTGCAACTTCTGTTATAGTTGGTGCATTCGCTTTTGCAGCCACAACATCACTTATTGTACCAGTTGCAACGCCGCTTGGGTCTGCATCTTTTGCCATTGCAGGCACTAATAATCCAACAGTAAGTGCAAAAATCATCATGCACACAACCATCCACATTTTTCTACTTTTCATCTTTCTATTATTTTATATTTAATACTTTCGTCTTTCTTTATTTTGAATCTCCAGGACCTACGAGCGAATCGTCACCAGTTTTTCCATTACTAATTCGAACGGAGTCCTCAATCGTATAACTGAATATCATTCCATCACCTACTTCACCTGTATAGGCAGTTTTTCTGATACATTCGATTGTTTTATCAAGATTAATATCTCTTAAAACAATCGAGATTAAAATACGTGGGATGTACTGTGTGTCATAAATAGTACCACGGTAACTGTGATGTCCTCTTTGGATTTCATTACCAACGCCCGATGCTTCCCAATAAGAAAAGAAATCAATTCCAATCTTTTTGAGCTCCGTTTTAACTTCCTCAAATTTTGAGGTTCTGATAATCGCTTCTACTTTTTTCATAACTGCTTTAATTAATACCTACACTATTAAACTAATTTGTAACTTTTAATTACATTTTAAAAGCAATAAATCACTTCCCACTGATAATTTATTGACAAGACAAAATTATCTTGTATTATCACGTAATTCAATAATAAAAACACGGGAAAATTGATGCTATTTTACAGATTTATAGATAAGTAAATCACTGAACAATTTACTAGGGGAATTGCATTTTCCTACAGGAAAAACCTTTATAATACTAATAATGTGAGACTTAAAAAACTACAAAACATCCATTCTATTCGAATTAATACATTATAATTTATAATCTCAGAAAAACATGTTATGTATTTTATTTGTAGTTATTGAAACGTTGAAAAAATCCAAAAAAAAAGCTGGTCAAAAAATTGACCAGCTTACATTAAACGATAATTTAGAAAGGAATTAGAATTAATCGTTTATTAGTCCTTAATATAGAGTGAATCGTCACCGCTTTCTTTTGTTCTGATTCTGTACGATTCTAAACAATCGAAAACAAAGATTTTACCATCACCAACTTCACCCGTATATGCATGTTCTAAAAGGCAATCAATTGTTTTCTGAACATTTATATCTCTAACAACAATACTTAAATTTCTACGAGATATAAATTCTACATCATTTCCACGAAACGAAGTTCTGCGTTTTTTCTCATTTCCAACTCCAATGGTATCGTGATAAGTAAAGAAGTCGATATCTATAGCGTGTAAAGCCTCTTTTACTTCCTGAAACTTAGAGACTCTAATTATTGCTTCAATTTTTTTCATATCATTTATATTTTAAAATTATTAAATAAATTATTTCAATGGGTTAAATAAAAAGCTGTTACAATTATTCTCAAAATTACTATTTATTGATTATCGTAACAGCTTTAAATGCTATTCTTTTATTGTTTGCTTTGAAATTAATCTACATAAGCTTCTGCACCATGTTCCCAAACATCAAGTCCACCTGGTCCAGTTTCACCTTCTGGTTCAACACGTAGTTTGAATGGATAAGGTAATTTCATTACTGCATACATGAGAACCATTGAGATTACAAAAGTTGCAACTGTAACAATTAAACTTCCTATAGCTTGAGCTTTTAGAACATCAAATCCACCACCATAGAATAAACCAGTAACTGGTGCTGAGTTATCTGCTCCTAATGGACCAGTTACACCATATTGACCGCTAGCGAATAACCCTATCGATAATGTACCCCAAATACCATTTAAACCGTGAACTGAGAATGCACCAACTGGGTCATCGATTCTAACATATTCCATTAAATATATTCCTAAGAATACTAGAATTCCAGCAATAGCTCCAATAATGATTGAACCTAGAGGAGAAACCCAGTAACACGGTGCAGTGATTGCAACAAGACCAGCTAGTAAACCGTTGATAGCAAAACCAGTATCGAATTTTCTTTTAAATACACCGAAGTAGAAAGCCATAAACATAGCTGTTAAAGCCCCACCACAAGCTGCAAGTGTTGTATTTGCTGCTACTCTACCAATACCTTCAAAGTCCATTGCCGAAAGTGTACTACCTGGGTTGAAACCGTACCATCCAAACCAAAGTAAGAATGCTCCTACTGCAGCTAATGGTAAGTTGTGAGCTGCTGGCAAACCACCTTTTGTTTTGTCGTCACGTAAAAAAACACGTCCGATACGAGGTCCTAAAACAATTGCTCCAGCTAAAGAAACAACACCACCAATTGTATGAACTACGGTTGATCCTGCAAAGTCACGGAATCCTTGTCCTAATCCTGGTAAGAAATTTCCTGGAGTTCCCATCATACAAAGGAATCCATCGGGTCCCCAAGCCCAGTGACCAATAATTGGATAAATAAATGCTGTTACTCCAATACTATAGATAATATCACCACGGAAACTTGTACGTCCAATCATTGCTCCAGATGTAATAGTAGATGCGGTATCAGCAAAAGCGAATTGAAAAATCCAATGAGCTAATAATGCAATTCCAGTTGAGCCATATGTTGCAGGCGCACCTTGTAAGAAAAACCAATGATATCCGATAAATCCGTTACCAGTACTGAACATAAATGCATAACCGATAGCATAGAATGAAATACCACAGATAGCAGTATCAAGAATACATTCAATTAAAATATTTACAGACTCTTTTCTTCTTGCAAAACCAGCTTCTAACATTACGAAACCAGCTTGCATTCCAAACACAAGAAATGCTGCAACAAGCACCCATACAGTATTTATAGTATTAATTACAGATGTTTCATGTACTGTATAAGTATCAGCAGCTTTAGCATCTGTACCTATAATTCCAGGTAAAATCATCATGAAAAATACTACAGCAGCTAAGCCTAGTAATTTTCCACCTAAAATTGTTAAACCAAGTTTCCAATCAATTGGTTTTTTCATGTTTTCGCTCATTCGAGCAAAAAACGGAAGCCTTACGGCAGTTGTTCCACTTTTTTTCATAACACCACTATTATTTAATTAACACTATTTAATTGTTTTTTGTAGTTTTTAATTACAATTTATAAGTTCGTTTGATGATTTGCGCTTATCATTTATCAACAAAACAAATTTACAACCTCAACATGCCTTTTACCATAATTAAAACACGGGAAAAATAGAGGCTATTTACAGATTAGATAGTAAGTATATTACGTATTGAGCCATTTAAATTCTATACGGATTTCAATCAAACAAAATCTTTACATATTGATTTAATGCAACATAAACATTACAACAATAATACATAAATCATTAATAATTCATAAGCAATACATATGCTTGTATAACATTTTATTAGAAATAAAGAATCAATGTGCTCCATTTTTAAAAATGCTCGTATCAGTTCCTATAGTCTATTATTTTAGCTACTTTTGAGGAAAATTTATATAGATGAAGGTAACGAAAACCGAACGACCATTAATTCTTGTCACAAACGACGATGGCGTTCATGCAGCAGGAATGGCAGCATTAATTGAAGCAGTAAGTGAATTTGGTGATGTTGTAGCTGTAGCACCTCAGGTAAGTCAATCGGGAATGTCGCATGCACTTACCTTAAAAAGTCCGCTTCGACTAAAAAAAATACGTGAGCAAAAAGGAATAATTGTATATGAATTAAATGGAACTCCCGTCGATTGTGTTAAAATGGCATTCGACAAAATATTACCTCAAATGCCCGATCTTTTAGTTTCGGGAATTAATCATGGATCAAACTCTTCGTTAAGTTCTATTTATTCGGGAACCGTTGCTGCGGCACGCGAAGGAGCAATAAATTCGATTCAGTCGATTGCATTTTCAAACACCAATTATGCCGACGATGCTGACTTTGAGTTTATGAAATCGTATGTTAAACGAATTGTTAAAGATATATTAGATAATGGATTAAATAAAGGAACATTTTTAAATGTAAATGCTCCACATCTTGATCCAGCAAATATAAAAGGAATCAAAATTTGTCGTCAAGCTCAAGGAGTTTGGGTCGAAGAATTTGATCAACGCCAAGATCCAATGGGCACTAATTATTATTGGCTAACGGGTTATTTTAACAATGCCGAACCCGACGATGAAGAAACAGATGAATGGTTATTGAAAAACAATTACATTACAATTGTTCCTCTCAAATTCGAAAATTGCGACCATCAAGAAGTTGTAAATTTAAAGTCACGATTTTAATATTTAAAGAATAACGACATGAAAATCAATTCTATTTGGTTAGGGATTTTAATTGGAATAACAATGCCAATCATTGCAATGAGTTTATTTTATTTATTTTCGTTTCACAGCCTATCGTTTTCCGATTTCTACATGATGATTCAAAAAATGGATATTCTCACACAAACATTAACCATTTGTGTAATGCCTAGCTTTTTGGCTTTCTTCTTTTTTTATTGGAAACAGTATAACAAATCGGCTCAAGGAGTTGTGTTAGCAACTATCATTTTAACAATTACCGTAGTTATTTTTAATCTGTAAAAACAATAAAAGATATTCAGATGAAATACTATCTCATAGCTGGCGAAGCATCGGGCGATATGCATGGTTCGAACTTGATGAAAGAAATTAAGAAAAATGACCCAAATGCAGAATTCCGTTTTTGGGGAGGCGACCTGATGAAAGCTGAAGGAGGAACACTTGTTCGTCATTATAAAGATCATGATTTTATGGGTGTTGTAGAAGTATTAAAACATCTACGTACCATTTTTAAAAATATAAAATTCTGTAAGCAAGATCTAAGCGAGAATAAACCAGATGCAATCATTTTTGTTGATTTTCCTGGCTTTAATCTTAAAATAGTAAAACACGCCAAGGAACTTGGAATCAAAACATTTTTCTACATATCGCCAACTGTTTGGGCTTGGAAAGAAGGACGAGTTAAGCTTATTAAAAAGTATGTTGATCATCTTTTCTGCATTTTTCCATTCGAAAAGAAATTTTACAAAGATCGACATAATCACGATGTTGACTTTGTTGGCCATCCACTACTCGACTCAATTGTAAATAACCTAAAACCAATTACTCAAGAAGCTTTTATAGCAGAGAACAATCTACCAAACAAGAATATAATAGCTATTTTACCAGGAAGTCGTACATCGGAAATCAGAGAAAATCTTAAAACGATGCAAGAAATCATTCCTGAATTTCCCGACTATCATTTTGTAGTAGCAGGAATGTCGCACTTTGATGAAGCATTTTATCATCAATTCATAACAAATAATAACATCAGCATACTTTTTAATAAAACCTACCCGATTCTTCAAGTAGCAAAAGCAGCAGTCGTTGTTTGTGGTACAGCAAGTTTAGAAACAGCCTTAATTCGTTGTCCGGAAGTTATCGTTTTTAAAACCAACCCAATAACATTTTCAATAGGTAAACTTCTTGTAAAACTAAACTATTTGGGCTTGCCTAACATTATTATGGACAAAGAAGTTGTTCCCGAATATTTACAAGAACAAATGAATTCAAAAAATATTGCCAAGTCTTTGCACAAAATGCTTAGCGACGAATCGTACAAACAACAAATTGTCGATAACTACGAAGAGTTGTCGCAAACATTAGGTAAGGGAGGTGCTTCGAAACAAACTGCAGCACTCATTTCCCAATACTTAACGACTTAAAAACGTTTTGTTGGTATCAAAAAAAAACTGTAACTATGCAAATAATTAGCACTATCGTTTAGATATATTTTATAACCCGTCATTTATATAATATCATGCAAAATAAAGAAGAGAAAATTCCATTTTTTGAAAAGTTTTCATACGGTTTAGGTGACACAGCTTCCAATCTTTTTTGGATGAATTTTGTGTATTTCCTTTCGTATTTCTATACCGATGTTTTTGGAATTGGTGCTGCAGTGGCAGGAACAATGTTTGCGATAACTCGTGTTTGGGATGCATGTATCGATCCTGTATTTGGAATGATAAGCGACAGAACTGAAAGTCGTTGGGGTAAATTTCGTCCTTATTTATTATGGTTCGCAATACCGTTTGGAATTATTGGAGCATTAACATTTACAACACCAAATCTTGGAATGCATGCTAAAATAATGTATGCATATATTACCTACTCATTAATGATGATTGTTTATTCGGCTATAAACATTCCTTATGGTTCTATGATGGCGGTAGTTTCATCGAATCCAAATGTTCGTAGTATGTTTTCACAATACCGTTTTATCTTAGCTTTTACTGGAGGTTTAATTGTTGAAGGTGGTACATTGCCAATCGTTAATTATATAGGAAGTAATGACCATTCAGTTATTAATGCACAAATCATTGACCATAAATCTATTTTAATAACAGAACATGGCGAAGGAACTTCAAAAATAGCTCTTGACATAACAAAATCGAACTATAAGACAAATAAATCATTACCAGCAAGAGCTTGGAACTGGGTTCTGATAAAAACAGGTGTAGACGATAGTAAAACCGAAAAATCAATTTCAATTTCCGTTCTTCGACCTGAACAAAAAAATGAAATAGACAATACATCTAAAATCCATTATTTAACATCAGGATTTAAGACAGATACAATTCCACTTAATTCGATCGTAGGGAATATTGATGTAGAAAAAACAGAAATGAGTATACGTGTAGTTAACGAACGTAAAGGTTTTCAATGGGCAATGTTTAGTTTCTCGGTATTTGCCGTAATAATGTTTTTCATTACATTTTTATTTACAAAAGAGCGTGTAAAACCTCCGAAAGAACAAGCTACAGAAATTAAACGCGATTTACTCGATTTGATTAACAACAAACCTTGGCGATTGTTGTTTGCAACTGGAATTTTCATGTTATCGCACGTATGTTTACGAAACGGATCAATCATGTTTTATTTCAAATATTTTGTTGGGAATAAAGATTTAGCTTCATTGTTTATGATTTGCGGTACACTTTCAACATTGGCTGCAATTCCTTTAACAGGCTGGGCTGCACGTACATTTGGCAAAAAAATATCGTATGTAACTTGTATGTATATGGCAACAGCATTATCGATGTGTTATTTTTTCCTTGACAAAACCGATATTAAAACAATGTTTGCACTGCAATGTGCTATTAATTTCTTCTTCGGATCAACGGCACCATTAATTTTTGCAATGTACACCGATACTGTTGATTATTCTGAATGGAAAACTGGACGAAGAGCTACAGGTTTGGTTATGTCGGCATCGACAATGGCACAAAAATTTGGATGGGCAATTGGTGGTGCATTAACCTTATTTATACTTGCTGCATTCAACTTTAAACCAAATATGGAACAAACAAGTGGAACCATTGGTGGTATTGTAGCAATGTTAAGTTGGATTCCTGCTTCGGCAAGTTTTATCGGCGGAACGCTCATGTTATTCTATCCTCTTAATAAAACTAAGATGGATGAAATAGTAAGCGATTTGACAGAACGACGATTAAAAGAATAAAGAGCTATAATATTTATATGAAAAGGTCGGTTGTATATATAAACAACCGACCTTTTTTATTTAGAATTAAAAGACTACATTTCTAGGAATAATTATGTAGTTATATTTGAGATGGTATTGTTAATGTAAATGAACTCCCTTTTCCTATTTCACTTTCGACCCAAATACTTCCACCATGTTTTTCTACAAAATCTTTACAGAGTAATAAACCTATTCCTGTTCCTTTTTCATTTTCAGTTCCATGAATTGCATGTTTTTCAGTTATGTTAAAAATATTTTCAATCCAATCACTATTTATTCCAATTCCATTATCAGATATTGTAATAAAAACAATATTCTCTTTTTTTGAAATGTTTATCGAAACAATTCCTGACTTATACGTATATTTTATAGCATTGCTAAGTAAATTTCGAATTATCACATTAAACATGTCTTTGTCTACATAAGCATACAGTGATGTATCGATATTTTTATAAATCGTAATTTGTTTGTTTTTTGCAACAATACATGCCATTTCAATAGTTTCAGCAATTAAAGCATCGACATTATACATTTCAGGTTTAAATTCCATTGCTCCCGATTGACTTCTCGACCATTCTAACAAATTTTCGAGCAATTGAAATGTTTGACGTGTAGATTTATGTATATTTTCAACGAATGTACGAATCTGAGTATCACTATAGTCATTAAAGTTTTTATACAAAAGATTCGAAAAGCCTAAAATTGAATTAAAAGGACTTCTTAAATCATGTGCAATTATTGAAAAGAATTTGTCTTTTGTAGCAATTAATTCAACGAGAGATTTATTTTTTTCTGAAAGTGTATTATTCAATTTTTCAACAACAGCTTTTTGCTTAATAATATCAGCCTGATGAACTCTCAGTTCTTCAATCATTTCTTCTAAATTAGTAGATTGAATTTCTAACTTCTTTTCATTTTCTTCAATCTGAATGTAATTGATCCATAGTGCTGCTAATAGTGATATAAAAGTACCAAGTACGGTAAAAGCACTAACAAGCTTAGCATATTCTGAAGGGAAAATTATAAGGTTATGTAGTGGATTCCATATAAATTGAGCATAAATAAATAAAAAGGTACTTATTGAAAAGTAAAATAGTATTGGAATTATTTGTTTTAAACGCCAAACTAAAATTGGAGCCATAGCAAAAAGAAGAAAATAAAAATGAGAATTAGCAACTGTTCCTATTTGAGCGAAAGTAGTTATTGATGTTATTCCAATTATGAGTATGCAAAATAGATGTTGGGAGACTACCGTTTTGTTTATTCTATTTAACAAAATTCCTATTGCACATAAGAGCACAAAAATATTTGAGAATAAAATTAAAGGTAATAGTAGTTTAAAATCAATTAAACTATAGATAACACTATATGTTTCAGCACTACATATTGAGATTATATATAAGATATTTAAATATCGAACCCTGCGTTTATCTAACAGGCTATTTTGATAGTTGGTTCCACTGTTAATTATAGTGTTGAATATTTTCATAGACATTCAGTTAACTCATTTCCATAAAATTAGTAAAAATTTTATGATTACAATTCAAAAAAAACAATTAATAGCTATATTATAGTCTACGAAAAGTAAATTGAAATTGTTTGCAATTGAATTATCTAGTCGCTATTCTCAAAAACACTTAAACAACAATTAAACAATATTCTTAACATTTAGAGTAGATTGAAGAACCATTGCTTCTTTCACAAGTTCAGCAATATCTTTTACCTCAACATGATTTCCCTTTGCAAATGTTCGTTTACATAATGGACAAGAAGTAACTAATACATCGGGTTTATTGGCCATTAAAACATCTAAAGCCTTATCACGAATTTGAGTGCGTTGCGAATTTTGAATTTCGAAATTACCTAAACTTCCGCCACAACAAAGTGCTTTTTCTTGCTCTTGCGAAGATGTTTTTAACGTTACAATTTTATTAAGTACTGAACGTGGCTCGGCATATACTTCGGAACCTCTACCAAGTTCGCAAGGGTCGTGATATACAGCAGAAACATCCATTTTTCTAACATCTATCCTCTTATTTTCAATCAAGTAATTAATATACTCGGAATGATGCATGACTTTGATTTTCAAATTGTATTTATCTTTAAAAACCTTGTAGCAAATTGGACAAGAAGTAACTAATAGTTGAGCATTAGAACGATTGATAATTGCACGATTATGGTTCATCAATTGCAAGGCAGCATTATATTGTCCAGCCATCATTAAAGGTCGTCCACAACAAACGCCCTTATCTTGATCCATAAACCAATAATTTTCGCCAGCTGCTTCAAAAATATGCTTCATCGACTTAATAACTCCAGGAGTTAAATGCCCCATACATCCAGCAAAATACAAAACTTTTGAATGGGCAGGAACGACAGGTTTTTCGAAATCGTAGGTAAATTTATTCTTAATATTAAACTCTTCGCGTTTGGCAATTCGAAGCGCATTAACATCTATTCCCACTGGACACGATTCGGTACAACGTCCACACAACATACAATTATACAGCGTTTTCGAGTCAATACTATTATTACGTACCGAACGAATAAAATAAACAGAGATAGGTTTTACAATTTGCGCATCGGGAAGCTGACAACGATCGATACATAATCCACAACGAGAACACGAAAACACCTCAACTTCTGATATACTTGTATAATATTTACGAGTTTGCAAACCATATTTTCGAAGGAAAATCAACATCACTTCGGTAGGAATATGCATATATCGCGATATTGGCAAAGTAATGAAGAATAAGCCTAAAGCAATAGAATACAACCACCAAACAAGAACATCTAAATGTTGTAGTGGTAAAATTCCTGCCAATGCAAGTCCAAGATTATGAGTCATAAACCCACCCGAATTATATAATCCACTGGTAATGCTTTCAGCCAACAATCGTAATGGAAAAACTGCCCATAACGAATATAATGCTATACGGTCGCCAAGTCGTAGTTTGGTCGTTTTTCGTAAGCCATATATACTCGATTTAATTCTTTTGAATAATGCAAGAGCAACTCCCGATAGAACGACTAAAAGCAGAAAATCCATTATATGAGGAAATACAGTCGAACCAAAATAATGATGAGGAGCTGGTTCAAAATATCGGAAGAAAACAGGATAATACGGAGCTTTGAATCCACCTCCATTGAAGAATTTAACCTCGATATCACCAACAACAATAAGCAAAAACCAGCCAAATGCGAGACTCATGTGCATATATCCTAAAAGAGGATTACGCTTAAATATTTTGCGATGGATTAAACTTTCCATAAAAACCTCTTTCAATGCCGAAAGTGTTTTATGGGTAAAAAAAGAATCGCTTATTTTTTGGCGTTCACCTTTTTCAATTTTAACAATCCAATTAATAAAGGTAAAAAGCAAAGCTCCTAAAAGAAATACTAAGCCTATGCTGAATGGTAATACAAAAAACTCAAAGTTCATTTTCGTCTATTTTGGTCAATGCTTTTTTAATGTTTAGAATAACGTTGCGGGTATTTATTCCACGAGGACAAACCAAGGTACATTTACCGCACAGCATACATTTATTAATTTCCTTTTCTAGTTCCTCCGACACTCCACGACGAAGCAATAATCCAAGTTTTCTGATATTAAAATCGAGAATATTCGATGCACTACAGGTGGCAGTACAACATCCGCAAGACATACAGATATTAAACGATGGTTCCTTTTGCAAAACGTACATTAAAATACGTCCATCAAAATTATCGATGTCGATATATCGAGGAGGTTGAACGCTGAATCCGAAATTTTTCATTTTTTAAATTTATATTATCATAAACACTTCGACAGGCTCAGGTTGACAACAGTTTTCAGTAAGTCAAGCTTAACTTGTTGAAGCATTTTAAACCTCTTTATTTTTTCAAATATTCATCAATCATAACAACTGCCGAACGAGCATCGGTTATCGTTTCATTGATTGTCATTGGTCCTGTACAAGTTCCTGCAACAAACAATCCATCAATTGAACTTTTATTGCTTAATAAATGCTCATCTTGAGGTTGAAGAAATGTTCCCATTCTTTGTTTTAATCCAACATTTTTGCCTAATGAAGTTGTTCCACACGATGGTTCCATTCCTGCAAGAAGTACAATCATATCGGTTCGCATTTTAAGTGGACGACCCGAAAGTGTATCTTCTGCTTTAATTTGCAAAGAGCCATCCATATTCTCCGCAGCTTCCGATAAACGTCCACGAACAAATTGAATTCCCCATTTTTCTTGAGCTTCGCGATACAGTTCTTCGAAACCAGCACCAAACATCCTAAGGTCGATATAAAAACAAATGATTTCGGTTCTTGGTAAACGTTGACGTAATTCAATTGCTTGTTTTACTCCTGTTACACAACAAACCTTTGAGCAATAATGATTTCCCGCTTTTTCATCTCTCGAACCAACACAATGAATAAATGCTACACGCTTAAGTTCACTGCCATTAGCCGATGTTATTGGCTTTTCAGCTTTGAAACGTTTTTCTAAATCGGCCGAATTTATAACATTATCGTAAATGCCATATCCAAATTCTTCTTTTCGGCGCGAATCGAATAAGTCGTAACCAGTAGCAATTAAAACAGCATCAGCATCAAGAGCCATACCATTTGCTTCTACCGTAAAACTTCCATTATTTTTCTTAATATTTTCTACTTTCGTATTAATTAGCGTCGATATCTTTGGATTATCTATTCTTTTAGTCAAATAATCAATAACTTCCGATGAATCACGCAATGTTGGAAATAACTTATGCCAGTTCGAAACATTCCCACCCAAAGTAGCTTTACTTTCAACAATGGTAATTGAATGTCCACGTTCGCTTAACGAGGCAGCTGCTTCCAATCCAGCTATTCCTCCACCTACTATTACTATTTTTTTATTGGCCATATATTAGATTGTTGTACGGGCAACCCTTGTGGTTGCCCTTTGTTTCTTTATATTTATTAGGGGCAACCACGAGGGTTGCCCTTACAGAATCGATTCTAATTATAAATTAAATGTTGCTGCCATTGGTTTCGAAAGCTTCTTACCATCTGGGCCATCATATTTTTTAGCTGGATCGTATGGTATTCCTATTTTATCGAGAATAGCCTCACATCCAACTTGATGCACTTGTAAACCAATATCCCAAGGATCGAAACCTAGCATCAAACCAGCAACTTCTTCGAAAGTAAATACAGGAATACCTCTACCATCTTTACCATATACTTTGCCTTCCATTTCGCTCAAAGTATATTGCCATTTATCTAAAAACATTGGACAACCAGGGCAATTGGTAATAATCATATCGGGTTGATATGGTTGCATCGATTCAAATTTCTTGCGTGAACTTGTTACCGAATAACCTCTATTTGCACTCACTAAGTACTGACGGAATCCAAATCCGCAACAATGACGGCGTTCAGGATAATCTACAATTTCGCCTCCCCAATCTTCAACCATTCCAACTAAAACATGTGGATATTCGGCACCTCCAACTCCTTTTGAAGGAAACATTTTAGCATAATGACAGCCAATATGTTCAACCACCTTTAAAGGTTTGCCTGTATGTTTATTTATAAGCTTAAATTGAGATTTTGCAGCAATTTCTTTTCTAAATTTGTAAAACACATCACTTGCATGCGATACATTTTCGGGAATTTCGAATGTTCGTCCAGTTGCTTCTTTTAATTGTTTACGAGTTTTCTCCAGTGTTTCGGGGAAATGATGCCATGTATCCATAATTTCGGTATACAAACCAAAAGATGTAATGCACGATGGTACCAAATTTTTATATCCCGACTCATTCATTAATGAAAACTGACGAGCTACAACGGTCATTGTCGTTTCCAATGGAAGTAAATCGGAATGATACCCAATTCCCGAACATGATGTATGACAAGGATGTTCGAAAACATCTTTTCCTAATACTTCACGCATTATTCGTAAAAACGTTGTTTCAGCTCCGGGGAAAAAATTTTGACGAACACAACTACGAACATAATAGAGTTTATCGTCAGCTATTTCTTTTTGGTAATCGTTCCAAATAGCTTTTTTACCTTCAAGTATCATAATGCGTTGTGGTTCTTTTCTGTTTGTGTGTAAATATGACCAATATACTCGTTAGCCATTGTATCATCGAGTTTTAAGTTCATTTGTTTGGCTTTTTCGGTCGAAACTTTTTCAATTTGTTCAAATCGATCGATTGCTCCTGTTGTTTTAAAGATACTTTGAATTTCGGCCATTGCTTCATCAGGAATTTTACGCAATATTCCAGTGCCATCACCCTGATAATTAGCTCCAAGACGAGCAAAAACATCTCGATAATTCTCTTGAATCCAATCCCAAACTGGACCTTGTTCAGGATATAAATCGGTACCAATACCTTCGAGATATAAACAGTAACCTTTTTCCAACATCCAATGACCGATTACTCGTTTAAGAAATAATTGCTGACGACCTTTTTCCGATTCGGCAAAATAGCCTAATTCTTGAGAAAGGGAACGTAATGCTATTATTATTAGACCAACCGTATTGCCACGTGGACAGCGTGTTTTACACGACATACATTCACCACAATACCATATCGTTTCACTCTTCAAAAGAGCTTCTATTTCATCATTATCTCTCGACTGAATAGTATCGCAAATAATACGTGGATCGTAATTATATATTTCGGCAGCAGGGCAAATAGCAGTGCAAACACCGCAGTTCATACAAGCATGTAAACCCTCTTGCATTCTAACATCTTTGCTTAACTTTTCGAACAAATTATCCATAAATACATTTTCTTATTATTGCATTCAAAGTTACCTTCATTCACACAACATACATTCCGTTTTAAGACTGCTTTTATGTACGCACAAATACTACCATCATAATTATTCGGAAAATACTTTATTTTGATGTTTACTAAGGCAAAATTTTCAGAATATTTTTTAAATATTTTAACATCAAATTGCCATTTCCCATTGTTAATAAATTCTAAAAACACTAAAAAATAGCATCGTGCTTTTTTGGTATTTTTACGGGTCAATGCAAAAAATCTGATTTAGCCATGAGCGAATTGAATAACAATCCGGTAAATAACACAGCCTACAACGACGACAGTATAAAAAGTCTCGAATGGAACGAACATATTCGTCGCCGACCTGGAATGTATATTGGAAAATTAGGCGATGGATCATCGGCCGACGATGGTATTTATGTCCTTTTGAAAGAAGTATTAGATAACTCCATCGATGAATTTTTGATGGGTCATGGCAAAAGCATTGAAATTACAATTACAGAACAAAGCATTACCGTTCGCGATCATGGACGTGGTATTCCTCTAGGGAAAGTTGTTGATGTTTCATCAAAAATTAATACTGGTGGTAAATACGATTCTGGAGCATTTCAAAAATCAATTGGACTTAATGGTGTGGGTATCAAAGCTGTAAATGCTTTATCTACTAAATTTTTAATTAAAAGTTTTCGTGAAGGTGAAGTTAAATCGGTAGAATATTCGAAAGGGAATATCGTAACCGATAGCAAAATCGCAAAAACAGAAGAGCTTAATGGAACATATATTCATTTTGTTCCCGATGGCGAGCTGTTTACTCATTATCATTACATATCGGAATATGTTGAGAAAATGCTACGTAACTACGTGTACCTCAACACTGGCCTTTCAATTAACTTCAATGGCAAAAATTTCTATTCACGCAATGGATTACTCGATTTGCTGAAAGAAACAATGGGAAAAGACGAACCTCAATATCCTGTAATTCATCTGAAAGGCACAGATATCGAAATAGCATTTACTCATGGCGATGAATATGGTGAAGATTATTACTCATTTGTAAACGGACAAAATACAACGCAAGGTGGAACACATCTTTTAGCGTTTAAAGAAACAATAGTTCAAACACTTCGTGGATTTTACAAGAAAGATTATGAACCTGCCGATATTCGCCAATCGATAGTTGCTGCAATTAGTTTAAGGGTTCAAGATCCCGTTTTCGAATCACAAACAAAAACGAAATTAGGATCGAAAGATGTTGGTCCTGATGGTCCTTCGGTAAAGAATTTCATTAACGATTTCATTAAAAATACACTCGATAATTTTCTTCATAAAAACACCGAAACGGCAAATGCCATCTTGAAAAAAATTCAAGATTCGGAAAAAGAAAGAAAAGAAATTGCAGGTGTACAAAAACTAGCCAAAGAACGTTCTAAAAAGGTTAGTCTTCATAATAAAAAACTTCGTGACTGCAGAATTCACTACAATTCAAATCACGAAAAACGTGAAGAAACAAGTATATTCATCACCGAAGGAGATTCTGCAAGTGGTTCGATAACAAAATCACGCAATGCTAATACTCAAGCTGTTTTTAGTTTAAAGGGAAAGCCATTGAATACGCATGGACGCACCAAGAAAATTGTGTACGAAAATGAAGAATTCAATCTTTTACAAGCAGCATTAAACATCGAAGAAGGAGTAGAAAACATCCGTTACCGCAATATTATTGTTGCTACCGATGCTGATAGCGATGGTAAGCATATTCGCCTTTTATTATTGACATTTTTCTTAAACTTCTTTCCCGATTTAGTTCGCAAGGGACATGTATTTATACTTCAAACACCCCTATTCCGTATTCGCAATAAGAAAAAAACCATTTATTGCTATACCGAAGAAGAACGTCAAAGTGCAATGAAAGAATTGAGTCCAAATCCTGAAATTACTCGATTTAAGGGATTAGGAGAGATTTCGCCCGATGAGTTTCGTCATTTTATTGGACCAGAAATTCGCCTTGAGCCAGTAATCTTAGGCAGAGACAGTTCTATCCATAACCTACTTGACTATTATATGGGCGAAAATACGCCAGAACGCCAAAACTTCATTGTCGATAATCTTGTTATTGAACTCGATAAGGTTGAGGATAATGAATATTTAAAAGCAACGTCGTAATAATTTTGAGTTTTA
>Ga0302296_1000127_pt1 | contig 65624 bp, 55 predicted proteins | sample III_Fen_N3_1_FD_194546 | JGI IMG/M metagenome (GOLD analysis project Ga0302296, IMG submission 194546) | Peat permafrost microbial communities from Stordalen Mire near Abisko, Sweden - III_Fen_N3_1 | ecosystem: Environmental > Terrestrial > Soil > Wetlands > Permafrost | place: Sweden: Abisko... | reverse complement strand
TGTAATCATTTGATCAAGTGATCTCCAACGTTTCAAATCCATCCAACGAAGACCTTCGGCCATAAGTTCACAACGTCGTTCTCTACGAATGTTATATAATGTCGGGTCAATCAGAGTACCAGCAGAAAAATCAGTACAACTATGCAAATAGCAAAAAAGATTAACGCGAGTTTCTTTTGTTTAGCAACAAAGAAACTCACGTTTTTTTACTCATCCTTTTATAAGAAGAAAATTACAGTTAACCTAACACAACAACTTAATACCCTGGATTCTGAGGTAGTAAATTTTTATTAATCAGGATATCGGATTGAGGAATTGGCCATAGCCAGCCCTTAGTTGCATTAAATGTTCTGGTATCTATTTTGATCTGCGAGAATACCCATTTTGCAGGATTGGTAGGATCAGACAATTTCGTCTTATCATAACCATAAACATCATGTACCAACGATTCATCTTTCCAACGCAACATATCGGCGTATCGCGTCCCTTCCATACAAAATTCAACCCTTCTCTCGTGCCGCATTATCTGACGAAGTTGGGTTTGGTTAAGCCCAGTACCTTCAACAGATTCAATGCTAGGCATGCCCACTCTAGCACGTACCTTATCAATCAGATCATAAATTTCCTGAGCGGTACTACCGGATTCAATAAGTGCTTCGGCACGCATAAGACAGATATCTGCATAACGCATCAAAATTGTATTTAGTGAACTGTTGTTCACATCAGCGATTCCATACTCTGCATACTTGCGTGGCTTGGCACCACAAGGATATTCATCATAACTGGCAGGGATAAAAGTAGCAACACCATATTTTGTACCAGGCAACACCACGGTAGCATCCAACCTTGGATCTCTGTTTACATAAGGATTTTGATCGTTATAACCCGATGTAGCATCTGTAATAGGTTTACCATTGGTCATGTAATATGAATTAATCATATCGGCTGTAATGTTTGAGGTTTGCCATGTACCAAGAACAAATGGTTCAGCCGGCCATGGTTGCGATTGAGTTGTTGGAATATACTGGATATCAAAAATTACTTCAACATTATCCTCATGGGTCTCAGTGAAAAGGTCGGAATAGTTTGGATAAAAATCATAAAGTTTTAGATCCATAACATCCTTAGCAGCCTGTGCAGCCTCTGCCCATTTTTGATTGTAGAGTAATATCTTGGCCTTATATGCCAGTGCTGCCCCTTTTGTGGCACGTCCTACATTCGCACCTGAATAAGAGGTAGGAAGAACACTAGCAGCATCTGCTAGGTCAGCAAGAATTTGAGTCAGCACATCTGCTTTGGCAGTTCTTTTTACATATGCATCAGCTAATGCTAAGACTTTAGTAATAAGCGGCACGTCTCCAAAATAAGTAATCAAATCGGAATAAGCATAACCTCTTAAGAATTTGGCTTCTGCAACCATTGGAGCCTTTACATCATCTGTCACTGAAGCAGTTGTGATATCTTGCATAAATTGATTTGCCCTTGCAATAATTGCATAATCCTGCGACCATTTAGCACTGGGACCCCAACTATTTGAATTTGTACTCCATGAACCGATTTCATTTGAACCCTGCCAAGCTGCCTGACAATAACCGTTATCAGACATAAACTCAAACTGATAAAAATGAGTAGGCGTTGCATTGGGCTGAATAGCATTATAGATGCCCATTAGTGCCATTTTACACTGTGCCTCATTTTGATAGAATGTTGAAGGAGATAGTCTGTCTTTCGGAGTTTTGTTCAGAAGGTCTTCAGAACAACCAAACAAACCCAATAAGATAAACGATAAGGCAATAATTTTATTTATATTGTTCATAATCTTGTTATTTAAAAGTTAACATTTAAACCTGCAGTCATAACGCGAACCTGTGGAAAGGCTTCAGCTCTGGTTTGATCTGTTGTTTGTTCGGGATCAAAACCTTTGAATTTAGTAAAGGTAAAGGCATTTTGAATATTTCCATAAATTCTTAATGAACTTATTCCAACTTTAGAAAGAATTTTTGGACTTATTGTATATCCTAACTCAATATTTTTCAAGCGAAGATAGGATGCATCTTCCATATAGAAAGATGAATGAACGTTAGTACGATACTCGTCCAAGGTTACACGTGGCATTGTATTGCTTGGATTTGTTGGCGTCCATCTGTCCAACCACCACGACCCTAAATTAGCAACACCACTGAATGGAGTAGCAATTTCATAATAGAAATAGCCCTGAATTCCCTGAACACCTTGGAAAAACATACTAAAATCAAATCCCTTCCATTCTAAATTAATATTCATAGAATAAGACAAATCCGGGAATTGTTTTCCGATAACCTTCCTGTCATGATTCTGATCCACTACGCCATCTCCATCGAGATCTTTAAACTTAATGTCTCCTGGTTGCGCATTATAATCGGTAACTGAAACGACACCCGGTTTTAAAGTATACTTACCATTAACTAAATTAAAATCAGAAGTCTGGTAGATTCCATCCATTTGGTAACCGTAGAACGAATTAATAGCTGCACCCACTATAATGGCTTTAGGAGATGTCAACTCCTCATTAACGTCCAATTTTGTGATTTTATTTACGATGTGAGCCAAATTAAGCGTAGATCGCAATTTTAGTCCATTCGCAAATGTTTTCCTGTAAGTTAACGAAGCCTCAATCCCTTTGTTTTGAACCTCACCGGCATTAGCATACGGATAACCCAACGCCATAGTGGCCGGAATAGGTTGTTGCTTTAGTAGACCTTTTGTTCTTTTATCAAAATAATCGGCGGTCAATTCAAAGCCATACTTCAAATTCATATCAACACCAAAATTTAATTGCTCTGCAGTCTCCCATGTTAATTGCTTGTTGGTCATATCCTTTATGGCCACACCAGAATATAATGTACCACCAAGAGAGTAGTTTTGACCAGATGATAAAATATCACTACCATTATAATAATTACCAATGCTTTGATTGCCTAGCCGCCCCCATGATGCACGCAGTTTCAGCAAATTCAACCAACTGGCATTTTTCATAAACTCTTCTTTCGATATTATCCAACCACCAGAGAATGATGGAAACGTTCCCCACTGATGTCCTTGTGCAAATCTTGAAGAACCATCTCGCCTAATGTTAGCCTCAACCAGATATTTTCCTTGAAATCCATAATTTATACGTCCGAAATAAGATCGTAAACCAAGATCGTAGCTTCCGGCATCATTTGTTTGAGTAGCAGCATCTCCTAGACTGAGTATTCTCTGAGTATTGTTGACGAAATTTTTTCGATAGCCACTCTGCCAATCATACGTAAACTCTTCCTCTGAATAGCCTGCCAAAACATTCAACTCGTGCTCACCAATGGTTTTATTGTATTTGAGTAAACTAGTCAACATTGTTTGAACATCTGTCTCATTTGTAACACTTAAGTCAGATTGTTCGGTTTTTGTACCTCCGGCCTTGTTTTGTAATACTACATTGGCATTAAAAGCATTTTTGTTTGATGATATAACGTTATATCCATAAGTAACTTGTGCACTTAAATCTTTAAATATTTTATATTCCGCTTCAAACTGCGCGTTTAAATCATATCGTTTTGTTTTAGTGGTGCTACCTGCCTGAATCTCGGCATAAGGATTTAATTCACCATTAACTGACATATATTGACCGGTTGCATCCTGTAGAGGATATACCGGTGCAAGCGTAGCATACCAGGTAGCATTCCACATACTGGTAGGTTCATTCTTAACGCCTAGATTTCCAGCTATTTTGGTAGAAAGTCTTAACTTTTTATCTTTTAAGAAAAAAGCATCAATGTTAGAACGAAAGTCTGTCTTTTTATAATTGGTAGCCGCAAGAATACCATCTTGATTTAACTGTCCAAGCATAAATGCATATTGTAAATTTTCGTTGCCTCCTGCTAAACTTAAACGGTGATTCTGCGTTTTTGCCTTACCATAATATACATTGAAATAATCAACATCCGGGTACATCGGATCATTATGGGCTGCAAACTTTTGAATATCTGCATCTGTATAACTTGCAACACGTCCTGAGTTCGCCGCCGCCTCATTTTTGAGCGTAGCATACTCAACCGAATTTAAAACACTTGGTAATCTGGTTGCCTCTTGTATTCCAAAATAGCCACTATAACTAACCGTCATCTTGCCTACAGAACCTTTCTTTGTAGTAACCAGAATAACACCATTGGCAGCTCTGTTTCCATAAATAGAAGCAGAAGCAGCATCTTTCAATACTGATACAGATTTAATATCATTGGCATTTACATCAGATAAATTGCCTGGGAATCCATCAATTATTACCAATGGCGAATTATTATTAAATGACCCAACACCTCTAATAGAAATAACTGCATTGTCATCACCCGGTTTTCCTGAACTTTGTAAAGCATATACCCCGGCAACAGTACCTTGCAAAGCTAAACTGGCATCAGTCATCGGTCTGGTTTCCATGTCACTCATCTGAACATTTCCAACAGAACCGGTTAAATTCACTTTTTTCTGTGTTCCATAACCTACAACTACAACTTCATTCATGTTGATTGAATTATCTGCTAGCTTTACACTTAGTGAAGTCTGATTTCCAACTTTAGCTTCCTGACTATTCATGCCAATATAGGTGAACAGTAATACCGTGGAAGGTCCAACATTATTAAGGGAAAATTCACCATTAACGTCTGTGATTGTCCCTGTATTTGTCCCTTTTATTTTTACACTTACTCCGATTAAAGCATCTCCATTTTTGTCTGTCACTTTACCGGAAATAGTTCCTTTCTTTTGTTGCATAGTCGAATTCTGTGCGACTACTTCATTTCCATTGCTCATTATGACCGGCGTTATCCAAGCAAATAGAGCAATTAGACATAAAAACTTCTTTTTTACGTTCATGATTTTTGTTGATTAAATTAGTATTAGATTATACAAATGTGATTTGAGACCTGTTGATTGTACAGTTTATTCTCAATAAGATGCTTAAAGTTAACCTGTTCCGTTTCTCATATTTTCAAATTTTTAATTTTTAATTGTTTTTTTAAAAAATTGGAGCTACATTACTTAATGATTGCAAATATATGACAGCAATTTTTTATATAGGTTGTTGATTCTTTCAAATAGGGGTGAAATTCATTCACTATCAACAAGTGATTGAAATTGAGAAATATACAATACAAGTATATTGGATTTACAGTTGCTACTTAACTTTATTCTGAGCTAAATCAAAATAAAATTGAGTGATGAAAGTATTTATAAGCATATATTCAATCCTAGAAAAAGATAACAAAATATCCGTAGTGCACTTAGAAAATCTAAATAATCTGATATTGGGGTAAAATAATGTTTGCTTGTATCTCCAATTATCGGTTCAGTTAGGGTCGACTTCAAGTCACACCCTAACTTTTTTATTTTTGTGCCTGCTGAACGAAAAGAAATACCTGCTAAAAATCTTTCGGTGCCTGATAATCGAAAAGAAATGCCTGCTGAAAATCTTTCGGTGCCTTCTGAACGAAAAGAAATGCCTGCTGAAAATCTTTCAGTGCCTGCTGAACGAAAAGAAATGCCTGCTGAAAATCTTTCGGTGCCTTCTGAACAAAAAGAAATGCCCGCTGAAAACCTTTCGGTGCCTGCTGAACGAAAAGAAATGCCTGCTGAAAATCTTTCAATGCCTACTAATTGAAAAGAAATGCCTGCTGAGGTCTATTCAATAAACTGCAGGGTCTATTCAATAAACCGTCTCCAACCTCAGGTTTACAAAGAGTACGACTTGAAATCGCTCCCTCGGTGGGTAGTGTCTTTTTTAGTTGCTGCATCTAAACAATTAAATAGAAGAACATAATCAAGAAGAAAAAATTAACAATATTCCTTTGTGAATAAACTCCCCTTTAAAGAATTCAAGAATTTCTTATTTTATCTAATTTTCCACTTTATTGAACGAATTATAGACTAACTGAAAATAGTACTTGCGTACCTTTGTAGTTTGAATTTCTAACATTAAAATGTGGGCTTGCATCGATACAACGATGGGCTCTTGGCCTTCTTGGATCCTGAGTATAAGTAACCCGGGGCAAAGTCGCTTCCCGATAACTTTTGAAGTGGATTATGTTCGCATTTACCAACAAATCAATTCTAAATAGAACGTCACAAAAACAGATATCAAACAAACAACTTTATACTTCATGAGAAAAATATTATTTCTATTCATCCTCGTTCTGTTGTCTACAAGCAATGCAATGTATGCACAAATTACAAAAAAAGTTTATCCCTCAAACAATGCAGGAACTTTTATAGCCGGAGACAAAGAGTTCCTGCTCAATGGAAAACCATTCATTATCCGGGCAAGTGAACTTCATTATACACGTATACCAAAAGCCTATTGGAATCATCGAATAAAAATGTGTAAAGCAATGGGTATGAACACCATTTGCATCTATCTGTTTTGGAATATTCATGAACAGACTCCGGGAATTTTTGATTTTACAGGACAAAACGATGTAGCTGAATTTGTTCGTTTAATACAAGAAAACGGAATGTACTGCATTGTTCGACCCGGACCATACGTTTGTGCGGAATGGGATATGGGTGGACTGCCCTGGTGGCTGTTGAAAAAGAAAGACCTTCAGGTGCGAAGTCTAACGGATAGCTATTTTATGGAGCGAACCAAAAATTATTTGAACGAAGTCGGAAAACAATTAGCTCCGCTTCAAATTCAACATGGTGGAAACATCATTATGGTTCAGGTTGAAAATGAATACGGAACCTGGGGCAGCGATAGTAAATACATGGAAACCATGCGCGATAATATTCGTCAGGCAGGCTTCGATAAAGTGCAACTGCTCCGTTGCGATTGGTCGTCAAACTTCTTCCGTTACAAACTCGATGGCGCTGTAAATGCATTAAACTTTGGCGCCGGATCTAACATCGACGATCAATTCCGCAAATTCAAAGAAATGAATCCAACTTCACCTTTAATGTGTGGTGAATATTGGACCGGTTGGTTCGATCAATGGGGTCGTCCGCACGAAACCCGTGAAATCAACAGTTTTATTGGCAGTCTTAAGGATATGTTGGATAGACGTATATCATTCAGCCTGTATATGGCACATGGTGGCACGAGCTTTGGTCAATGGGCAGGTGCAAATGCTCCTTCTTATGCACCCACTACTTCGTCGTATGATTACAATGCACCCATCGATGAAGCCGGAAACCCAACCGATAAGTTCTACGCCATCCGCGATTTGTTGAAAAACTATTTGCAGGAAGGTGAAACATTGCCTGTCCTACCTCAAAATCCGGAAGAAACCATTACCATTCCGACAATTAAGTTCACACAAACAGCGAATGTGTTTGAGAATCTGCCCGTTGCCAAACAATCGGAAAACATTCAACCCATGGAATTTTTCGACCAGGGCTGGGGAACTATTATTTATCGCAAACAGCTACAAGCCTGCAATCACAAGCAATCTCTTATCATCAAAGACGTTCACGATTGGGCAACAGTATTTATCAATGGTAAAATCATTGGCAAACTGGATCGCCGCAGAGGCGAAAGTACAGTTGAAATTCCTGTTTTAAAAGAAAGTGCCCGTTTGGATATTTTGGTAGAAGGAATGGGACGCGTAAATTATGGTGAAGCAATTCTGGATCGCAAAGGAATTACGGACAAAGTGCTGCTCTCCGACGGAAAAACAGAAGCCGAATTAAAGAACTGGACTGTTTACAATCTACCTGTTGATTACACGTTTCAAACGAAAGGCAGATTCGTTGCAAAACCGGCAACCGGTCCGGCTTGGTACAAAGCTTCTTTCAACCTGACAAAAACAGGCTACACTTACCTGAATATGAGCTCGTGGGGCAAAGGGATGGTTTGGGTAAACGGGTATAACTTAGGACGCTTCTGGAAAATAGGACCAACCCAAACACTCTGCGTGCCGGGTTGTTATTTGAAAAAAGGAGTGAACGAAATCATTGTACTGGATATTGATAAACCTCGCGCTACGAGCATTGAAGGACTAAATCATGCCATCTTGGATGTTATCGGAAAAGATGACAACCAACAACAAGAAGCAACAAGAAGTCTGAATTTAAACGGACTGAATGCAGTTGTAGCTGGAACATTTCCTGCCGAAAGCGGGTGGAAATCAGTTAATCTAAACGAAATAACTCCCGGACGATATTTTTGTTTCGAAGCATTGAATGCTCAGGACGCAAACGACAACAGCACATCGGCTGCCGAATTTGAAATTATTGGCGAAGATGGCAAAGCAATCTCATCCATCAACTGGAAAGTGTTGTTTGTAGATAGCGAAGAAACGGTAAAAGCAGCCAATGGAGCAGATAAATTATTTGATATTCAAGAGTCAATAATCTGGCAAACAAAAATTGGTGATAAAGCAAATCATCCGCACCAGGTAGTTATCGACATGGGTAAAGAAATCAATGTAAAAGGCTTTAGAATTCTTCCCCGTACCGATAAAAGCACCAAAGGAATGGTAAAAGACTACCGCTTCTTCCTCGAAAAGAAACTGTTTAAGTTCTAGAGAAATACGGAAACTCACCTTAATCTTTTCATTCACCCATATATTGAGGAAAAATTCCACCTTATTGATTGATTCCACGCCTTAAATAAAACCATAGAATTGTATTTTTGTAAAAAATATAGATAAGCATAAAATGAAAGCAAAATTAATACTGATTATTACTGTTCTATTTTTTACAACTACAATTCAGGCAAAACCTCAGTTTGGAAGGGATGCATTATTCAACGACAACTGGCGGTTTAAACTGGCAGATGTGAAAGAAGGTGCGCTTGTAAGCTTTGATGATTCCAAATGGGGGCAAATAAATTTACCCCACGATTGGGCAGTGAAATCTGTTTATAGCCCCGACAAAGCAAGTGCAACAGGTTATCTCCCCGGTGGTATCGGGTGGTATCGCAAAACGTTTAGCGTGCCCATCTCTGAAAAAGGCAATAAAGTGTATATCTATTTCGAAGGAGTGTATAATCACAGTGAAGTTTTTATCAACGGAAATAGTGTTGGCAAGCGCCCAAACGGATATATTTCATTTATGTATGACCTCACTCAGTATATCAGATTTGGTCAGGAGAATTTAATTTCGGTACGGGTAGATCACTCGTTGGATGCCGATTCCCGTTGGTACACCGGTTCGGGAATTTATCGGAATACGTATCTGGTGTATGCTTTGCCTGTACATATTGACTTGTGGGGCGTTTATTTTAAAGCCACCAATGTTACAAATAAGAAAGCTGATGTATCGGTAGAAACAACCATCAATAATGAGACTAACAAAGCCGGAAGTGTACTCGTTTCGTATCAAATCATCGATCCTGTTACAGGAAAGATAGTTGCTAAGTCATCCATGACCCTGAAAACCGAAGCAAATAAAAAGACTCTTTCAACCCAATCCTTTAGCATTGCCTCACCTAAACGGTGGTCGTTAGAACAACCAAATCTGTACACACTTAAAACCTTCGTCTCTCTAAATGGAAAAATCATTGATCAGAATGAGCAACAGATAGGCATTCGTTCATTGACATTTGATCCCAACAAAGGCTTTGCGCTAAATGGTGTGTGGACAAAGGTAAAAGGTGTTTGTATTCATCACGAAGCCGGTTGTTTAGGCTCTGCCGTACCGCGCGAAGTGTGGAAACGAAGATTAAGTACATTGAAAGAAATGGGTTGCAATGCCATACGCTTGAGCCATAATCCTCAGGCACCGGATGTGTACGAACTCTGCGACGAAATTGGTCTGTTGGTCATGGATGAAGCTTTTGATGAATGGGAATTTTCCAAAAAGAAATGGATTACGGGTTGGAACCAGGGTACTCCCGGATTTCAGGGTGCTGCCTCCTATTTTGAAGAATGGAGCAATAAAGACCTGGGAGATATGATACTCCGCGACCGCAATCACGCTTCCATCATCATGTGGAGTATTGGCAACGAGGTGGATTATCCGAACGATCCGTATTCTCATCCCATCCTCGATCATGCAAATATCAATCAACCTGTTCAGGGAGGCTATTTGCCAAACAACCCGAAAGCCGAAAGACTCGGAGCCATTGCCAAACGACTGGCTGCCATCGTTCGCGGATTAGATACATCTCGTCCTGTTACGGCAGCATTAGCCGGCGTAGTCATGTCGAACGAAACAGAATATCCATCGGGACTTGATATAACAGGCTATAATTACACCGAGGAACGTTATGCACAAGATCATGCCAAATATCCTAAACGGGTTATCTACGGCAGTGAGAATGGACATAGCATGGAATCGTGGAAAGCAGTAAGAGATAATGATTATATCTTCGGACAATTTCTTTGGACAGGAATAGATTATCTGGGTGAATCGGGCTCATGGCCATCGCGTGGATTCTACTCCGGATTCCTTGACTTTGGAGGTTTTATAAAACCCCGCGGATATTTCCGTCAGGCTTTGTGGAGCGATAAACCGGTTGCTTATATTGGCACTTACCCGCAACCTAAAAACAACCATTATCTATCAACAGATGCATGGCCTGTTTGGAATTACGATGAAGGGAAGATGATACGTGTGGTTTGTTATAGTAATGCCGCAAAAGCGCGTTTAATGCTAAATGGAAAACAGGTTGGTGACATTAAAAATCAGGACGACCATACAGGTGTTATTTATTGGGATATACCATTTCAAAATGGGAAACTGGAAGTGATTGGGTTAGATACAAAAAACAATCAGACCTGCAGCTACGCTTTACAATCTTCCGGCAGACCATTCTCCATAACAGCTCAATCCGATTTGTCTGAAATCAGAAAAGACCACGGCATTGCGCAGGTGGTTGTTCAGATAGTGGATGAAAAAGGGGTTCCTGTTATGATTTCAGAAGATGAACTTACATGCACTATCGATGGTCCTGCCGAATTACTTGGCTTAGAGGCCAGCAATAACTCCGACATGGGGAATTATGCCGACAATGTACAACGTGTTTATCACGGTAGATTAATAGCTTACGTGAAAGCTACCGGCAATGAGGGTAAAGTGAATATAAAGTTTACAGCTCCCTGGCTAAAGGAAGCAACTTTGACTATTAAAGTAGTGAACAAATAATTAAGTAGTTACAAGTAAATAGTTACGAGTTACAGGCTTCGAAAAGCTTAGCACTAAAGTATTTTTATCTGCATATTGAGACAGGGAAACATACCGTTAAATCAACTGAATTACTTGATTTTTTTTTATGAGTACAAATGTGTAAATTTGTGCCCATGATTAGTTTACCTTAGTTCTTACATTAATATCATTGAAAAAATGAACACTAAAAACACGCTTTCTTTACTTATTCTGAGTTGCATTTTATTTACGGCAACCATCACTGCCCAAACAAAAAAAGACTTCCGCACATGGGCATCCACTCCTCCTATGGGCTGGAACAGCTGGGACTGTTACGGTTCTACAGTTACCGAAGCAGAAGTAAAAGCCAATGCCGATTATATGGCTTCAAAACTAAAAAGCTCCGGTTGGGAATATATTGTAGTGGACATTCGCTGGTTTGTGGAGAATGATAAAGCCGGAGGGTACAATGAAAAAGATCCTATCTACGTGATGGATGAATACGGTCGGTATATGCCTGCTCTTAATCGTTTTCCTTCGGCAAAAGATGGTAAAGGATTCAAAGTTTTGGCGGATTATGTACACTCCAAAGGTCTGAAGTTTGGGATTCATATTATGCGTGGAATTCCGAAACTAGCTGTAGATAAAAAATTACCCATCAAGGGAACCAATGGTATTACAGCCGACCAGATTTATTCTACCGAACTTCAATGCCAGTGGTTGCACGACAATTATACGATTGTTGCCACCAAGCCCGGTGCTCAGGAATATTATAATTCTATCATGGAACTATACGCTTCGTGGGGAGTAGATTTTATTAAAGTCGACGACCTTTCCCGTCCTTATCATCAAGGTGAAATTGAACTTATCCGCAACGCGATAGATAAAACCGGTCGTCCGATTGTATTTAGTACATCGCCCGGAGAAACACCGATAGAGAGTGCTGAACACGTTAAAACACATGCCAACATGTGGCGGATGGTGGATGATGTATGGGATACCTGGCCTCACATCGCCCATCTTTTTGATATAACTCAAAAGTGGTATCCATTTATTGCGCCGGGTACCTGGCCGGATTGTGATATGATTCCGTTAGGGCGCATTTCACTTCGTGGCGAAAGAGGAGCCGACCGAATGACCCGACTAACAAAAGACGAACAATACACTTTGATGACCTTATTTACTATCTTCAGATCTCCGTTGATTTTTGGAGGTGATCTTCCAAGCAATGATGCTTTTACCTTGTCGTTATTGACCAATAAAGAAGTGCTGAAAATGCACCGCGAAAGTACCGGGGTTCATCAGTTGTATCAAAAAGATAAAAAGGTGGCCATTACTTCACGCAATCCTAAAACAGGAGATGTGTATGTCGCCCTTTTTAATTTGACTGATGATAAGAGCCCGGCTAAGGTGAGTGTAAAACTTGCTGACTTAGGTATAAAAGGCAAATGCACCATCACGGATATGTGGACAGGCAAAAAAATTGGAGAGTTCTCAAAAGAGTTTTCCGGTTCTTTGGTTGGTCATGCTTCGGGGCTGTACAAACTCAAGAAAAAATAAGTTTCTTTGATCAATTTTGGAAGAGATATACTTAACGTGAGTTTCTATGTTGAAAAACAAATATAGAAACTCACGTTAATATTTTAATTTAATCAATAAACTGAAGAAATTCTCCCCTTTATTGATTGATTTCTTTACTTCCAGATCCATTCAATAACTGTATTTTTGTAATCAATGAATAAGAATCCAACGATTTAATGATCAATCTATAAATCTAATCAACAATGTTTTTAAAAAAAATCAAATTTCTAATGTGTTTAGGCCTTGCATTAAGTAGTCTAACGACAGTTCATGCAAAACCAAGCATTCCAACCTCCAAAAAGAAAGCTGCAACAGTAACTGCAAAAGATAAATGCAGTGCTTATCTTTTTGTTTATTTTACCGGTAATAGAAAAGACGAAGAGCAAATCCGCTTTGCATTGAGTAGTGACGGATATAACTTCAAAGCACTCAATCAGAATAAACCGATTATCAGCTCCGAGAAGATTAGCCTGAGCGGTGGTGTGCGTGATCCGCATATCTTGCGCTGCGAAGATGGAAAAACCTTTTACATGGTAGCCACCGATATGGTTTGTAGTAAAGGCTGGGATTCCAATCGCGGCATTGTGCTGATGAAATCGACTGACCTTGTAAACTGGACTTCTACGGCCATTCATATTCCTACTGTTTTCCCCAACGAATTTGGGGATGTGCTGCGCGTATGGGCTCCACAAACTATTTACGACCCATCCGTAGGAAAGTATATGGTTTACTTTTCTATGCTGAAAAGTGGAATAGGAGACTATGATAAGATTTACTATTCTTATGCCAACAAAAATTTCACCGCTATGGAAACTACTCCCAAACAGTTGTTTTTTAATCCCAACAAAACTTCGTGTATTGATGGAGACATTGTAAAAGCATTTGGTCAGTACCATTTGTTTTACAAAACTGAGGATACCGAAAAAGGAATCAGAAAAGCCGTTGCCAACAAACTTACCGGCGAGTGGAAACCGGTGGGTGGTTTAATGCAACAAACCACCAGCCCGGTTGAAGGTGCTGGCGTTTTCAAACTAAACAATTCTGACGATTGGGTTTTAATGTACGATATGTACACCAGCGGACGCTATCAATTTACAAAAGGTTCGGATCTTGAACATTTCAAAGTCATCGATCAGGATGTAACCATGGATTTTCATCCTCGTCATGGAACTGTGTTGCCCATTACTGCCAACGAAGCTGCCCGACTGACCAACAAATGGCTTAATGAATAGTTTTGTGAAGTATAGTCGGAATACTACTGAAAGTGTCGACTCCTTCTTTTCAGGATTTGTATAAATCCGTATGGTAAAGCTTTGTTATAGCTATTCCCTGACAAATAAAAAGCAGAGTCTCCCCGACCCTGCTTTTTGAATTTTATCTAAAGTCGGCACACAACATAAGTCATGCTCCGATTATCATCACGATTTTCTAACCGCTTCCACTTCTGCTACCGTCTTGGGTTTTACTTTGGTACCCAACCGGCGTGCTCCGCTTTCGGTCATCATATAGTCTTCTTCATTGCGTATGCCACCAAATGTTCGGAATTTCTGCACCTCAGTCCAATTGATAAACTCATTGAATAACCCTTCGCCCTGCCATTTATCCATCAATTCCGGAATAAAATAAATACCCGGTTCAATGGTAAACACATGTCCTGCTTTAAGTGGCTTAGCCAGACGCAATGATTTCAGTCCGAATTGAGTACTTTTTGGTTCGCCATCGTAACCAACCCATACTTCACCCAGATCTTCCATATCGTGCACGTCCATTCCCATCATATGACCTGTTCCGCAAGGTATAAAAAGTGCATGAGCACCTACTGCAATAGCATCATCCAGATTTCCCTTCATCAGCCCGAGCTCTTTCATGCTGGTGGCAATAGATTTGCAAGCCGCTAAATGAACATTGCGATACGGAACGTTGAGCGCCAGAGCATCAATAGCTGCCTGATGAGCGTTCAGACTCAGTTCATAAACCAGTTTTTGCTGAGCCGTAAAGCTTGCATCTACCGGAAAAGTGCTCGACAAATCGCCGGCATAATGCATTTCGGTCTCGGCACCAGCGTCAAGCAGGAAGAGATCGCCGCTTTTGAGCACATTGCCATGATAATGGTTGTGCAACGTTTGTCCGTTGATAGTGGCAATAATGGGAAACGACAATTCTCCATTAGCTGCATGTGCAATTTCATGAACCCGGGCAGCAACCTGAGCTTCAGTCATACCAACTCTGGCAATTTGCATTCCGGCCACATGCATGTCTACTGAAATATCGACTCCTTTTTCTATCTCGCGTATTTCTTCGTCCGATTTTATTTCCCGTTGGCTTACTACAGCGCGGATTAACCTGACTGACGACTTCGAGGCTATTTCAGCCTGATGAAGTCCAAGTAAATCCTGTAACTTCAGTTTGTTTTCGGGGCGATAAGGAGGCAAAAAGTGAATCTCACGTCCTTTCTTCTGAGCTTCGCCCAACAGTTTTGCCAATTCTACTGTAGGGTGTGACTCGCTTATTCCACTTTGAGCAGCATAATCGCCTATAGTGGGTTGCGGTCCCATCCACACAATATCGTCGATCGTATAATCGTTGCCAAAAATAATCTGACGGTTATTATCTACATCAATAATTCCTGCCAAAGCCGGAAAATCGATACCAAAATAATATAAAAAAGTACTGTCCTGACGGAAATGATACCCGTTATCAGCGTAATTCATTGGGCTTTCGTCATTGCCCAAAAGTAAAATCAATCCTGAACCAATCTTATTGGCCAAAATATTTCGACGTTGAATGTAAGTTTGTTTATTGAACATATGTATTTATTTCTAAGTCTGTGAACTTAAGTGTTTTTTGATTAATTAAACAATTATAATTTGACTATGTTCAACCCATTCCGAAGTTAATTTTATAGCTATTGCAAAATGTCATGACAGAATAGAAATAACATCTATGAATAATGCGAAATAAGCATTTCAGAGAAGAACCCCATCAAATACAATATCCATAGAAAAAATGTGACAATAGCCAATAAAAAAATAGAACCGGAGAAATTAAACGATATTTGATTTCAGAGATAAGTCATGCTTTCGCAAATAGAGAGAGCTGTCTCTGGAAGGAAATTCAGTATTTGAGTTTATTGATTAAATCATCCAACACTCGTACAACCCTTACCTGATTTATGGAGTAGATTGCCTATATATTTGGATGAGTATTGCACCAGAAGTTTAAAATTTATTTTGACTGCTAAATTACAAAATAATTAGGATTTAGCACGAAAGAAAAGTGAATTAACGAAAGAAAATATGTGCCCCGAGAGTAACAGACTTATTCTATCTTTATTTTACTTATCAAAGCCCAAATGTAATTCATTTCAGTCTGTTTATACAATACAATCAACATGATTGCCCCTCTCTGAGCGGAATTCAACAATCCATCCGGTTTCAGTAAGTGTCTTCAAAAACAATTTGGAGTACGTACAATGGATTTTGAAAATCAGTATAAATTGCAATCAATATTAATTTAGTTGCATACAGACTAATAAAGAACGGTCACAGATTAAATTGTCTGTAACCGTTCTCTATTAGCATTTAGAATGAAGTCGTCCTGACTTTTATATGTTACGATTTTTGAGAATTTATTGCTGATTTGAATTGGGTCTCGCGAGTTCCAACTCGCGATTATTCATAAATACCGCCAGTTGGAACTCGCGAAACCAAAAAATAAAAGATATTTCTGAAATAGTCCGGACGACTTCACGGTCTTCTTATTCAGGAAAACCCGGCTTATTTCTTCACCATATCATTAAGGACATCTCTTTTTACATTCAGTTGATGTTCCACAACCAAATCATAATCACACGTTACATCCTTGGTTTTACTCACAACCACCAACAATTCCAACGCAAGAATAAACGTGAACAGCAGGAAGTAAAAGACTCCGGCTAATGTTTCAGAACGAACTAACACTATCATCGCTTTCAGCTCCTCCAGAAAACCGGCATTAGCTTCAAGTTCTTTTCTGACGGTAACTTCTACATTAATCTTTTGGTTATACAACTCGTCCAGCCTACTCCGGCACTTATCTATAGTGGCAGAGTTTGATTTTATTTGTTCTATCCGTGTATTAGCCACATGCTGCGTGGAAACAATTGTTTTGGTATTGGTTGTTTTAGTTCCATCCTGATTGACAACCGGATTTTTCTCGGTAGTTACATTGGTGACTGCAATTGTTGGCCTTTTGGCAACCTCATCGTTTAGTTTTGAATTAATCACATCGAGAGAATCAATTATCAGATTCAATTTATTGATTTCAAGCTGCATGGTCTTCTGCCTTTTCCCAGCAATTTCATTTACCTTATCAGCTCTTAAATCCACGAGCACTTTTTCAACATCATTCTTGAATATAATCTGGTCTAATATTGTAGAACCTATCAGAGCCATCAGTATGGCGAGCAAAGTTCTAAACCGCACAATCCATTTGTTTTTACCTACGGTTAATATCACTTGCCTTTCTATTTGAATGACAATAATCATAAATATCAATGCAGTGAGCGCACATCCCCACCACGAATGTATAGACAGATACCTTTGAGCAAAGGTATAACCTGTAGCACCCCATATAAATAAAAGGATAAGTATAGAAGAAGCATATTTTTTTAATGCTTTATAGCTTGCTTCACTACAATTTTTTAATATCTCGGGATTCCAACCCACTATAAAACATTTAAATTTCGTCCACCCAGTCATAACTTATCTTTTTATGTTTAAGGTTTCTAATGATAATGCCGCAAGTCCTCTTAAAAAACCTCTTTCATAGGACAATAACATGCCTATCATATAGTCTTCTTCTTTTTCCAGATCTTCTTCCATCTTAACAACCTCTTTCAGGTGGTCGACAAGCATATTTTTTTGATTCTTTAATAGCTCCACGATATCTACCAAACCGGCTTGTGAACGAGAGCTGATATGAAAATCGGTTCTGTTCAGATTATCTGTATAGGTTTGTTTCGTTTGTTTAAAAAGCACCTTCAGGTTACTTACAATCAGCTTTTTATTCATATCCCTGTAAGAGATATCAGGGTTACTTAATGCATCTTCATATCCCCTACTCTCGAAATCATTCTGGAGATATTGATATATTTCATCAATTGGCAACCGGGCTGACAAACCATTATTAGCTGAGTCTTGTTCTTTTATTTCAGGCTGCTTTTGTTCTTCCAGCTTTGATTCAATATCTTCACTTTGCTCTGTAAAACTCTTTTTTTTAAATACATCAAATAATCCCATATTGTTTCCTGTTTTAGTTTATATATTTTTGATATGATGTTACTTTTGATAAACGTTTAAAGTATTGGCATTATTACAAATAACTTATTCATTATTATATCTTTTCAAAAAATAATGGCAAAGTAAAAGAAACAGTTACTTGTTTTTTTATCGGGCACAGCTTACACAGCCTGATAACTCTTAGACGCAATCCCCATTAAAAGGTTACATCAGATATAGAAATAAAACAACATACCCACGATTAGCTGGTCTTTCAACAAGCTAATTGTGGGCATTGCGTATAAACCACTTTGTAAACAGTAAAAATATTAATCAAATTTCTGATTATCTTTCACTGTCACACCCTAAATCTGTACCTTCACTTGACTCTACCTCCGCAAATCCACACTTTGCGGTAATAATCCTCATCCAGATTGCTGACAATAACACCTTTTGATGTAGAAGCATGCAGAAATTTATTATCCTTCAGATAAATACCTACATGGTTTACATACGATCCGGACTTGCCACTGGTATTAAAGAAAACCAGATCACCTTCCTTCAATTTATTCCTGCTTATTTGTTCACAGTTTTTCTTCAGCATAGTGCCCGAATTTCGTTCAATCGTTTTTCCATAAACGATTCTGTAAATTGTATACACCAGAGAAGAGCAGTCTGTTCCCTTACGCGATGTACCTCCATCTATATGAGGAACGTGTAACCACGAAGCCGCCTCTTCGTAAAGAGCCAGATTATCTTTCCGGTCAGGGTTAAGTCCTAAGGCATCATATACCACCTTACGTTGCTTGTTTTCAATATGCCGCGTGGTGCTGCAACTGAATAACACGAACACCATACTCCAAAGAAGTATATACCTAAACCGAATCAATTTTTGTACGGATACTCTCATGCCAGTAAGGATGATATGTAAACTATCTGAAATAAATTTACAGAATTTGCCGAATCTACGTTTTACAACTTGTTTACTAAAACCTGTAGAGCATATTTAATTGTCAATCCTGTCATTTTACCGGAATTATAAGCCGGACTATGCGTATTACTACTACCCGATGCTACACTAATGATTGTAACAACAACCAGAACTACTAACAAAGCAGATGCCAATTTAATAAATTTCTTAATCTTCGTGTTGGTCATAATGTTTATTTCTAAATTAATTGTTTCTTTTTATTCGGACAGGTCACGACATATCCCTACGCTTCTACTCCCGATTATTCTTCCTTCTTTGTTAGCACACGTTACAAACGCTTTAGCAATAAGCCCTCATTACAAACGAGGGGAAAAAGAGCTTGTCTAATTTGTGTTTCTTTCAATTCAAACATAATACCTTAACTTGATAGTCCTATATTTCCAATACAAAGCCTTGACTTACTGCAAAACAACAAACTTTGAACGAAATGGAAAGATGATTGCTATCTCCCGATTAGCGTGATTAATATTACTCCGTTTGCTCCTTCTGAACCATAAATAGATGCATCTGAACCTTTAAGTACACTTATAGATTTAACCATACGAGGATCAATAGTTTCGAGCGATACCGAAACGCCATTAACAAGTACTAATGGATCACTTGAACCATTCAATGTAGCTATTCCTCTTATTCTTATTTTTTTGTATACTACATCAACATCAACACCCGGAACTTCTCCCTTTATCATTTCATATACATTCTGATAAATTGCATATTTATTCCTTTGTCCATTTATAGTTCCAATGTTGGATGATAGGTCTTTTTTTTGAGCTATTCCATACCCGATGTTTACTACTTCATTTTCCGGATTTTCTTGTTTCTCCATTTCCTGGTGAGAGATCAAGCTATTCAGTTTGAAATTGATGACCGTTCTACCATTAATTTCTTCATTCATAACACCGCTTGATAGATTGAAAATGGATATTGTTACTGCATCAGCTTTTACCTTTATCTTATACATTCCCTTGTCATCGGTAGTAACATCGGTACTTTTGTTATCAATTAGTAACATAATGCCTGATAGAGGTTTGTTGTTAACATCAAGAACCTGTCCCGTAATGTAGTACTTCTGTCCTGCCTTTTGAGCAAAAGAACTAACGGTTAAAGTCAGAACGAAAATCATCAAAATAAATGCTTTTGTTTTCATAACTTGTTTTGTTTGTTAAATTATAAATTCTGATCTGTTTTTTGGTATAAAGATATACTTTTATTGGATTAAGTGTAAATCTTCTCGGATTGCACTCTTAAGTTTCCATTTCCCGTTATGTTTATTAAATACCGAACCCGATGTTCAGCGAATGGCTCTAGCCTTCCTCACGCTAAAAGAAAAGCTCCTGCTTTTATAATAACATATTTCAATATGCAAGGCAAAGCCTTGCTTTTAGCTTTGACGAAGCGGGACGCTTCGCCAAACAAATAGACTACGCTCAACTAGGAAGACACATTAATCACTTTTCTTATGGTCGTGTGGTTTCAGTGAAGGTGTATTACCTGGAGTTTGTTTATTGTCTCGTTGACGTTGGTCTGGCTTTCCTGTTGATGTTGCAATCCTTTTAGGTCCTGGCTTAATTCCCATAGTTTTTCCTCCTTAGTTAGTTTTACATTTTATTAATTTATTGTTGTTTTCCAATTAAATGGAATTATAGATTCCACCTTCGCTAATGCAAGTCTGTGACCTGTGCTTCTTTGTATTTTGTTTGTCACAGGTCACAGACCATCGCCAACAAGAGTAACAAACCCACGCTAGCGGAGGGATTAATGTTAGAAAATGCTTATTCCTTTATATATTTCCACAAATGGTTTCTATAGCCTGAAAACAATCCTACATTGCCACTAAAAGCCATATCTTTTGTATATTCAAAGTCTAATAATTCTAAACTGGTTTGCCAACTAATGCCACCATCTTTAGTATTCAAAATTATATTATGAGTAAAACCTATATCTGATGAAATGCCAATTCCATTATTTTTATCCATAAAATATATATTGTATAGTTTCATATCACCTACTTTTTCCCAAGTATTCCCGCTACTGTTGGAATAGTATAATTTAGCTCCATGAACCAAATAGGCTTCTTGATCATTCATTAATTGAACTTTCTGAACTCCATCACTAGATAATATAGAACTACTAAAAATACTATTTTGACCTTTTATCAAAACAGGAACAAAGTCTAACGTTCCGGTTGCCATAACTGTATTATTGTAAACACTAAGACAATCAAATTCAATAGAACCACTGTCTTTATCACTTTCCGGATCTGTATATACCAAATTGAATTTGGTATTATCGTTGGTAACATAAATCTCTCCTTTACCAGTAAGTAAATATCCATTAGTTGGATTAGAAAAATACATACCCGTAATATATTTACCATCATAACCTGTTCCTGATTTGAATATGGGTTGAAAAGTTTTTCCACCATCATTTGTATAATAAAGATAAGCTTCACTAGTTCCGGCACTTACCCAACCCTTGTTTTCATCTAGGAAATAAATATAACCAACTGAAGTGTTGAAGTCCTTAACCAAATCCCAATTATATCCACCATCAGTAGTTTTATATAGTTGCGAACCAGATGTTGCAAAAAATATTTTTTCACTTACTGCTTTTATGTGAATAATATCACCAAGTTCTAGAGAATGTTTTATCGGGAAAACCCCAACTAGCTTAAACGTTATTGAGTCATTTACATATGCCACATTAACCATTGATTTAATTGTAACATTCTCATTATAAAGTGTTGGAACTATCGCAACAATTTTATTACTCTGAACACTAATTATTTTTATGTCTCGAGTGTCATTAAACATAAGGAATATCTTATCTAAATTCTCACCTTCTATAGTTATGGTATCACCAATTTTTGCTTTTTGAGGAGTAACCTTAATTAGTGTCTTTACCTTTACTACGGGCGAATCGTCTAAAGACGTATTCTCCTTTGAACAACCAACCATAATTAATGATAATAGAATAATGAAGTAAAAAATCTTTCTCATTATTATTTATTTAAATGTTTTTTTCTTTCTTCGTCCAGGCTTGTAGATACGACGTGATCATAACTCCTTCTTCCTCCAAGTTTATTAATTCATACACACTGGTTAGTTCAAGTCTGAGCGTAGCGGAGACTTGGATTGATAATTTAGAAGTTTTCAACTTCTATTATCAGTTATAAACTGATTTATTTTTAGCACAAGTTACGCTTCGCTAAACTTGCGCTATTCACCTACTGCAAAACAACAAACTTGCACGAAAAGGAATATTTTAAAATCCCTTACTTTCATAATAAAACTTTAAACTACAATTTATTTCCTACATCCATTGATGTTTGTTTTACATAATATATGGCAGAGCATTCATACCTTTGTCTTGTCACGGGTCACAGACCCTCGCCAACAAGTGGGCAAAGTATTTTACCAATTGTCTACTTTTTCAGTTTTTATCGCCTCTTCTAAAGATTCAATTAGTTCACTTATTTGATTATCTATGTTCTTATATCCCACTTTTTCGCCAAATCCTAATAATGGATGATACTTTTCCAAAGGAGCATCTATTTCCATTGACGAGCCATCAGAGACACCATGCATAACCACTTGGAAATTTGTTACCTCATATTTATAGCGACCATCTTTTATTTTAATTGTAATTGTTTGCCATATTTGAACATATCCTACAGTAATATGACCCTGGCATATTAATTCATCTTTACTGTCAATCTTAAAACGGTCATAGTTGTATGCCAACCAATGCTTAGCTCGATTATATATTTCATCTTTTGATACATTGTCGACCGTAATAATGTTCGTGTATGTTACTTTACTGTTAATTAAAGGCAATATATCCTTTAATTTTTCTTGTGCATTAATCGGCATTAATAAAACTAAACTAAAAATTAGGGCTAAAGATGTTTTCATGATTTCTGATTTTAATATTAATATTAATTGATGGTTTTCTGTCGATTTCAAAATTACCGCAAACATACGAAGCGTGTGTTAGGGGCTGGTAGCTTTGTCATTAAGTTTGCTTTTTGTCAGCTGTTTCACGCAAAAGTCCGTTTATCACAATGTCAGTCACTATTTTCGTTTCTTTCTTTTCCTTCGCTAGCGCAAGTCTACGACCTGTGCTTCTTTGTATTTTGTTTGTCACGGGTCATAGACCCTCGCCAACAAGGAGGTAAAGTATTTTACCAATTGTCTACTTTTTCAGTTTTTATTGCCTCTTCTAAAGATTCAATTAGTTCACTTATTTGATTATCTATGTTCTTATATCCCGTTTTTTCGCCAATTCCGAATAATGAATGATACTTTTCCAAAGGTGCATCTACTTCCATTGACGAACCATTAGAGACATCATGCATAACGACTTGGAAATTTGTTACCTCATATTTATAGCGACCATCTTTTATTTTAATTGTAACTGTTTGCCATATTTGAGCATATCCTACAGTAATATGACCCTGGCATATTAATTCATCTTTACTGTCAATCTTAAAACGGTCATAGTTGTATGCCAACCAATGCTTAGCTCGATTATATATTTCATCTTTTGATACATTGTCGACCGTAATAATGTTCGTGTATGTTACTTTACTGTTAATTAAAGGCAATATATCCTTTAATTTTTCTTGTGCATTAATCGGCATTAATAAAACTAAACTAAAAATTAGGGCTAAAGATGTTTTCATGATTTCTGATTTTAATATTAATATTAATTGATGGTTTTCTGTCGATTTCAAAATTACCGCAAACATACGAAACGTGCGTTAGGGGCTAGTAGCTTTGTCATTAAGTTTGCTTTTTGTCAGCTGTTTCACGCAAAAGTCCGTTTATCACAATGTCAGTCACTATTTTCGTTTCTTTCTTGTCCTTCGCTAGCGCAGGTCTGCGACCTGTGCTTCTTTTGATTTTGTTTGTCACGGGTCACAGACCCGCGCCAGCAAGGGGCAGGTCTTCATCCGACTATTTAATATCTCTGATTACTCTTTTTCTTAGTTACTTCCAGCTTTAGTCAACACGGGTTACAAACCCGCGTTAGCAGGGGGGAACTTACTTAATCCTCAGCTTTATCCATTTTCTTCAATATTTCCCTAAGCAAGTCATTATGCTCTCGCTTTAATGAGATAAATGTAGTTACCCACGTATATACAAAATAGACTACTGCAATCAATATTGCAACATAGACCAAACTCAAAATAATCAACATAAAACCACCCATAATTATAAATTTAAATTGTTTGTATTTCTTTTTCTATCCCGTAATCCCGATTACTCTTCCTTCTTTTTTAGCGCACGTTACAAACGCCTTACCAATAACCCCTCATTGCAAACGAGGGATCAATATCTTGAGCTTGTCTGATTTGTATTTTTTTTATTTCAATCATAAATAAACCTCATGTAGGACAGGTCGAGACCTGTCCATTAAATTATGCATGACCCGATTTCTTGTATATGAGAATAGAATGCAATCCTAAAACCTACCGGATAATTTCAATACATTCAAATCTATTATTTTTTTATTCGGACAGGTCGCGACCTGTCCCTACGCAAACTCTTTTCATCTTTTCTGTAACTATGACAAACATTACAGCCTACTCCTAACAAGGTTTCTATTCTCCTACTTCTATTCTTTCTTTTCTAATAAACCCTTATTCAAAGCGTCATCAAGTTGACTCGTTAAATACACATTCCCAAATGCTCCAATTCCTACTATTTTTGTTTTTCCGTCCCATGTTATCTTAGTCGTTGAAAATAACACGTAGTTATCCGTACTAACCAGATTATTAATAATCTGGTCAATTATTGCTCCACCAAACATCAAACCTAATGCTTTTCCTGCCTGATCCCACTCACTATTAGTTTCAGAATGGCTGTCTTTCAAAGATTTTTGCATATAGGTGTTAAGTTTACTTTTTATTACTTCCTTGTGTCTGTCTTGGTTTGGGTTTGTAATTACAGCAATGATAATAATAAGTCCAATAATTCCTAGGATAACATAATTCTTTTTCATTTCTTTTGGTTTTGATATTATTACTTTTCCCTCGTTCGGCGAAGCATTCCGTTTCCTCACGCTAAAAGAAAAGCTCCTGCTTTTCATTGTATATTTAAATATGCAAGGCAAAGCCTTGCTTCTAACTTCGACATAGCGGGACGCTATACCGAACAACAGCAAACAACCTACGGCAAACAAGGGTTGGTTACAAATCAGCGTAAGCGGAGGCTAGCGGTGTCTTATATCCATGTTTTTCCATATAATCAATAATGTTTTGAATTTCGTCCAATTCAATTGCCTCTGAATTATTTTCAATTTTTGTTGCATAATCATAAGGATACCATGTATTTTGTACTTTATCTCTTAGTATAACATCTGGACAATTATTTGTGGATGAGATAAAATTTAGTTCATCCATAGTTACAGTTCGTCCATTAAAATCGATGTAGCAATTAGGGGTTTCAAAAATATTGAATAGCGATTTAATTTGGTAGCGAGTTTCCCTGTAATTCCATTTCCAATCTGTTTGAATTGGATAGTATCTATAAATAGTTTTCCTATAAATAGTTGTTATTGGTGTGCGAATAAAAATGTAAAGAGGCTGATAATTATTTTCTTCTAAATAATTAAAATTTCCTGTTTTAAAAGCAAAACCTTCTAACTTTTCTACTTTGCTTTTCTCAAGAATAAAAGTAATCAATGATTCTATCTTCCTATAATAGTCTTTATATGGATATAGATTATCTTGCGAGTAAATCCAACCCTTATTAATACCGAAAACCTCAACTAACTTATCAATATGTTCCTCTGTTAATTTATCAAATATTAAAACAAGGTCAGTTCTTCTTGAAATTGGGATTGTAAAATCTTTATCAATTATATTAGTAATAAACTGACAAATTAAGTTATCTTCAACCCCATGATAATTAAACAGTTTCTTTAATTTCAATTGAATATCATTGAAATCTTCTTGTTGTTTAATTTCGATATCATGTTTCAAAAGAAACAACTCATTTTCAAAAGACTTAATTTGCTCAAATATTGCAGTACTTTTATCATCATTCTTATTATCTGACTTGTTCTCTAACAAGTCCTTTATTAGTTTAACTGATTCTAGAATGCTTTTCATCCATATTATTGATTCCATATATTTATGTTTTTGATATTAGAAACAAAGACTAAAACTGTTATACAATTATGTAACATATACAAGATTATTATTTATGAAAATGGCAATAAGTCGCGACCTGTCCATTGAACGAATGAATAGAATGCAATCCTAAAACCTACCGGATAATTCCAATACATTCAAATCTATTATTTTTTTTTATTCGGACAAGTCGCGACCTGTCACTACGCAAACTCTTTTCATTTTTCTGTGACTTTGCCAAACAATACACGCTACAATCAACAGGGGAGAAGAAATGATAGAACCCTTTTATATTCTATTGAATCTCTGATAATATCATTTATTCATTACATGCACAAACCTCATGTAGGGACAGGTCGCGACCTGTCCATTGAATGAATAGAATCCAATCCTAAAACCTACCTGATTCTTCCAATACATTCAAATCTATTATTTTTTTTATTCGGACAGGTCGCGACCTGTCCCTACGCAAACATATTTCATCCTTTTGCAATTATTCCAAACAACACTCTATCTATTTACATAGAGACTTACTTATATCATATGCTTTCACAAGGCCAAGTTTACCCGACATATTTAAATCAGAGCATCCACCATCTTTGTCACCAGCTTTAATCCTTGCGATTCCTCTCTGTAAATAGGATTCAGCACTTTTGGGATTAATTGCTATCACTTTATTAAAGTCTGCAACGGTACCGGTATAGTCTTTTAATTTAAATTTCAGCCTTCCTCTATAGAAATAAGCTTCAATGAAATCTGTATTAATTTCTATAGCTTTGGTATAATCGGCAATGGCTCCTTCATAATCTGCTAATTCTTCTTTTGCTGTTGCCCTGTTATAATAAACACCTGCAATATCAGAATGAATTTCTAACCCTTTTGAATAGTCAGCAATGGCAGCTCTATGATCTCCTAAATTTTGAAATGCAATAGCTCTGTTTATATAAAAATCAGCAATAGCAGGATTAATCATTATCGCTTTTGTATAAGCAACTACTGCTCCCTTAAAGTTTTGTAAGCCATTTTTTGCAAGTCCAATCTTAAAATAAGTGTCTGGATTATTCGAATCAACCCTGATCGCATTATCAAAGTCTTCAATCGATCCATTTCGGTCTGATAAATTACCTTTCGCTGTTGCTCTATTAATATAAGCTTCGGCGTCGTCAGGCTTAATCTTTAATACATTTGTATAATCAGTAATTGCTCCCTGATAATCTTTCAAATTATCTTTTGCAAGTGCTCTGTTGAAATACGCTTCGTAAAAATCTGGAATAATCTTCAATACTTTAGTAAAATCTTCAATAGCTCCTGCATAGTCATGTATATGTAGTTTTGAAAGACCCCTGTTGTAGTAAGCAGCAGAATTACCCGGCATAAGTTCTATTGCTTTGTTGTAGTCTGCAATTGCTTCTCCAAATTTAAATAATATATCCTTTGAAATTCCTCTGGCACAATAGGCAGCAGCATAATCAGGTTTCAACTCTATCGCTTTTGTAAATTCAGCAATGGCTGCAGAATGGTTTTGTTGACTTGCTTTTTCTTTTCCCCGATTATAATAAGCCTCACTAAATTGAGCCTTGCAATTTATTATTGAAATAAATGTCAGAATAAAAATTAGTTTCGTCTTCATGTTGCTATTAAAAATCATTTAAAAACATCAACTCCGCTAGCGCAGGTCTGCGACCTGTGCTTCTTTCTATTTTGTTTGTCACGGGTCACAGACTCGCGCCAGCAGGGGGGATTTACGCCAACATTACACGCTAAACTCAACAGAGGACAGTTCCACCTAATTTATTAATTTATACATTTACGGTGATGAAAGTTTCTTTGATTTTAAAACTAATTTCTCCCATACAAAACCAATTTCATTCATCATAGCTGTTATCTGCCGAGAAAATGGAATTAATTGGTAAAGTTCTGGATTTCCAAGATCCTTTGATATTGATATAGCATCGCTCCAATGTCTAAAACATTTTTTATTCTCAATAAGAACTGGATTATCAATCTCCGTATTTAATATCTTTAAAATCGAATCACTCAATTTTAATTTGTCAGAATTTGAAAGTGCATCTAATGCCATGTATCCATGATTTTTAGAATTTATTATTAACAAGTCAAATAAATTCCACATTGTATTTCTTAATCTAGCCCAATAGGCTGTCTCCTTTATATCATTTCCATTGTTGATTATTTTTAAATTTTCATTAGCAATCAAAAGTTGTTTTGAATAAGTAATACTATCATTTATAAAGGTCTTGTTTGATAATTCGATTTGTTTTTGAACTAATTTAAATTGCAAAGCTGAATTAGTACTATCCCTAACAAATTGTTCTTTTTCTAAAACAAACTGTCTATATGCAGATTCATAGGTTAAACAAATTGCAATAATTGCAATAATTGCTGTTATTAAAGAAGGTATTCCAGCTACAATAGCTGATTGTACTGTTGCCTTTTGATGCCATTTTTGGTCACTCATAATTTATGAATTATAGTTCAAACAATACTGATTTTCTTTATTAAGATTTCAATGTCCTTCAACTATCATTGCTATGTTCCTGCCAACTGCTAACACAGGTTTTCATTCAACCATTTAATATCTCTGATTATTCTCTTTCTTGATTACTTCCTGCTTTTATTAGCGCGGGTTTGTAACCCGCGCTAACGGAGGTTTGGTTGTTTTATGAAATTTAACAATACTATAATTGAGTCAAAGTTGTTAGTAATTACTAAACACATTTGTCGTACCATATAACTTGTTGTACAACATAATGGCATAATCATCTGTCATACCTGCAATAAAATCACATATTGTTCTCATAAGAATATTCCTGTATCTCAATTTATTTTTTTTATAATGATCTGATTTAAGTCTTTCTCTAAAAAAACCAATTTTTTGATGTTCTAATAAGTCTTGATACTTTTGTTTCTCATTTCCGTGTAATAATCTCATATAAAGAATGTAAATCGTTCCATCTGGAAGTTGCTGAGGATTGTCTAAATATGAGTTTATCAATTTTCGGATAATATAAGTTGATTTACCATCCATACTTTGAGCAATATGGGAGTTTAAAATTCTATTTTTTAGGAATTTTTGGAGTTTATCCTCTTGTGTTAAAAGCATGGGGGAATACGATACTATATCAAAGATATCTGTAGCAAATATTTCTCCTTTCTTTTCATTAAAACTTTTTGAATTTGTAAGTGAGAATTTAATAATTATTTCGCCTAAGTTAATTCTCGTTTGAGTGATAACCTGATTAACCAAGAAATTTATCATTAAACTTGATAATGAATAAATGAAAATACTTTTATTTTTTTCTAATTTCAATGCACATAATTTTTCAAGCTCTTTTTTGCTAAAAAAATCGGAAAAAGTCTTTTGAAGATAATTTATAATTTCCTCACTATCAATTATATTGGCAAATAGACCATCTTCTAAATCATGGTGTCTTTGTGCAATTTCATCTGCTATTCGAACAATTAGGCCTTCAATTGTCCAAGAATCTGAATTTTCGAGTAGTTTAATGTATCTTTCATAAAAAGAAAAACTTAACCCAAGATCATTATGTTTACAGACATCGGCATTGTGATTAATATGACATGGACTATTAATAGCTTCTTTTTTATATTCACATGCTTTTGGTTTAATCCCTGTATGGTTCAATATGCCCCAAAGAGTATAATTAGTAAGATTCAAACCTGGGTAATTATTCGATATTCTTTCTAATTCGGTAACAACTCTAATCCCCTGTAAATTATGTTTGAATCCTCTTTGATTTTTGAAAACATCATTAAAATCTTTAAATTCTCCACAACCATTCATGAAATAATTAAGAGTTCTTTCACCAACATGTCCAAATGGAGTATGACCAACGTCATGACCATATGCAATTGCCTTTGTAAGTGCTTCATTTAAACCTAAATGATTACATATTGTTTGACTTATTTGTGCAACTTCTATTGTATGAGTTAATCGATTCCGAATATGATCATCAAATCCAGAAATAAAAACTTGTGTTTTTCTATTCAACCGTCTGAACTCTTTCGAATATAAAATTCGATCTCTGTCTCTTTCAAAAAGACTTCTAAATTCATGATTCTCTTCAATATGTTCTTTTTTGCAAAAAAAAGTATTTGCAGAAAAGATTTTCGAAATTGTCATAGATTGTAGTTTGATTTAATGATTACTTGTTGATATAAATTCAATAGAACACGCGAAGCGAGTTTCTTTCTCTTCTTTCTTTTTCATTTTCTTAGTTGATAGCCCAATTCAACATATTTTTAATTGAGTCTTTTTCAGCTCAAAACTGTTTCTTTTATCATTTTTACACTGCCGACTAACGACTAAAGCTTGTGTTATGTGCAGGTTATTCGATAAAATCAAATGTTTTTTCTTCAATTGTAGTAATAGAAACTCTAAAATATTCCATTTCTTCTTTGGTTATTGTCTTAGCATGTGCATCTGCTCTATACTTATTGATAATTTTCAATTTTTCATCAATGTCATCTTTATTCGTACCAAAAATATTTTTAAATATATCATAATGCTTTATAATGATCTTTCTCAAATCTTCAAAATATAATTCACATGCACTTGAATTAAATAAATCATTGTAACCTATTCCTGCATATTTAGTCTTTCTTGGCTCGCCAAGTACATCTAAAAACTTTTTAGCAGCTTCACCTTTACCAAAACTTGATACTAATTGAGTTTTAACCACTTTTCTGAGTTTGGGTTCAAGATAGTTTCTACGTTCTGAGATTTCTTTAATCCTATCATCAACATTGTTTAATGCTTTTTCATATTTATGTTGAGATAATAAATAATCTTTAATAGCCTCTATATTAAATGAGTATTTGTCGTTACAGTAGTCAACAATATTATAACCAATAAGGTGGCTTGTAAATTCATTTGAAAGTTCTGCTAATCCATTAAAGGTTTCAATATCATCTAATGCAATATATTTCAACATATCAAATTCATTAGGATAATACTGTTTTAAAACGCTTAGAATCATTTCTATAAAATGAGAGTAGTCTGATTTGAATTTCTTCTTAGCTTCATTGTATAATGGGATGTTGACTCTAATTGGTCTTTCGGAGGAAGATATTTTATGAATAACGCTACATACATGTCTAATTAAAAATGGGTGTCCTCCGAAATCTTCGGTTAGTTTAGAATATATAATTTCATCAAATTGCAATCCCATTATACGTCCTAATTTTCGTACCATTTCTCTTGTTTGCGGGACATCAAATGGAGGGATATATTCAAAATAAACTTGATTGAAAATAGGATTATCACTTTTATGAATCGTTGGAGTTTCTATACACTTAGGATTTGTACCAACAATAATATAGGAAAATAATTTATCATGTTTTTGAAATAAATGTCTCAGTGTTTGCCAGAACAAAATAAAATCATTTTCTTCTGTCCAATGTTTTGTTGGAGATGTACCAAATGTTATATTTTCTATCTCATCAAATACAAATACAAATTTGTTTTCAGGATTTTCTTTTTGAGCTGCAAGTAATCCATTCTCAAAAAGTATAGGAGCATCTGTTTCTTTAAATTGAGTTTCAAAACTTAATTTAAAGTTCAAACTATACTGATTTTTAAGTTCTTGTAATAAATAATATAAGGCGTAATTCCATTTTCTAAGATGAAGTGCTGGAGATTGACAGTCAATAAAGACTAATTTATAATTTGAGTCTGCAAGTTTTCGTTTTATTCCAAATATTAACGACGTTTTACCACTTTTACGAAGACCAAAAAGTGCAGAATTTTCATTTGAACGATGTCTGCTTACAATTTTTTGAATTAGATTTGTTCTCCCAAAAAAATAAAAGTCTTTTTTAAGAGGAGACTCGAAAGCAAATAAGTCTCTAGAATAAAAGAATTTTTTAAATCTATTTCTTATTAAAAAAGAATCGAATTTATTTATTATTTCGCTGTATGAAAAAGGAATCACAATTTGCGATTCTTGATTATGTTTTACTAAATCATCAACTTTTTGAGTAATTTTTTCATCTTTACTTATTAGAATAAAGCAAAGCCGTTCTAATCTCAGCTGTTGATAGTTTGCAAAAATATAATCATAAGCATCCAAAGTTCTTGTCTCAAACTCACTATAATTACTAAAGACGCATACAATTTCTAGTTCAAGATCAAACATTTCCTTATATAAGTCAGTAGGTTTAACTAGGAAGTATTTATATAAACTGGTAGGACCAAGTTTAATTTCGCCACCACCATTTGTTACATACCATTCACCCGAAAGTCTATGAATAATCTTCTTTTCTTCATCAGAAAAGTGATCAAGTTTGACTTGAGGATTATAACCTGAATAAGTTTTTTCTTCGCTCATATTCTTTGTTTTATTTTTTTAACTTGCACCTAACACCTAAATATACCCTGCTGGTATATTTCACTTATATCTATTACAATTTATTAGGTATATTCACTATATAGGCGGATATACCCATTTTTTTACTTTTTTACACTCCAAAATTATAAATTCTTTTTAACACCACCAACAATAATTATAATTAATTTTAAACAAATTTAGAAACCCTTTATTCATGCGGGTTTCAGTTAATAAGAAAACCGCCCTCGCTGTGCAGCGGAGGCGGTTTTCGTCATAAATATCTATCTATCGGTTTATTATTCTCTCAGAAAAATCAAATTACAAAGGTTGAAATCTGATCACTCCATACGCGCGAAGGATCAGAAGCTGCACCTGCAATGCGGAATGCATATTGCTTACCGCTGGTGAGTCCTTCTATCAGTATTTTGTGTTTGGTGGATGTTTTATGAATCCAGTTCAGTGTGCCATCGGCTATAACCTCGGCATATTCAAATTCATAGAAACTGGCAGATGGGATAGCATCGCAGCTTACCCATGCAGTGCCTTTGTTGTTGCCCACTTTAATGATCACATTTTCCGGTTTTGCCAATTGTCCTACCGCACCCGGTTTTTTATTTACATCTAACCCGCTACTGCTAATGATAACACCATCGCCCTTGCTGGCTATTTGTACATACAGGCTTAATTCTTTCATTTGGCTTTCCAGTTTGGCTCGCCAGCTGTTTTTAATTATCCTGTCGTCGGCACTTCCCTTTTCCGCCTTTACCAAAGAAGCATTGTAGCTCGTAATGGTATCCTTTACGTCTTGTAAAGGAGTCGTAGGATTGGGGAAGTTTGCATTGTCAGTCATTTTATCCGTCACATTAGTACCCTGTACACTAAGTTCCGTGTCGGTGTAGTTTTTATACGAAAAATCAGTTGTTACTTTTACTGTACCCATAATTTCTAATTTTTAAAATTTCAAACAATTGATAAATAAATATTTAGTTTTAATTAATAATGCACATATAGAACCCTACTATTTCTAATTTCCATATTAAAGTAATTTACTTTCTGTTGGAAGTGATTTACTTTCTGTTGGAAGTGACTTACTTTCTGTTGGAAGTGGTTCACTTTCTGTTGGAAGTGACTTACCTTCTGTTGGAAGTAACTTACCTTCTGTTGGAAGTGGCTCACTTTCTGTTAGAAGTGACTTACCTTCTGTTGGAAGTGACTTACCTTCTGTTGGAAGTGACTTACCTTCTGTTGGAAGTGACTTACTTTCTGTTGGAAGCGACTTACTTTTTATTCCATTTTTGTATGATCGTATTGCTGACCGATATTTTCAATAAACAAAGAGCGCTTTTAGGTTGACCCTGCAAAAATGAGGAGTTTATTTCACTGATTTTCTCCTACTAAGTAGGATTTTTGAAGTTAAAACACTTAATTAAACTAAAATAAGCGTAGATATATTAAAATAAAATACAACTTATATACACCTATAATACAAACACTTATAAAAACAAGCATAAAACAACAAAATCTGAGACACAAGTATTTAGACATTAAAAATACGAAAGTTGCAAATTATTATTTTTGTGATTATAAAACATCTGTTTAATTAGTTACAATTTAACCGTTTGTGAATAGTTATAATTTCAAACCTAATACTTACAACATGACAACAAAACCAACTTATGCGGAATTGGTGGAAGCCCGAAAATCACGACTAGCCAATCATCGCACCATTGTAACCCCCGAAATGGAGGCACGAAATGCCATAAAAGTGGAACAACTGCGACAGATGGCCATCAAAGAATCGAACTCCTACTTTTGGATAGATCTCAGTCAGAAAAAGTTTACGCATATTTTCTCGGCACATCATCCTCATCTGAAGCATCCTACCATCAACGTGTCCCATCCAGACAATATGAGCCAGACTAACCTGAGAGCACATCCCGATACCTTGTATTTTAATCTGGAATCGGACATCATGTTTTACGACCTAATGATGGCGCAACCCTTTGAGCAACGAAAGAACTTTGTATCGGTAGTGCTGCGCTGCCTGAAAAACGAAAAGAACCGGTATAAGGTGTGGCTTTTCACTACTTACGTGGATGAATGCGATGTAGTGGGCGTACCCTGTTCGCTGATAGTAAAAGCCGAGTGTCTGGATATGTTTAGCACTGAGAATTTTCAGCCCTACAGGCAGTTTTACCTGGCCAACGAAACGAATCCTCACAAAATATTATTGCTTGATTCGGACAACAAACACATACTGAAAGGAAAAGAGCTGAAAGTGCTTGAACTGGGTGAGCATGGATTGACAATTGAAGAAACAGCCGCTGAAATGTGCGTTGATGTCACCACTATCAAAAGCCATCGCACACAAACCATGCTCAAACTCAATGCCCCTACCTTCCCGTTGGCTTGCATGATGGCGAAAAAATTAAAATGTCTTATGAATTATAAATTGTGCCTCATTAATTATCTTCTACTAATTATAAACTACGACTTATGAATTGTCAATTGTCAATTATAAATTATCAACTTCTAGTACTGAGCGTAGTCAAAGTATGAACTGTCAACTATGAACTATGAATTATGAACTACTTGTACTGAGCGTAGTCGAAGTATCAACTATCATAAGACCTGTGAATTTTACAAGTAATTTCAAAAGTTGTGTAACTTTTACTCAGCGCGTGTTCTTACATTTGTTGCGTTATAAAAACTCATTTATAACTATGCAAATAACAAATAAGAATGAGAACACTCAAACGTATTTCCCTGATTCTTCTTTTCATGTTGGGAATGTTTATACAACCCTCAACAGTTGATGCCCGTATAAAAGTAGGTATTTCTATACGAGTACGAACCGCCCCTCCTGAATTGCCTTATTACGATCAACCTTATTGTCCGGCTGATGGATATCTTTGGGTTCCGGGCTATTGGGCTTATAACGATGATTATGAAGATTATTATTGGGTACCGGGTGTATGGGTAAGACCACCTCACTATGGTTATTTGTGGACTCCGAGTTATTGGGGTTTTTATAATGGCTACTATGGTTTCCACAATGGTTATTGGGGACGCAGTGTAGGTTATTACGGAGGTGTAAACTATGGATATGGATACGGAGGTTCCGGTTATTATGGCGGAAGATGGAGTGGAAATCATTTTCAGTATAATACCGCCGTGGTAAATGTAAACAGAAATGTGGTGCGCAACGTATATACCGACCGAAGTCACAGAAGCAACAATACAACCGGCAATCGTCCCAGTTACAATGGACCCGGAGGTGTAAAAGCCATGCCTAACAATCGTGAAAAAGCAGTTATGCGTGAAACTCATGCACGACCTACAGCAGCACAAACAAATCACCAACAAACTGCAAGTAAAGACCGCAGTCAATTCAGGTCTGTGAATAAAGGACAACCTGCCACTACTTCGACTAATAAAGTAGGTGGAAACCGTTTTAATTCCAATGGACAACAAGCTGCCGGACAACGTCAGCAAACACAACAACCCAACAAACAACAGAATCAACAGCAGGTACGCCAGCAACAACAGAACAATCAACAAAAACAGCAGCAGGTTCGTCAGCAACAGCAGAATAACCAACAGAATAAACAGCAAGTACGTCAACAGCAACAAAATAACCAACAAAAACAACAGCAAGTACGTCAACAGCAACAAAATAACCAACAAAAACAACAGCAGGTACGTCAACAGCAACAAAACAATCAACAGAATCAACAGCAGGTACGTCAGCAACAACAAAATAATCAACAAAAGCAACAGCAGGTACGCCAGCAACAGCAGAATAACCAACAGAATCAACAGCAAGTACGTCAACAGCAACAGAATAACCAACAAAAGCAACAACAGGTGCGTCAACAGCAACAAAATAATCAACAACAGCAACAGCAAGTACGTCAACAGCAACAAAATAATCAACAACAGCAACAACAGGTGCGTCAACAGCAGCAGAATAATCAACAACAACAGCAACAACAGGTTCGTCAGCAGCAGCAACAGCAACAACAGAATAATCAACAAAAACAGCAGCAAAATAACCAACAACAAAGACAACAGGCTCCTCAGCAACAACAAAGACAACAACAGGCTCCTCAACAACGTCAACAGCAACAACAAGCTCCTCAGCAACAAAACAGACAGGAGAATAAAAACCACGAACGATAAGGTTCAGAGTAAAACAGTTACAAGTTACATGTAATTCAGCACTGATTATACGACATTACATTTGTCCAACTACTAAAAACAGGATTTCATATACAAACAAACAACCCGATAGAAGTGCTTTCTATCGGGTTGTTTGTTTTACAGTATATTGAATATTTCATCAAAACCAGGGAGTAACTTTTTCATCATCTTGTTTAGCATGAGATTCATCACAAACAGTTTCATTCCCTTTTTCCCCTGACTGATAAAGTTGGGGATTACCAGATCCATGAGCTTCGCCGGTGGGAGAATCGAATTTGAAGAAACCCTTTAATGCATGAAAGCCGGCTTTTGCTTTTGTTACTGAGAATAAATTAATCTTTTCCATTTTAAATATAAGTTAAAGGTATAAATAAATATCAAATCAGATCCGAAATATTTTAATGATTCATTTCGGTTTTTATTCTTTACGAGAAAACACCAGATTTTAAGAGTAGCCTATTTATAGAGAAACTATATTCAACTATATAACGCTAGAGCTATACATTTATTATCCATCTGTTTAAGCATTATTTCAAGGAACAAACATAATGAATAATTTGAGAAAAATTGCAGCATTTATAAAAAAAAAACGTCTGTACGGTTATATTAAACCATACAGACGCTTTGTTTATTTCAAGCCTTTTACTTAATGTATACTATCCGTGCTTTCAGTCGGTTGGGTAGTAACCTCATTCGCCTTTTGAGTAGCCTTATTCTGATCTTCCAAACTCTGACTGGATTTCATTTGAGAAATGGTGTTACGCAGGTTTTCGCGTTGACTATTATATTGATCTACATAACCTTTGTTGGCATCGGGTTCGAAAAGCCAGTTGATAGAGTTAACTTTCAGCAAAGCATCATCGTATTTCTTATCGCTGACAAGCTGATTTACTTCATTAATAACTGCCTCCAGACGGGCTTTTTCATCATTGACAGATTGTTCTGTTTTGTCCTTGCTCTTAAGTGACGTATTATATGTCATATAAAACACACCCGAACCGACCAAAACAATAGCCAGAATAATCAACAAAACTTTAGCTGTTGACGATTTCTTTCTTTCGGGTTCTACAACCGGTTGTTGTGGAGCAGCAGCTACTCTTGGTGCCTGATTAATTACAGGTTCCGGTTCTGTTACAACTGCTTGTACAGGTTCTTTAGGTGTTTCTATAGGTTTCGCCGGTTCTGTTGGGGTTTCCACTACCGGTTCTGTCACTGTTGGAGTTACAATTGTTTCTTCCGCTGGTGTTTCAGCAGATGGAGCAGGTACTTTAGGAGTTTCTGATGGTACCGGTTCTGTAGGAATTTCTGAAGATACTGTTGACATTGTTTCTGTTTTAGAGGGTTTATATACTGGTGAAGATACTGTATTTTCTGTTCGGTAAACAGGCTGTTTGTTTTCTTTCATGTCCGGTTTCGCCGGCGAAACTGCTTTAGCTTTTTTGGATTTATAATATTTCAAGGTAAAAAACATGAAAGCCAGCGAAGCTACAATGAAAAGGTATAATCCAAACTTAGGATCAACGCTGCTTCTGGATGTTACATCGCCATAATTGGCACTATCGTGCGTACCGGTACCAAACCACCTGTGAAGGTAACCATATCCATCGATAAAATTTATAATACCGGCCAAAAAAGCCCATCTGTATTCTTTATACGCTAAAACGCCTCCCAGTAAGGCAACCAATAAGCCGAAGATACCATAACCGATAGAGATTCCCGATACGGTTATCAATTGAGAAGTTTCATTTAAATCGGAACCACCACTAATAGACACTTCTACCCAGGGTGAAAGGACGGAAATTACAATTAATCCTACTGCACCCAGTGCAAGGTAATTTACTTTATTCATTTTTTAGAGAAATTATATATTTTAATCTGTTTATCAAACCACATAATCATCAGCTCCACAGGCTTAACTGAAATGTTTCATAAAAAAACTGTAAAGATAATAACTTTGAAGCATATAGACACATAGCACGACCTCTTTTTAATGTCTTTTTTCCTTGTGTCCTTTTGTATCCGCCCTTCGGTTTTAAGAACAGCTCCTCCCGGGAAGCTAAAGATAATGATTAATGGTTAATGGTTAATGGTTAATGACAGGAAGCAGGAGACCATAATTGTATTTGCTTACATCTACCCTTATACGGGTCAATTTGCTTTATGCCTGTTTATTTAGTACTTTTGCAATATGAAACGATTGATTACATACTGTCTATTGGCTGTTGCTCTTTTAACAGGGATAACAACTACAACTGTATGCCGGAGTGAAACGCTTAATTCCAAAACAGGATTAAGCATCCATAATCAACAGTCTCTACCTGATCAACAACAATCGAGCTTTACGGCTAACGATTTGTTTTGCTCAATAGGAACGGGCAGTGAACACAGTAGCCGAATCACTTATTCTTATCAATACCTTTCGTTTCGGACATTATCTTCGCTGTCGGATGCTTCCCGCATTCATCATTCCATACAACTTACCCGGCAACAATTTTCTGCCGGTATTACAGCCTTTTTACTGAAATCGGCTTTTAAACAATCGGATGGCTACTACCTGTATCATCTGCGTAAACTTCTGATTTGATTCTTTGCATTCCTTCCTTTCGGTTTAAACCTGAATAACATTCTCTTATTTAAATACTCAATTTACAACAACTCATTGTGAACAAGATTGCCTTGTCCGCATACATTATTATATCATCATGGAAGAAAATAAATCAATAGAACATGTTCTTGACAACATGGATAAAAACAAAGTATACAAAACAAAAAGTTCAATATTAGTGTCTCTGATACTAATCATTGCCGGAGCTATTTCGCTTGCTATTTATGCAGCTTTCGAATGGAAATCAACCGATACATTTCCTCATTTTCTTTTCATTGCAGGTGTATCCGGTATTCTTATCGGCATTTTCATGTACTTCTTCAGAAAAAGCCATTATGTATTAGCCGAAAATAAACAAAAACTAATAAAATCGGAAGTATACTTCAAGATAACTGAACAGGATAAACTCGTAAAATTGATTGAAACCGGAAATCTGGCGGAAATAAAGACGTTGAAACCCTCGATAAGTGATGGACTTAAGCTTCGGATAGTAGCTACTAAAGATGGACAGATATGTCTTTCGCAGGTGATTGCCTATATTACCAATGAGTATATAAACATCTCTGCAGTTCAACAACACCCGGTGAATGATGCACGCATACTTATTGATTACAGCAGACAGAACAGTTCAAAATAAACGCAACTCTCTGTCCTGCTCCCTGAATATAAAAAGAACAGAGTAAATAACCAGGCAAAGGTGGAGTTTCCTAGCAGTAGGGAATTCCACTTTTTTTTAAGTAAATGATAATTATTATTGATACATTTCTACTGCATAGTTCACAATAATTTTGAATAAAATATATAGAAACTACTTATGCCTGCTTTAGCGCTGTATAAATCCGAAAAAGTGATTTTTTGCTCAAAAAGCATACAAATGAGAAATTGAAAGATATAATAATAATTAAAATATAAATATTTTTGTTGTCGAGTCAATTTAACGACCAAATTATTTATTTATTTTTCAACGTTTTACACCAAATGTAACCTCGGGATTGCAAAAACGGAGTGAACAAGTTGAAATGGATTTTTTTGCGATAATTATTCGTACATTAGAAAAAAATGTTGTTCCTTTGCAGCGTTTTTAGGCAAATAAAATTTATTCATATATATGAGCAGTTTATCGCTTTTTCTGGTAGTAGTACTCACCGGAATTATATTGGTTATTGCCGGTCTTGGCATAGCCATTCTGTTAGCACCAAAATCATTCAATCTTCAAAAGGGAGAACCTTATGAATGTGGTATTCCAACACACGGCACATCGTGGATGCAGTTTAAAGCAGGTTATTATCTGTATGCCATTCTGTATCTGATGTTCGACGTGGAAACAATTTTCTTGTTTCCCTGGGCCACTATTGTGCGCGACTTAGGTTACACCGGATTATATAGTATTATATTTTTCGTGGTAATTCTTGGTTTAGGTCTTGCTTACGCATGGAGGAAAGGAGTATTAAAATGGAATTAAAAAATATCAATATAAAAGGAATTCCTACCGCGGAATTCAACGACAACGAGTATCTGGAAAATTATCTGAAAGAGCTCGAAGCCAATGGCGTTAATGTCGTTCTCAGTAAAATAGATGAGTTAATCAATTGGGGTCGCTCCAATTCAGTTTGGCCATTGATATATGCAACCAGCTGTTGTGGTATTGAGTTTATGGCTTCGGCTGCTGCTCACCACGATATCTCCCGCTTTGGTATGGAAGTTACCCGTAACAGTCCGCGTCAGGCCGATTTAATGATTGTAGCCGGAACTATGGTTCACAAAATGGCTCCACTTATTAAACGTGTTTATGACCAAATGGCAGAACCAAAATATGTGGTGGCTATGGGTGCATGTGCTATTTCAGGCGGACCGTTTGTCAATTCATATCATGTGGTACCGGGTGTTGATCAAATCATTCCGGTAGACGTGTATATTCCGGGTTGTCCTCCCCGCCCGGAGTCATTATTTTATGGCTTAATGCAATTGCAACGCAAAATTAAAGTAGAACAATTTTTGGGGAATAAACAACGATGACCCCTAAATCCCCTAAAGGGGACTTTAAGAGTGGCATTTGAATGGATAAACTAATCCCATTCCCATCAAAGGGGTTAAGGGTAATATTATATAAAACAAAACTAATCTAGTTCCCCTTTAGGGGTTAGGGGTTATATTATGGAAAACATAAAAAAGCTAATACTTAATACTGTACCAAATGCAGTTATTGAAGAAAAGCAAAAACTAACGGTAACAGTAGAACCGAACCAATTGCACCTGTTGGCAAAAACATTGCGCGATAATGCAGCTTTGCCAATGGATACGCTGGTATATCTAATCGGAATGGATTGGGGCGAGAAATTAGGTGTCAATTACTTACTTTGCTCGTCGAATGACCTTTCGAAAGAAGTCGTTTTGAAAACAGGAACTGCCGACCGTGAAAACCCACTGTTGTATTCTGTTACCGACCTTTTTGAAACAGCTCACTACAACGAACGCGAAGTATATGCATTATTAGGTATTCGTTTTATCAACAATCCTGATATGCGTAAGTTCTTCCTGAACGCTGACTGGAATGGTTATCCATTGCGTAAAGATTACGATGCAAATCCTGAATTAAATCCACTTTCGCTCGAAAGTAAAGATATTATTGATATTGCACCACGTATCACAGAAACTGCCGATGGTAAATTGGTAGAAGATACTGTCAATATCTTTGAATCTGACGATTATATTATCAACATAGGCCCACAACACCCTTCCACACACGGAGTAATGCACTTCCGTACGGCTCTGGATGGTGAAATAGTAAAGAAAATTGATGTTCACAGTGGTTATATTCACCGTGGTATTGAAAAACTGAGCGAAAGCCTTACTTACCCACAAATACTTCACTTTACCGATCGTCTGGATTACCTTTCTGCCAACATCAACCGTCATGGTTTGTGTATGTGCGTAGAAAAAGCCGGCGAAATTGAAGTTCCTGAACGTGCTCAATATATCCGTACAATTATGGATGAGTTGAACCGTATTGATTCGCACTGCCTTGCATGGGCTTGTCAAACCAATGACCTTGGTGCTACTACTGCCTTTATATACGGTATGCGTGAGCGTGAAGTTATTCTGGACATTTTCGAAAAAACCTGTGGCGGACGTTTAATCATCAACCAAAACGTAGTAGGTGGAGTGATGTTCGATATCTACAACGAATTCCAGAAAGATGTAAAAGCATTTATTCCTTATATGAGAAACAAACTGGTTGAATACGACCGTTTCTTCTCGCATAACGTAATAGCGTTGGGTCGTATGGTTAGTATTGGTAATCTGTCTAAAGAAGATGCTATCTCTTATGCAGTAACAGGTCCTGCCGGACGTGGTTCGGGCTGGTCGTGTGATATTCGTAAACACATACCTTATGCTCTTTACGACAAAGTGGAATTCAAAGAAATCATTCGTACCGAAGGTGACTCGTACGCCCGTTACCTGAACCGTTTGGACGAAATTGAACAATCGCTTCATATCATCGAACAATTAATAGACAATATACCTGCAGGTGATATTTGTGCCAAAGTAAAACCAATAATCAGACTTCCCGAAGGTGAATATTATTCACGCGTTGAAGCTTGTCGTGGTGAGTTTGGTGTATTTATCGAAAGCCGTGGCGACAAAACTCCTTACCGCTTAAAATTCCGGTCACCTTCTATGGCTTTGGTTTCTGCTATGCCGTTGATTTGTAAAGACGAAAAGATTTCCGACTTTATCGGTATTGGTGGTTCTATGGACTATGTAATTCCGGATATTGACAGATAATACCCCTAACCCCTAAAGGGGAATAAAAAAAAAAGACAAAACTAACCTCAGCTCCCCTTTAGGGGTTGGGGGTAATTATAATTTTTATGTTATTAAATTATTCACAACCATTAGAAATTAGTAACCTTACAACGTGGTTAGACACTACATTGAGAAGCAGTTTACCTGAATTTTGGGTTTTATTGATTGAATTTGTTTTGGTGGCTGTTGTTCTGTTAGCTGCTTATGCGGTTATTGCATTGATATTGATTTATGCAGAACGTAAAATAACAGCATTCTTTCAGGCTCGTTACGGTCCCAACCGCGTTGGTAAATGGGGTTTGTTGCAAAGTGTGGCCGATATGATTAAAATCTTATTGAAAGAAATCATTAAAATTAATCGTTCTGACCGTTTCTTATTCTTTACAGCACCTTTCTTTATGATTGTGGCTTCCATGGGAACCTTCGGAGCTATTGCCTTTGGAAAAGGACTTCATGCTATCGACTTCAATATCGGCGTGTTATATGTTACTGCCGTATCGTCATTAGGTATTATCGGTGTATTATTGGCCGGTTGGTCAAGTAATAATAAATACTCTATGATTGGTGCAATGCGTAGTGGAGCTCAGTTTGTAAGTTACGAACTTTCTGCCGGATTTGCATTAATGACTATTGTAGTGTTGGCAGGAACCATGCAATTTTCTACCATGATTGAAGGTCAACGTTATTGCTGGAATTTATTCAACGGACATATTTCGTCCATCATAGCTTTTGTCATCTATTTGATTTCAGGTCATGCAGAAACAAACCGTGGTCCATTTGACTTACCGGAAGCAGAATCGGAATTAACTGCAGGTTATCATACAGAATACTCAGGTCTTCAATTCGGATTCTTTTACTTAGCCGAATACCTGAATATGTTTATCATTGCGGCTATCGCCACTACCGTATTCCTGGGAGGTTATATGCCAATTCAGGTTCATGGTTGGGAATCATTCAACGGAATTATGGATTTCATTCCTTCTTACGTTTGGTTCTTTGGAAAAACAGCAGTTCTGATTTTCTTAAGCTTATGGGTTCGTTGGTCATTCCCACGTTTACGTATCGACCAGTTATTGAATCTGGAATGGAAGTACTTATTGCCAATCAATTTGGTGAATATCATATTCATGGTAATTCTTGTTCTCACAGGACTGACTTTGACAGATTTGTTTCCGGGTTTATTCTAAAGCCCCTTGAATTCCCCACAGGGAACTTATAAACAGTACAATCTGATAATTTATTGTGGATTGTCAATTATGAATTTTGAATTATAAATTAGATAAAATGAGTTCAATACTAAAATATTTTTCAGGCTTATTTACCGGTGTTAAGTCGTTGCTTACAGGAATGGGCGAAACATGGAAAGAGCTGTGGACGAAAAAGGTAACACAACAATATCCTGAGAACAGAAGCACATTGGTTATCTCTGACCGTTTCCGTGCAGAGCTGACTATGCCTCACGATGAAAACAACGAACATGCTTGTACGGCTTGTGGTATTTGCCAAATGAACTGTCCTAACGGAACTATCACGGTAAATTCTAAAATGATAGAAACCGAAGATGGCAAAAAGAAGAAACTGTTGGATACTTACCAATGGGATTTAGGCATGTGTACTTTTTGTAATCTGTGTGTGCTTACCTGTCCCTCGAATGCAATCAAATTTGAAAACACATTCGAAAATGCTGTATTTACACGTAGCAAACTTATTCAACAATTGAATCACGAAGGTTCTAAACTCAGAGATAAAAAGAAAGAACCCCTTACCCCTAAAGGGGAATAAGAGTTCGTTTTTAGATATTTCGATAACATATATAATTTCATAATTCTAACTAATCAACATCCCCTTTAGGGGCTTGGGGTCATATGGCACAACAAATTATATTTTACATTTTAGGCGCAATCATAGCTATTTTCTCGATTATGGCAGTTACGTCCAAACGCATCATTCGTTCAGCAACTTATCTATTGTTTGTATTGTTAGGCACAGCCGGTTTATACCTGTTGTTGGGTTACAACTACCTTTTCGCTGTACAAATAGCTGTTTACGCCGGTGGTGTGATGGTGTTGTTTATTTTCGCTATCCTCCTTACAAACAGACCCGGCGAAAGCGTAAAAACTGAATTACCAATACGTAGAGTAGCTGCAGGTATTACTGCTTTTGCAGGTATAGCTTTTTGCGGACATATTATTTATTGGAATATCAAAAAAGTTTCCACCCTGGTTGCTCAAAGTGATTTGACTCCTCAACAATTAGGACACACGATGATGGGAACCGATAAATATCAATACCTGTTGCCTTTCGAAACTATCAGTATTTTACTGCTGGCTTGTATCGTGGGTGCTATTATGATTGCAAGAAAACGATAAATTAAATTTAGCAGGAAGTAAGTAGTAAGAAGTAAAACTACAAACTACCGACTACAAACTAATAACTATATCATGGGTGATTTATTAACGAATTTATTTACTGGCTCTGTGCCTATGGAAGCATATCTGGCTATAAGTCTGATTATGTTTTTTTCGGGAGTTTACGGCTTTCTAACCCGCAGAAGTCTTCTGATGATTTTGATTTCAATAGAACTTATGCTCAATGCTGCCGATATCAACTTTGTTGTTTTCAATCGCTATTTGTTTCCCGGGCACTTGGAAGGATTTTACTTTACACTTTTCACCATTGCAATAGCTGCTTGTGAAACCGCTGTAGCTATCGCTATTATTATCAACATCTATCGTAACCTGAGTAGTGTTGAAGTAGGAACATTGGATCAAATGAAAGAATAGTCTTATTAATTCACAATTAATAATTCATAATTTATAATTATAAAACATGCAATATACATTATTGATTTTAGTACTTCCGCTTCTTAGTTTCATAGTATTGGGACTTGTGGATTCGAAATGGAAGCCAAAGGTTGCCGGAACAATCGGAACTATTGTTTTAGGTATTATTACCGCCCTCTCCTATTACACGGCCTGGGAATATTTTAGTATGCACAAAATTGCAGGTGTCTACGAAAAATTAATTCCGTTCAATATAGAGTGGCTTCGTTTTACCGAAAATCTTCATATCAATTTAGGAATCTTACTTGATCCTATCTCGGTAATGATGCTGGTGGTAATTACGACCATATCATTTATGGTAAACATGTATAGTTTAAGCTATATGCACGGTGAAAAAGGATTTCAACGTTATTATGCTTTCCTTTCGTTGTTTACTTTCTCCATGTTGGGATTGGTTTTAGCAACCAATATCTTTCAAATGTATATTTTCTGGGAATTAGTGGGTGTATCGTCTTACTTATTGATTGGATTCTATTATACCAAGGCATCGGCAGTGGCTGCTGCTAAAAAAGCATTTATCGTTACCCGTTTTGCTGACTTGTTCTTCCTTATCGGTATTCTGATACTTTCGTTCTATACAAAAACATTTGACTTCGGTATATTGACTGCTGAACACACTACCGTGTTTGCAGGAAGTGCCGGTGCAACCTTTTTAGGTTTTGGAGTAATAAGCTGGGCCATGGCAGGAATCTTTATCGGTGGTGCCGGTAAATCGGCCATGTTCCCGTTGCAAATATGGTTACCTGATGCAATGGAAGGTCCTACTCCGGTTTCTGCTTTGATTCATGCTGCAACCATGGTTGTTGCCGGTGTATTCTTAGTGGCTCGTTTCTTCCCTGTATATTATTTTCAAACTCCTGAAGTTCTGCACGGAGTAGCTTATATTGGTGCATTCACAGCACTTTTTGCAGCTGTTATTGCTTGTGTTCAAACAGATATTAAACGTGTGCTTGCTTTCTCCACCATTTCTCAGATTGCTTTCATGATGGTAGCTCTGGGAGTTTCGGGTTACGAAGGACACGAAGGTACAGGTTATATGGCTTCCATGTTTCACCTGTTTACTCACGCCATGTTTAAAGCCTTGTTGTTCTTAGGTGCAGGTTCGGTTATTCACGCCGTTCACAGCAACGAAATGAAAGACATGGGCGGACTTCGGAAATATATGCCTATCACAAACTGGACATTCCTGATTGCGTGTTTAGCTATTGCAGGTATTCCTCCTTTCTCGGGATTTTTCAGTAAAGATGAAATTCTTTCGGCAAGTTATGAATTCAGTCCGTATATTGGCGGCATAATGACTTTCGTTGCTGCGTTGACTGCATTTTATATGTTCCGTCTGTATTACAGTATTTTCTGGGGTAAAGATTATGTCGTAAAAGCAGCTCATGGACACGACGACCATGGACATACTCCACACGAGTCTCCTTTTGCAATGGCGTTTCCATTGGTATTTCTTGCCGCTGTTACTTGTGTTGCCGGATTTATTCCTTTCGGAGAGTTTGTAAGCAGTACCGGAGCAGATTATCACATTCATATTGACCCGACTGTAGCTATAATGAGCGTTGTAGTAGCAAGTATCTCTATTTTGGTTGCTACATTGATGTATCGTAAACCAACTGCTACTCCTGATAAACTGGAAAAAACCTTCAAAGGTTTACATACAGCTGCCAGTCACCGTTTTTACATTGACGAAGTGTATTTGTTTATCACTAAGAAAATCGTTTTCAATAGTATATCACGTCCGTTGGCCTGGTTCGACCGTCATGTAATTGATGCAACAATGGATGGTTTTGCAAGTACTTCACAATGGGTTTCGCTTAAAATTAAAGGATTCCAATCTGGTCAGGTACAACAATACGCTTATGTGTTCTTGTTAGGAACACTTTTAATTACACTTTTGGTGCTGATTTTTTAGACCCTGTCCCCTAAAGGGGAATTATATTAGTTTTGTCTTTGATTTATTTACAATATTACTAACTTATCTTTTCCCCCTTTAGGGGTTAGGGGTAGTATTAATAATTATAATATGAACTTTTTATCCTTATTCGTTCTCATTCCGGTTTTAATGATGATGGGCTTGTTCTTTTCGAACAGTCGGAAACAACTGTTGTTCGTTATGACTACGGGAGCTATACTTTTGATGACTCTATCGGGAATACTAACATACATGTATTTTGCAAGCCGTGCAGCAGGTGATACAGCAACTATGCTTTTCACAGCAGATACAGTTTGGTATGCTCCTTTCAATATCCATTATTCAGTTGGTGTTGATGGTATATCGGTAGCCATGTTGATTCTAACGTCTATCATAGTTTTTACCGGTGTATTTGCTTCCTGGAAAATAGATCCGCTGCCTAAAGAATTTTTCTTGTGGTATAGCCTTTTATCTATAGGTGTATATGGTTTCTTTATTTCTACCGACTTGTTTACCATGTTCATGTATTACGAAATCGCACTGATTCCAATGTACCTGTTGATTGGTATTTGGGGAACAGGTAAGAAAGAGTATGCTGCCATGAAGTTGACATTAATGTTGATGGGTGGTTCGGCTCTTCTATTGGTTGGTATCTTAGGAATTTATTACGGTTCGGGTGCTACCACCATGAATATTTTGGAAATAGCCAAGTTACATATTCCGGTGGAATTACAATATTATTTCTTCCCGCTTACCTTTACAGGTTTCGGTGTATTAGGTGCAATGTTTCCTTTTCATACATGGTCACCTGATGGTCATGCCTCCGCTCCTACCGCTGTATCCATGTTACATGCCGGTGTGTTGATGAAACTGGGAGGATACGGTTGTTTCCGCGTTGCTATGTACTTAATGCCACAGGCTGCTCATGAATTGGCATGGATCTTCTTAATCCTGACAGGTATCAGTGTAGTTTACGGAGCATTTGCTGCGATTCACCAAACCGACCTGAAATATATCAATGCATATTCTTCGGTAAGTCACTGCGGATTGGTATTGTTCGCTATCCTGATGATGAACGAAACTGCTGCTACCGGTGCTATCTTGCAAATGCTTTCACACGGTTTAACTACAGCTCTTTTCTTCGCACTGATTGGAATGATTTACGGAAGAACTCATACTCGTTTGATTACCGAAATGGGTGGTTTAATGAAAGTAATTCCTTTCCTGGGTGTATGTTTCGTTATTGCAGGGTTAGGTTCATTGGGATTACCAAGTTTAAGTGGGTTTGTGGCTGAAATGACTATTTTCGTTGGTGCATTCCAACATACAGATTTGTTCCACCGTGTATTGACCGTTCTGGCTTGTAGTTCTATTGTTATTACCGCTGTATATATTTTGCGCATGGTCGGAAAATTCTTATTAGGAAAAATGCAGGATCCACATCACGAACAGTTGAAAGATGCCACCTGGTATGAAAGAATTTCAGTGGTTACCCTGCTGTTCTTTATGTTCGCACTTGGTTCTGCTCCTTTCTGGATTTCAGATATGATTCACAATAGCGTTCTTCCTGTTATAGGACAATTGATTAAATAATAAAAAAGTCAATGGTCTATAGACTATAGTCAGTAGACACTAAATAAAGATTTAAAATTAAAGAAGACTGGTGACCATCGACTGGTGACCGTAGACAAAAATAAAGAACATGGATTACAGTAGTTTTTTACAAATGCGCGAAGAGTTTTCACTTTTAGGAGTGATGATTTTCCTTTTGATTTTCGATATATTTGCCGGAGAAAAAGCGTTGAAGTATTTTCAACCGTTGGCATTGGTACTTCTGACAGCCCACACCATTATCAATTGTGTACCACGCGATGCTTTTAGTATTGCAGGTGGCATGTTTCAATATGTGCCTATTCAGACTTACGTGAAAAGCATTCTGAACATCGGAACTATCGTTGTTTTATTGCAGGCTCATAAATTTCTGAACGAAGATGCTAACCGTATTAAACGGGGTGAGTTTTACTTCCTGACTCTTTCTACCTTGTTGGGAATGTATTTCATGATTTCGTCGGGCAACTTCTTAATGTTCTTTATCGGACTTGAAACTGCTTCTATTCCAATGGCTACTTTGGTTGCTTTTGATAAATACAACCGTAAATCGGCCGAAGCAGGTGCTAAATACATTCTTTCTGCTGTCTTTGCTTCAAGTATCTCTGTATTCGGTATGTCATTGATCTACGGTTCAACCGGAACACTTTACTTTGCCGATTTAGCAACATTGATTACAGGAACACCACTTCAAATCATGGCATTTGTATTCTTTGCCGTTGGTCTGTTCTTTAAAATATCGTTGGTTCCTTTCCACTTGTGGACTCCGGACGTATACGAAGGTGCTCAGACAAATATCACTTCATACCTTTCGGTTATTTCTAAAGGTTCGGCTGTATTTGTTTTATTTACCTTATTGGTTAAAGTATTCGGACACATGGCTGCTCAATGGCAACCTATCTTATACGGACTTGCAATAATAAGTATCACTGTAGCCAACTTATTTGCTATCCGTCAACAAAACCTGAAACGTTTTCTGGCGTTCTCGTCTATATCGCAAGCCGGTTACATTCTATTGGCAATCATAAGCGGAAGCCAAATGGGTATGGCTTCGTTGGTTTACTTTGTATTGGTATATATGTTCTCTAACTTAGCTGCATTCGGTGTTATTTCCGTTATCGAAGAACGTACCGGAAAGGTGAAGATGGATGACTACAATGGCTTGTACCAAACAAACCCACGTTTAAGCTTCGTGATGATGCTGGCTTTATTTTCATTGGCTGGTATTCCTCCTTTCGCAGGATTCTTCAGTAAATTCTTTATATTCTCGGCAGCAGCCGCTCAAGGTTATTATGTATTGGTATTTGTCGCCTTGCTGAACACTATCCTGTCTTTGTATTACTACTTGTTGGTTATTAAAGCCATGTTCCTGAACAAAAGCGAAAACCCGATAGAAACCATAAAAAGTGATGTTCCTGTAAAAATCAGTTTTGTGATTTGTACAATGGGTATACTGCTAGTTGGGTTAATCAGTACCATTTACACTCAGATAAGCGCATTGAGTTTCGGAATGTAATTCTCTGCTTTATTGATATTAGAAACCCGCTGTAAGTTTGACTTGCAGCGGGTTTGTTTGTTGAGAAGAAGTATGAGTTGGTAAAATAATGTCTATCTATTTCAATCGTTGTTTGATAAACTGACAAATAAAATCCACTGTCTCGTCAATACCAAGCATGGATGAATTAATGCAGAGATGATATGATTTGGCTTCGCCCCAGACCTTATTGCTGTAAAAATTGTAGTACTCTGATCGCTTTTTATCCGTCTTTGCAATCAATTCCTGTGCTTTATCGAGCGATAGTTGGTATGTTTGGGCAACACGTTTAATCCGATCTTCAGTATCAGCGGTTATAAACACATTGATGCAGCGTGGGTGATTACGTAAAATATAATCGGCACATCGCCCTACGAATACACAGGATTCTTTCTGAGCTAAATCACGAATGACATCACTTTGTATTTTGAAAAAAGTCTCGTTAGTCAGGTAGTTATTTGTGTATACTTCATTGTTGACATTGGTACGAAGTCCTATTAATCCACTGAGAAAACTATAACTTGATTTTTCATCTGCTTTTTCGAAAAACTCTTTTCCCAAACCACTTTCTTTCGAAGCCAGTTTGATAAGTTCTTTGTCGTAGAAGCCAATGCCAAATTCGGTAGATAGCTTCTCCCCTATTTGCCGACCGCCACTACCTAACTGCCGACCTATATTGATTATAAAAGTTTCATTCATTATTATTATATTTTTTATATTTTGACGATAAGATTAAAGAGCAAAGACAAAAAAGTAAAGACTATTGACAATAGACTATAGACCTTTGAGTTTTTGTGCCACAACCTGCCTTTTAAATTTACGAAACTGAGAAACCAGCATAAATGCCGATACTATACTGGAAGCCAGATCGGCTGAAGGCATGCTGAACCAGACTCCTTTTACTCCAAACAAAGCTGGCAAAATGAGCAAACAGGGTAATAGAAACAATAACTGTCTGGTCATTGACAAGAAAATAGCTTTACCCGCCATACCTATACTCTGAAAGAAATTGGATGTTACCATCTGGAATCCTACAATCGGGAAAAACAGGAGTACTATGCGTAAACCTTCAGCAGCCATATTAATCAACTTCTGGTCGGTAGTAAACACCGAAGCCACAGCGTGTGGAAACAGTTCACCTATAAGAAAACCCAATGTCATTACAACTGTAGCACAAAAAATAGTTTTTTTCAACACCTCGGTTACCCGTGCATATTGCCCGGCACCATAATTATATCCGGCTATAGGCTGCATGCCCTGATTAAATCCCATTGCAATCATAGCAAACAGAAATACCACACGGTTTACTATTCCATAAGCTCCCACTGCCAAATCACCCCCATGACGAATAAGACCCTGATTAATTAGAACAACAATAACACACGAAGCGGCATTCATCAAAAAAGGGGCTAAGCCGATAGACAGAGAATCAACAACGATCTTACGTTGCAGCTTGAAAATCCCTTTTTTCAGATGAATAAAATGCTTTTTATCGCTAAAGATGCTAATTTGCCACGCTAACATAATTGTTTGTGAGATTACTGTAGCAAAAGCACTTCCCTGTATGCCCCATTTAAACACAAATATAAATAAGGGATTCAGAATAACATTTATGAGTACCGAGCAAAGCGTGGCATACATGGCTTTCTGTGGGCGTCCGGTAGAACGCAACAAGGCATTCAGACCAAGGTACATGTGCGTCACCACATTACCGAACAGAAGAACCTCCATATACTGATGTGCATAAGGCAATGTGGCAGCACTGGCTCCGAAGAAGTAAAGAATAGGATCCAAAAAGGATAATACCACCACCGTGTAGGCTAATCCAAGGATTAAATTAAGCACAAATACATTACCCAGAATTTTATTGGCAGTATCGTAGTCTTTTTGCCCCAAGCGAACCGACATAAGCGTGGCAGCACCCATGCCCACTAATGAACCAAAAGCAGCAGCCAGATTCATTAGTGGAAACGTAAGCGCCAAACCTGATATGGCTAATGCACCCACCCCGTGACCAATAAAGATACTATCGGTGATATTATACAGTGATGAAGCCGTCATAGCTATAATAGCCGGTATGGCATATTGCATTAGCAATTTTCCTATATTCTCAGTTCCCAATGCAATAGGTAGGTCATTCTGTTTCATCTATATTCTCTGTATTTGATAAATTATTCAGGGACAAAGGTACTAAAAAAGAAGACTATTTGTAACCCGGGAAAATTGAGTTCTAATATGTTTTCCCTCCACCCTGATATGTCTTCCCGTAAACCGGATATTAGTGCAAATAATCGAAATCATCCTGCCACCAACAGAAATAAGCACTGTTATTTTATCGAATTTCACTATCTTTGAATCCAAAATTGCGCAAAAAACCATGAATAAACTAATCGACACTTTTAAAGGCATTTATCTTCGTCATCCATACCTGCTCATTCTATTTATATGTGTGCTTATGACCTTACCCTGGATTACCATGGGGGAGTTCTACACCAAGGGTGAACCGCGCGAGGCTACTGTGGCTAGTTGCATGTTGAACACGGGCAACTGGGTTCTTCCGTCGGACTATGCTGATGAGGTAGCTTACAAGCCGCCTTTTATGCATTGGTTTATAGCTGCTTTTTCGCTTCCGGTGGGTCATGTAACCGAAACTACCGCCCGACTGCCGTCGGCATTGTCACTGATTGGTATCACCATGATGTTTTTTGCCCTGCTATACAAACGAACTACTTCATTTCGTGCTTTGCTGGCATCTGTCGTAGTGCTTACCAGTTTTGAAATGCACCGTTCGGGCATTGAAGCGCGGGTGGATATGACGTTGGCGTTCTTTATGGTTGCCGCCCTGATAACTCTGTTTAAGTGGGAAGAAAAGGGATTGAAAGGCTTTCCACTGCTTATTCCTCTCTTTCTGGGTGGAGCGGCACTAGTAAAAGGTCCGGTGGGTATACTCCTGCCCTGTCTGGTTTTTGGTATTTACCTGCTGCTTTTACAACGCTATTCGCTGTGGAAAATCATTTATAAAAACGTATTTGTAGCACTACCGGCTTTGGCCATTTTACTCGTTTGGTATGTATTGGCATACAGGCAAGGTGGTGAACATTTTCTGAATCTGGTGTACGCCGAGAACTTCGGACGATTTCTGGGCATGGACAGCAAAAAACTGGGTATATCCTATGATCTTGGACACGAAGGTCCTTTCTGGTATTACATTCCGGCTATTCTTTTGGGTTTTATGCCCTGGACACTCCTGCCCATCTTTAGCGTATTTACCAATTCGTTCAGAAAATCAGTCAGACATATCAAACCACAACAGCATTCTATCCTGTATCGAATTGCTGGCATGAATAAACTGACGCTGTTCAGTATTGTTTCAGTGGTGATTATCCTTACATTTTATGCCATCCCATTGTCCAAACGAAGTGTGTATATTATGCCTGCTTATCCGGGTGCAGCTTACTTGCTTACACTGCTGTACGAATGGGCATTGGATAAAAAGCCTGCTCTGATTAAGCTCGTTACCCGGGTGCTTTTGAGCCTGTCGGGCATTTTGATAATACTGATAGCTATTTTCCATTTTATTGATTTATCGACTGTGGCTACCCCCATCATTCACGATGTAAAAACACTGCACGATGTAAATTTATTCTCTGTAACATTTCAACATCCCACCGTTTTGGGATTTCTAGTATGGTTTTTGTTACTTGCTGCTTTCGTTGGTTGTTGGCTTATTTTGAAAAAGAAAACTCCCGATGTTATTCTTATATCAACGTTGGTGTTGTTTATATGCACACAGGTTTTTCTGGAAGGCTTGGCTTATCCTGTTTTCAAAGATGCCTATTCATCGCGTCCGTTTGCCGAAAAGATAGAGGCTAAATACAATTTGAAAGGCAAAACCTATGTAATGAACAACTTAAAAGAATACTCCAACATGTATGGTTTGAACTTTTACCTGGGGAATAACTTTAAAAATTTTGAAAAAGAACAACCCGGTGAGGGTTATTTCATTATTGCGCAATGCGATATTGAAAAGATACAGGCTAAATACAGCAGCAAGTACACTTTCACTGAGCTGGAACGTACTCAGAATAAATATAATGACTCCGGCAATGTAATGGTTTTATACCAAATTGTCAAATCAAATAAATAGAAGAATACAGCAACTTAATATAGCTGTATCACAGTTACAAAAAGCGTCAGGCTATATGCATTATCCCGTTAATTATTACTAACAGCGAAGAGCAAATATTGATAAATAGCGTATTTTTGTACTGACTTTAAATAAATACACATTAATGACGTTTATTAAAACAAACAAATAGTCGTAATACATATATAATTTTTTACAAATGATGAATTTACTTTCCATTATGCTTCAGGTAGCTACTGATTCAATTGCTAATCCGGCTGCAACCGCTACAGCAGCTGTCGCTAATCAGAATTATTTTCTATTATTACTAAAAGGAGGTTGGGTTTTACTTCCATTATCGATATTATTTGTCATATCCAACTATGTATTTATCGAACGTTGGGTTTCAATTAATATATTAGGTAAAGTTGACGCTACCTGGACTGCCAGGATAAATGAAATGGTAGCCGAAGGAAAAATTGAAAAAGCAATCAAATTTTGCAACGAACGACAAACAACCTATGCTAAAGTACTTGCTGCAGGATTACAAGCTGCCGAAGGCGATGATATAGAAGTGCAGGATGCATTGCAATCGGAAGCTCGTCAACAAATATCAGTACTCGAAAGAAGTATGAATTACCTCGGTATTTCAGCATCCATAGCACCTATGATGGGTTTCCTTGGAACTATTTTCGGAGTAATAAAGATTTTTTATAACATTTCTATTACCAACGATTTGAACATTGCTAATATTTCTGATGGTTTATACCAGAAAATGATTTGTTCGGGTGCCGGTCTGTTTGTAGGTATTATAGCCTATTCTGGATATTATATTCTGAACGGACGTATTGACAGAGTGGTAGTGCGTATGGACAAATACTCAAACGATCTGCTGAAAGAAATCCGCAGCTACAAAAGAGGACTAAAGGCTTAATTATCTCTATCAAACCGTTACAAGTACACATTAAAAATGAAAATAGAACGTAGAAAGTTGAGAACTGCAGAGGTTTATACTGCATCGTTGAACGACATCATGTTTTTCCTGTTGTTGTTCTTCCTTATAGTATCAACATTGGTAACTCCGGCTACCATTCAGGTTCTACTACCAAAATCAAAAACATCGAGCGATGTAGTAGTCAAGAAACAGATAAATCTTACGATTACCGCAGACCACAAGTATTATCTTGAAAAGAAAGAAATTACTTTTCAAGACATTCAACCTAAACTGGCTGATTTAATTGCGAAGAAAAAACAAAAAGAAGAAATGATTGTTCTGCTTCATGCCGATAAGTCGCTTAATTTGCAAGATGCAGTCAGCGTTATCGACATAGGAAACAAGCTGAAGATAAAGATGATTCTTTTTACCAAGAAGGATAAAGGATAAGGGTTAAAGACCCTGATATTGTAAAAATATTAAGAGCGGAGCAGTCTGAATTCAGACTGCTCCGCTCTTTGTAGTAAAAAGTTACTTATCTCCCTTTTATTATCCTAAACAATATGGAAACTACAGCTAAGATTAGTAGAATGTGAATCATTCCTCCTAAGTTGAATGCAAAAAATCCAATAGCCCAGAAGATAACAAGTATTAATGCGATTGTATAAAGTAGACTGTTCATTTTGAAGTTGTTTTAAGTGATTAAATTTAAATATTCCAACACATATCAATATTGCGATAAAAAAAACAATTAAAGAAGAGAAACTGCCAGATAAAAACTAATTACACCATTGGTTGAATTGGGAATGGTATAACTTGATCCCATAAATGACCGGGGTTTTCCAACTTTAGTTAATCCTAAATTATAACGGGCGCCCATTGTGATTGCATCAATGTCTATACCTGCACCTAACACAATACCTGCATCGACCCGATTATAATTGTTTACATTCATGTTTTGCTCAAAATTAAACAGATTGACATTTGATTTATTTGTCACTTTACCATCAAGCAAATAAGCAAGATACGGACCAAATTGAAAATTAACCCGTTGAGTTACATTTACGACACATAACAATGGCATTTCCAGATAAGTCAGGTTGAAGTTAGCCGTTCCGTCCACAAACAGATTGTTGTAAGATATAGTTGCTCCCTTGGTGCTTAAACTTAATTCCGGTTGAAAAGCTATAAGAGTGGTAACAGGTACTTTTGCAAAAAAACCAATATTAAAGCCGGGAATTATATCCGATTTAGAAGCATCTTTTGTATAAAGGCTCGAAATGTTCACACCTCCTTTTATTCCCATTTCCAGTGGTTTAGATTCTTGTGCCTGACAAGGAATAAATGCCATAAACATACCCAGAATATAAATAGAGAAAATTAACTTTTTCATTTGCTTCAAGTTTCAGGTAAATTATTTTCGTGACAAGCTTCCATCTAAACAGAGACAACCTTATTTAAAATTCAGAGGAATTAAAGAGCTGATATAATCTTGTGCAATTCATCTTTTGTTTTGCCGAGTTTAATTTGAATTCGCCCGAGCATTTCTTCCTTTTTCCCTTCGGAAAACATCAAATCATTGTCGGTTAGTGCAGCAAATTTTTGTTTTAGTTTTCCCTTTTGTTCGTCCCAGGTACCTTTTAGTTCTGTCGTGTTCATAATCTTTTTTATTATTGGTGAATGAATTTTCACTACACAAAGATGAGGAGTTTTGCAACTGTTTCTCTTACACAATTCAGAGAAAGAATTACATCATTCACACATTGATTAGTTGATAGTTAAATATAAAAGACAGAGTTCGCTATGAACTCTGTCTTTTTCAGAGAATGTAAAACAAACAAGAGAAAATTTACTTCTTAGGTATTATGTCAATAATTACTGTACGGTTATAAAAGCGTTCTTCCGGAAATTTATTTTCGAAAGGAGACAATTTTTGATTGCCACCAAATCCTGACACTTCAAAAATAACGTCACTTCTTCCTGCTTTTTTCAAGCCCTGTTCAAGAATGGTTCTAACATCGATTGCACGAGCCATAGATAGTCGTTGGTTGTATTCTTCGTCTCCTATAACATCAGTATGACCGTGTATAATCACTTTCCCACCAATTGGAATTTTGGGTATTACAATGTTGGTAAGATATTTATGATACATGTTGATAGATTCGGATTTGTTGAATTCGTAGAGAATACTATATCGCATACCTTCATTATCTTTGGGTGCAACCCACAATACCATGTGTATTGATGCCGCTTTCACAACTGAGTTTCCACTTTTGAGTTGACCAATCATTTTGACATTATAATCACCTATGAGTTGAGTTCCCAAAATTGATTTTCCGGGGATGCTGACTTTATCTTCGGTATAGGGTCCTAACTTCTGTATTACACCTGATTCATCTGTCAATTCTAATGACCAGGAAGTAAATGATTTACTTGCTCCATCAACATTAAACGTCACATAACTATCGAGCGGTGCTTCCTGAACTGCATTGATAGCAACAGGTTTTAGAGGAGCGGCAGGTCCACTACGGAATTCCATCAATAAACCGGGACTTTTACTTTCGATAGATACACGACGGTCGCCTTCACGAAGCAATACAAGTTCTTTTGTTCCTCCCGGTTGTTGCGATGGAATATTAGGTTTAGTACGTCCCTGAATGGCGATTCTCGATGGTTCAATTAAAAAAACAGATACCAGATATTGTTTCACCGATCCGGCCATGGCAAGTCCATCTTTTGAACCTTGTTCCGACGAACCTACTAATATTACTTTTGTTGAAAGATCTTTAGACATTCTGTCACCAAGGATATTCAACACATTGTAATACACTTTCATTTGTCTATCCGAACGACCTGTCATGTTTTTAGGAGCTGACATGGATAAATCATCCTCTTTGAAATCTTTTACCTGATCTTTTGTAAGTATGACATAACGATTTGGAATCTCGTCCGAACCTAAATCGAAGAACACATAATTACGAAGTGGAAAGATTTCTCTTACGTTACGTTCGTCAATAATATTTTCAGGCGAATTTACTGTGAAAGTAACTTCGGGATCAACAACACGTGGTGCTGCAAATGCTTCTGCTCTTACAGGCGAAACCCGGTGTCCTGTTCCCAGTTTTAGTGCTGCTCCAACTCTTACTGTTGTAATATTCATGGTTTCGATACTCCGTGGATCTTGTCCAAAATAAGGTTGAAAAGATACGAAAGGCGATAACACAAATTGAGTCTTATGATATTGCGATGAAAGCGGAATATCATAACCGGCACCGACCTGCATGGAAATAAGATTTTTATGAATGTCACTAAAATCACCTTTCACTGCAGCTGTAGGCAATTGGTCGGGATAAGCAGGATTGATACCCAGTTGATATGTGAACTCTTTATTTATATTAAATGCTAACCGTGGTCCTGCATAAAGATAAAGACCTGACTTGAATGGAGCAAAGCGTAAACTTGGTTCCACGGTAATGTAGCTCACATCGGCAGTCAGGTCGGCTGGACAATTACAAGGAGTTACGACTTCTTTAAATTTTCCATTACGATTATCGTAACCAGCCTGAAGCATTATACCCCAACGTGAATTAGCCGGACGATATTCAATAAGCGGTGCCAGAAAAAGCCCCACACCCGTACCATCGTGAAAAGTTGTTGGAACGGTTAGTTCAGCATTCAATTGTTGCGTTGAACCACGATAGAAATTAATATTGCCACCGGCTGCAACTCCAAAGTACCACGACGGTTTGGAGTATTGAATTGAATCTTGTGCCTGAACAGGTGTTTGAATACCTATCATGATAAATGCACAAAGAATCATACTTTTTATGCTCTGGGCATAAGGAAACCGCACTAAGCGTGATTCCGTTTTGATATTATAATTTGATTCCATATTTTTATTTTTTATATTTTCCAAATAGAAAAAGAGTTATTTTTAAAAAGAGAATATCGTTCGTCTGATCTTCTTTCTTTTCACTTTTAAACCTTCTCACTTTTAAACTCTTTACGGTTTATTGATTATATTAGTGCTGGTTAGAACTACCGCTCCATTTCTGGCAAGCATTCTGCCCGTTGCTTCTGCATAGGAGTCCATCGTTATAGACTGTAATGCCAATATGCTGCCATAAAATTTAGTATAGGTTCCTATCGTTGCAGAACTACCCGTTTGCCAAAAGATATTTTTAGCTTGTGCGCCATTCTTCAATACAATGTTACCTCCGGTAGTAGTTGTAAGGGTCGATGCAATCTGGAATATCCAGTAAGCATTAGGATCACCCTGAGCATCCAACGTTAAATCACTGCCATCGACAGATAGCGTAGAAGTAGATTTATAAATACCCGGAGCAAGTGTTTTGCCTCCCTGATTACCGGCTACTGTCTGTGGTGGCATAGCAATACATGATTCGGCAAAAAGATAAGCAACAACTAGATCAAGTTTTGCCTGATTAAGCATAGCAGCTATGGCAGCTCCATCGTCGGCGGCATACATACCACCGTTGACAATAATTGCAGGAGGAAATCCTGTAATGGAAGTACGTGCTCCAGGATAGATACCAACATCCATATTGTTTATTATACTGAAACCTGCATTATTGCTCACTCCTACTCCTGAGATAATCGCAAATCGTTCAACGCTTCCCAGATTTACAATGGGTTGCAAACCGGCAATTAACGGAATACTGAATGTCCAGCTATAATTACTTGCCAATGCTTTATTTGTAACACTCTTGGCTCCCGTTGTAATAGTGGCAGTATACGTTACACCTGCAGTTAAGTTACTACCCGGAGTAAATGTAGCAACCGTACCTGAGTAATTAACCACACCTGCTATAGATGTCGAACCATCTTTTACCGTAAAGGTGGAAGTGGAAATAGTAGCTGCATTCATTGTAACATTGAATGTGGCAGATATTACCTTATTAAGTACAACATTGGCATCCAGGTTTGCCGGATCGGTGAGAACTACAACAGGTAGAAAATCACCGGTAGAAAATGTCCATACGGTATCTTTCACCAAAGCAGTTCCATCGCTGTTTTTAGCAGCAGTAGTCATTTTTGCTGTATAAGTCGTGTTTGGAAGAAAATCGGTAGTTGGATTAAAAGTAGCAGTGGTACCTGAATAATTTACTGTTCCGGCAATGTTTGTTGAGCCGGCACTTACTGTAAATGCTGTTGTTGTAATGGTTGACGGATCCATCGCCATACTAAAGTTAACCGAAACCGTTTTATTAAGTGCAACGCCTGAAGCTATATTAAGCGGGTCGGTAGCAATTACAACCGGTAATATAGTTGTACCGGTACTGAAAGTCCAGACATAATCGGTTTGCATTGCATTTCCGGCTAAATCTTTTACTGCTGTGGTAATTCTGGCTTCAAAAGTTTTGTCGTCAGAAAATTTGGTTGTAGCTACAAAAACGGCTGTTGAATCTGTATAAGTAACAGTTCCTGTCACTGCCGATGCTCCGACTACTTTTACTGTAAACGAAGTTTCGTTGATAGTTTTCGGATCTATCTTTTTATTAAAAGTTGCTGTAACAATACTTACACGAGCCGCTTCCTGGCTGGCCAGAGTTGAAACAACTTTACTCCGACCTACTAACATTGCACCACTAACCGGGGTAACTGAAACAACCACCGGACAAGGCCCTACATTAATTGCCACATAATCATCATTCTTGCAACCGGCAAACAGAACAATCGATACGACTGCGAGGGTTGAAAGTAGCTTTTTAATTTTCATATTATTTGATTTAACCGTGAAATTATTTCCACCTTACAAAGGTGATACCTTTAAACTATGAAAGCCTTACATAATTTATGGTAAGAGTTGCATCATTCACACATTATCAGTGAACAGTAAACAGTTATCAGCGAATGGCTTTTAACAAAGAAGAGCGTTATCCTACAATTGAAGGACAACGCTCTTTGCTTTCTGTAAAGATTAGTTACTGTATAAAATCTCAGTTCGACGCGATAACAAAATCGCTGTATAACCTCATCGGAATAAATATAAGTCGAAATAAATGGTTATAATACTTTGAAAAGCGATATAATAACAGCGATCACAACCACCACATTTAAAACTTTTCTGATTTTACTTTCTCTGGAAATAAACGTATTAATAGCCCACAAAAGAATAACAAGTGCGCTTATTAACATAAAAATGGTTGTTTGTGACATAATAATTAATGTTAGAGTTTAATACTAATAAGTTCCGGTTTATTTTTTTTATACCTGAACATTGGTCAGATAGCTAAAAAGCCCGAAAACCTTAAGAAGCCAAATAATAGTAACAACTACAACTACAATATTGAAGATGTTTTTAATTTTGTGATCCATGGGAATGTATGTATTGACAGCCCACAGAAGAACACCTACAATAATAAGAACTAAAAATATCGTTAATAGTGGCATAATAAATGAATTTAAAAGATTTATAGATAATTGAACTTTTCAATTATTCAGAACATATTAACAAAAACAATATGTTCTATTTCGTAATCTGGAATTCTACCCGACGATTTGCCTGACGACCTTTATCTGTATTGTTGGTTGCAATAGGGTCTTTTTCACCGTAACCGGTAATAGTAACACTTGAAGCAGGAACACCTTTTCTCAACAAATATGTTTTTACTGAATTAGCGCGTCGTATGGATAGTTTTTGATTATATTCTTCAGTTCCAATATAGTCGGTATAACCGGCTACACTTAATTTTACTTTAGCTGATTTGTCTTTCAATGTAAAGGCAATCTGATCTAATGTTGGATACGAGTTTGTGGTAAGTTTTTCAGAACCAAATTCGAATTCAATATTTTGAAAAGATGATTTCACAACTCCTTGTCCATTATTTTCATTGGTGGATAGAGAATCTAAATCATCATTCATCTTTTTGATTTTTGCATTGAGTGAATCATTTTTGGCTTCCAACGCATTTAGTCTGTTGATAGTTTCAATCGTATTGTCTTTTACAATTTTTTCGATGATTACAGGAGCTGGTTTTGGATAATATTCGCACATGGTTATGTTACGCGCATGTTGTTTGTTGCCGGTAGCTCCGAATTTAAATTTCAGACCAATAGTAGCAGTTAATGCATCACTATTTCCTTTTGAAATGGTATAACCTCCTAAGTTTGTTCTGTCGTAATAACGATATTGAACTTCTCCGCCTAAAGCGATTGATCTGCTTATATTATATTCAAGGTTTAAACCCAGTTTTGCCATTGGAGTTTCAGGTACACCATCTCCCAAATTACGGGAATCAACAATTACGTTGTTGTTAGCGTCGGATAATTTAAACTGGTAGAAACCAACACCTACACCTGCATCACCATAGATATTCATTTTGCTCCAAAAAGCAGTTCTGTAAGGAATTAACAAGTTTGCCAGGTTGATAGAGGCATAGATAACAGCATCGTGTGTGCGACCTTCTAATTTACCTGTTTGGGTAGCATTAAGTTGATAGTTGTGACCGTATGGATTGTACATGTATTCCACACCAAGTCCAACAAGTGGATTAATAGTATATTCCAGGTTTCCACCTAAGATTAAATGAAATTCATCACCACGGGTTAAAGCTCCGGGAGCTACACGAAAATAATTTGTACCGCCTTTAATTCCGAATGACCAGTGTGATACGGGAGTAAAATCGCATACGGTTGGTGTTTTAATGACTGACACTTGTGCCGGTACTACAGCTACTACCTCTTGACTGGTACCGGTATTAGTGGTTACTACTGCTTGTGCAGGAACGGTTGTAATTACTTCTTGAGCAGTGTTGTAACCAACAGCAACTGTCATAAACATTAAGCTAAAAAAGAGTCTAATTTTCATTGTTTTTTTGTTTTTAAATAATTGATTTCTTTTTGATTATATTTTTAGTTTCTAAAAATTCGAATTGATCAATTTACTTAAGAATTAAAAGTAAAAAGTTACAAGCTGCAGGCTTCGACAAGTTCAGTACAAAAATCTGATAATCTGAATATTACTTTCGAAAAACACATTAACAAATAACATCAATTTGCTTACTACAAGTACTTACTTCTACTTAATGACAAAGGTAGATGACAGGGTTGGGCTGCATCTTACACAATTTAAGGTAAGACTTGCAACATTCACACATTAAAACTAATTGGTAGTTGGTAAAGGATAGAAATGCAAAAAACCTGATAAATCAAATCATAGGGTTTAATTTATCAGGTAGATTTGGGGATAAGCTTTGAGCTTATTTATGGTTAGAGGATTTTTTTTTAATTTCCTTCCACAACGCTTTAAACGAAGCGGTAGCTTTTGAGTTAGGACTGAAATCAGCAAGAGGTTTGCGGTAGATACCCATTTTCTCTACATCGGCAAGAAAAGGAATATATGTGTGACAGAGATTAGGTTTTTTCAGGGAAAATTCTTTCATCATATTCTGATGAACCGATTTACGAACTTCCACCATGGAGAAAAAAGGAATCACAGACGATGTGTCCAAGTCATCAACCTCAAGAAAAGTGGTAATCTGCTCGTATGTACGCAGACAAAGAGGAGTTGGCACAGTAGGAACAAAAATGTAATCACAGGCATGAAAAATATTTTCGGCCAGAATTGAAATACCCGGTGGACAATCCAGAAAAACGAAATCATATTCATTTTTCAAATCCTTCAAGGCTTCCTTGATTCTCTTTTTTGATTTCTTTACTTGATCAAGTATCGTATCCATATGGCGATAGGAGAAATCAGAAGGTATAATATCCAGTTTACGGTAATCGGTATCTGATATAATATCCCTGAGTTCTATTTTGCCGGTGATGATTTTCTTCAAACTGGCATCGATACGCTGTTCTTTATCATAATAAAATGACGAAGAACCCTGTGGATCAAGATCCCACAAGAGGGTTTTATATCCGTCAAGGCTCGATAGATAAGACAGATTAACCGTTGTAGCAGTTTTACCTACTCCACCTTTGATATTATAAATGCCAAATACTATCATTTTATTTCTTCTATTTCTTCAGGTTTCTGTTTTTTGTCCTTCTTTTCTGTCTTCTCTTTTTTCCCCGGTTTTGGTTCTTTTCCCAATTCCTTTTTGGCTATTTTCTTAGCACTTTCAACTAATTCAAGCATAAGCTCTCTTTCCTGATCAAGAGTCTCTTTCTTGATCTTTAATCTTTCTTTCTGCGCAATAGCTTCTTTCTCTAACTTTAGTATTTTACGAACTGACAACTCAAGCGTTTTAATAAACGCAAGATCTTGTCCATTCTTCTGCAAAAGCTCAACATTAGTTTTCAACCTGGTAAGCAATTCAAGCGCCTTTTCATTCAAATGTTCAACATTCTTCTTTTTCATAATATACATTTTTAATTGATTTGAATTCCAGTTAAATAAAGTCTCGTAAAAGTAACGATATTTTTATTTATATTTTCAGAATTCAACTAAAAACTATCATTTTCAGACTTTTAAAGAGCTCAAATTTCAATATTCTGCTATTTTTTTTATTTTCAACCCCATATTTAGGATCAAGTCAAAAAGTTGTGGGGGACTAGTAAAAATATTAGTTTTGTAGCAAAAACAGATGCTTACAAGTGGCTTTGAGTTATTATTACCAGAAGGAGTTTTAGATTATTTCGAGATCATAAATGT
>Ga0302296_1000125_pt1 | contig 66082 bp, 47 predicted proteins | sample III_Fen_N3_1_FD_194546 | JGI IMG/M metagenome (GOLD analysis project Ga0302296, IMG submission 194546) | Peat permafrost microbial communities from Stordalen Mire near Abisko, Sweden - III_Fen_N3_1 | ecosystem: Environmental > Terrestrial > Soil > Wetlands > Permafrost | place: Sweden: Abisko... | reverse complement strand
ACATCTCATGAAGTTGCTTTTTGTTTTTTCTTTATTTATTTTTATCATACGAAAATATTTGTGAAATACTGATTGTTAGCACTTCTTATTAATACTATTTGAAAGATTGACATTCGTCAATAGGCACATAAGAGCTAAATATTCCGGATAGAGTGCTGTTTCCTATTCTTTTATAACATTTAAAGACTGCAGCGATGTTATCTTCGTTAAGAGAACATCCTATATTATCAATTGTATTCTCACTATAAGAATTAATATTAAATCCTAAAAATAGGAATAAAAGAAAAATTTTGCAATTACTTGTTCTCATATTTATTTTTTAGATTTCTGGAATATTTGTGTATGTCTTTTCCAGTATCCGATGTTTTCGAACATGTTGCAAATGTAATAAAAAAAAATAACCACACAAAATTCCATGTAAATAAAATGATAGATTATATAAAAAACATATTTTACATTTACTTTTATTTTTTATCAGGTAGTAATAATTCCGAGAATGAAACGATGGGATCTCTAACTTCTTTGTTCTCATATAATCTTCTAGTTATTTCTGATGCCAACATCACTATTATTATGTTAAGTTACATGTTATCAAATATTTATATGCTAAAATAATAGTGATGTTGCCCCTTTTAAACATCACTCCAAACATCACTTTTAGCTTATTTAGATGGATTTAACCACTATTCTGTCAGATTTTGAAAGCTATCTTCAAGAAAAGTAAATCAACTTATTTTACTTAGTAAATCAAGTTAATTTACTATCTAAAATAACTTATTTTATCAAGTAAAATAAGTTGATTTACTGATGTCTAGGTCACGTTTTGCAATACGACAAGTTACCGATAAATCTGTCAAAGCTTCCTTGGTGAAATATTGTTCTCTTTTACCGTAGTAAGATACGGTTGAAATGTGTTTGAAAAAAGGGGAAAAGTGCGAAAGTGATGTTTGGAGTGATGTTTAAAATGGGCAACATCACTATGATTTTCAATGATAAATATCTGAATATATGTAAGTTATTAATGTAGTAGTGATATTGGACTTAAAATATAAATATTTCTATAGCAGAATCGGTCGACATGGCTACCAAGTGAATGCAGTTATCTTCTGATGAGCGATGATCCTGTGGTGGACGCATCACATCCATTCACCTGTACCGCATAGATACCGTGAGGTAGTCCGCTTAGGCTAATGGTATAAAATAATGATAGATTAACGGATTCTACACTCTTCAACAATACTCCGGTGATGGAATAGATGTTTACCGTGAAAGCCTTTACAGGTGCGTTCTTGAAATCTATTCTCACATCACCGTCGGATGTAGGGTAGATGTTGACAGCTGAGGGCTGGCTGGAGGATAGGCCTTCTATCCCGTTGATGCCAAGAATATCGAGCAATCCCCGGTAAGCATCAATCTCCCCGTAACCATAATCATTGTTCGGATAGGAGAGGGACGGGTCGTGATGAGAACAGGTGCGACTGAATATGCCCTTGATATCTTCTGGAGTCAGCGTGGGCTTGGCTTGAAGCCAGAGCGCAATGACTCCACCTACGACAGGTGATGACATAGAGGTGCCGGAATTGGTGTTCCATGCGTAGGTGCGTCCGCCGAACTGGAAATGTTCAACATCCCATGAGATGTCACCGGCATCAGGATTATGTTCCAGATAATAGCTACTGTAGGAGGAAATGATATTGGTGCCGGGAGCCATCACGTCAGGTTTGATGCGACCGTCAAGGGTGGGACCCACCGAAGAATAATTGGCACGCTCACCGTTAGTACCCTGAATAAAAGATTTGTACTCACCTTGATAGTTGATGATACCTGTGCGATACGAAGTAGCGCCTACAGAGATGACGCTTGGCGCACTTGACGGGGTATTGACACAGTGAGTGTTGTCTCCTGCATTCAGTGTTGCATCTTTGGCATTGGTCGTCAGGAATCCTGCATATTGGAAAAATTCCGTATCAACACCATTGCCCACAGCTTCAAAAGAGAGGTCTGTATGAGTCCAGAAGTTTTGATTGCTAGTGATGATCACGTCGTATGCAGTCTTATTGACTCCATAATGGGAGTGATATCCCTGAATCTTAAATGTGTATTGGAAGTCTGATATCGTTACCGTATCCTCAAACAGCGAATCTTTTCTGGATAGGATGTTCTGAGTCGGAATGAGTAATGTATCGGTTTGGTCGTTATGGTAGAATTTAAAACGTAAAGACATGTCGTTATTTCCTATCAGTGAGAAGGATATATACTTATCCCATGCCGTGATGAATGCACCTTTTGACTCTTCGTCTGCCGTCTTGTGGAAGTATCTGTTGAGTTGGGCATTGTTGCCTGCTGATGAAACGATGATACGCCCGGGACCTACCAACTTATCAAGTGTTGCATAGTAGAGGCTGTCATCACCGTTGATAGACTCGTTACCACCTTCGCTGAACGAGATGACGCAAGGCTGGCCCATACTTTGGGCATAATCAAAGATATACATGAACCCCATAAGGTCTGTGGCACTAGTATATTTATAACGGTCGACGCTGTCAATCAGATCATAGTCGTCGCCGGCACCATTTGCCACAAGACAGATGTCGCTTTCATAAGCGATACCCCGGTATTTGCTGTTATACCCGCTTCCTGCAGCAATCCCCAGGGTATGAGTGCCGTGTGTCTGTGACTCACCGTCACGCGAGTGGGCATAGCGGAGGAGTGATTTCTTTGATGTATATTCGTTGCCCACATAAAATCTGCTGCCTACGGTATCAAGGGAAAGCTGGTCCCACAGTCGTTTGATGCGATAGGTGGTTGCAGTGTGGTCATAAAAGTTCGGGTGGGTCAGGTCAAAGCCGATGTCCTGAATACCCATCACGACCCCTTTCCCCGTGAATGCCTGAGGAAGGCTTGTTCCGGCATACACCGGCAGGGCATTGATATGTAAGGCTGTGGAATCCATAAGTGCCGAACAACTGCGGTTGGTTTCAATCCGTTTGACGTTTGTATCAAGCGATAAGGCCCCAAGGCGGGAAAGAGGGATATCTGCGATATAAGTGTCGCCGAAGCATGCCCGTTGATTACAGCCATTTGCTGCGAAGATGCTGTCTGCTTTTGTTCCGATCCTCACGAAGGCACAGATACGCTGTCTGTGCGTGTCTGCTAGTGACGGAGACAATCGTCTGCCGCCACCATTCTGGATGGTGACACTCCGTACCAGTGATGACATCTTCGAGTAATCGGCATTCTGAGCGCCTGTCTGTATGACGAAGACTAGTACGAAAAAGGAAAATATCAACCTCTTCATGCTGAAAATTAACTTAAATAATCTCTCAGAGCAATTCTGTCTGCTTGATTTATTTTCTGATTAGGTAATGGATAACGGCAAAACCTCCGAATATCTGAAGGAGCATGCCGGGGATGCCGACGCGGAAGTCTTGGATTGCCAGATAGAAACTGCCGTTGATGGCCACTTCGATAGCTGAACCGACGATCTGATAAGCCAGTACGACGCCTGTGAGCATGAGCAGAGAGGCTTTCTTACTGCGTTGTGCGATGAGGCTTGCTGCAACGGCGAGTAATACCGATTTAATCAATATCGAAGGAAGCACGGCTGCGGCAGGCATGCCGAAGAGGGCTGAGTTGATGAGTGGAGAGAATAGAGCGGTCATCAGTCCCACTCTCATTCCGTATTTATAGGCACCAATAAGGGTAAAGAAATATATCGGTAAAAACATCCATCCACCTTGTGGGATGAGGTGACACAACTGTGGTAATGCGATATTACCAAGAATGAACAGCGCAGCCATGATATATGTTCTGCGATCGCTGAGGTTCAGCTGATAAAGTTTAACGTTAGATTCCATCATTGTATTTTTTATTTCGTTTATAAACTCGGTGATGATAGGGAGAAGTTCTTGCGGATTGTCACTGACCGTGCAGCGTTTTTCCATCGGACAGAAGTCACTTTTGTCGCGGTTGAGAATTAACGGAACCTCCTCGTCGTAATGCACCTTGATGCCTGCCGTCTGAAAGAGTTTCAGGGCGGGGGTGCTTATCCTTGGGGTCGTGGCTTCTTTCACTCCGCCAAGTACCATGAGTGCTGCGGCAGCTTTGCCGATAACCTTATCGGTGATTGAGGCACCATGAAGGGCTTCGGGCTCGTTGGCGAGTAGTTCGAAAAGGTCGATTACTCCACGGCGGGAGAAGGTCCGTTCTGCTCCGTCTTTTCTGATGATAAGAGTATATTCCATCTTATTGAATCTCTATTTTGGTTTTCTTTACGTTTGTGCCGACATAGAATTTCTTGGCTGTAAATTTCTCGCTGCTGATCACATTTTTAACAATGAGTCTTAAAATAACGAAAGGTTGTTACGGCAATATCGTAGATGATATGAATCAGACCTTTACCAGGACCTCTAAAGAAGACTTCTCTCCAACGACCCATAAGATGTCACCTTGTTTGAACGGGCTGGACGGGTCTATTTGTGTCAGCTCATCCTCACCTTTTTCCATACCTACAACCATACAGTTGTACTTGTCTCTTATTCCACTTTCTTTTATGGTCTTACCAAGAAAACTACATTTGGAACTAATAACAATCTGACGAAGTTTCATCTCACGGTTTTCCATGTTGAAGTCGTCTTCATAGATCTCGTTGTTTATGATATTACTTAGATGTGTCAGCTGTTCGTCGCTACCGATAACCTGTATCTTGTCGCCGGGGAACACATAGGTTTCTCCGCTAGGGATGTTAAGTCTTCTCTTACCTCTCAGAATACTGCTTACATGAACACCGAACTGCTGCCTTAGCGATAATTCTCTAAGGGTCTTACCGGCACATTTCGAGTTCTCCGGAATGTCTATATCTGTTATGTGAATATCACGGTCGAGAAGATGATTGGCATATAAGGGCTTCTTCTTTCCCATCACCTGTGCTTCGATTTCCCGTGAAAGGAGGTTGTTCATGAACATCCGTTCCATCGATATAGAACCTTTCTTCAGCTTGTGTGACAGAGTCATCAATATCACCAACACCAAAGCTATGCTTATCATCAAAGCATCGGTGAAGCGTGTGAGGAAATTGCAAATGTAAAAAACAAACGACACGGCGATGATTAATCTTACGATGATGGTGAAGATAAGGGGCAATCGGTTGAATCCACTCTCTGTCCATAATTCTTTAAACTCCTCACTGTGGTTTTTCTTCATGACGAAAGCGCGCAAGAACGGTGAAATAAGTGCCACGGTGATGATACCGCACACTGCATTTGCCCACCAGTGGGGGAGAATGCTGCGTATGAAAGGAAGGAAGAAGGTAAACATGAGAGCGATGATCGCAATGGAGAGAATGGAATACACGACCGTCTGACGAATCAGAGCGCGGATCAGTTTCTTCCAATTGTTCTGCGGTGTCACTGAGGGTTGGCTGACCGTGATGTTATTAAGTAGATAGATCCATGACGGGGGCAGATGTTTTTCCATTTTATTGTAGCATGGGGTGGATGCCTTAATCATGTATGGCGTAAGAAAAGTTGTAATGACAGATACGGCCACGACAACGGGATATAGAAAATGACCTATCACTCCTAATGAGAGTCCCAGTGAGGCAATGATAAAGGCAAATTCACCGATCTGTGCCATAGAGAATCCGCACTTCATCGCGGTCTTCAGCGGTTGCCCGCTGAGCATGAATCCTGTGGTGCCAAAGATGGCCTGACCAATCAGTATCGTGAGTACTAATATGATGATAGGTACAGCATAGTCAACGAGAATAGAGATATCCACAAGCATACCGACAGACACGAAAAAGATAGCTCCGAAGAGATCTTTTACCGGTCCTACTATCTTTATGATCTTCTCAGCTTCTACTGTTTCCGCGAGTATGGAACCCATGACGAAAGCTCCGAAAGCACTGCTGAAGCCAACCTCCGATGCAATGATCGCCATGAGAAAGCATAGTCCTATGGATACGATGAGAAGCGTCTCCTGATTGATTAACTTACGAAATCGGCGAAGGATATACGGTATTAAGAAGATGCCCACGACAAACCATAGAATTAGGAAAAATCCAATTCGTATAATACTCGTAAACATCTGTCCTCCCTCCATCTCGCCGCTGCTGGCCATGGTTGACAACATCACCATCAGGACTATGGCGAGGATGTCTTCGAGGATCAGTACGCTCATGACGAGGCCTGCAAAACGTTGCTGCCGCAGTCCCATGTCATCAAAAGCCTTATAGATGATCGTGGTACTGCTCATTGCGACCATCCCACCGAGGAAGATGCAGTCCATCCGATGCCAGCCGAAACCGTGGCCTACGACCATCCCCAACATCATCATACAGAACATGATGGTGACGGCGGCGATGACCGGGGCTGCACCCATCTTCACGATCTTCTTGAATGAAAACTCCAGCCCGAGGGAAAACAAAAGGAATATTACGCCTATATCAGCCCATATCTTGATATCGACTTCATCGATTACCGACAACGTGTAAGGCATTTTGGGGCTGACAAGGAATCCTGCCATTATGTAGCCAAGAACTAACGGCTGTTTTAGCTTTTTGAATATCAGCGTTATTACAGCAGCACTGATGAGTATCAGCGCAAGGTCGTTGATGAGGTTAGGCAGTTCATTCATTGACTCAATCGTTATATTCGGCTGTAAGTTCGCAGATTTTGATAATCACCTGTGTAGCTTTCTCCATCGATTGAATCGATACAAATTCATAAGGACCGTGGAAATTGACTCCTCCTGCAAAAATGTTAGGACAGGGAAGACCACGGAATGACAGCTGAGCTCCATCCGTTCCACCGCGTATCGGTTCTACACGAGGAGGGACACCCACTTCCTGCATTGCTTTCAGCACAAGGTCGATGACATGCATCTGTGGGTCAATCTTCTCTTTCATATTGTAGTATTGGTCACGCAGTTCTATCTCAGCAGTGCCTGGACCGTATTTCTCGTTGATGGCATCCACCTGACGGCTGATGGAAATTTTGCGATCCTCAAATTTATTACGGTCATGGTCGCGTATGATATAACTCATCGTAGCCTTCTCTATATTTGATTCCATACCGAGCAAGTGATAGAAACCTTCGTAGTCCTCAGTCGTCTCAGGTGTTTCATTATCAGGCATCATCTGGGCTAGCTCTGAAGCCACACGGTTGGCATTAACCATTTTATCTTTGGCATACCCTGGGTGAACACTCACTCCGTGGATAATGATTTTTGCAGATGCAGCGTTGAAGTTCTCGTACTCCAGATCACCTAAGTCTCCGCCGTCCATCGTGTAAGCCCATTGGCATCCAAATTTCTCGACGTCGAAATGATGCGCACCCATGCCAATCTCTTCATCCGGGTTGAATGCTATTCTTATATTGCCGTGTTTAATTTCATGATGTTTTTTCAACCATACCATTGCCTGTACAATCTCTGCAATGCCGGCTTTGTCGTCAGCTCCTAGTAGAGTATGACCGTCGGTAACAATCAGGTCTTCGCCGATATGACTGAGCAGCTCGGGGAATTTCTTCGGTGAAGAAATGACATCATCAGAAAGCAGGATGTCGCTTCCGTCATAGTTGTTGACGATGTGTGGATGAATGTTTGCGCCACTGCAATCGGGACTTGTGTCGTAATGACTTATAAACCCAATTGTGGGCACATTCTTTCGGATGTTTGACTCCAGAGTAGCATAGATATATCCCTGGTTATCCAGTTCCACATCGCTAAATCCTTCGTCTTTGAGCTCCTTTTTTAGGAACTCGGCAAACACTAACTGTTTTGGTGTACTCGGTACAGACTCGCTGTTTTCGTTCGACTGTGTATCAAACTTCACGTAATTTAAAAATCGTTCAATAATTTCCATGTTATTTCTTAAATTCTTTTGTTATCAGAGTCGTCCCGTCTGTCATCTCTTCTTGAATGATGTAACAGCCGGGAACGGTATAATTTCTAATTTTTATTCCGCTCGCAGTGAATGTATTACGGTTTTTAATAGTCTTGGATGTCGTCGCTGATGTTACTGGTGTAGCTAAAACAAAAGAAGACTCAGCAGGCTTGCCATAGACCGCGAGCTTCTTGACAGCCACTCTGTTGCTGCCTCCGTTGAGTATTACCTTTACAAATCGTGCCTGAACATCAGGGAATGTCGTTACTATCTTGTCTCCGTCACTCGTCATCGTGGCGTTAGGTATATTCATATAATTCCCATCAGTTTGGCTGTACTGTACAGTAATGGATGTTGGAGCATCCTCTCCCGCCATTGGAGTCAGCACCACTTTATTAATCTTATATGAGTTACGCATTCTGAAAGCAATATATTCAGAACCTGAAGACGCATTGCCAAGAGTCTTATAGAAGGTATCATCCTTTCCATCGATGACACAGAAAGGCAGATGGCTACCTTCCTGCGAAGATGCGTAGGCGTGAGTTCCGTAGACTACATTGCGATAGTCACCCGGGAATGAGTCTTTGGCAGCTGTTACTGTGTTGTTGACGATTGATACGTACATTTGTGCATCCTTGTCAATTGTTATATTTGAACTTTGCTGCTTGCCATCTTCGTCGATAATCATTACTTTTACGGTTTGGGCAGCATCACTATTATTATAAATATAGGCAGCACGTGAGTTCTCGTCAGCCTGAACAGCCTGGAGCCTTGTTGCACCATCTATAAAGACCTTTAGTTCGTTGGCTATGTTATAGTTTTGTGCACATACGAATGATGCACTACCATAGTTGCCGTTGATCTCCGTCACACGTGTAAATACAGGAGCGCCTTTCTCACAAGTGATGTTTACTGGAAGTGTGGATGTTGAACCGAAGAGGTTGCTGATGAGCAGGTAGTTGGTGCCGTCAGGGTCGGGCACTACAACTCCGTGCCATCCGGTTGTCCATCCATCGCTTTTTGTCAAATCTTGTATTCCTTTCTCAAGCGCTTTTGTCTGCTCGGCTGTTACATTGCTGTAGTATACGAAGTTGCGTATATGGTTCATTGTTGTTCCGACAGCACTTGAGGTGGTGGAATAACTGGGATAGATCTTTGCCGTGTATATGGAGTTGTTGTTTGAACGGTCGCCAAACCCCATCTGATTGCCGTCTTTCTTGCAGACAAATCCTACTTGATTATCGATATTTGCCCATGTGCTGATGAATTTCGATTCTGTAGAACCGTCGGTCTGTATGCTTGTTATCGCATCGTTGTTATTATAGTAAATAGTTCGCTTGGGTTTCGTGAACGGATCAACAGAAATACCCATCATACCACCTTGTTCTATTGATACCGTTGTTGCACTGTTTGCCTTAAGGGCATCAAGCAGTATGACAGCATTGCCGCTGGTAGAATAAAGAACGAAGGCCTGAGGAATGGTACCGTTCACGGCATTGACAACACCGTTCATGGCCCATGAGTCTGGGAACATGGCGTATTGACCTTTCAACGATGCCGTGTAATCACTACGGTCGTAAACACCAATGATGTTTCCCGTGTTATGGGTTTTAAAGGGAACCATGATCTTGTTTTTATCAGGTGAGTTGGGTACAATGATACCTGTGTAGTCTTTCAGACCATCACTCCATGAAAAACAGGTGAAGCGATCCTTCGACATTCCTCGGATGATATTTTGTCCGAAGAAGTATTTAGTAGTGGTATGCTGTTTGCAGTAATTTTCCCAGACTGTCGGTTGCATATTTCCCACGCTGAAGAAATCATGAAGCAGGTAGGCCATCATGACACGGTGAGCGGTAACACCCATACGGCGAGGGCCAATATCTGAAAGGAGCATCCAGCTGCCGTCGGAGGTTGTCGTTTGCCGTGCCTTGGTATATTTCAGAGCCATATTCTCAAGCATAAGAGCATCCGGATCCCTAAAGATTGTAGCCATGGCAGTATAACATGGAAGTTGGTCGTATAGAAACATGCTCCAGTCATTGCCGTTAGGCATAGCGAGTTCACCGTCAGCAAGAGCCAATTCTTTTAGTACATTGTCGAAGACTGGTTTTTGATTCCACAGCAGATTCTCGGCTAGGTCGAATTTCTTCGTCGAGCCATTGTTTTGTTGCATAGCCTTTAGTGCGAGGTAACTCTCACAGAGTTCTTCAATGACCACATTCTGATACGAGGTATGGAAATAGTTGTGGTTCTGTAGTGTATAGTCGTTGTATAAATTCTGACCTATATACCACGAACCAGCTGTTTTGCCGGCGATAGTAGTCGTGTCGCTGCTGTCTTGCAGCATTGAATAACTGTTTGAGGCAAACTGTTGCATCTTAAGATACCATTTGTTGGCAGCCGTCTCGTCAGGATAGAGGGCGCACGCTATGGCAAGAATATTTGTGTCCCATCCGTTCTCTTCGGCTTTGGTGTCACCGCTATAGCCTGTAGGGATAGTGCGACTGAGATTATAGTTGGCTTCAGACAAAATAAGTGATTTTACGTGTGCCTTATCTGTTGTAGAAAGTGCGTCACCGAGCATCCACGCGGAATAACCGACACTCTCGCTCCATAGTGAACTTTCCCAAACAGTGCCCCAATAAGAGCTATTGGTGGTTTTGCTCAACTGATTGCTTGTATGTGTGGAATATGCCCAAACGAGTGATTTAATGGCCATTTTCTTAATGTTGTCGTAGGTGATACCTGCAGGGAGTGTGATGCCGGCAGGCTGGGCATATTTGCATAAGAATGCACAGATCATTGACATATCTGCGTTGGTACGCACACCGTCTTCGTTATTCTGTCCGGCGCTATTGGCTTTGAAGTACCCCATAGCTGTGCCTTCACTGTTGGTTCCGGCATCGGTATAGATACTTTTAAGATAAGTTGAAAATTTTGCAAGCATGTTGAGACAGTCAGATTTCATACTGTTCTCTCCAGCATAATCAGTTGTGATGACACCTTCGGTTGGGCTGGTGATGTCATCTTCTGTTGCTGCATGCGAACTTAGTGACGATGCGCAAATTAACAATCCAATAAAGAAACATTTCTTCATCATATTATCATTGAGAGCTAGTAATATAAGATTTGAGTTAGTTAGGAGGTGACCCCGATGGGATTCAAACCCATGACCTTCAGAACCGGAATCTGACGCTCTATTCAGCTAAGCTACGGGGCCTTATCAGAATGCAAAGATAGTTATAAATTTTGAAATAGAGTATATCGAGGCCAATTTTTTGAAGAAATAAAATAATCTGTTGATGCATAATGATGCAAGGAAGATTAAAAAACTGTCATTTTGCAAATTTATTATCTTAATTCGTTGCACGTTAATTAATAATAAGTATCTTTGTAACGCAAAACAACAAACAAAAGAAATAATAATATAATTGTAATGAGTAATCTTATTAAGCCCGTTGGCTATGAGGCTCTGCTTGATATGAAACAAACAGAGCAGGGGATAAAGTTGATTAAAGACTTCTTTCAGCAGAATCTTTCTACTGAATTGCGTCTACGTCGTGTGACTGCACCTCTTTTTGTGTTGAAAGGAACAGGAATTAATGATGACCTTAACGGCGTGGAACGTGCAGTTACATTCCCAATTAAGGATATGGGTGATGTAAAAGCAGAAGTGGTTCACTCACTTGCTAAATGGAAACGTCTTACTTTGGCCGAATATAAGATAGAAGAGGGTTATGGCGTGTATACGGATATGAATGCCATACGTGCTGACGAAGAACTCGACAATCTTCATTCTCTCTATGTTGACCAGTGGGACTGGGAGGCTGTCGTCACCCGTGAACAGCGTTCTGTGGAATTTCTTAAAAGTGTGGTTTGCCGTATTTATTCTGCCATTCTGCGTACAGAATATCTTACTTGTGAAACATATCCACAGATTAAAGCATATCTGCCTTCTGAAATTACTTTCATTCATAGCGAGGATTTGTTGGCAATGTATCCAGAGAAATCTCCCAAAGAACGTGAAGATGCTATTTGCAAGAAATATGGTGCCGTCTTCATTATGGGTATCGGTGGCAAGTTGTCGAACGGTGCGGAACATGACCTTCGTGCTCCTGACTATGACGACTACAGTACGGTGACCGAGAATGGCAAGGCCGGTCTGAATGGTGATATCCTGATATGGTATCCAATATTGAACCGTTCTTTTGAACTTTCATCTATGGGAATTCGTGTAGATCAGGAATCTCTTCTCCGTCAGCTTAAGTTGGCTGGGAAAGAAGATCGTAAGGATCTTTTCTTCCACAAAAAATTACTTGCCGGTGAACTTCCCTTGAGTATTGGTGGTGGTATTGGTCAGAGCCGCCTCTGCATGATCTTGCTACAGAAGGCACATATTGGTGAAATTCAGGCAAGTATATGGCCTGAAGATATGATAAAGGAATGTGAAGAACTAGGCATGCAACTTATTTAAGTGTCATGCCAGTTCTAAACCGAGTATATCTTTGAGTTTTAGAAGTGCGGAATTTTTCTTTCCCATTTCCATGAATTGTTCAGCTCTTGTAAATGCTTTATGTATCTCGTCAGGTTTTGCAAAACGGTAAGTGAGTTTTATCTTTCCGTTTTGCAAAACTTGACTTAATTGATCCACAATCTTGTTGTGAATTTTTTGCATGTCCTTCATCACGTAATCATTGTCTATGGCAATTTCTATAGTTGATGGTTGGATGATTTTAGGGTTCATGTTCTTCATGCGTTCAGCCATAGCCACTTCATCCTGAGGCATGTGGGTACATAGCTCCATCCAGCAGATGTCCAATTGCTCCTGATTAAACAGTTTGTCTTTATTCTCTGCGTTTAAAGATTGTGACTCGTAACTCGTGGACTTTGTCTGGGGAGTAGGTGCCGTGTTGGTGTTTGGGGATGTGGGACGAAGTGAAACACCAATACTACTTAGTTTTATAGGCCTTGCTCCTGTCGGAATTTGTGGAGCGTTGGAGGGACGTGAAGCATTGACCTGCTGTTGTGTAGCAGGTTGAGCAATGGAACTCTGTGCAGCTTGCGCAGGGTTCACTGTAGCAGTACGTGCCACTGTAGGCTTAACGTTGACTACTAATTGCTTGAATAGGGGTTTTAATATTTTAGTAGGGCGGCGCCCCGCGCCGACGCTGTCATCACCGGGCTGTGTAATCTGAGCTACCTGTATCAACGTGATTTCCACAAGCAGTCTCTTGTTACGGCTCTGACGATAGTTGATATCGCAGTTGTTCAGGTATTCCAAAGCCTTATATAAAAAAGGTGTTGGACACGTCCTTGCCTGTTCCTGATATCGCTGACGTTGCATGTCGCTAACCTCAAGCAGAGGTAGCGTCACGTCATCCTTTGCCATAAGAACATTCCTTACGTGCGATGCCAACCCTCCGATAAGGTTGCCACCATCAAAACCTTTGTTTATGATGCTGTTGAGCAAAACCATAATCTCTGTGGGTTTGTTCTCAAAGCTTAGATCTATGATTCTGAAGTAGTTCTCGGAGTCGAGCACATTAAGGTCTTCAATCACTTTCTTATAAGTGATATTACCTTGACAAAAACTTACTGCCTGATCGAATATCGACAACGCATCACGCATACCTCCGTCTGCTTTTTCTGCAATAACGTTGAGTGCTTCGGGTTCGTATTGAATATTTTCTTTATCTGCTACGTATTTAAGATAGTTGACTGTATTCCCCAGAGCCATTCTCTCAAAGTCGTAAATTTGGCAACGTGAGAGGATTGTAGGTAATATCTTGTTTTTCTCTGTTGTTGCCAGGATGAAGATGACATGTGCAGGTGGTTCCTCGAGAGTCTTGAGAAATGCATTGAATGCCGCCGTTGACAGCATGTGTACCTCGTCGATAATAAAGACTTTGTATTTTCCCACCTGCGGCGGTATGCGTGTCTGTTCCATCAGCGTCTTGATGTTTTCCACCGAGTTGTTGCTGGCGGCATCAAGTTCAAAGATGTTAAATGAACGCTGTTCGTTGAATGCCATGCAACTTTCGCATTCGTTGCAGGCTTCGCCGTCAGCGGTAGGGTGTTCACAGTTGATTGCCTTGGCGAAGATGCGTGCGCATGTGGTCTTTCCCACGCCTCTTGGTCCGCAGAAGAGGTAGGCATGAGCCAGCCTTCCACTCTTCACAGCATTCTTCAGTGTAGTGGTCAGTGCATGTTGTCCCACTACAGAGTCAAAAGTCATCGGACGGTATTTTCGTGCCGAAACGATATATTCATCCATAAAGAAAAGTTAAATTGTTGTTATATTGTGCGAAGGTACGAAATATATTTGGTTTTCTCGTTGACTTTTATCATTTTTACGATATAATTATTGCAACGATATGCCTACTTCCGCCGTAATGACGGAATTCACAGAGATATCAGAGAGAATGAGTTCTGCTTGTTGTATTATATTCTATAATATAATGAGATTTTCCTTATGATGGTTGAGTGATGTATTATATTTACATCATTTAATTGTCATTATTATTGCCGTGTGGTCGTTTTTTCTTACCTTCGCAGTCAAATTTTGAAATATTATGGATATAAAGGAGAGGATAGTGCTACTGCTCAAGGATATGAACAGCGGTGTGTATGAAAAGAATGCCGAGATTGGGCTGGCGCTGCTGGCGGCTTTGGCCGGTGAAAGTATTCTGCTGCTGGGTCCTCCTGGTGTAGCGAAATCGATGGTGGCACGACGCTTGAAGAGAGCTTTTGTAAATGCTAAGGCTTTCGAATACCTGATGTCGCGATTCTCTACTCCTGACGAAATATTCGGACCTGTGAGCATTAGCCGACTGAAGGCGTGTGACCGTTATGAACGCGTGACCGCCGGTTACCTGCCTGAGGCGGATGTGGTATTTCTGGATGAGATATGGAAGGCGGGTCCGGCCATTCAAAATACGCTGTTAACGGTGATAAACGAGAAGGTGTTCCGAAATGGTGATCAAGAAATCCGTATGCCACTTAAACTGCTTGTGGCAGCCAGTAATGAACTGCCGACGCAAGGCGAGGGACTTGAGGCTCTGTGGGATCGATTTATCATACGTATCGTCAGTGAATGTATTAAGGATGAGGCGGAATTCTATAAGATGCTACTTGATGACGAGAAGGACGACGTAAAAACCGACAGATGGCAGATAACTAATGAGGAGTATACCGACTGGCAACAGCGGATTGCTGAAATAAAAGTGTCGCAAGAGGTGCTGGGATGTATCACAGAGATACGTAAGGGACTGAAGGGTGTGGAGGTGGATGGTGCTGAACAGCACAGACCGATATACGTGAGCGATCGTCGATGGAAAAAGATAGTCAACTTGATGAAGACGTCGGCTTTCGTTCACGGACGAAACGAGGTGACGGCGATGGATGTGTTACCTGTGTACCACTGTTTATGGAATGAGCCTAGCGAGATAATGGGCACTAAGAAAATGGTGGTGGCAGCTCTGTTTGTTGAGCACGGACGAAAGATAGAACGACTGAGCACAGCTCTGAAGGCTGACCTGAAAGTAACAAAGGTGAGAGAGGCACTGGAACAGGCACGACGAAAAAATGATCACAGGGATGACGATCTGGTTGTGGTGGATGGGTTCTATTATCAGATAGAGGAACATCGTACGGGCAACTCGGTGGTGTTTATGGTCGACTATATGAATATGAGGGTGTATGATCCGAAATGTCCGCCACCGTCGACGCCCGGAGTGATTTATTACGACCCGATGAACCCTAAACGTACTATTGTACGTACTTTCGCTGCGGACATTGAACATACTGAACTGGCGGGTGCCGAGAGAGTAAATCTCTATCGAGATGACAGACACATCTATATAAACGGTATGAAGTTTGCTATGCGACGTATGACTCGCGGTGAGAGACAGACGGAATTTGAGTTTGAACCGCAGTCCGTGACAAATCATGATTTCGGTGCTGAACTGGAGGCTATCGTGGAAATGATGGATAACCGTACTAAAGAGATCTACGAAAATATATTTGTATCGAATGACGATCGTGCCGATATGGATGATTATCTTAAAACGCTGCGTAAGCAGATTGCTTATGTGAGGGTGGATGCCAGCAAATTGATATAATGCCGATGATATGGAGACGAAATACGACATGGAATTCTATGTGCAGGCACTTGACAGATATGTAACTACGGGCGAATGTGATAGATATAATGACGAACCATTGTACGACTATCTGCTGATGGTGATGAACGAAGCGACGGTAAAATTGAGGGTGCTTACTGACGAGGTGTGTGCACGGGTATTCTATGACACCATGGTGCAGTTTGTAAAACTGAATATAGAGAAGGAGAGATTTAATTTGCAACGTAGCATGTCGGAACGGATGGGTATGAAACATGCTCTGGAATGGTCTATACAGAAAAAGAAAAGTGGTTGGCAGGCTCTAATACAGAAGATTGCGGATAAGTATGGGCAGTACGGATTCGACTCCCATTTCTATCAAAGGGAATTCGGTGAGAAACACGGGTATGATGATGACAGCGTTTGGGAGAAAATGGTGAAGGACTGGGAGGAGGCTTATCATGCGAAGATGGATGAGGAACGTTCGCGGCTACTGGAACCGAAGAAAGGGATGGAGACAAAAACGCTGAAAAGCTATCTGGACGATATACCGGAATATCTCAGCAGTCACAATATAGATAAACGCGAGTTTTATCAGGCATGGGGACTGATGGGCGGGATATGGAACATCTCCGAATTTGAACGAATACGGAAGCTTATTGCTCTGCAGACCGAGTATCCCGAGATCGTGAAGGTGGTAAACAAAATGGGACGTATAGCCGATGATGATGGCAAAGATAAGATATTTACCTCGGAGGGTGACGTCTACAAGATGGATCATTCATCGAAGTCGGATATATTAGGTGTGACGACGGGTAACGATCTCAATTCGATGATGCCGCTGGAGTTGGCCAATTGTGCGGATGATGAACTGGAAGATCTGTTTATGTACAGATATCTGACCAATAAACTACAGATATTCCGTTATAAATCGGAGATAATGAAACCATCGCGCAATCTTGATGCAAGAAAGGCTAAACGAAAGGGACCTATGATTGTCTGTCTGGATACATCGGGCAGCATGAGTGGTAGACCTGAGAAAATCGCTCAGTCGTTGCTGGCTAGGGTGCTCGACGTCGCCGACAGGCAGAAACGTGACTGCTTTCTTATCGCTTTCTCGGTGTCGGTAAATCCGATCAATGTGAAAAAGGAAAGGGCCAAACTGCTCTCAATGTTGGCAAATGTAGCTAGCGGTGACACTAGTGCAGTGAAAATGCTGAATACCACCTTCAGCTTGTTGGAAAGCAGTGCCGACTATGTAAATGCTGACGTGCTGTGGGTGACAGACTTTAAAATTCCTATACCGTCGGCCGGACTGATTAATAGGATGGAGAAGTATAGTAAGGCGAACACTCACTTCTATGGGTTGCAGATTGGCATTGCCGATAATCAATGGGCGCCGTATTTTGACTATATTTATAAGGTGGAATATACTCCGTCCAGACGATTCTGATAATCTTATAAAGATACGTTAGATTCTCCCTCTGTTCTTCATTTCTGATCTTGTGATGCTTAGTATAGCACCGAGTGCCGCTATTGCGGTGGCGGTGCGGAGACAGGTGTTGCTATTGGTGATTACCGAACTGTTCATCGAGAAGAAGTATGCCACAAGAGCAGCTCCTATGGTCTGACCTGTGACGCGGGCTGTGCCTATCAGTCCGCTAGCTGCTCCGCTGCGTGGGGGTGGGGAATTGGTAACTATCGTGTTATTGTTGGGTGTTTGGAAGAGTGCAAAGCCGGATCCACACAGGAACATGCGTATGAACATATCTGAGAATGAAGGATGAGTGGAAACAAATGTGAGTGAAAAAAGCGATGCCGACATAATCATCAGTCCGATAAAACCGAGGATACTCTGATTGAATCTGTTTACCATCATTCCTGATATAGGTGCTGTTATCATCGTCGCTATAGGCCAGGCGGTGAGTAGTGCTCCTGTGGTCATCATGTTGAAGTGGAGACCATTGAGAAGCAGAAACGGCATAGATACAGTCATAAGCATCTGTGCGGAAAATGAACAGATGCTGGTGCATACAGACACTGAGATGATGGGGATGCGGAATAGATCAAGTGGTAACAGTGGCACTTCCTTATGGAGTTCGTGCCTGATATAAAAAAATAGGATGACCGCAAACAGAGCTAGCTGTATGGCGATTAGATGGATGGATTCTCCATGGGAATAACCTTCAAGTGAGAAGATAAGTAAACCAAAGGTTAGCATGTTGGCTATGGCTCCGAAATAATCGAATTTTGTATTTATTTTGTACTCCTGTTTAGGCAGGTGTTTGCGTCCTAGAATGAAGGCAGTTATACCCAGAGGAATATTGATGATAAAGAGCCAGTGCCATGTGGTTACTGAGAGGATGGTGCTGGCAAGACTTGGGGCAACCAGAGTGGAAAATGACACCACCATGGCGTTTATACCCATGCCTGTTGCAAGCTTTTTCTTAGGATATATGTACCTCAGCTGACCTTGGTTGACTCCTGTAAGCATTGCTGCTCCGATGCCCTGAAAAGCTCTCGAGACAGTGAGTATAAGAAAAGACTGAGATAGCACACAGGCTATTGATGATGTGACAAAAATGATAATACCGGTGAGATATACTCGTTTAAGACCATATATATCGCCAACGGCGGAGAAAACGAGTATGGTGGAGATGATAGAAAGCTGATAGATGTTGATGAGCCAGATGGCTGACGAGGGTGACACACCAAACTGGACAGCTAAAGCTGGCAATGCTACATTGATGATATTTATGTCGAGACACGACATCCCAATAGTCATTGATACAGCCATTATAGCCCACAGCCTAGAGGGCATGGGAAGTCCTTCGCCGATAAACTTTTTCATTTAAACCGGTAGTTTCGGATATTTCTTTGTCCAGCCGTCGATGCGAAGTCGAATTACACCGAAGAAAGCTTCGCCGAAAATACCTCCGTTCATTTTAGAGGTACCCTCACGGCGATTGATAAAGATGACAGGAACCTCCTTAATTTTGAATCCGATCTTATAAGCTGTGAATTTCATCTCAATTTGGAAAGCATATCCCTTAAATCGAATTTTATCGAGGTTAATGGTCTGAAGCACACGGCGACGATAGCACTTGAAGCCTGCAGTAGTGTCGTTGACTTTAAATCCCGTAATGAGACGTACGTATTTAGATGCGAAATAACTCATTAAAACACGGCTGATGGGCCAGTTGACGACATTGACTCCGCTAACATACCTAGAACCAATAGCAACATCATTACCATCATCATGGCATGCTTCATAGAGATGGGACAGATCACGGGGATCATGACTGAAGTCTGCATCCATCTCGAAAATATATTCATAACTGTGTTTTAGTGCCCACTTAAATCCTGTAATGTAGGCGGTGCCCAGTCCAAGCTTACCGGAACGTTCGATGAGGAACAAACGATCTGGAAAATCTTTGTTTATGAGTGTCTGAACAATTTTACCAGTACCGTCGGGTGAGCCGTCGTCAATAATAAGAATATGGAAGCACTTCTCCAAAGAGAAAACTGCTTTGATGATTTTCTCTATATTTTCCTTTTCGTTATAAGTGGGAATTATAACGATACTGTCGCTCTCGTTCATATTTATATAAGTAAGAATTGTTATGCAAAAATAGGATTTTATTTTCAAACTAACGTAACATATTACAAATATTATAGTAATCATACCTGTTTTTATCAGTTTTTTTGTATTTTTGCAGCGCTTTTTGAAATGAATATACAAGTACTGCAAAGTCTTTATGCCAAAGAACCCCAGGTCGGTGCTTTGGCTCAAGCATTGGAAAATAAGTCGGTAAAGACAATTTTCCTGGAGGGACTCATGGCTTCATCCGTACCGATGGTCTTTTCTAGCCTTTATCCGGTAATCGAGTCGAAACAAGAAAATAAGTTTACATTCCTTTTCATATTGGGAGGTGCCGAGGAGGCTGGATACTTTTATCATGACCTTACTCAAGTGTTGGGCGAGGAAAAGGTGTTGTTTTTCCCGTCATCGTTCCGTCGCTCGGTAAAATATGCACAACGCGACTCTGCTAACGAGATCCTTCGCACCGAGGTGCTGAGCCGTCTGGCTGCTAGTGACATGTCTCTATTTGTGGTGAGTTACCCTGAGGCTGTCAGCGAACTGGTAGTATCAAGGAAAAATTTGGACGAGCGTACGTTAGAGTTGCATGTGGGTGAGAATGTTGATATTGCGTTTATTGAGGAGACCTTGCGCACCTATGGTTTTACGCAACAGGACTATGTTTATGAGCCGGGACAGTTTGCCGTCCGCGGAAGTATAGTAGATGTGTTTTCATTCTCGAGCGAATATCCTTATCGTATTGATTTTTTTGGTGACGATGTCGACACAATACGTACCTTCGAGGTTCAGACGCAGCTGTCTATAGAAAAGAAAGACCGTATAGAAATTGTCCCAGAACTGAACGAGCAGAAGGGTGATAAGGTGTCGTTTACAGAGTTTCTTCCCGAAGATACTGTCATCGCGGTGCGTGACTTCATGTATGTGCATGACTCGATAGAGAATGTATATCAGGAGGGATTTTCACGACATGCTCTTTCGGAACAGCTTGAGGATGCCAATGAGGAGGAACAAAATCGTATCTATAAGGAGATGTGTAAGGAAAACCAGTTGATGAGTGGTTTGCAATTTACGCAGGATGTGGCGAATTTTTGTCGTATTGAATTCGGTCACAAACCCACTGGTGTGCCACAGGCTAAGATAATCTTCAACACATCACCACAGCCGCTATTTCATAAGAATCTCGATTTGCTAAATAAGTCACTCGGCGACTATACCGATCGAGGATATAAGATATACGTGCTAGCCGACAGTGTGAGACAGACTCAGCGCCTGAGAGAAATATTCGATGATACGGCTGCTGCCAACCATACTTATACTATCGGATTTACTGCCGTCGACAAGACTCTGCATGAGGGATTTGCCGACAATGATATGAAGGTGTGTTTCTTCACAGATCATCAGATATTCGACCGATTCCATAAGTATAATCTGCGCTCCGACAAGGCTCGCAGCGGTAAGGTGACAATGTCGCTGAAGGAGCTAAGCCAGTTTCAACCTGGCGATTATGTGGTACATATAGACCATGGTGTGGGTAAGTTTGCAGGGCTGATACGCATGCCTAATGGTGACAGCTATCAGGAGATGCTTAAGATAACTTATGCCAACGATGATATCGTGTATGTCTCCATTCACTCGCTGTATAAGGTTTCTAAATATAAGGGTAAAGAAAGCGGCGAGCCCCCTAAACTTAATAAACTGGGTACTGGAGCTTGGGAACATCTTAAGGAACGTACAAAGACAAAAATTAAGGATATTGCACGCGACCTTATCATACTTTATTCCAAACGACGTGATGAGAAGGGGTTTGCATACAGTGCCGATTCGTATATGCAGCAAGAACTGGAGGCTAGCTTCCTATACGAGGATACTCCCGATCAGCTTAAGGCTACTAATGACGTGAAGGCTGATATGGAGAGTCAGAAGCCTATGGACAGACTGGTGTGTGGCGACGTGGGGTTCGGTAAAACGGAGGTGGCGATACGTGCCGCTTTTAAGGCTTGCTGTGATAGTAAACAGGTGGCTGTGCTAGTGCCTACCACGGTATTGGCATATCAGCATTATAGGACTTTCGGAGAACGACTTAAGGACTTCCCCGTCCGTGTTGATTATCTCACACGTGCTCGACAGCCGGCTAAAGCGAAAGCTGTAATGATGGATCTTGCTGACGGTAAAATAGATATTATTATTGGTACTCAGAAACTGATTGGCAAGAATATAAAGTTTAAAGACTTGGGATTGCTTATCGTGGATGAGGAGCAGAAATTCGGCGTCTCAACGAAGGAAAAACTACGACAGATGAGGACAAATGTAGACACTCTGACGCTGACGGCCACTCCTATACCGCGCACGCTGCAGTTCTCGCTCTTGGGTGCACGCGATCTGAGTGTTATTCAGACTCCGCCTCCTAATAGATATCCTATCCAGACCGAGGTACATACTTTTAGTACTGAGATTATCGCCGATGCAATCAACTTTGAGATGAGCCGTAACGGACAGGTGTTCTTTGTCAACAATCGAATATCCAACCTGCCCGAACTTGAGAATCTCATACATCGTAAGGTGCCTGATGCTCGTGTGGCAATTGGACACGGTCAAATGGATCCAGATAAACTGGAGGATGTCATTTATGGTTTCGTTCATTATGATTATGATGTTCTGTTATCTACCACTATCGTGGAGAACGGTATTGACATACCTAATGCAAATACGATTATCATCAACGGGGCACATAACTTTGGACTGAGCGACCTGCATCAAATGCGAGGTCGTGTGGGACGCGGCAACAAAAAGGCGTTTTGCTATTTACTCGCTCCTCCTCTTGCTTCGCTTACTCCTGAGGCCGAACGCCGATTGCAGGCCATAGAGAACTTCTCAGATCTCGGTAGCGGAATTCATTTGGCCATGCAGGATCTTGATATCCGTGGCGCCGGTAACCTACTGGGTGCTGAGCAGAGTGGATTTATCGCGGATTTGGGGTATGAGACCTATCAGAAGATTCTAAAAGAGGCTGTTACTGAATTGAAAAACGATGAGTTCAGCTATATGTACACCGATGAAATCAAGAAGGGTAATGATATCAGTGGAGATATGTTCGTCGATGACTGTGCCTTGGAGAGCGATATAGAGATGTGCTTCCCCGACGAATATGTACCAAGCAGTAGTGAACGCATGCTACTTTACCGCGAGCTCGACAGTATCAGTGACGATGGTGAGCTTCAGGCTTTCCGCAACCGCCTTGTAGACCGCTTCGGACAAGTGCCGGAAGTGGGCGAGGAACTTATGAAGGTGGTGTCTTTGCGGCGTTTGGGAAAGTCCCTCGGTATCGAGAAAGTGATGCTCAAAGCTGGTAAGATGATACTCTATTTCGTAAGCAATGCCGAAAGTGTCTATTATCAGAGTGTCGCCTTTGACAAGTGCCTCAATTATATTGCAGCTAATACACGTCGCACCAATTTGCGTGAACTTAAGGGTAAGCGTAGTATGGTGATAAATGAAGTGAAGACCGTAGAGGAGGCTGTTGCAGTGCTGAATGGTATCACGAATTATTGTTCTTCACATGGTAATAATATTATCTGAGTTTATCAGGCACCTGCAAAACACTGTGTTCTATTAATTGAGAATAAGAACAAAATGTAAAGTTTAGCGTAGGCTAGAAAGAAGATGTATCAAAAAATGTTTTCTTTTCCATTTCTGATACATCCTCTAAATTGATCAATATCTCTGATATTGATCAGATTATCTTTTCTATGGCATCGATATTTTTATGTATGTCAGCGTCTGTAAGAGTATAGTTGCGCAGGTCGCCTGATATATAACTGTCGTATGCCGTCATGTCAATCAGTCCGTGTCCTGAGAGGTTGAACAGGATAACCTTGCTTTCGCCAGTCTCCTTGCAATGATTTGCTTCGCGGATTGTTGAGGCGATAGCGTGGCAGCTCTCCGGTGCCGGTATAATACCCTCTGTACGTGCAAAGAGTACACCTGCATCGAAGGATTCCAGCTGTGAAATGTCCACGCCGTGCATCATCTTATCCTTGAGAAGTTGTGAAACGATAGTTCCTGCACCGTGGTAACGCAGACCTCCGGCATGGATGTTTGCCGGATGGAAATTGTGTCCTAAAGTAAACATTGGGAGTAGTGGAGTATAACCGGCTTCATCACCAAAGTCATATTGGAATATACCGCGTGTCAGTTTTGGGCAGCTTGCCGGTTCGGCTGCAATGAATTCTGTTTTCTTGCCGTCAAGGATATTATGGCGCATGAAAGGAAAGGCGATGCCGCCGAAGTTGCTACCGCCACCGAAGCAGGCGATTACTGTATCAGGATATTCACCAGCCATCTCCATCTGTTTCTCTGCCTCTTGACCGATGACGGTCTGATGCAGAGTTACATGGCTCAATACAGAGCCGAGAGTATATTTGCAGTGAGGAGTGGTGGTGGCCAGTTCAATCGCCTCAGAGATGGCTGTGCCCAGAGACCCCATGTAGTTAGGATCTTTTGTAAGGATATCTTTGCCGGCACGAGTCGACATTGAAGGTGAAGCTGTAACCTGAGCACCAAATGTCTGCATAATCATGCGACGGTAAGGTTTCTGCTCATAGCTGATTTTTACCTGATATACTGCAGCTTCAAGACCGAAAGTCTTTGCAGCATAAGATAGAGCTGCGCCCCATTGTCCTGCACCTGTCTCGGTAGTAACGTTTGTCACTCCTTCTTTCTTGCAGTAGTAGCATTGAGCCAGTGCCGAGTTAATCTTATGACTGCCCAGCGGGTTTACACTTTCATTTTTGAAGTAGATGTGGGCTGGTGTATCGAGTGCCTGTTCCAGTGCGTAGGCACGTACAAGTGGTGTAGAACGATAATATTTATAATAATCTCTTACCTCTTCCGGAATATCTATCCATGGGTCGGTTTGGTTAAGCTCCTGACGACATAGTTCTTCTGCAAAGATAGGGTAGAGATCTTCTTCTTTTAATGGTTTTTTGGTTGCAGGATTCAGTGGCGGCATAGGTTTGTTTACCATGTCGGCCTGAATATTATACCACTGTGTTGGAATTTGATCCTCTTGGAGGATGAAACGTTTTGTTTTGCTCATTTTGGTATTATATTTAGTTTAATTCGTTTATTTTGATTATAAATTCCGTATGCTGTTTTTGTTATAACTGTGAATCTGAAAGATTATGTGGTTCTTTTTTAGAACATAGGTAGCTGGTAGATGTATCCCATGGATATACGGTCCGTATTGTAGTCGGTATTTCCATACTGCTTGGCTCTGTCCGTGTAATTATACTTTCTTCCTGTATACATCAGGAAGAAATGCAGGTTCCCGTTTTTGATCGGATAATATTCTATACCGCCCATGTATGCAAGAGATGTGCGGTATTTCCCTTTCTCTGCACTATCGAAGTCCTTACGCAGTGATGCTGTATCAAACATTCCCTGTATTACAAGGTTCCAGTCGGGGAGTACACGGAATTTGAGCAGTGCCATGGCAGAAAAGTATTCTGTGTTTTTCACTTTTCCGATTGCATCTGTTGGCAGGATAGATGTCATGATCCCCTTATTGTCTGCGTCTTCAATAGAGTATTTAATGTCTATATAACCATCAAATTTCTTTGTTAGCAGGCGGTTACCGAAAGCAAAGTATTTCATTGTGTTCTTACGGGCCTGACTTGCTATGGATGCCGAGTATCGTGTGTAGAATACGTTTGCCCATCGTGCATTCCAATTGAGAGTATACATGATTGGTAGTTTGCTTGCAACATATCCTTCTCCATACTGGGTAGTTATAGATGTAGTAACACGGGAATCGGTAAACTGTAACTGCACCTGCTGAGTGGGTGTAAGGTCATAAATGAAGTTGGCACCGCTGAGGAAACAGGTCAGATTTCTGGCCATGTCAGTTGGTTCATAGCCCTCGATAGGGTTTATATACGTCTCGAATCCACCATAGGCGGCACCCTGTTTACCTGCGAAAATTGAAAATTTCTTGGAAACCTGAATGCCCAGACCGGCCCAGTCGATAGATGAGGGTAGATTGTCAATACTTGATATTCCGTCATAGCTCCGATTGATACGTTGGCGGTATCGATATGATAGCCAGTCCGTCACATTTCCTTTTGCTTCGATGCGTAGTTCGTGCATTTTGAATTCTCCGTCCTTGAAACCGTCATTAAAGTTGGCGTCGGCACTTCCGTTCATGTTTAAATACAAATGGAAAGCATCTTGCTTCTTTTGTATGTTTGTGACTTGCTCGAATAGCGATTTCTCATTTCTCGAAACGTCTGGTTCTTCCTGTGCTTTCGTTGCTAACGAAAGCATCATTGCAACCACTGCAATAACATTTTTAGTCTTCATGTCTTGTTGAAAAATGTTGTTTGATCTTTTAGATTCGTAAGATTAATATTGTTATTGATTGCAAAAGTAGCATATTTTTTTCAAAGAGTCATCATTTTGAACGAAATATTCGATGAAAACTGTTAAAGTGTATATTAATAACCCTCTTCTTCGTATCCGTCTTCATCCCAATATTTGCCATTAAAAATTTTTGCCTGTGGAGTTATGTCTGTAGGATTCATAGTTCCCCGATAGATGAAAATATCGTTAGAACCTGATAATAAAGGCTGGTTGATATCTATTTCAAAGGATAATGATTTAGGCTTTATATATGGAAGTTTACTCATTTTTTATTTATGTTTAATTGATAATTGTACGATAATGTAATGAATTTCATTTGATATATTTATGTCCGTTGCGTATGAATATTCCACGATATGGTGTCATGTCCTTTATTTTCATACCGTTCATGTCGTATTTGTCGTTATTGATTTTTGATTCTTTCAGAATGTTCTCAATCCCAGTGGCCTCTGCACTATTGATCGTGAATTTTGCATTCATACTTTCTGAGAGGTTGAAGTAACAACGGTATGGGAGAATATTGAATGGTGATGTCTGAGTAGTGCAGGAGTAAAACTTGTTGTTATATAGGATGTAATAATCTTTTCCCGATAGATCTGTTTTCGCAAAGCTGCCTATATAAGAGCATTTGTTATCACTGCTTACCGACGACGGCTTAGATGACTTGTTCAGTTCAACGCTTCCTATTTCATACGGTGCAGCATTGAATGTTCCGGTAATTATATATGGCTTGTTGGCAGATAGACTGTTCCCATTGACAGTCGTAAAGTTAATATTGTCGTTGCTGTATGCGGACAATTCATAAGCTGTTGTCCCATTGCCAAAGATAGCTTTATAGTCATTAACCTCACATGGCAATACGAGAGAATTGTAAGTGCCATCGGTAAAAGTACGTTTAAGTGTCACTGGAATCTGATAGATATTGTCCGATTCTTTGTAGTCTTCAGATTCGTCTAGATCGTAAGACGTTAATTTATAGAGTATAGGGGCTGTAGTTCCATTAGCTGTTTTACTGAAAACATGCAACTGTTTCGTGTCATTGGTTATCTTGTATCCTAGGATTACGCCGGGAGTATTTTTATTCTCTATTTCTACAAGTTTATTTTCACTGATATTTAGCGTCCAATAGTAGTTCGAGTTGCAGATGTTTGATTCATCAATGCTGTTTGACGTTGAATAACCGTTATATTTATGAGTTGTGGTATTATATACCGTCCATCCATCCGTCTCCTGTTTGAGAATGACGCTGAGATATTGTTTGGTAGAATCTGTAATTATCGTTGGTGGTATTGTCTTAGTTGAGATATTGGAAGTTTCATTGTAGAGATACCCAGATTCAATGTAGGGATTGAAATAATTGATGGATTTTATATAACTACTACTGGCGTTTTTTGAATAGGCAGCAAGCATATAGATTTTTCCACTTTCTACCTGATCGATAGATGTAACACGGGTCCATGTTGTCTTTCCTTGCGCATGGTTACTCACCGAAAAATATAGTACTAACGTGAGTATAGTTAAACACAGTTTTTTCATTTGTTGTTTAATTTGTTGTTAAGTTCGAATTACAAAAGTAGTAAATTTTCAGTTAACAAACAAATTTATACTGTAAATAAACGAAATTTTATGCCGAATTCGCATAAAAGCATCTAATAAAAAGTGCTTATTTTTCTCTTGTATGTTTTATACCTTATTATATTTATAGTTTACAGCTAAAGACTTTAACAACTAATTATTCTCTCGTGCATTCTAAAGAAACATAAAAAATAGTATGATTATCGGGAGATGGAGTATCTAAAAATCAGGTCAGGCGTTGTGCCGTAATGATGGATTAGGTTCGTCAAAGATTCACCTAACCCATCATAAATCGAAACTGAATTTTGCCAGTATCTCACGAGGGCGCAACCGGTTTAACGTATATATCTGTTGGTTATCTGTGATATAACGATGTTCATAATTCTTATTTCCAAAGATATTGTTACTTGACAGACCTATCTCATAGGTGGACGTTCGGTATGATACCGACAGATCCGAGAAAAAATTGAATGAGACGGATTTATCATTACTATGGTAACATTCATTATCCCACTCCACCTGCCAGTTACCGGGCAAAAAGAAGGTCTTTAACTTGTGGTAGAATGTATGCAATGGAGAAGCGGCCATTGTCCCGTCAGACCGGTTCTTCTGTTCATTATATTCATAGGTACTTGTCTCTTCGAACGAGAACAGTTGTACTGGACGGAAGGATATGTCAAACTCTATTTCTGAATTGAGCATTTGATAAGGCGTAATCACATCTGACAGAAGCATCTCGTAATTATTCCACATACACATGCCTGACAAAGAAACATACGTTTTCGCCCAATTAAAGGTCTCGCTCACTTTACCAGAAACGGTATAACTGTCATTATCGGCATGCATCCCTGTTGCGGTGCGACGATAAACACCATCTGTAAGCACACTCTTATATAACAAAGCGTTCAGCTGTTTATGATAATTAAATGAGCAATTGGTAAAAAAGCCGAGCAAAGGATCACAGTATTCCAATGAGCTCATCACCTGATGACTCATTGTCTTTTCAAAATCCCCCGTACTTGTACATACTGTTATATAATCCTTATATATTGGGGAACTGCTTATACTGCTTATATCCGCAGGAGTCCATTTGTAGGAATAAGATAAACTATATTTTATTTTAGAGGTCATTTCGTATACTACGCTAATCGACGGTTCCGATAATGCTATCGACTTATTTTTACCATTATACGAACGTGTCAGCCAGTCCAATGGAATCATAGCCTCTACATTCAGTCCATTATGGTTATAATTTATTGAAGGGGTCAGGTACCAACGATACTCTCGGTATTTATCGTTGGAAGAAATCTCTTTATTATAAGTATCCATATTTTGAGACTTCACCTTAAAGCCTCCCTTATACGTGATGTAGAAGCCTGCCAGCTTATGATTGAAATATGTATAGGTGTCCCATACCAGAGAATGAAGGTTTAAGTTCTCTTGAGAGCCGTCCGACAAAAGCAGATAACCGGGATAATAACCGTAATTCACCAGAGATGAGAACGAGATACTCTTATCACCCGAGAGGTTATGGATTATTTCAAAATCGTCTGATAAATATCTTTTGCGAGGCCGTATTAACTGTTTTACATCCGAACCGTTCAAAACAGTCATTCCTTCACTTTTATTAAAATCGGCATAGCCACTAAGATTGTTATTGAGATAAAAATGACTCTTATTTATTTTATACAACATCTCACCCTTCCATTCACTGCGGGTATTCTGTACCGATGATTCTTCGGTCAAAACGCCACTGTTGTTAACATCGGAATAAAGCGTTTCTTTATACTGGCTCTGCCGGCTCTTGTCCAACAACGCGTTCAGCTGGATCTTCAGATCATTGTCTCCCGCCGTCTTGAAAAGCCAGTTTGTAGCGAATAGGTGTGTGTCGTTAAAGCTGTAGCGATTCTGGTCTATCGACGGATTAGACAGCGTCATAAGACTCAGGATGCCGTCATTACCCTCTATCGAACGGTCGGAATTTATCAAATCCATCACTTCATGCTGTATATCTTTACCGGTATTATTACATTTATATAAGGATATGCTTTGCATTTTGTGGGAGAAGATCATCTCTACAAGACGACAGTCGCGAAGCCAGTCCGTTGATCCCTGAAGGGTGAGGCCTGAAGAGACATCTGCAACTCCACACCACACATCCTTTGCGCTGTCCTTTAGAACAATGTTCAGTGCTGCTTGGTCGCTGAACTTGACATTACGAAGAGCCTTTATAGGTTGGTGGTTCCGAAGAACCTGTACATCCTTAACCTTATTTGCCGACAGATTTTCGCTTGCCTGGGAGTATTTTGAACCAAGAAGATCCATTCCTTCTATTAAAAAATTGTTTATGCGTGTCCCCTGATATTCAATCGAACCGTCGGATTTCACTTCCAAACCGGGCATCTTGGCTATCACATCCGCAATCGTGCGGTCCTGTTTCTGGCGGAATCCGGCTACAGAATATGTCAGCGTATCTTGAGACTGCCGGATGCGGTGGGATGTCACCCGGACTTCCTTGATCTGAAGCTTTTTCTCGCTCATCGTTACCGTTTGTCCGTTTTTAAAATCATCAAGTGGCATTACAACCTTTTCATATCCAATCATCGTAAACGAAAGATTAACTGGACGCTTTCCTTCCGGCACTGCAATGGAGAATGTTCCATCGGCTTCCGTGTGGGAGAAATTCACGGGAGACCCTGCTTGGTCCAGCAGCACCACCGAGACGTATTCCACAGACTTCTTATGGGTATCGACTACCTTGCCACGATATGTCTGGGACAACACGGGAAGATCCACGACAGTACTTAACACAGCGAATAAAAACAGATATATTATTTTCATCTGTCTATTATTTCTTATAATCTTTCAACACATATTCCAACAGGCATGGAACCTTAGGTTTATGAACGATTGGTCTTCCCTTGGTATCGTATCCCTGATTGGGAAATCCCATTTTCTTCATATACAAGTCAGGATCTTCTGAACTCGACCTACGGGTTTTCTCAAATTCTTGCGGTGTACAATTGATGTATTTCTCCTTACGCAATACGATAGGCCCCATATTATCCTGTTTGATTCCTATACAGTCGAATATAAAGTCACCCTTGGCATCTGCGGCATGCAGGATCAGCCCAGGCAGGCCGTATAGTTTCCACGGACCGTCACTATATGGTATATCCATGGTGTACCATACGTTCCATGTTCGGCCGCGAAATGTCGTTTGCGCCTTCTTGCAATGGTAACCCAATACAACAGTATCACCTTCTGACAATTTCCAGTCGGGCATTTCCATCGGCTCTTCATAAATAAAGCTTTTAAACACCTTGTCTGTATAGGTCAGCAATCCTTTTTTCGGATAGTTCTTAAATACATGAAAAGGGGTCATAGAATTTGGAAAACCTGTCTTTTCCAATTCAGAACTATAATCTTGAACAGTTCCGCCTCTACCGAAAATACTGTCGCTTATAGCCTTGTTACGCTCCGACCAACGGCTATAGAAATGAGACGAATGTTTTCCGATGTCAAGCACTTTCTCATCATTACTCAAGTTTTTTACGTCTTCCATAGTTCTCATTTTTGAATCATAAGAAACACGGAGGGCGGTTGTGTCCATTTCCGACTGGGCGGAAACATGCATTGCGAAACAGCACACGATTATAAATAAATTTTTAGAACTCATATTCTATTTTTTTTAATTATAGTAAAAGAGGACTATTGGTAAGTAGTCCTCTTTTATTCTTTCTATCTTTAATCTCCACAATCCATATATTCATATATTTTTATAAGTGTCTATATGCTTTTTCCCAGAAGGGGTTTCTAGAACATTTGCATTTACAAATAATGATAGGTTGAGCGCGGTAAAAGTCCATCGGCTTCCGTGTGGGAGAAATTCACGGGAGAACCTGCTTGGTCTAACAGCACCATCGAGACGTATTCCACAGACTTCTTAAGGGTATCGACTACCTTGCCACGATATGTCTGGGACAACACGGGAAGATCCACGACGGTACTTAACACAGCGAATAAAAACAGATATGCTATTTTCATCTGTCTATTATTTCTTATAGTTTTTCAACACATATTCCAACAGGCATGGAACCTGAGGTTTATGAACGATTGGCCTTCCCTTGGCATCGTATCCCTGTATATTGGGAAATCCCATTTTCGTCATATACGAATCAGGATCTTCGAAACTCGACCTACGGTTTTTCTCAAATTCCTGCGGTGTACAATTGATGTATTTCTCCTTACGCAATACGATAGGCCCCATATTACCCTGTTTGATTCCTATACAGTCGAATATAAAGTCACCCTTGGCATCTGCGGCATGCAGAATCAGTCCTGGCAGGCCGTATAGTTTCCACGGACCGTCACTATATGGTATATCCATGGTGTACCATACGTTCCATGTTCGGCCGCGAAATGTCGTTTGCGCCTTCTTACAATGGTAACCCAATACAACAGTATCACCTTCTGACAATTTCCAGTCAGGCATTTCCATCGGCTCTTCATAAATAAAGCTTTTATACTCCTTGTCTGTATAGGTCAGCAATCCTTTTTTCGGATAGTTCTTAAATACATGAAAAGGGGTCTCAGAATCTGGAAAACCTGTCTTTTCCAATTCAGACCTATTATCTTGAACAGTTCCGCCTCTACCGAAAATACTGTCGCTTATAGCCTTGTTACACTCCGACCAACGGCTGTAGAAATGAGACGAATGTTTTCCGATGTCAAGCACTTTTTCATCATCACTCAAGTTTTTTCCGTCTTCAGTATATCTCATTTTTGAATCATAAGAAACACGGAGGACGGTTGTGTCCATTTCCGACTGGGCGGAAACATGCATTGCGAAACAACACACGATTATAAATAAATTCTTAGAACTCATCTTTTATTTTTTTATATTTATAGTAAAAGAAGACTACTTACAAATCGTCCTCTTTTATTCTTTCTATCTTTTATCTCCACAATCCTTATGTTCATATATATTTATGAGTGTCTATGTACTCTTTCCCAGAAGGGATTTTTAGTACATTTGCATTTACAAATAATGATAGGTCGAGCACGGTAAAAGTCAATAAGTATTTCATTCTTTTCATTTCTCTAAGTATTTAATAATTACTAAAGTTTCTGCAAAAGTATATATGTCAGATCAGAAAAACAAATATTTTACTACACAAAAACTACACAAATTCATCCTATAGTATCAATGTGTTATCAGACGATACCCTGAGGAAAAATGAATATTAATTTGTTAAGTTCATCTGCAGAGGCTGTTTTGCCTGTTATCTTCTTATATAAACGAGTCCGCAAGTTTGTAGTTGCCTGTTGACTTTGATTTAAAATATTGGATATTTGGACATTGTTAAAACCGAGTTTGATCAGGCAACATGTCTGTAACTCCTTTTGTGTTATTTTTGGATAAAAAGCATACATTTTATTAACAAACAAATCACAATTCTGATCGAGACACTTGTATGTAATAGTCCAGTTTTCATTGCATATATTTTTACTTTTCACATCTTGATTTCCTTTCATGTTAAATATTTTATACTCTTCCGTTAACATGAAAATTTCTGATAGTTTTTTTTGGAATCTTTTTTGGTTTCTTGATTTTTCCAATAATTCTTCCTCCTTATTCTTTTGCATGGAGAGCATTTTCGCCTTTAGCTCATCATTAATCTTGTATGCTGTTCCTATTTGTATGTTAAGCTCTCTTATTCTTTTTATGATTTCATCTTCAGATGATCGGATATGAAGTTTCAATGCTTTTTCTATTTTTGATACCTTTTGAGTCATTTTCTGATTGGAGACGTACATTTTTCTCATGGTGAAGATGACAATTGCAATAAAGATAATTGCGAATACCAGAATTTCAATAATTATAATATGCAATTCGCTATTTTCTTTCTCTATACTCAATTCTGTGCGTAGCGACTTGATCAGATTACTGTTCTCAATGGATGTCTCTTTTTGCAAGGAATCTGTATATATCTGGCAACTGTCGGAATATATGAATGCATTCCTGTAGGATTTCTGAGATGCATAAAGATCTTTCAATAATGCAGCTGCATGGATTTTTGAATAGATATTGATGCCCTCATAACATTTTTTGTAATAATATTCAGACAGATCCAAGTTTCCTAGTGATTGGTATATTTCTGCCGCGGTACCATATACTGTGGCAGAATTCTCTGGTAAAATATGAAATTTTAACCAGATATTATTTGTTCTGGCTAAATATATATCCGTACTGTCGACATGCTTGACATCTAATGCCTTATTAAAATATTTAATGGCATTTGCCGTATGATCCATATCCGAATAGACTCTGCCGAGAAGATAATATGACAGCAGTTTCTGATATGGTGTGCCGTGGTTTTTGTAACTGTCAGGCAACGTATCCATGATCTGTTCTGCCTTACGCATTGACGGGGTATAATGAACATTACCTGAACAAGAAAATGCAGTTACAAGAATTACAAAGGGAATAATATAATTTATAATTCGTTTCATCAGTCTTTCTTCTTATATAATGTTAAGATCTTTATAAAACTGTATCTTTCAGATGAAGATAGTTTGATTATTTGCTTTTGTAACTCTTATTGAGCGTCTTCCCTAATTTTTCTCTTGTAGGTTTTTATACCTTATTATATTAGCAATTATTTATCCAATCTCAGAAACTTTTCTTAGCATATCTTCCTGAATAATCTTTATTTTTCGGCCGTCAATGGCAATCATCTTTTCGATGGAAAAATTTGAGAGAGTACGGATTGCATTGCTCGTTGTCATGTTTGAGAGGCTGGCCAAGTCCTCACGGCTCAAATATATACTCAGTGTGAAACCGTCTTCTTCCACACCATAGCTGTCTTTGAGAAATAGGAGAGCCTCAGCAAGTCGTCCGCGGATGTGCTTTTGTGTCAGACTTACTGTTCGTTCGTCCGAAAATCCTAAATCTACAGATAATTGTTTGATGAAGTAAACAGCAAGTCTGTTGTTGGAGCTCACCAAACGTTTAATGGTTGTCATAGGAATGAAGCATACTGTTGATGACTCAAAGGCAGAGGCCGAAGTTTTGTATTCTTCCTCGGCAAATGAAGCTCTGTAACCGAAATATTCTACGGGCTTGATGACGCGCATAATCTGGTTACGTCCACCGACACCGTCTTTGAATATCTTGATTTTTCCTTCCATAAGGCACATCAACTTTGTTGGCATCTCTCCTTCACTGTATATCCTTTCGTTCTTTTTGAATTTCTGAATATGCGCATTTTGTAGCAGAAATGTGCGTTGTTCATCTGACAGCGGATCCCATAAATCTTTTATGGAACTTGCCAACGCTAATTCATCAATATCCATTTTAAATCCCATCTTGAACTCTTTTATATTGCAAAAGTAATGAATTTTTCAACATTCCAACATGTTTTTGTTCGAAATATATATTTTAAAACATAAAAATATCACTTTTTTCTAAAAAAATAGTTGTTTTATTTTGTGAAAGTAGCAAAAATGTTTATCTTTGGAAACTACTAAAATAAGTAGGTTAAGTTTATCTAAGTCATAAAACCTTAATGTAGCAACTATGAGTTATTTACGATTTGAAAAAGCTCTTATGACAAACTTGGAAGAGTCATTGCAGAGAGAATTACTGAGAACCAACCGCTCAGGAGCTTATTCTTGTTCCACTATAGTTGACTGTAACACCCGCAAGTATCACGGTCTTCTCGTCGTTCCAGTACCGGAATTGGACGATGAAAATCATGTATTGCTTTCTTCTCTCGATGTGACAGTCATTCAGCACGGTGCTGAATTTAATTTGGGACTTCACAAGTATCAGGGCAACAATTACAGTCCGAAGGGTCATAAGTATATCCGTGAATTCGATTGCGACAAGGTCCCTACGACCATTTACAGAGTTGGTGGCGTATTGTTGAAGAAGGAGGTAGTCTTCCAACATTATGAAAACCGTATTCTCATCCGTTATACTCTCGTTGATGCCCATTCGGCTACGAAATTGAGATTTCGGCCGTTTCTTGCATTCCGCAGCGTACGGCAGTTTACTCATGAGAATTCCACAGCGAGCCGCGACTATCAGGATATCGACAACGGAATCAAAACCCGAATGTACAATGGTTATCCGGAACTCTTTATGCAGTTCAGCAAGAAGAATGAATTTATTTTCCAACCCGATTGGTATCGTGGTGTTGAATATTCGAAAGAACAGGAGAGAGGATATGCCTCGAATGAGGATCTCTATGTACCCGGATATTTCGAAGTGAGTATTAAGAAAGGTGAGAGCATTGTCTTTGCAGCCGCTACGTCGTCGATAAAGGCAAGTACGATGAAGCCTCTTTTTGAGACAGAGATGGAGGAACGTTCGCCCCGCGACAATTTCTATCATTGTTTGGTCAACGCCGCTCATCAATTTCATAACCGTGTCGGTCCCGACAGATATATCCTTGCCGGTTATCCTTGGTTTAAATCCCGTGCCCGTGACACTTTCATCGCTCTGCCTGGTCTCACGTTAGCCATCTGTGAAGAAGATTACTTCGAGATTTGCATGAAATCTGCCGAACGTGGACTACGCGAGTTTATGGAAGGGAAACCCTCGACGGTGAATATCTGTGAGATAGAGCAGCCGGATGTATTGTTATGGGCAGTATGGACCATCCAGCAGTTTGCCAAGTGCGAAGGTAAAGAGAAGTGTCATAAGCTGTATGGTAAACTACTTCTCGATATCATGGAATATGTGATTGCCGGCAAGCATCCGAATTTGCGCCTTGATGATAATGGACTTCTTTACTCCGACGGACGGGAGAAGGCTGTTACATGGATGAATTCCACAACCAACGGTCGTCCGGTTGTACCGCGTAGCGGATATATCGTAGAGTTTAACGCTCTATGGTATAATGCCCTTAAATTCTGTGCTATGATGGCTGCTGAGTTTAAAAAGAATGATGTTGCCGAGGGTCTTGAAAAACGTGCCGAACTGTGCAAACATTCGTTTGTTGAGACTTTCCTCAATGAATATGGTTATCTGCTTGATTATGTAGATGGCAATATGATGGACTGGAGTGTCAGACCTAATATGATTTTCGCTGTCGCTCTCGATTATTCTCCATTAGACCAACATCAGCGTAAGAGTGTGATTGATGTATGTACACGAGAACTTCTTACACCAAAGGGACTGCGCTCTCTCTCACCTAAAAGTGGAGGGTATAACCCGATGTACGTGGGACCACAGGCCCAGCGTGATTGTGCTTACCATCAGGGTACAGCTTGGCCATGGTTGGGCGGTTTCTATATGGAAGCGTATCTTAAGATTTACAAACGTACGCGCTTGAGTTTCATCGAGCGTCAGCTTATCGGTTATGAAGATGAGATGACCCATCATTGTATCGGTTCCATTTCTGAACTCTTCGACGGAAATCCTCCGTTCAGCGGCCGAGGAGCCATGTCTTTTGCTATGAATGTGGCCGAGATATTGCGTACACTTAATATGATGGAGAAAATAACTACTAAATAGGAGGAAACAATATTATGAAAATATTAATGTTCGGATGGGAATTTCCTCCTCATATACTTGGAGGTTTGGGCACAGCCAGCTATGGCTTGACCAAGGGACTTGCGGATCAAGGCAACATGGACATCACCTTCTGTCTTCCAAAACCGTTTGGGGATGAGGATCGAAGTTTCATGAATATCATTGGAATGAACAATGTGCCTATTGCATGGCGTGATGTCGATTATAATTATGTTCAGGATCGTATAGGAAAAACGATGGATCCGCAGGTATATTTCTCACTGCGTGATCATATCTATGCTGATTTCAACTATATGAATGTGAATGATTTAGGATGTGTGGAGTTCAGTGGACGTTACCCCGATAATCTTCACGAGGAGATCAATAATTACTCTATTGTGGCCGGTGTCGTAGCACGTCAGCAGGAGTTTGATATTATCCATGCTCACGATTGGCTCACTTATCCTGCAGGCATACATGCAAAGCAGGTGAGCGGAAAACCACTCTGCATACATGTTCATGCCACTGACTTCGACCGCAGTCGCGGGCATGTCAACCCCACCGTTTATTCCATCGAGAAAAACGGAATGAATCATGCTGACTGTATCATGTGTGTCAGTGAACTTACTCGTCAGACAGTAATTCATCAGTATTATCAGGATCCACGTAAGGTTTTTACCATGCACAATGCAGTATATCCACTTAGGCAGGAATATCAGGATATACCTCGTCCCGATCACTCTAAACGTGAGAAGGTTGTGACATTTCTTGGACGCATCACGATGCAGAAAGGGCCTGAATATTTCGTTGAGGCTGCCAACATGGTGCTTCACCGCACTCACAATGTGAGATTCTGCATGGCAGGCAATGGTGATATGATGAATGCGATGATTTATCTTGCAGCAGAAAAAGGCATCGCCGATCGCTTCCACTTCCCTGGATTTATGCGTGGAAAACAAGTGTATGAGTGCCTCAAGAACTCAGATGTGTATGTTATGCCTTCTGTGAGTGAGCCGTTCGGTATCTCTCCGCTCGAAGCGATGCAGTGCGGTACACCAAGTATTATCTCCAAGCAGAGCGGATGTGCTGAAATTCTTACCAACTGTATCAAGGTCGATTATTGGGATATTCATGCCTTGTCCGACTCAATCTATTCGATATGCCATAATCCGTCGCTCTTTAAATATCTTCAGGAAGAAGGAAAGAATGAGGTTGATCAGATTACTTGGGAGAAAGTTGGAGGACGTATCCTCAGGCTGTATGAGCAAACAATCCAAAACGGTAACAAATAAAAGAAAATAATAATATGAAAACGATTTGTCTATATTTTGAGATTCATCAGATCATTCATCTCAAGAGGTATCGTTTCTTTGATATCGGTACCGACCATTATTACTACGATGACTATGAGAACGAGCGCAGCATAAATGATATCGTCGAGCGTTCGTATATGCCTGCACTCCGCACCTTCCTTCAGATGTGTAAGGAGAATGGGCAGTTCTTTAAACTGGCCTTCTCTTTGTCTGGATGTGCTATCGAACAACTAGAAATACATGCCCCGCAGGTGCTCGAGATATTGCAAGAACTCAATGATACAGGTTGTGTGGAATTCCTTGCTGAGCCGTATTCTCACGGTCTGTCATCACTAGCTAACGAAGATTCGTTTGCCGAAGAGGTGAAGCGTCAGAGCGAGAAGATTTATGAGTTCTTTGGAAAGAAACCAACTGTACTCCGCAATTCATCTCTTATCTATAGCAATGATATCGGCGGACAGGTTGCTGCGATGGGATTTAAGGGCATACTTACCGAGGGTGCAAAACATGTGCTGGGATGGAAGAGTCCGCATTATGTTTACAACTGTTCCATTGCTCCCAATCTCAAACTTCTGTTGCGTGACATCGAGTTGAGCGATGATATATGCCTGCGCTTCAATAATAGCGATTGGGAAGGTTATCCACTCTTCGCCGATAACTATATTGGTCATATCGCATCTTACCCACAGGAAGAGCAGGTATTCAATATCTTTATGGAACTTACCTCGTTAGGTATCGCACAGCCGTTGTCGTCTAATATTCTTGAGTTCTTCAAGGCACTCCCGGCCTGCGCTAAGTCTCAGAACATCACCTTCTCGACACCTACGGATATATGTATGAAGATGAAGAGCATGGGAGCTATTGATGTTCCCGACACACTATCATGGGTGGATGAAGAACGCGACTGTAGTTGCTGGCTCGGAAACCCGATGCAGCGGGAGGCTTTCAATAAACTTTATAGCATTGCCGACCGTGTGCGTATCTGCAATGACGGTCTTCTGAATCAAGACTGGTATTATCTTCAGGCAAGTAATAATTTCCGGTTTATGACCACCAAACCATCGAGCGTCGGCATGATCCGTGGTATCTATGACTCTCCTTTTGATGCTTTCACCAATTATATGAATATTCTTGGCGACTTCATCAACCGTGTTAATTCACTCTATCCTGACGATATCGATAATGATGAGCTCAATGGTCTGCTTACCACCATTAAGAATCAAGGCGATGAGATTGAAATGAAGGAGAAGGAAATATTACGTCTTCAGACAAAGCTCAACAAGATAGAGGTGATGAAGGAAAAAGAGGAAGCCAAGGCCATGGTTAAGATAGCAAAAGCAAAAAAGGCAAAGGCTGCCCTTAAAAAGGCCACTAAGTCAAAGCAAGAAGATACAGAACAACCTGAGAAGTTGGAAACAGCCATCTCAGAAGTCAATAAAGCTACTGAGACTGTAGAATAACTAGAGAACATTTATAGTATAGGGATAGGAGGTATAGGTGATTTTATTCATTTATACCTCTTCGTTTTTTCCAATAGTAGTTAAAATATCACACCAAAGAAAGGGTTCCCTTTCATGATAAAGATGAAATCAACTGTTTGATTTTTGTTTCTGAAATCTTTAGATTGTACTCAAAATTAATAAGTCTGGTAAGAGACTCCATATAACTTTCTTGTGCCTGATGCACCTCTAGTGATGTCGTCTGTCCTAATTGCAATCGTTTCAGGCTGATTTCCAGATTCTCTTTGGCTAGTTTACTATTGTCTTTTTCAATTTGTAGCAGCTGTTGTTGGTTCTCAAAATCTGTGTAGGCATTCAGCATGTCAGTCTTTACTTGTAATCTGACATTATCCAAATCATAGCTGCTTGAAAGCAAATCAACTTTGGCTAGAGATATCTTACGTTTCGTCTCTCCGAAATTATAGATGGGCACAGATAAGGTTCCCCCTAATTGAATTCCATGCGTGTTGTTCTTCAGTGTTGATCCTTCAGTATTCGTAATGAGAGAAAGATTGTATCCACCTTGGAATTTTAATGTGGGATAATAGCCCTTTTGTGTCTCTTTTAATGCCAGCTTCGCCACATCCACTTGTTTCTTATAGGCCAGAATATCAGTATTGCATGATTCTAATTTTAATAAAACCTCATTCTTCTCAGGAACTGCTGATTCAGGTATAGAATCCGATACTTCAAAAGCTGTAACAGCATCGCATCCCAACAGACGGTTTAGTGTCTTTTGTGTTTCGCTGATGGTGTTTTTCTGGTTAATGGCATTTTCTGTAGCTACATTCAAATCTATTTGGGCCTGTAGTAATTCTGTTTTGTCTATCTGACCGGCCTTAAAACCTGTTTGAGCGATGAGTACTCTTTGTTTATTATAATTGATTACCTCATTCATAGATTTCAACTCCTGCTTTTGTCTTACGATGTCATAATAAGCAGCAGTCACTTTGTAGAAGACGTCGAGTACATTCGATTTGAATTGAAGCTCTCCTAATGCCTGAATCTCAGTCAGTTTGCTTTTTGTTATAAACATCTTTCCCCCGTCGTATAATGTCCATGACAGTTCGGCATCAGCTCCGATGTTAGTGCTTGACTGTGTCGGATATTTATTGATGGCCCCTGATGAGAGTTTTTGGTAAACATGATTGTAACTATAGGTACTATTTCCATTAAAACTGATTGTCGGCAACATACCGGCATTACTCTTCGTGTTGTTAATTCTATCCATATCAGCGCTATTTCGAGCAACCAAGATATCAAAGTTACTCTTCATGGCTATATTTATCGCGTCATTCACGGATAGAGGTTGTTGTGCCCGGACGTTTGCCCAAAAGATCAAGGCAAATATCAAAAGTATTTTTTTCATTGCTTATTTTTGCTTGATAAGAAGATATACATTACTGGAATAATAAACAGAGTCAGTATCAGTGAGAATAGGAGTCCACCTACTACTACCGTTCCTAGCGGAGCACGGCTCTGTGCTCCCGAACCAAGAGCTAATGCGATTGGCAGACTTCCGAAAAACGTAGCCAGAGATGTCATGACGATAGGGCGGAAACGAGCAGATGCGGCTTCAAAGGCTGCAACTCTTTTGCATAACCCCAGTTTGCGTTTCTGATTCGCAAATTCAACGATCAGAATACCGTTCTTTGTGACTATTCCTATAAGCATAATCATGCCTATTTCCGAAAATATATTAAGCGTCTGGCCGCATATCCATAAAGACAACATGGCACCGGCTATAGCCATCGGTACTGTAAGCATAATGATAAGCGGGTCGATAAAACTTTCAAACTGAGCCGCAAGTATCAGATAGATCAATAGCAGTGCCAGAATTAGAGCAAAAGAGATATTGGAACTACTCTCAGCGAAGTCGCGTGAAGAACCAGCCAGGTCGGTATTAAACGACTCGTCAAGTAGTTTCTGTGAGATCGTTTTCATCTCATTGATACCATCCCCTAAGGCTTTGCCTTTGGCTAAGTTTGCAGAGATGGTCGCCGACTTATATCGATTGTAATGATACAGTATTGGCGGACTGCAATTCTCTTCCGTCTTGATTAGATTGTCAAGCTGTATCATATTTCCTGATTTAGAACGCACATATAATGACATGATGTCTGCTGACTTATTCCTTTCGTCTTTATCTACCTGACCGATCACATAATATTGTTTATTATTAATAAGGAAATAACCGTAACGACCTCCACTATATGCAAGGTCGAGAGTGTTAGAGACATCTTCCTCACTCACGCCAAGACAATTGGCCTTCAGACGGTCAACGGAAACATTAATTTCCGGTTTGTTAAATTTTAAGTCCACGTCCACATTACTAAATACCGTACTATTTTGTGCTGCGTCCATAAACTTGGGCAATACTTTGCGAAGTTTTTCAAAATCAAGGTTCTGGATTACAAATTGAACAGGCAATCCTTTTGATGCCGAAGTGGTAATTGTCGGCTCCTGACTTGGGATTATTCTGCCATCCGGGATCGTCGAATATATCTTCGATAACTTGTCGAATATTTTCTGTTGCGTTGCCTTTCTATCTTTTGGATCCTTCAGGAAGGTTATGACCGAACCTGTGTTTGCACTTGAGTTCTTACCCCCGGCATATCTCGACAAGACATAATTAACGCCAGGAATGGAGTCGAGACTTATTTGCGCCACTTTGTCAATCAAATGCTGATTATACAGATATTCGGTGCCCTCAGGGGCCGTTATTGAAGTACGAATGTAACTATGATCTTCTAATGGTGCCAATTCCGATTTTAATGTTTTCGATAAAGAAAAGATAAGTATCAGGCAAAAACCGAGAATTGAAAATGCCACCCATTTGTTTTTGATAAAGAAACTCAATATTCTTCTGTACTTATTTTCCATTCCGATAAAGAACGGTTCGCTTGCTTCATAAAACTTGGAATGATGTGATGAAGACCCACCTAGAAATACGTTTAAGACAGGGGTCAACGTTAAAGATACAAGAGCTGAGATCAATACCGCACTTGCTACGACAATACCGAACTCACGGAACAGACGTCCGGTAAATCCCTCCAGAAATATGACTGGAATGAAAACTATCGCCAGTGTCAATGATGTAGAAATCACGGCGAAGAATATCTCACGTGTTCCTTCAAAGGCGGCTTTCCACTTATCCATACCACGCTCTATGCGTTTGAATATGTTTTCAGTGACAACAATACCATCATCAACGACAAGACCTGTGGCGAGAACAATTCCTAACAGTGTCAATACATTGATAGAAAAGCCGAAAATATACATAACGAAAAAGGTTCCAATCAACGAAACCGGAATATCCAGTAAAGGACGCAAGGCTATGATCCAGTTTCTGAAAAACAGAAAAATAATGATGACAACAAGACAAATCGCCGCAACGAGGGTTTCGATAACATCTTTCACCGATTGGCGAACAAAGATAGACTTGTCTCGGGATACATTTAATTCCAGTCCCTTAGGCATGCTCTTCTTAATCTGGCTCAGACGTTTATAGAATTCGTTGGCTATCTGTATGTCATTAGCGCCAGGCAACGGAATAAGGTTCAGCATCACTCCCGTTGTCCCATTTATCTTTGAGCCGGATTCATCATCTTGTGGGCCCATGGAAGCCTCGCCGATATCACGGAATCTGATCACCTGATTGTCGCCCTGCTTGATGATCATATTATTAAAATCATCTTCAGTCGTCAACCTTCCACGGGTTTTAATCAGCATTTCCGTGGCATTACCGCGGATCTTTCCTGCCGGCATCTCAACATTCTCTTTTGTAAGTGCTGTTTTTACGTCTGATGCTGTAATACCATAAGACGCCATTTTTTCGGGATTCAGCCACAGGCGCATAGCCGGTCGCTGTTGACCATAAATAGATACTGAGCTTACTCCCGGGATTGTTTGCAATTTTTCCTGCAATATATTCTCAGAATAATCGCTTAGTTCAATCGCGCTCATTTTGCTGCTTTTGACCGTAAGCATGATGATAGGGTCGGCGTTCGCATCAGCTTTTGTGACCGTAGGTTGTGCATCAATATCCTGAGGCAGTGATTTTGTGGCTTGAGACACTTTGTCTCTCACGTCATTTGCAGCTTTCTCCAGATCGGTCCCGAGATTAAACTCTACAGTAATCGTGCTCGAACCTACAGCCGATTGGGACGAAATCGATTTCACACCCTCGATACCATTAATAGATTTTTCCAGCGGCTCTGTAATCTGAGATTCGATAATCTCCGAATTTGCTCCCGAGTAAGTAGACTGTACTGTAATAATTGGGGGATCAATATCCGGATATAATCTGACTCCGAGAAATTTTAATCCCACAAACCCCATTAATATAATGATTAGGCTTAATACTATCGAGGCTATCGGACGTTTTAAGGCAATATCTGAAATGATCATAATGATGCTTTTACTTATTGATTGAAGAATAGGATAATTTCGATCCCTCTTTCAGGAAGAGTACTCCTGATGTCATGATTGTATCACCAGGCTCCAGACCGTCAATAACCTGTATTTTAGAAGCTTGGCGGATGCCTGTCTTGATATTTACGAAATGAGCTTTCCCATGTTGGGCTACTATTACTGTCTTATTTTCTTCCTCTGGAATAATGGCTTCCGTAGGGATCATCAGTGCTCTCGGATTATCTCCTAATTTGAGCTTTACATTAGCAAACGCTCCCGGAACTAATTCTTTTGACTGACTGGTGATAATGGCTCTGACCTTAAGACTACCTGTTGTATTATCGATGCCGTGTTCTGTAGCAATCACCTTTGCATAATAGGTTTTATTGTTATTGTACACGGTAAAGCCTACGTTCATGCCGACGGTAATCATCGGACTATATTTCTCCGGTATCCAGAAGTCAAGTTTAATATTCTGGTCTGTTCTGATTGTTGCCAGTAGTGTTGACGAACTGACCACTGCACCTACACTGATATTTCTCAATCCGATAGTACCGTCAAAAGGTGCCTTTACTTCCGTTTTACGAATCAACGCCTTTTCTTCTGCAATGTCCGCTTTGATAGAATTGAGTTGCAGAAGCGTCTGTTCATAATCATTTTGACTTATTCCGTTTACCTTCATCAATTTTGACTGCCTGTTAAAGATGCTTTCCTGAATTGCCAACTGTGCCTCAAGTTTTCTTAAAGCCGCCAGCAAATCATCATTATAGAGTTTGATGAGAAGCGTACCTTTTCGTACAAATTTACCTTCCGGTAAGTTGACATACACGATTCTTCCCGCGGTCTCATTCTTAAGATCTACTTCATCATAAGCTTCGAGCGAACCACTGACAGTAATGTCAGAAGAAAGTAATGAAGTCTTTACAACAAAGGCATCCACCTTCTTATCCGCTTTTCCTTTTGACTCATTTTTATCTTTATTACCAGATTTTGTAAACCCTATCTTAATAAAAAATGCCGCTAGTAGTACTAATAATACGGCAATTACAATATTCGTCTTTTTCATTATACAAATTCCTTTTTAAGACATATAAGATTTCTTTTTACGATATAAAGTGTTGCATATAATTCATCAATCTTATCCGAAGGTATATCCTTAAATGCAATTTCCATTAGCTCATCAATAGTCTTTCTGATAATCGGTATATTTTCGCGTCCCTTGTCTGTAATGTACAATTTATATTCACGTCGGTCCTTCGAATTCTGAATCCTCTTCACATAACCGTTTTCTGACAGGTAATCAATAATATGAACTACCTGAACTTTGTCAATTTGTAATTCGTCGGCAAGATTCTGTTGTGTCAACTCTCCATCATTGAAATGGATCAATAGAAGTGGGTAAAACGAACGTGATATTTCAAGATTGGATAGTCTTTTCTGAAGGGTACCAAAGAATATCTTACTGATTCTTCCTGTAACTCTACCTATCGGTTCTCTAGGGATATTTTGATCAAATTTGCACATGATGTTTTTATTTTCTGCAAAAATAGTTACAAAGATAAATAGTTGTGTTTATTATCTAATTATTTATAACAAATTAATGTTCGTATTATATTTATAACTATTCTTAAATATAACTAAATATTATTCTAAATGTGTGTTTTATTATGAATAGCATAATATCTTTGTGATATTAAAATGATATCAAAATTATTCACTTTAAATTAATCAGTAAAATATGGAAAATCAAGAATTTACATTCAATGGGAAGACCATCAACGGTTTCCTAATGCTTATCTTAAGCCTTGTATTTATTGTGGCATGCGTAGCCGGTTTTATCTATGGCATTAACATGAATGATGTTACAGGAGGAAGGATACTGGTTACTATCGCTACAATCGTATGTGTGTGTGCACTTGTCAACTTTTCAGGACTGATACAACTGGAACCTAACGAGGCGCGTGTGATGATGTTCTTCGGTAAGTACCGTGGCACGTTCACGCGTGTAGGCTTTTACTGGGTAAACCCGTTTATCAACACAAAAAATCTGTCTCTGCGAGCACGTAATCTGGATGCAGAACCCATTAAGGTGAACGATAAAATTGGTAATCCGGTGATGATAGGGCTGGTTTTGGTATGGAAGTTAAAAGACACCTATAAGGCTATGTTTGAAATTGATTCTCAGACCATAGCTAAAACTCCAGGGACTACCGTTGGTGCAGGTGTAACGGGCATCATGAAGGCCTTCGAGCGATTTGTACAGATCCAGAGTGATGCCGCACTGCGTCAGGTTGCCGGTCAATATGCTTATGACAATACAGAGAACGGTTCCGTGGAACTGACTCTGCGTGAGGGCGGAGACGAGATCAACAAACAGCTGGAAGAAAAACTTGATGAGCGACTTGCTATGGCAGGTATAGAAATCGTGGAGGCTCGCATCAACTATCTCGCTTATGCCCCTGAAATTGCTGCTGTGATGCTACGCCGTCAGCAGGCGAGTGCTATCATTTCGGCACGTGAAAAAATTGTCGAAGGTGCTGTCTCTATGGTTAAGATGGCATTGCAGAAACTTTCTGAAGAAGGCGTGGTGGAACTGGACGACGATAAAAAGGCAGCTATGGTGAGCAACTTGATGGTGGTGCTTTGTGGTGATGAAACCCCACAACCGGTAATTAATACCGGGACTCTGAATATGTAATTATAAATGACAAAGAAAGAGATAAAGACGAAGAGTTTCATTCTGCGTGTCGACTCCGACACGATGGATGCCATAGAGAAATGGGCCGCTGATGAGTTCCGCTCCACTAACGGACAACTGCAGTGGATCATCAGTGAGGCCTTGCGCAAAAACGGACGATTGCCTAAGAAGAAAAAGACAGCAGATGGAGAAAATGGAAATAATGAATAAGAACATGATTAATTGTAAAATGTTTGGAAACTTCAAATGTGTTCATTATCTTTGCTATGTTCACGTTTCATGAACATAATTTAAAACGTGAACATGCTATTATTTATCATATCTCTCAACTCTTATAGCTAAATCATCTAAAGAAACGTATTGTTGGCTGTTAATGTTAAGACTTTTTTTCGGCATTCTTAAAAATCTTTGATTCATCATCGTGCAGCCCGATTTATCTTCCTCTTGAGGAAAAACTGGCGGGTGGCGATGAAGTAGAGAGAGACTCCGATGGCGTTCATGATAGCAACGGTCCAAAAGGCTGCGGTATAGCTGACGTGCTCCGCAATGATACCTCCGGCCAGGATACCGATGCCGAAACCTGCATCCCATGAAGTGAGGATGGAGGAGTTGGCCGTGCCACGTTCGTTGTTATGGGCTACGCTGATAAACATGTTGAGGAATGCCGGATACATGTGACCGTTGCCCAGTCCGATAAGTAACGCGGAGGTATAATATCCGAACGTGTTGGGGCATGACACAAACAGAATGTATCCAACGAGGGCTATTACCATTCCTTCGCCTGCATTGTGGGTCAGCCTTCCTGACCTCAGAGCTTTCGAACCCTGTATTCTTGACATGAAAAGTCCGATAGACAGCAACATGAAGTAGGTGCCAGTACCACCGGTGATGCCCAGCATCTCCTTGCTGTAAATGGCTATATAGTTGCTAAGAACTCCAAAGCAGAATCCGAAGAAGGAGATGTTTATCGCCATGAGCCACGCACGGGTGAGAAAGAAACGGTCGAGAGATATCTTGCTCTTGTTTTTCGTGATTTCTTTGTTCGACAGTTTAATTCTTGAGGCGCAGATGAGACCGATAAATGCCACGACCAAGGCTATCCAGAAAAGCAGAGAAAAGTTGTCGGTGTATTTATAGATGTAAATGCCCATCGACGGGGCAAACGCCATAGCCAGATTGTTGCTCAAGCCGTAGAAGCCGATGCCCTCGCTGCGTCGGCTGGATGGCAATACGTCGATGGCAGCTGTGCTGTTGGCTACTGTGACGGCACCAAAGGGGGCACCATGGAGGGTTCTGACAATGGCGAACATCAGCAGTGTGCCTGCTGCCAGATATCCGAAAAAGAATACTAGAAATATAGTAAAACATACCATGAGCACTTTCTTTCGTGAGAAGCTGTCGACAAGATATCCGCTGAAAGGTCTGGTTATCAGTGCCGTAATCGTATAACCAAACAATACGAGGCCGATGACGTCTTTCGTGGTTCCGAATGTCTCGCTCAGATAGAGCGGCAACAGCGGTGTTAGTAGGTAAAAGGCAAAGTACAGCATGAAGTTGGCTGTCATCACCTTAATGTAATTACTATTCCAAAGTTTTTCCATATTCCTTATTGATGTTCCACTTAAATGCAAAAGTAACAATAATAATTGAGATGGAGGTATCTATCTTATAGAAACTGACAATGGAGATCTAACATTTTAGTAAAAACTACTAAGAAGTGTGCTGAAACTAAAATTTGATTGTTTAAATTTATTTAATCGAAGTAAATAATTTTACTAAAGATGTTCAATGTTTTGAAAAAACCATTACATTTGCAACTCATTAAACATAATATCATGAATCTTTTAGAAAGGTTGTCTCGTTTTTCTTTGATTATATGTTGCTCTTTTCTTTTTTTGAGTAACCTGCATGCACAAAACGTACAAAACGTACAAGAAGACTACGATAAATATCCCTGCTGGATAGCGGGGATGGTGGTTGACGCCGTAACTCGTGAGGGATTATCCGATGTCAAAACAGAAATATTAAAAATCGATAGTACTTCCATCTATAAATACATCATTCAAAAAGAAATCGGATGGAATGATTTGCGGCCTGCCTATTTCCTCCCTATACCAAAAGAAGGGAAATACTTGGTGAGACTCAGCAAAACGGGATATCATACAAAAATCGTCGAAAAAGAATTTTCGAAACTCCACAAGTACGAACGGGTGTTGCCACAATCGGAAATAACACTCAGCCGCCTACCCAAGGAACAGCATCTCAAAGAAGTTGTAATCACAGCTACAAAAATCAAGTTCTATAGTAAAGGCGATACTCTTGTTTATAATGCCGATGCCTTCCAATTGCAAGAAGGTTCGATGCTTGATGCACTTATCCGTCAGCTTCCCGGCGTGGAATTGAAAGACGATGGACGCATCTTGGTGAATGGCGAATATGTAGAGAGCCTATTGCTCAACGGCGAGGACTTCTTCAAGAAAGACCGCACGGTGATGCTCGAAAATCTGCCTGCCTATATGGTAAAGAATGTCCAGCTCTACAAAAAAGCAGGCAGGCGCAGCGAAATGCTTGGACATAAGGTGGGCGATGAGAGTTTGGTGATGGACGTTCGCCTTAAAAAGCAGTACTCCATCGGATGGATTGCCAATGCCGAAACAGCCGCAGGAACAGCCGACCGGTACATGGCGCGTCTCTTTGCTCTTCGCTTCTCCGATCATTCCCGTTTCTCTGCCTTTGCTGCCATCAACAACGTAAACGAGTACGTCAAGCCCGGAGTGGGAAGCGAATGGAAACCTTCCGTAGGTTCGGGCGTCACCACTACGCGTCACGGTGGATTAGATTATTTAATTAATGACGCACATCGCTTCTACAAAGTGGAAGGTAATGTTGAAGTGCGCAGTAGTAATGACCGCTATGACCAACGTAGCAATAGCGTATCCTTTCTTGCAGGAGGTGATTCCTACGAGAAGAGTAAATACGATAACAAAACGCATAATTTTTCGGTGTTGTCAAACCATGAGTTAAACCTGAACTGGCACAAAGTGAAGTGGCAAATCAAACCCAGCCTAATGTATGTCCACTCACAGCAGTCTGTACAATCAGCTAGTGCGACGTTTCGTCATAATGTAGATAGATGGCTCACCAGTGGTGGCTTGGATAGTCTATATATGCCAGCCCTCAGCACTTCGCTTCAAGCAGAAATAGTAAATCACCAACGTAATTTCGAGGATATCTGCAGTCACTATCTCACGGTTGATCTCTCAACCCTTGGTACTATTGCTCTTCCACGAACTAACAATTGTCTGGAAATAGAGACTCATACGAGCCTTTCGAGAAATGATTATCAAACTCATCGCCACAAATACTACGATTACGCTGATGCTGCTACAAACACTGACTTCCGCAACGAGTACAATCCAACGCTATCACAACAATGGCAAAATTCCGTCCAATTGTCCTATTGGTATTTTCTAGGTTCACAATGGCAGATTGATCCCTACTATCGTTACGAGTACACTCAGCAGAAGTCCAATAGCGACTTGTATCGGCTCGACCGCCTCGACCAGTGGGGATATGGGCAGGATAACCAATTGACTACCCTTCCTTCTGTTGCCGATTGGGCACAACAGACATACGACGGGCGCTATAGTTTATATACCAGACAGCATGACTATCAGCACCGATGGGGGTTGAATATCCACAAAGTTCCTTTTGGGCGAAGTACCTGGGATATGACACTCGACCTGCCTTTGAGCATTGAGCACAATCGCCTCAACTATCAGCGTCCATCCCTCATCGACACCCTGCTTAGGCGTACTCAAATTTACTTCTGTCCCAAATTTGATCTAAGCAATATGTGGGAAAAGCGCGATTCTGACAAACAAGTGTTAGTCTCCCGCAAGGTGCAAATAGGGTACAATCTAAATGTTCAAGCTTCCCAGATGACGAATCTTGTCGACTTTACTGACAAAAACAACCCCTTGGCTATTACGCTTGGTAATCCCTCGTTGAAAAGCCAAAGCACACACAGTGTAAATGCCGATTATGCTTATAATAACGTGAGACTGCAACGTCTATTTTCGGTTTCGATGCACTATGACTACATCAACAATGCCCTTGCAATGAGTTATCTTTACAATCGAAGTACCGGTGCACGTATTTATCGCCCCGAAAACATTTCGGGCAACTGGTCATGGAACACAGCGTTCAATTTTACCACGCCACTTGATAAGCTGCACCGTCTTACGCTACAAATTAGCTCCAATACGGCACTTCGCGATAATGCTGACCTTATCGGTTTTGTAGGCGAAGGGCCTGCACAACGTAGCATAGTCCATACTTTCAATCAAAGTAACAGCCTGCACTTGGATTATCGCCAAGGCAATTTCCAATTTTCAGCCAAGACGCAAGGGGCATGGACGCATGCCACGAGCCGTCGCGATGATTTTACCACAATCAACGCTTTCGATTTCAGCTATGGCCTCACAGCACAAGCTGAATTTCCATGGAAGCTGCAGCTCTCGACCGACATCACGATGTACTCACGACGCGGCTATGAGGATCCAACGATGAACGACAATGATTTGGTGTGGAACGCACGTCTCTCCAAACAGATATTCCGTGGCCGCATGTCGATAATGCTGGATGGCTTCGATCTGCTCAGCCAACTTTCTAATGTACGTCAAGTTCTTAATGGACAAGGGCGCACAGAAACGTGGTACAATGTGATTCCTTCATATTTTATGGCGCATCTAATATATCATCTTAATGTGATACCCAAAAACAAAAAATAGCCGGAAGTAAGAAATATAGACAGTATAGTTTTCGAGGAGGTAAAATTTAAAAGCACTGCTACTCATTAGAATATTAAGTAGCAGTGCTCAATTTGATCGTTTATAACGATAGATTGTTATTATGGATCTTAATAATTATTTTCTATCCATTTAAAGTCATCAAGTACATTATTGTTATGTTCTCTAATGACTTTAATCTTTATTATTCCAGTATAACCGTGTTCATTTAATGATACTTTATACCAATGATCTCCTAAATCTTCAATAGCTGTAATTGATGAAGGTTTATTCATGTCTGTTTCTGGTAAATCAAGTGCCCATGCGACAGAAAGATCCCAAATAGCGTAAGCTATTACATCTCCATCGTATTCTTCTTGATATGATTTTCTTAAATCTTGAATCAAATGCTTGGAACAATATGGAGTGGCAGATATACTATCAAAGGTTTCTTCTTTGAAAATAAACTTGTCGTAAAACTTTTTAATTACAAGTTTTTCGGGCAGAGATGTTTCTAATTCTGAATCTTTTTCGAGATGATGAGAACTTTGGTTATCCGAGATTTTTTTCTGCTCAACCGACTGCGAATAACAGTTCGTAGCACAAACTCCACAAAAGAACATTGTTAAAAATAATTTATACTTTTTCATATTATGTTATTTGTTATTTCTCAATATTGTATACTTTGCCTTGGCTGTACTATAATCACTTCCATGTCTCTTTTGCATTTTCCACTCGCACTATTGATAGGTGATTTTTCCATCAGTAAATATAAGGTGGTGAATATCAGCTGGTTTCATGGGGGTAGTATCTCCCAAGTTTTCATATTCGAGTGTGTTCAGTTGAAATGTGAAATCAGACTTGCCCCTTATTGTTGAGATATTATTGATGTATCCTCGTTTGTTGAATACCAATGTTACTTTGCCATTCTTTAGAGCATATATCGTCAAGAAAGGTGGCTCGCTACTGATTTCTACGCCTGTAAACAAGACGAAAGTACATCCATCGCTCGATTCGGTGGTGTAAACAGGTTTTGATATATCCGATGTGGCTACCTCTGTATTAAAATAGTACCATCCATCTGCATCAGTTTGAATAAAATCAGTTTGTACTCTAGAAGATATCTTTATCACATTGAAATCACCAGGTTCGTTATCCCAATTTTTAAACTTTAAAAGACTGATATTATAATGTTCCTTTTGGTTATTTGAGAAAAGAGTAATATTCTTTTTCAGGACAAAAGGTTCCACATCTTTCCATTGTTCGTTGTAAAAAGAATCAATAAATAATGAATTAATACTGTCTGTATTTACAGAATTATAAACAAGTGTCTGTGCAGAAATACTCAAGACTGGTATTAATGCAATGATACAAATAAAAAATCGTTTTATAATATTCATGATCCATCATTTTATTTTTTTAGACTTGCTGTTTTATAGGTGTAGATAATGAGATGTTGGGAATCTATATAATTATTAATTTTATCACTTTTCTGACATAATAACATCACGTTCCAGTATTGGATAATATTAAACCTAATTGTCTTGATTGTTATTATTCAATTATCTTTGTCCATTCAATTGTTTGCGGTTCGAAAATATCATACTTTTTCATTAAACAACTTACCATTGTTAGTTTGTTTTGAGCGACATCTATTATTTGATAACCTGACATGGTTTCTATATTTTTCCCCTCTAATTTATTCTCAGTGAGCATGATAAGATATTCTCCATTCTTATTTTTCCCTACTTTTGATTTGTCGAATGTGGAAGGCTTTGTATCTGACAAATAATACTTGCGAGTGTTTGAGTAGAGTCTTTTTGATTCAGTAAAATATAAATCAACATAACAATAAGAATTGTCGAAACGGAATTTTATGGTGCAGTCGGGGTCTACAGGCGAAGTCTTGTTCCATTTACTACTAGTTAAAATGCTGAGATCAAAAGTTTGTGAATAACTGTTGATAACACTTATCATGAACAGGAATAATAATAGTATTTTTTTCATTTTTATTTTGTTTTAAAATTTTCTTTATATGGATATTCTATTGCAAAGGCACATAATCCTTTGCTTCTTGGTACATACTGAATTAATACTACCACCGGCAGGATCGAAGTACTCGTCTCGTTTTTGATGTATTAATTTATGGCGTCCTCATTAAGAGGCTCTTCAAGAGTTACAAATTTACTAATAATTATTAATATGACAAAATATTTGCCCAGCTATTTTTATCCATTCTAATTTTTATTAGACTTGATCTCCTTTGGTATCTGAATAATGAATAGAAATAGCCGATGGAACAAGCATCTCATTACCAAATATTATGATGAAAGAAAAGTGTGCGACATAGATTTAGATAATAACTAAACATAGGTTCCACTGAAATAACTGAACATAGGCCCCCTGTTGTAGATAATAACTGAAAATAGGCTATTATCGCGTATTCCCCCTAAATGAATTTGTGGATAGATGAAATAAAGGTAGGTACATGCGAGCAACTTTTCGTGTACGTGATGATGTACTGTAACGTACATGCTTGAAAAATGGCATATTTAGGACCGCTGTATCCTTGCCTCTATGGACATAGATGATGGCACCTGTTATCAGGTCTACGACAGTGGTCATATAAACATGGCCCTTGCTGGTTGCAAACTCGTCTATGCCTATATGTTCGACATCCTTGATGGAGACTGACTGGTATTTGTTGGACAGATATGTCTTGTGTATATCTTTAACCGTATCCCATGACAGGCCAACGAAAGATGCCGCATCCTTTATCGTCATCATCTTCAACAGGCATATCACAAAACGGGACAGACGGTTTGTGTAGTGATGATTGCCGGAAGAGAACGGTACATCTTCATACTTGTCCTTACCGCATGACTTACACTTTAAACGGTGCACCTTGACTATAAGGACAACCCGTTTACCGCCTATTGGAACACTTGTGAATCTTCGTATTCGGTAACCGTTATGTACCAAACGATGGTTCTTACATTCTTCACATCTAATCTTTTGGGGATTCTTTTCCAAATAATGAAAAATTGTTTTACCTTTGTATTCCGTCTTAGTGCATATGTATCCTATAAGTCCGTATGCATGACAGATAAAGCTGGTATCCATATCTTTTGGGTTTTTCTATACAAAGATAATATGATACCAGCTATTTTATTTACATTTGATTTTTAAAATCACGCTTAACGTCGGATGAACCTTATTTTTGTCCATTCCAATGTTTGCGTTTCGAAAGAATCATCCTTTTCGATGTGGCAAGTCATCACTGTCAGTTTGTTTTGAGTGACGTTTATTATTTCATAACATAACATGGTCGCTATATTCTTCCCCTCCAAATTAGTCTCATTGAGCATGATAAGATATTTTCCATTCTTATTTTTTCCTACTTTTGATTTGTCGAATGTGGAAGGCTTTGTATCTGACAAATAATACTTGCGAGTGTTTGAGTAGAGTCTTTTTGATTCTGTAAAATATACATCCACATAACAATAAGAATTGTCGAAATGGTATTTTGTGGTGTGGGTGGTGTTTACAGGTGAAGTTACGCTCCATCTACCACAGGTTAAAATGCTGAGATCAAAAGTTTGTGAATAACTGTTGATAACACTTATCATGAACAGGAATAATAATAATATTTTTTTTATTTTTCCATCTCCGCCTATTATCTCTGGCGTTTCGATTTCATTTTTGTGATCATCATTGTCTGTGACAGATCTTTTTTGAACAAGTTTCTTCATGTTGGTTACTAATGTTTTTTAAAGATTATTGTTTGGTAATTCTTATTCCCAGCTAAAACATATACTACATAAGTGTTTTCCTGAGGGTCAGGAACAATATTAAAAGAATGTTCTGTCTCATGATTAAACAAGAATTAGAGTCTATAAACTATTTGATCAATTTGATATTTATAACGATAGATTGTTATTATGGATCTTAATGATTTCTTCTTTCTATCCATTCAAAGTCATCAAGTAAGCTATTGTTGTGTACTGTAATAACTTTAATTTTTATTATTCCAGTATAACCGTGTTCATTTAATGATATTTTATACCAATGATCTCCTAAATCTTCAATAGCTGTAATTGTTGCAGGCTTCTTCATGTCTGTTTCTGGTAAATCAAGTGCCCATGCGACAGAAAAATCCCAAATAGCGTAACCTCTTGCATCTGAATCGAATTCTCCATGATATAATTCTCCTAAATATTGAATCAAATTCTTGGAACAATATGGAGTGGCAGATATACTATCAAAGGGTTCTTCTTTGAAAATAAACTTGTCGTAAAACTTTTTAATTGCAAGTTTTTCGGACAAATATGTTCTCAATGCTGAATCTTTTTTGAGATTATGAGAGTTTTGTTTATCCGAGATTCTTTTCTGAGAACTTTGGTCATCCGAGATTTTTTTATGCTCAGCCGACTGTAAATTACAGCTCGTAGCGCAAACTCCACAAAAGAGCATTGTTAAAAATAATTTAGAACTTTTCATGTTATATTATTTGTTATTTCTTAATGTTGTAAAATGTGGCTTGACTGTACTGTATCACTTCCATGTCTCTTTTGCACGCTTGATTCGATGGTGTAAACAGGTTTTGATATATCCGATGTGGTTCCCTCTGTATAAAAATAGTCCCATCCATTTGCGTCAGTTTGGATAAAATCAGTTCGTACTCTAGAAGCAATTTTTATCACATCGAAATCACCAGGTTCATGATCCCAATTTTTAAACTTTAAAAGACTGATATTATACTTTTCCTTTTTGTTATATGAGAAAAGAGTAATAAGTAAGTACATTGAATTAGAATTGTTTAGTATATATTTTCAATATTACAAACTTCTTTGATTTGTCTATAGTTTTAATATCAGAAGATTTTGTTACATTAATTTTGGCGATATTATTTAAAGCAACTTTGTAGGCATATGGGTCTTTAAGTACAATATGGCCATTAATCATATATATACAATCTCCAGTTATATTATGTTTTTTAGCAATCTCCTTTAATGATTCTATTTGAACATTATTTTTATTTTTAAAGAATCTTTTATATGAATGGCCATTGATTGTGATTGGACTTGTATACGGGTTGTCTCTTATGATAATAGAGTCATGTTCAGAATTAATTTTTTTGATGATTAAAGGGTATTCTGTAATAAGCTCAAGATAAGTAGAATCTGAATCTAAACCTATCAAATCCTTAACGAATTCATTACGATTAGTCAGTACGGCATAATTTTGTGCATCGAAATCAACATCATTCATAATTCTTGAATTGGTCTCAAAATGATCGACAATCTGCAAGTTAGATATCATGCTGCCAATGTCTATACCAACTGTGTCTTTTTTTGACTGTGCGTTAGCCATAATACTCAATAATGACATAACGAAAATAAAAATATTTTTTTTCATAATTAATCTCTATTTTTTATATTATGGAGGTCTCTATATCATAGACTTATTCTACATCGTTTATCGGTGCCCGCTTACATTTGATGCCTTCAGTGAAGGGTTTGGTGAGTTTGTTAGTGTCTTTACCATGGTGCCCCTCAGCGATGAAGTTGCAGTGCAGACCACGGATATGTTTAGAGGCATTGAACTCAGACGGATCGGCAACAGTATCACTGACAATGGAGATCTTGAAACGGCCCAGACCGTCGAGCACTACCGTATGACCTTCGCCCATCTCTTGTTTCATCAGGCTGGTCAGGTCTTTGAGCACCGCTAGCACGTCACCTTCAGTGACAGTGGATGAATGACATAGTATCTTGGCGATCTCGGGTGTATGGATTTCGCCCATAGTAACGGCCTTGGCATAGTAACGGCCTTCACTTTTGCCTTTCATGTTGCTCTTCGAAAACTTGTAATATACTGGCATAATTTCTGTTTTTTATGGATTGATGGCACAAAGATAAATATTTTATCTGATAATATATATTGATGAGGAATTTATTTTACTCTATTTTTAAAATATTTGTTCAAATCTCTAACTTCTTTGTTCCTATATTATTTTTTATTTTTTTCATGCTAATATCACCACTTTGATGTTAAGTTATAATATATCAGATTATTATATCCTTAAAATTGAGTGATATTTGCCAAAAATAACATCACTTCAAATATCACTTTTGGCTTATTCTTAAGGTTTTATCCGCTAGTCTGTCGCATTTCAAAAGCTATTTCTAATAAAAGTAAATCAACTTATTTTACTTGGTAAAACAACTTAATTTACCTACTAAATCAACTTATTTTACTTAGTAAAATAAGTTGATTTACTAATATTTAGATAATCTTTTACATATTGATGGCTCATCGGTTACTCTTTCGTTGCTTTCTCAACGAAATATTGAGTTCTTCCTCCTGTCGTACGGTGCAGCTTGAATTTCAGATCCTTCATCGTTTTGCCCAGTCGTTGGAGTGTGCCTACATCGTCTTTCAGATTCTTGAAATGCTTGCGAAGAGTGGATAGAATGTCGTTGTTGAATACCAATTCGCCTGATTTTTCACTTTTTGCCGGAACAAAATATGACTTCACCATCATTGCCAGTCCGTCTTCTATTTGGAAAGTTTCATTCTGGCGCATGATGACGGCGGTTTCGGTCTCGTCAAACCAGTAGCGGGCTCCTGCGTAGATTTCACTCACAGCCTGAGCGTACATCTGGTCGTGATCGATGTCGGCATGGTGGTCAATCATCCCTTCCACAAGTACGCAGATGAAACGGCGGCTTCCCGAGGTGTCGGAGAGGGGAGCCGTATTGTTGGTCGTACCTATAAAACTGGCATAGCGGCGTAGTTCCTCGATGGCTATGCCGTAAGGGCGCCGGGTCTTGACCGAACTTTTCTGTAGCAGGTATTTAAGGATGGCCTGGCGACGGGCTGTGAGCTGGTCGAACTCATCGATGTTGATCAGCGCAAAACGGGTCAGGGCGAGGTCGGCAGACTGTTCGTTCTTGAAGTCGATATGGTCATAGTAGTAACTGTCGAGTTGGGGAGGCAGAATCTTGTGGCAGAACGATGACTTGCCACATCCTTGCTGACCGATGAGGAGAGGGGTATATGCGTTACCGTGCATCATGTCTTTACCCATCCAGTGGGCTACCATCGACAGCATCCACACGTGGAAATTTTTCTTCCAGTCGGGGTTGTCGGTAGGTATAAGATCGGCAAAGGCCTCAATACGGTCTTTCTCATCCCATACGGGAAGGTTCTCGAGATAGTCTTCAATAGGATCGTATACCGCGACCTTGTCGGAATCGATGTAACGCCGCATGTCCTTGTCCCACGATTTCAACCCTTCGTTGAGGGCATCCTGCGTCATCGAGTTGATGGCGAAATTCGTGAGATCTTTGAAGGGCAAGTTGCGCCCGTCACGTACGCGGTATTCCACCACACCTTTCAGAATGTTACGGCGCAGTTCGTAGCGGTCGGTCATGAACGCCTGTGTCTTGCGTGTGAGCAGAATCTCAGGCGTGACATGGCTGAGAGGCTGGAACCGAACCAGATCTTTCTTGTATGCATTGTCGAAAATCTTCCGCACATAGTTTTCGTCGATACCCAGATCAGGATGACGTAGCGTGCGGTAGATGCACATCTCCTTAGGCAAGTCGTCATCATGACAGTATCGGGTGAGCATCTGAAGTGCATTGTCGACAAGTTCATCATGAGGCTTGCCGAGATTGGCTTCAATGGCTTGGCAGAGATAGTCCTCGTACTGAAACCGTTGGGTGAGGCTCAGGTCATAGCCCGGAAGTAACCGTGCGTCGTCTTTGGAAAGGACGCGACGTTGATGGACAGGAGTTTTTTGTTCCATATCGTTGACGAAGAATTCTTCGGCAGCGGGGTTGAAGTAGATTTGAGGGTCTGCACTGACTTTGCATGCCGATTGTAGGGCAGGGGCTTTGATGTCGACAGACGTTCCGAGTTGTGCGGAGTAGTATTTCGAGGCGTCGGAATAGGCCTGAGTAAGAAGCTTTTCCATCTCTTCAGCAGTCAGTTCGTCTGAGGGTTTACTGCAGCGGGCGAGGCAGATAATCTTGAGAGAATGGCCGCTTGCGCCCATGTATGTGATATAGGTGTAAGGCAGGGCACGGGCAAGGTCGCGCAGGTATTCCACCTCTTCGTATCCCACCAAATTGTTAATCTCGATGATGAACGCCGGGTTCATGTTCTCCATGATCTGTTTACCTTCGCTGTTGCGGTATTCGGCAGTGAAGCAGACTGACGGGATGTTGGATACGGCATCAGGACGGATGTTTTTGTATTTACCTGTCCTTTTCTTTTCACCTGCCAGCAGATGATACATACATCTGAGGTTTGTTACCACGTCCGCATAATCTGCATCGTGGGTGATACGCACGAATTCATCGGCAGACACGCATTTGAGCGTATGCCGGCCGGATTTGTTTTTTCCAATTGTTACTTTCATCATTATCCTGAATCAGGGTATTAAATTATTAAGTTGGCACCGCATATTTCCCAATAGGCGTAGATGTGTTCACTGACATCATGAACGGAGTCTGGTTCGGTCTGCGGGTGCTGTTGACTGTTGTTTTAAATTCAACACAAAATTAATAAAAATATAATGAAAAAACAAAAAAATATACTTGAAAAATTCTGAGAAGTTCGAAAGTGATATTTGTAGTGATATTTAAAAGGACTAATATCACTATCATTTTTAGGTCTATCTCTCTGTAAGAATGTTAGTTGTAAAGATGGTAGTGATATTACAACGAAAAAATGTGAAAATTGATGGTGGGTATTGGTATCCGCCCTCAGTGTTAATTCTTCCTCTCATAAGTCTTGATGTTTATTGGTGACTGACTAGTGGCAAATTTAGATTTTTAATATCATTCTCGCATGGACAACCGGAGAAGGCTCCTTCTTCAACTGAAGTAATCGAGGTAGGAAGATTTACATATACAAGATTCTTACAGTTATCGAATGCATATTGATGAATGATAGAGACACTTTCCGGAATATCTACTACGGCAAGTTTCTCACATCCACGAAATACATCCTCCTTTAGTTCTTTGATACGACCTAATATTTGAACGACTGCAAGGTGGGGACAATATACAAAAGCACATTCTCCTATGGATGTGACTGATTGAGGAATAATAATCTCAAAAAGATTGTCGCAGTGGGAGAAAGCCCCTTCTCCGATTGAAGTCAAACCATCAGGCAAACATAAAGTTTCCTTTGCGACAGGTCTTCCGGCAAAAGCATCATTACCAATTTCCTTCACCCTTTCAGGTATGATAGTGTTGGCACAACCAAGAACAAGGATGTCGGAGTCTTTTCTGATAATTGCATTGCAACCACCGGGTGATTCATATTTGGGATTATCCTTGTTGGCTGTTATCTTTGAAAGGGCGTCACAATCCCAGAAAGCTTCAGCAGAGATCTGTGTCATACTTTTGGGAATAACAATTTCACGGAGCTGTGTTCCTTTAAAAGCGTTTTCTCCTATTTCTTTCAGACCTTCAATCAGTTTGGAAGTGGCGCATCCGGCTATTACCTTCGAACTTTTAGTCTCTATAATAGCATTACATTCCTGCCGAGAATCATAAATCTTGTTGTCTTTATCAACGACTATCGATGATAAGCTGTCGCATCCAGAGAAGATCCTTTCACTATCTATACTCTTAACGTTTTTGGGTAAATAAAAGGATTGCAAGGATTCACATCCACTAAAGGCAAAATAACCAATAGTTTCAAGTGACTGAGGTAGAGTGATATGTTTCAGGTTAACACATGCACTAAAAGCTTCTTTGTCAATGTTATGTACTCCTTCAGGGATATTTATCTCGTAGATATTATTGCAACCGGAGAAAGCTCCCTGCCCAATAGATGTGACACTTGAAGGAATGGTTGTAGCCGGAGATGCAGCAAGAAGCTCATCGTTGTCTGAATCGATGATGGCGTTACAGCTGTCGCGCGAATCAAGGTATTCGTTTTTTGAATCTACAACGATAGACTTAAGGTTATGACAACCGGAGAAAAGTCGTTCTCCAACTCCCGAAACAGATGCAGGAATCCTCACTGATTTCAGGTTGATACAGTACTGAAAGGCATCATCTGCAATGGATCTTATTCCATCATCAATAACAAGATGTTGTATATCTGTACAACCGGCAAATCCATTTGCTGCTATAGTTTGCACCTTGTAGGTTTTTCCTTGATATTCTACTACGGATGGTATGTGGAATACTCCTTGGGCAGGTTTTTGTGATATATGAGATTTGTATCCCCATGATATCAGCACGTTGCCAGTGTACAAAACTTCAAATTCAAATCCATTTTGAATAAATTTTGGCCTACTATGTATTGATATCGTTGGAATCAATACGGATATGAAGATGATTAATAATTTCTGTCTCATGTTATTTAGAAAGCCCTCGCACATTAAGATGTGCGAGGTTTTTTATTCTATTTCGTAATCCATTAATGTTTGGATGATGCGTTCCGCAGTTCGTCCATCCCATCTGTCGGGTAATGAACATTTTTTCCAAGTCCCTGAAACCATCTGTAGGACAGCTCCGCTCAGTTTCTTTTCGTCTTCACCGACAAGTACGTTCGTACCGTCATTTACTGTCTCAATATGTTCGGTATAACTATTTAGCGTAATGCATGGCACGCTGTTGAATGTAGCCTCTTCTGCAACATTCCCGGAATCGGTGATGATACCCATTGCGTGGGCTGTCAAATAACCGAAAACTAGATAGGTTTGCGGCTCGATGAGGTGAATATTATTGCAATCAGGCATTATTTCAGATATGATATCATACGCAAATTTACGTGCCGGTATCACAATAGGAATTCCGGCAGCATTTTTTGCAATTGTTACAAGTGTATTCTTAAGATTGTCTTTGTTAGAAAGGAGAGCATGGCGGTTGATTGTAAACACGATATACTTCTTTTCTTCCAATTTCAGGTCGTTAAATATAAGCGGCTTTGTGAGTCTGTTATGATTAAATCTCAGTGTGTCCATCAAGATGTTTCCCACCATATATACATGTGATAACTCTGCTCCCTCACGACCGACATTCCTGTTTGAACCTACACCGGCAGTGAAGAGCAGGTCCGACAGGCCATCAATAACCATGCGGTTGATTTCCTTCGGCATTTTAATGTCGAACGAACGTGTACCTGCCACGAGGTGGGCGAGAGTCTTACCTTTCTTCTTTGTAACGATAGCAGCAGCCATTGTGGAGGCCAGATCGTCAACTACGATGACCACGTCTGTGGGGTGATCATCCAGTTCATGCTCAAAAGCGAACATGACATTACCTGTAAGTTCATTCAGATTCACGTTGTCAACGCCCAGATAAGCGTCTGGCTCAGGTATCTGCAAATCATCAAAAAGTGAAGACTCGATAGTCTTATCCTCTTTTGCACCTGTATATATCAGTCGGTAATTAATTGATTTTCCCTCACTCTTAGCTTTCAAAATAGCTCTCACAATTGGTGCTACCTTCATAAAGTTAGGCCGTGCACCTGCTACGATACATATATTCAACATTTCTTTTATTATATTTGTTGGTGCAAATATAAGATTTATTTAGCATATTGCATCAATAAATATCGGTTATTTTGAGATCATGTTATTCACGATGTCACCGTTAGCTAGTCTTGTCATCATCAAATATTTCATCTATTGCATTCTTTTTAGTCCCTCCCATCGTACGTTCCATGTGCCGTCCTGAGGAAATCCCGGGTTCTTGATATTGGGACATCCGTCCCATCCTGCACACATCATTGCCACAGCTTCCAACAGTGCACCGTTGCCCGGCAGATATATCCGAAGACGATCGTCTTGATAGTTATGGCCGTTGGGAAGATAAGTGTTCTTCTGTGTGTCAATCATCAGTGCGTTGATTGCGTCAGCCGGACGGCCTAGTCGTGTGGCTGCCATAGCTATCATACCGTAGTCCCATCCCCATGTTGTGATGAATTCCCAGTTCTTCATTACCCAGTTGTAAGTCTTGTTCATTGTCTCTATCTTATATTGAGGCGATGCGGGTAACATTCCGCAGGCACCAAGAACAGCCGGGTGGTCACTGCGACATTTATTGAGATATGAAGAGTCTGCCTTTGCGATGTTCATACCCGCGAGGTAGATACCATCCTGTTCAACCAGTGGGGCTATCTTGTTGATGATATCATCCCATTTTGCATCCCGTTGCAGACCTTGACGTTCGCGCCATGCTTGTGCTGTCATAAGAGCGTAATGCCAGTATGCCAGTTCAAAAGGCTGGTTATAAGATATCTCTCTTGACATAGATTCCTGCATAGCGGTTTCCCCTTTCAGATAATATCTGTCTGAAGCCTTGTCATAAGTGACGAAGTCGGCGATGAATTCCGCTGTCTCCTGTACATTTTTTGCATATTTCTTGATAGTCTTTGCAGAAGGTTCAGCACGATACATTTCCTCTGCAAGGTATATATAATGAGGTTGTTGCCATATCAGGAATGATCCCACGTTGGATGGGGCCTCTCCAGCCCAAGGGTCGGTCATCTTCATCCATCTTATTCCTTTAAATCCCTGTCGTTTGGCTATCTTTAGGGCGTTTGGGTAGGCTATGTCGTACCAGCTGAGGATGTCGCCGAGTATCTTCGGGCGGTTCCATAGTGAGAAATGAAGAGCGTGCCACCAAACCATCTCTAGATGAGGGCGCCCGAACCATGTGTTGTAAGTGAGTCCAGACTCTTGAGGAGGCATGTTTGCTGCGCACTGTATTGCGGTGAGATATTCTGACAGCACAACGCGTCGTTCCATCTCCTTTGCTCTTATGTCTTGACATCCTCCGAAGTCGACAATAGCACCGTCTTCCCAGAATTTCTTCCATGATTCTGCTGCTTCCTTCTCTGTCTTTTCCGCATTCATGCCTGTTGCTTTGGGCAGGGTGGGCGAGTAGAGACAGTTGAAACTGAATGTGGAGTCGCTTGGTGACAAGGTGAAGTAATGTTCACCGTTCTTCTTAAACACAGCATTGCCATTCCATTCAATCCTTACATAGTAAGTAGAGTCATCGATATTTCGTTTCAAAATAACGAAATTGTTGCCCTCCTCCGCTATCACCGTCGTATGCTGTTCCGGTTTTGTCCAGTCGTTCCCATCGTCAGAGTGGCCTCCGGAAGGATAAGAAAATCGGAAGGTGATCAATGCCTTCCGATTTGTAAATAAAATAGTATGCAATGTGGATGCCCAGTAATCTTTTTCAGGATGGCATACTGTAGTTACGTCCACTGTTTTGCCATTGGCCATGAACCTGCTTTTAATATTTCCTTCCCATAAGTTGAGTTTCTGACTTACGCTTTCCAACTGATCGATTGGAATGATGTTGTTATTGTTGTCTCTCAGTTCTAGTCCAACGGTGCCGAGATTCAGTCGGTGTGGGTTGACTCTGAAATAGTTTGTCGCGTCTTTTTGTCTGCCAGACTGTTTGTATTCCACAGCGTACACTTCATTGTGTCCGTGACCGAAGTCGAAAGATTTCCGAGTCTCCTCTTCCTTCAGATTCTCAGTGTTAGGGAAGGAGTGCCATCCCCATGATGACATCGTCGTAAGTGGAATGCCGGTTTTGTAGAATTCAGGGTAGCTCTGTAGGCCGGTTATGTCCACCGTGGCAGCGAAGTGACCGTTTCCTATGGTCAATGATGAAAGTTCATTTGCTTTCTTTATTTCAGGATTATTACGGCTGATTACAACTTTGCGATCGATAGGCTGCAAATCTTGGTTAGCGTTGATGGCCTCCATTTCGAGGGCAGCCCAGATGAACGGACCTATGCCTTTTGCGTCGTTATCGCGTATGGGTTCACTGATGTAATATTCGAAAGAACCGTCGCGTCGCTTATTGCTAGCAGGACCAAGTCCTGCCACGGAACAGCAGTGGGTGAGTGATATCGTGCTGTCGGCGTTTACTTTAATGAAGTTATTCAAGATTCCATTAAATCCTTTTATTCCCGCGTCGCGGAATTCTGATGAGAGGTATCCTTTACGGTAACCTTTAAGTAGGGCATAAGTGAACATACTGCTGCAGGTGGCCTCAAGATAGTTGCCGGCCTTCGAGTCGCCAACATCCATTACCTGATACCATAATCCTGTATTTTTGTCCTGATGCTTAACCACGCCGGTAAGTACCTTGTTCAGCAGGTCGATGAGTTCACTGCGGCGCTGATAATTTTCAGGGATAGCGTCAAGCAGTTCAATGATTGCCATTGTCATCCATCCTTCTGC
>Ga0302296_1000114_pt1 | contig 68583 bp, 56 predicted proteins | sample III_Fen_N3_1_FD_194546 | JGI IMG/M metagenome (GOLD analysis project Ga0302296, IMG submission 194546) | Peat permafrost microbial communities from Stordalen Mire near Abisko, Sweden - III_Fen_N3_1 | ecosystem: Environmental > Terrestrial > Soil > Wetlands > Permafrost | place: Sweden: Abisko... | reverse complement strand
AGGCTTTTCGTGTCATGATATCGCGCGGTTTGATGTCTTTTTCCAACAACAAACGCATGGCTTTTCCGGCATCTTCGCACTCTTTTTGTTTGGCTTCGCTCAACGCAGGATTGGAAGACGTATACGGTAAACTCATCCCCAACGCTTCTACTGCCGACGCCATTGTGTTTGCCGTGTACATGCCACCACAAGCTCCCGCACCCGGACAGGCATTGCGGATGATTCCTTTGAAATCTTCGGGTGTCATTTTTCCGGCGCTTTTTTGTCCGAGGGCTTCAAAAGCCGAAACAATATTTAACGATTCATTCTTCCATTTTCCGGAGTGAATGGTTCCGCCGTAAACCATAATGGCAGGACGATTCAAACGCCCCATCGCGATAACGGAACCGGGCATATTTTTGTCGCAGCCAACTACGGCGATCAAACCGTCGTACCACTGTGCGCCCATTACCGTTTCTATGGAATCGGCAATTACATCCCGTGAAACAAGTGAAAAACGCATTCCTGTTGTTCCGTTGGAAATGCCGTCACTCACGCCAATGGAATGGAAAACGAGACCTACCAAATCACTTTTTTGCACGCCTTCTTTTACGGTTTTGGCCAAGGCGTTCAGGTGCATATTACAGGTATTTCCCTCGTAACCTGTGCTCACGATACCCACTTGGGCTTTTTGAAAGTCTTCGTCGGAAAAACCGATTCCGTAAAGCATGGCTTGTGCTGCAGGTTGCGTTTCGTCTTGCGTGACGGTTTTACTGTACTTATTGAGTTCCATAACTTAGATGTGTAAGGATTGATATTCGTTTACCGACACACGTAATTTGTAGCGACGCTGGATAAGATCACTCACCGATTCTTCCCAGGCGAGTGGAAACTGGTAGTCGTCGAACGCTTCAAGTCCGGCAACTTCGGCCGCAGTTCCGCAGAAAAAAGCTGCATCAGCGGTTTTGATTTCATCGGGTGTAAAGTGGCGTTCTTTCACGCGGATTTCGAGTTCTTTTGCTAGTTCAAAAACCGTAGATCGTGTGATTCCGGAAAGGATATTTCCGAGTGGCGGCGTATACAACACTCCGTCTTTTTCGTAGAAAAAATTCGCTCCCGGTCCTTCGGCAACAAAACCGTTTTGGTCGGTGAGCAAGGCTTCATCAAAACCGCGTTGTTTGGCTTCGGTAGTCGCCAAAATGCTGTTGGTGTAATGACCAACTACTTTCGCTTCTACGTGACACGCTTTCGGATTGGGACGTTGGTAAGGCGAAAGCGTTACGCGCAACCGTTGGTCGCCGAGGTATTTGTCCCAAGTCCACGCCATGATCACTACATGCACCTCATCTGTAGGAGTCAATGACATATTGCTTCCAAGATAAACCAGCGGCCGGATGTAAGCATCTTTGAGGTTATTTCGGTGCAACAACTCATAGGTGATTGCCTCCAATTCTTCGGAAGAATAGGGCAAGTTGATGTGCATTGTGCGGGCAGAATAGTGCAAACGATCGTAGTGTTCTTTCGCTTTAAAAATACGGGTTCCGTCTGGGGTATCGTAAGCGCGGATTCCTTCAAAAACGCCGTTGCAGTAATGAAGTGTTTGACTGTAAAGATCGGTTGTAGCCTCTTTTGCTGAAACAAAAGCACCATCTTTAAAAATCACTGTGTGTTCGTTGAAATAATTCATGTTTATTGATTGTTTTGACATAAAAAAACCCTTCCGGCTTTCGCGAGAAGGGCTACATTGTTGTATAGATTTTCCTTCTCACTCCCACATGGGAATAATGACACGAATGACGATTACTTGCACTAGCGCTACGCGCATTTCTAATTGTTTCATCTTTGTTTCAATTTAATTTTCGGGCATAAAAAAAGCCGCTCCTTGTGGGAACGGCTCTCAATTATCTTCACGTATAATTATACCAATCCCACCGCATCGCCACTAATGACGATCACGCTAATGAGAATAATATGGATACGATGTGTGTTCATTTCTTGGGGCAAAAGTAATTTATTTTTCATTCGTAAAGTTCAAAAATACAAGCCATCCTTGTTATCCTGAATGACTTGTATTTGAGGTAACCCTGTTTTAGTAGCTGTAGATTTACCTTTTTGAACCTGTTTAATCTGTTATTTGATCATTTTTGATTGCACGGAAATCACCCCGTTCAAGACCTCCGTTACATACATTCCGGCACTCATATCGCTCGGAAGCTGATACTGGAACACGTGCTTGGTGGGCTCTAATCTGAAATCAATGTTTACCACGCGTTGACCCAGCATATTTGTAATGTTTAATACCATATCTTCCGGATGTTCTACATCGTACGAAACAATCAATTGATTGGTACGCGGATCGTATCCGATTTCAATACCGTTTGGATTGGCAATTTCACATGTTGCGTCTACCGAGATCACCGGCAATTCTTCCGAGCGACCATCGAAGTCAATTTGTCGGAGGCGATAATAATTGGTTCCAAACGGAGCAGCTTTATCTGCATAAGAATACAACTTCACCTGATTGGTACTGCCATTTCCTTGTACCGTATCGATTATCTGGAAATCCATTGCTGCATCGCTACGTTCAACTAGGAAATAATCGTTGTTGCGCTCGGTTTCGGTTGTCCAATTGAGTTCCACACCTTTCTCCGGACTGCATTCTCCTGTGAAATCCGTCAATTCAACAGGCAAGCCTGAAGTAGAAGTTGTAAAACTACCTGCCTCCAAATACACCACACTTTCGTAAGCGCCATCACTTAAATCCATGATGATCAGTTTGATGTGGTAGGTTTGTCCGGGAGTCAGTCCGTTTTGATAAACCGTCAGAATTCGGGTGTTCCCGTTCATCTGCGTTCCATCAATTGTGCCCAAATAGTCTGCCGTTGGACTACCGTTAACCCACGCGGCGTTAGCTGCTAAACACTTTGCAGCACTGGGACCTCCTCCTGAAGAACCTACCACACCGTTGTTCACCGAATTGATTGAAACGATAGATCCATTGCTCAAACGCGCGATGTTTTTTGCGTCGTTGGTATATCCTTGTCCGCCTGAAATGCCGGGACCGCTTAATAAAAATCCGAAGCGATCGCTGTAATCGGAACACTGGTAATTGATCAGTCCGCTATTGTCTGAATACTCTTCTGAACCGAATATATACCGGAATGAAACCGATCCTAAAACAGGAACAAAATCAAATTCCAATATGGCTGTGTTGTAATAAGTGCCGCCACCTGCAAGAACATTTAAATCGTTTTGAACGGATGGACATGTTCCTCCTTTACGAATTTCACCGGTAGTGCAACTCACATAATTGCGGGTGTATTGCGCAGCTCTCGGGTCAACTCCTAGTGTTAAAGGAAGTTCACTAGTGTGACCTGTTGTAAGTACCACGCCCGAACTCAACCCCATTTGCGTTGCAGTATTTCCTGTAGTGGAAAAATAACCAACCTGGTAGCGCGACGATTGATTGTAAACGCCACTGAATGCAATATTGGAAACCGTTGTTCCACCACTAGAAGGAACCAAGATTCCGTTTACTAATTGTGAAACTGTATTGGTCGTATTATTGATCGTCAACTGAGCTGTGGCATCAAATGCCAGCGTTAACATACACAAGCATGTTACAAGCAACTGACCTTTTACCGATTTCAATTCAACTTTGTGTTTCATGATGCAACTGTTAAGTCATACAACGTATATGAACACCACGAAACTAGAGCAAGTTTGAATAGTCTGAAAATCTTTGCCGTAAGCAGTTAGAATTGGTTGTGAAGTGCCGTTTTTAGGGGCAAACGGTTAGCTTTTAGTGGCGAAGTGTTAACCCGTTATTTCATGAATTGTTAACTTTCTGGAAACAGGAATGAGCTCATCGAGGTGTTTTACCTGAAGGCGATACGCTTGTGCACGGCCTTTAACATCCACGATAAAATGTTTGTTTACAAGGAATGATTTGTGCGCCCGAATAAAGTTCTCCGCATACCCACCGATTAATTCTTCGGCTCTGCGCATTGACAAGCGTTCCATCTTTTTATTCAACTTACCGGAAGCGTCTTCGAAGTAAATCACCACATAATTGTCGTTGGCTTCGAAACAAATAATCGACGAAACCGGAACTTCCAAACGCGTTCTGCCCTTTGTGTTTTCGAGCGTTAAAAGTGCCTCGGCAGGAACGGCAGGATCTTGCGAAGTTGCAACATTCACAGATAATCTGCGCTTGAGTAACAATTGTGCATCGAGGTACACAGCGTATAGAATCACAAAAACGGCCGGTATGAACGAAACCACCAAAAAGCCGCTAAAGTAGGCCGCCAAGTAAAGTGTATCGATGGATCCAACGACCATCAACAACGGTGAGATGATGAATGCAGGAAGCAAAAAAGCGGTCGCATACCACCATTTCAACTGATGTGCTGGGCGTTTTTTACTGATTGTCAAACCAACGAAGGTTAATCCTGCCATAGAAAGCGTTGCGAATACCAACAGTAAATCGTGGTTGAACGTTGTTTCGAAGAAACCCGTAATTCCGAAAAAACGCAGGATCAGAAAGAGATATACTCCGAAAATACCGGATAAGATGGCGTTATGTCGGGTTGTTAATTTCATTTGTTGAATTGTACTAATCTCCGAACTCCGATAAATACCACTGTAATCACAGCCAATAGGGCAAATACACTAAAAATCATGATTTTCCAATCGTATTTCCGCAATTCCCGCATGGCTTTGGCGTTTTTTTCAGCTAAAGTCTGTTGCTCTTTCAAGTATTGAATCTGGAGTTGTTTGCGTTTCAATTTGTTTTGATACGTCAAGTCCTCGAGTTGATTCTTAACAAAATTATTCTGCAATTGTTCAGCCATTTCAATGTATTTCCGATAATACACAACGGCTTGATTTGCTTGATTATTGGTGGAATACAACTGTGCCAACAATTGATAAATATCCAACAATTGATTTTTTAGATCGTGTTTCCACGAAAACTGTTCGGCCTTTTTGAGTGAACTTTCCGCTTCGGCAAACCGGTTCTCAGCCATGGCAGTTTCTCCGGTAAGTTTATAAAACAGCAGCTCAGCTTCCAAGTCGGCATCAGGCAACAGTTCTTGCACTTTATTCAAGGTGACTTTCGCATCTGTCAACCGGTTGGTATGCGCATACACATCAGCAATTCCCAATTCGGCATAAACGATGCCCAGCTTGTTTTTTTCCTTTTTCTCGATCAGCAATGAGTTGGTGTAATAACCCAAGGCTTCGTCGTATTGCTCTAGTTCTTTGTAACAATCGCCTAGATTAAAGAGTCGGATGGATTTTTGTAAAGGCTGATTCAATTTCTCTTCGAGTTTCAGCGATCGGTTGAAGTAATAGATGGCTTTGGAATAATTTTCCTGAAGCACATACATGATGCCGATATTGTTCAACGAAGCCGAAATACGCCCCTTGTCACCAAGTTGTTCGGAAGCATCCAAGGCTGTGATATAATATTCAAGCGCCGAAATGTAATGTCCCCGATTTTTATGGACAATTCCTAAAATAGTATTGGCGTTGATGACGTATTTAGACGGCCGATTATTGGCTTTTTGGAGAATCAGTAAGGCTGCTTCGGAAGGATCGCCTTTCCCCGACTCCAATTGTTCGAACGCTTGTTTTTCGAGTTCGGCCTGCGACAATTGATCAAGACTTTTCTGTGCTGTTCCCAGAACAACAATCCAACTAAAACCGCATGTCAACAGAAATGTTCTCATTTTTCGACCATTCCGAAAATACACAAAAGTGCTTAGAACCTGTTAATTTATTTGAAATTAAGCAAACTAGGCTCTTAGTTTCCGTAGGTCATCAAATAAGCTTTCAGGAATTCATTCAAATCACCATCCATAACGGCTTCCACATTGCCCGTTTCATGGCCTGTGCGAACGTCTTTCACCAATTTATACGGATGCATGACGTAATTACGGATTTGCGATCCCCATTCTATTTTTTTCTTGCCAGCTTCGATCTCGTTGCGTTTTTCCAAACGTGCACGCAATTCCAATTCGTACAACTGCGAACGCAACAACTGCATGGCTTTTTCTTTGTTGGCCAATTGTGAGCGCGATTCGGAGTTTTCAATGATAATTCCAGAAGGCGCGTGACGCAAACGAACGGCTGTTTCAACCTTGTTTACGTTTTGTCCACCTGCTCCACCCGAACGGTACGTATCCCACGACAAATCAGCAGGATTGATGTAAATTTCAATGTTGTCATCCACCAACGGATAAACGTAGACGGAAACAAACGAAGTATGGCGCTTAGCGTTGGAATCGAATGGTGAAATACGAACCAAGCGGTGAACACCGTTTTCGCCTTTCAGGTAACCGAATGCAAATTGTCCGTCGAACTCAAGTGTTACGGTTTTTACACCAGCCACATCGCCGTCTTGGTAGTTGAGTTCGGTGATTTTATAACCGTTTTTCTGTCCCCACATCATGTACATACGCATCAGCATCGATGCCCAGTCACAACTTTCGGTTCCACCGGCTCCGGCTGTAATTTGAAGCACGGCACTCAAACTATCTTCTTCGCCTGAAAGCATGTTTTTCAACTCCACTTCTTCAACCTCGCCCAACAATTTGCGGTAAGCTTCTTCGCATTCCGATTCTTCCGACATTCCTTCTTTCGAAAACTCGATCAGTACTTCCAGGTCGTCGAATTGCGTTTTCAAGTGGGCATACGAATCGATCCAAAACTTCAACGTTCGGATGGCTTTCATGGATTCTTCAGCCTTTTTGGCATCATCCCAAAAGCCAGGATCCTGCGTTTTCAATTCGTCTTCTTTGAGTTGCATCTGTTTCTCAGGAATTTTCAGATAGTCTGCAATAGCAGCAATTCGCTGATTGATTTCCTTGAGTTGTTCGTTGTTCACCATGGTACAAAGTTAGAAAGATCATTGTTATTTGAGTTCTAGTGAATAATGTTTGACCTAAGTAGTGATTCTGGGCTAATGAATGAACCTACTTTTTTGTAAGTTCGTTTCATGATTCGATACCTTCTCCTTTTTATTATCGGAATAGCCCTAATCGGCTGTAAGAAACAAACCATTAAAAAATTCAAGTGGGTAAAACTGGCTTCTGAGGAATTATTGTTTGATAGTGAGCCTTTCTTTCCGGGAGGTAATTCGCACATCAAACGTTGGGTCGCTCAACATACCATTTACCCTCAACAGGCCATGGAAGAAGGGATTGAAGGCAGAGTTTTAGTTGGGTTTGTTGTTCTTCCAAGCGGCAAAGTAAGTGATGCTTTCGTTGTTAGGCACGCGCATCCGATCTTAGAAAAAGAAGCACTGCGTGTTGTTTCAGAGATGCCTGATTGGTTTCCCGGGTATCACAAAGGAAAACCGAAAGGAAGAATCTATCGAATTCCTTTAAAATTTGCCCTCGAATAAGTCATCGATTTCCACAAACAACTTTCCGTCAGCATTCCTATCTTTGCACCGCAAAAGTCATCTGATGAAATACCTGATAGTCGGCCTTGGGAATCCCGGAGCAAAATATGTAGAAACACGTCATAACATTGGTTTCAAAGTAGTTGAATCACTAGCGAAAGAACTTGGAGGTTCGTTTTCACTGCAAAAAGTAGCTGAAAAAGCGGAAGTAAAATTCAAAGGGCGAACTTTGATTTTGGTAAAACCTACTACGTACATGAATCTTTCAGGAAAGGCCGTTAATTATTACTTGCAACAAGAAAAAATTCCCCGTGAAAACCTCTTGGTCATTACCGACGATTTAGCGCTTCCATTTGGGAAATTGCGCATGAAAGGAAAAGGAAGTGATGGCGGACACAACGGACTAAAAGACATTCAGGCTACCCTCAATACCACCGAATACGTGCGACTTCGCTTTGGAGTAGGAAGTGATTTTCACAAAGGACAACAAGTAGATTATGTGTTGGGCGAATGGGGATCTGAAGAACGTGAAACTCTCTCTGAACGCATTGAAACAGCCACCGAATTCGTCAAAAGTTTCGCCACTATCGGATTGGGATTAACCATGACCAATTGGAACGGAAAGTAATTTTAACAATTGCTTAGTGGCTCATAAACAGGCTTTTCACATAGGAATGTGAGAATTCGTCGAAAAACACAACGGATGGCATTTTAGAATGATTATCTTTGTTTTCGAGGCGCTCTTATTTTCCCTGTGCTTCAAAAGATTATGCAGTATATAAAATTAACAAAAAGTGACGCTTTCTCCAAAAAACTCTCTCAGCGCGTCGATGAATACCTTAAAACTAACAACCTAAAGAAATACGGTAGCTGGCGTATTCTATTGAAGGTTCCGTTGATGTTCTCTCTTTACCTTCTTCCCTATTTTTTAATGATTTTTGGTGTTATTGACAACACATGGGCAATGTTCTTATTTGCCGGAATCATGGGTGTAGGAATGGCAGGAATTGGTCTTTCTATTATGCACGATGCCAACCATGGTTCGTTTTCTCGCTACAAATGGGTGAACAGCGCCATGAGCTTTTCTATGGAGATTTTGGGTGGTAACAGTACCAACTGGCGCATTCAGCACAATGTGTTGCACCATAGTTTCACGAACGTACACGACATGGACGAAGACATTGCTCCTGTTGGCGTATTGCGTTTTTCACCTAACGAACCTCATAAAAAAATGCACCGTTTTCAAGTGTTTTATGCTTGGTTCTTCTATGGTTTGATGACGCTTTCATGGATGACCAACAAAGACTTCATGCAATTGGTACGTTACCACAAAAACGGTTTGTTGAAATCGCAAAACACTAGCTTAGGAAAATCTCTTTCTTACCTGATTGTTTCGAAATTAGCTTATTACGTATACATTGCCTTGATTCCAATGTTGATAATGGACATTACTTGGTGGCAATGGGCAATCGGATTCTTCACGATGCATTTCGTATGCGGATCGATCTTGGCATTTGTATTCCAAATTGCACACGTAATGCCTGAAACAGAATTCTTGACCAAAGAAACGTACGTTGACAAAAACGAAGAAATCAGCTGGGCGAAACACCAAATGATGACAACTGCTAATTTCTCTCGTTGGAATCCGGCATTTACATGGTATGTAGGTGGTTTGAACTACCAAATTGAACACCATTTATTTCCGGATATTTCGCACATTCATTACCCGAAAATCTCTAGAATTGTTCGTAAAACAGCGCAAGAATTCGGTGTGCCATATCATTATCACCGTACATTCGGTGGTGCGATTATTCAGCATTTACGATTATTGCATCAATTGGGGAAAGCCTAATTATATTCGATCTCTGATTTAAATTTATTGTAGACCCGCGATTAATCGCGGGTCTTTTTTATTTGTGAAAAACCATAAGCTCGCGATAAATCGCGAGCCTACTTTGTTTCTACCTAAAAATCAAATTACAACACCCTGATTTCCGTTCTACGATTTTGTTGTTTGCCTGTTGCCGACGTATTTTCTGCCACCGGGCGCGATTCTCCATAACCTTTTGCAATCATTCGGCTTGCTGCAATTCCTTTCTTGGTCAGGTACTGCTTTACTGCATCTGCTCGTTGTTGAGACAATACTAGATTGGCCGCGTCATCTCCATCGCTATCCGTATGTCCGGCAATTTCAATTTTTAGGGTCGGCTTTAACAACATCAATTCTGCTACATTGTCTAGAATAGAAAAACTGATGGCTTTGATGGTCGATTTCCCGGTATCGAACTGCAAGTTGTTAAGGGTGAAATTTTTCGCGGCTTCGTACATAATTTCCAGTTCCATGGTTTCATACCGTTCGCCTTCTTTTAATGTTGGAATCTCGAGCGTGTTGTATTCCAACTCATCGCCTATGCTCATGATGCGGATGTCATAGACATCTCCTTCCGGCAATTCAATGTGAAATTTACCCGAGGCATTGGTGATTCCCGAAAAGGAAGTTTTGGATGTTTGTCCAACAAAGTAGATTTTGTCTCCTGCGTAAGGTTTTCCGCTTTCACTGAGCACTTTTACATCCAATGGAGCTGTCGACTGTGAGAAGATCACCCAAGTGATACTGCATGTTAGAACCGTTAATATTGTTTTCATCGTTCGTGAGTTATTTTCCTAGTCAATGTCGGATTGGTGGAAAAGTAACAAGGTAGGGAATAAATTGTGGGCTTTTGATATCTGTTCAATGCAGGCCATCAAAACCGACACCCAATACGATTAGTTGCGACGCAGTCCGCAATACAAATCTTTGCGTCCTTTGCGTCTCTGCGTTGAAAAATTTCATCTTTCGTGAGCTATTTCCACAGTCAAAATCGAAGTGGTGAAAAGTAGCAAGGTAGGGAATAAATTGAGGGCTTTTGATCTTGGGTCAATTCAGGTGCGCGATGAATCGCGCGCCTACAAAGATTAGGTCTACAGGTAGAAAAAACCATTGCTAATTCCTTTTAGCACCAGAACTTTAACCAAAGTGACACGATCTTTGCCACTCTTTCCTATCTTTGAATCATAGACCATTGTGTCAAGAATATGACGACAAACAAAACACATAAAAACGTTCCCGACTTTCGTTTATCGCCTTCGATTGATAAAGTGGGTGTGGAAGAACGCGTAGCCCGTTTTCAGACAAGAAGTATCAAGAACGAAGCAAAAATGCAGGGCTTGAAAATGGTGCTCAATATGATTGATCTCACTACTTTGGAAGGAAAAGATACTCCCGGAAAAGTGCGTCAATTGTGCTACAAAGGACAGCATTTGCACGATGTTCATCCCGGATTACCAACAGTTGCTGCTATCTGCGTGTATCCGTCGATGGTTGCCGAAGCCAAAAAAGCAGTCGGTGATTCAGGTGTGAAAATCGCTTCGGTTTCAACGGCTTTTCCAAGCGGACAAGCACCAATGGCGATTAAAATCTCCGATACACTTTATGCTGTGGAACACGGAGCAGATGAGATCGATATGGTGATTTCTCGCGGTAAATTTTTGGCCGGTGATTACAACTTTGTGTTCGACGAAATCGCTGCGATTAAAGAAGCTTGCGGTAAAGCACGACTGAAAGTAATCCTTGAAACTGGCGAATTGGCCTCACTTGATCAGGTACGTCGCGCAAGTGATATTGCCATGTACGCAGGTGCCGATTTCATCAAAACTTCAACGGGAAAAATTCAACCTGCCGCCACGATGCAGGTAACGTATACGATGCTGTGCGCCATCAAGGATTTTTACCGAACTACAGGTGTGAAAGTGGGCATGAAACCGGCCGGTGGAATTTCCAATTCGAAATTGGCGCTACACAACCTCGTGATGGTAAAAGAAACGCTCGGAAACGGTTGGCTCAGAAATGAGTGGTTCCGCTTCGGAGCAAGTTCATTGGCCAATGACGTGCTGATGCAAATCATGAAACAAGAAACAGGGCAGTATCAATCGGCCGATTATTTCTCGATCGACTGATGACGGAAGAATCTAGCTTCCGATAAACGAAACGAACATGGCAAAAAACAAACATAAAGAAACTCCGGCATTCGATTTTTCAGGCGGTTGGGATTATTCTCCCAGTCCGGAAAGCACTTCGCACGTGCAATTGAAAAAGCGCTACGATTTATACATCGACGGACAATTTGTAGCTCCAACTTCGGGCAAGTATTTCGAAACAACCAATCCGGCTACCGAAAAGGTGATCGCTGAAGTGGCTTACGGATCAGAAGCTGATGTTGACAAAGCTGTAAAGGCAGCACGCAAGGCATACGAAACCGTTTGGTCGAAGCTTTCGGCAAAAGAACGCGGAAAATACATCTACCGCATTGCCCGTTTGATGCAAGAAAAAGCACGCGAATTAGCTATTGTAGAATCGCTCGACGCTGGTAAAACCATTCGCGAATCGCGCGATGTGGATGTTCCCTTGGCGTGTAATCACTTTTTCTATTACGCCGGTTGGGCCGACAAACTTGACTACGCTTTCCCGAACAGGAAAATGAGTGCGCTTGGAGTTGCCGGACAAATCATTCCGTGGAATTTCCCGCTTTTGATGGCTGCTTGGAAAATAGCTCCTGCTTTAGCTGCCGGAAATACCGTTGTATTGAAACCTGCCGAAACAACGCCACTAACGGCTATGTTGCTTGCCGAAATCATTCATGAATCTGGTTTACCTGCGGGCGTGGTGAATATCGTGACCGGTTACGGTGATACCGGGGCTGCCATTGTCAATCATCCTGACGTGAATAAAATTGCCTTTACGGGTTCTACCAACGTTGGGAAATTAATTCAAAAAGCAGTGGCTGGAACCGGAAAAAAACTTACGTTAGAACTGGGTGGAAAATCGGCCAATATTATTTTTGATGATGCGCCTATTGACCAAGCGGTAGAGGGAATTGTAAACGGAATTTTCTTTAATCAAGGACATGTTTGCTGCGCCGGATCGCGCTTGTTTGTGCAAGAATCGGTTGCTAATCAAGTGATTCAAAAACTGAAAGACCGTTTGGAAACTTTGTATGTAGGTGATCCGTTGGATAAAAACACCGACATCGGTGCCATCAACTCCAAAGATCAATTGATGACCATCCGCAAGTACATCGAAATCGGGAAACAAGAAGGCGCCACCATTTTTGAAAGTAGCTGTACGTTACCCAAAAAAGGCTTTTTCTGCAAACCGACCTTGTTTATCGATGTAGCACAATCGAGTCGAATAGCGCAGGAAGAGATCTTCGGACCAGTGTTAACCATTCAGACTTTCCGCACCATCGATGAAGTCATTCAAAAAGCGAATAACACGCCTTACGGCTTAGCTGCGGGTGTTTGGACAGATAAAGGTTCACGTATTTTTAACCTCACAACCAAGCTCAGAGCCGGTGTTATTTGGGCCAATACATACAACAAATTCGATCCTACTTCACCATTTGGCGGCTACAAAGAAAGTGGTTTCGGCAGAGAAGGCGGATTGCATGGATTGGGGGCGTATTTGAAGGCTGAAAATTAATTACTACTTGTTAGGGATAACCCATTTCCCCCTTTGAAGGGGGGCTAAGGGGGATGGCAAAGTTAGATAAGATTAAATAATAATGTCGCCACCCTCCTCGATCCTCCCTCAAGGGAGGAGGAGAAACCTAGTAAAAGATTATAGATTATGGAACGACTAGAAATACTAAAAACATACAAAATCTACATCGGTGGGCAGTTTCCCAGAACCGAGTCGGGGAGATATTATTCACCGTTGGATAAAAAGGGAAAGCCTTTGGCCAATATGTGTTTATCGTCACGCAAAGATTTGCGCAATGCGGTGGTCGCTGCGCGCAAAGCGTTTGGAAGTTGGTCGGAACGTTCGGCGTTTAACCGCAGTCAGGTGTGTTACCGCATCGCTGAAATGCTGGAAGGTAGACGCGATCAATTTGTAGCCGAATTGGTAAAACAAGGTTCAACAGCAGCCAAAGCTGCGCAAGAAGTCAATCTTGCTATCGACCGGGTTGTGTATTATGCCGGTTGGTGCGATAAATTCACGCAAGTATTCAGTGCAGTGAATCCGGTGGCTACTTCGCATTTTAACTTCTCGACCTATGAACCGACCGGAGTTGTTGGAATCATTGCTCCGCAAGATACCTCGCTTATTGGGTTGGTTTCGGTAATAATGCCGGTTATTGCCGGTGGAAATACGTGTATTGTATTGGCTTCTGAATCGTTGCCGTTGTGCGCTGTGACCTTTGCAGAAGTATTGAATTCGTCGGATTTACCGGGTGGTGTGGTAAACATCCTTACTGGAAAAGAAACGGAATTGGTGGATCAGTTTGGTTCGCACATGGATATCAATGCGGTGATTTATGCAGGGGGAACAAAAGAGCATGCAACTCAATTGGAAGCCGGAGCTATTGTGAACGTGAAACGCATTGTGATTTACAACCACAATTTTGCCGACGCATCGCTTGAAAATCCGTATTTCATTACCGACGTACAAGAGCTTAAAACGACCTGGCATCCGATCGAACATGTAGGTGGTGCCACTTCAAGTTATTAAGTCTAAAGCATAGAAAACGCATTCCAACTATCGGAAAATAAACCAAAGTGAATGAAGTCTATTCAAACTGACTTTATTCCATTTTGGCTCGACGGCTCATAAACATCCGGCTCTTACTTTTAGGGTCATGAAAGAGGAGATCGCTATCCGTATAAGAATGGCTCGATTAACAAAGAGCTTGAGTCAGGAAAATGTAGCAACCGAATTGGGGTTGACAAACGCTGCTTATTCCAATATTGAACGAGGTGTTACCGACATTACCGTTTCTCGTTTGTTTCAGATTGCGAACATCTTAGACAAAGATCCGATTGAGTTGCTTGGTTTGGAATCGATGGCCAATATCGGTGAAGACGATTTGATTTACAAAAATGCCATGGGTGAACAAATCATCTTGCTTTCACAACAAGTTGCCGATTTGCAAGCTCGGATCAAGCAATTGGAAGAAGGCGCCACAGCACGCGGCAAAAAGTAAGTTTATTGAAGAACAAACGAAATAGGTAGCATGTAAATAGACTTTACTGCTACTCCGTTTTTCATAGCAGGTGTAAATGCCGGAAGTATTTTTGTGACCCTCAGACCTTCTTTATCTACGTTTTCCTCCCCGCTTGATTTAGCTATTTCAACGCAACTCACTTTTCCCATTTCGTCCACAATAAAGATGAGGTAAACCCTACCAGAAAACTCATATTCCATAGCGGTTTGAGGGTATTTGACATTATCTGCCAGAAAATGCATTAGCGCTTTGCCACCTGCTGCATAATGCGCAATCGAATCACAGTTTTTTTCAATTCCGGTGACTCCACATTTCGGAACATAATTTTCCAGGTAGGTTGCATTTGCTATAGAATCCAAGCCTTTTTTAGACTTTAAACGTACATAGACGTAATCGTTTTTGGAAACAAGTTCTTCCATTAACAACGTATCACAAAGTGGGTTTACAACCGTCATTTTTTTATAGGCGGCCTTTTTAGGCTGAAAATAACCGCTTGCATCAGCGTTTCCAAGCAATTGATCGCCGAGAAAAAATTGTGTTTCGGCAAAATTAATGGTAGCGAAACCGAAGTTTTGCAACTGAACTGCACCATGATTTTGTGCTGTAGCAGTGAGCGACAACAAACAGAAAAGCAAGAAGGATAAGAAATGATGTTTCATGTGTTAAAAGTACTGTTTTAGTGTTCGCTGTTCAAACCAACCATTCAAATTTCAATTCATCTTACCGCTTCGTTAATCGAAGCACCCCATACATTTCCGAATAGATTTTTTCGAACGCAGCTTTCGACGGCATCTTGTATTTATGCATTACCAATGCACTTTTAATATCACCGGTGGTAATATCCAATACGATAAGACTTGTTCTTAAATTATTCGATTGATGCAATTTTATGGGCAAGTAGATAAAATAGACAAACGGAATTGCAGGCCAAAAGATCGTTCCGACAAGCATTATTGCTCCGTTCACTTCACGCGTTCGTTGATACTTGACGCTTGTAAACAAGACGTTGGTAGTTTCGTATTTCGTTTCAATCTGTTTTAGCTGTTCATAATCAACCGGAAAAAACACATCGTTATCTGAAAGTGCCGCTTTTTGTTCTATCAATCCATAGAGTAAATTCAGGTCATTGAACGTACTTGTTCCTTGCTCTCCAAGCGATTGTTGATTGATGGTTTTTTGGTCGAATCCATTTTCTGTGGCTGCTAAATCAAGACCGTATTGCGCATAATCTGCGGTCATTTTCTCCTTATCCCAATGGGTTTGATCAAATTTATCTACATAAACAGCGCCCGGTTGCACTACTAATAGGTTATCTGAATCAATGCCGGATGTATTAGCGATAAACAACTTTGCTTTTTTACCTTTTTTAGTTGTTGCTACTTCCAATGAATCTTCTTTTGCAGTATTGGTTGCTTTTTGCTGTTTGTAATGCTCGTATTTCGCTAAGAAGACAGAATCTGTAACAATATCAGCTATTCCATAGCGGAAGAATTTTGTTGAATCAATGTCAAATTCAACATCAACTTTTCGTTTTGTTTTGATTTTATCGTACTTAGAGCTCGTTTTCTCAACGGTATCTGCTTGTTCGATTTCCTGTTTTGCTTTTGCATAAGCGACACTTTCCAAATATCCTCTTTTAGCATAATCATCTAGCGAAAACTTCGTGGTATATGCCATTGTCAACGCAATCCGATCCTTGATTTGAACGATCACTTCGTCGTTTGGTATGATGGAATCAATATCGTAAATGGTACGAGCAGCCATTGCAAGTAGCGCTTCATCAGAAAGACGTCCTAAAAAACTAAACATCGTAGCGCTTTCACCTTCAAAATCTGCTTTCTTGGGAACTCGTTTCGACTCATTTGCCCCAATTTCATATTGGGCGAACCCAAGCCAACAAATAGCTTTTGTTCGGTGAAGATAGATTGAGCTTGGATACTCTTTCTCCAGTATAAAAATAGAATACAACGCCTGAGCATACTCTCCGTTAAGAACGAATGAACGCACCGTTTCGAATCGGCAAATGCTACGAATTTGATAAAAGACAGACTCACCTTGTGAAAAAACAACTTTGCCCCAATCGTCCAATTCTTCTATGGCATCTAAAATGGCATCTTTTCTTTTTTTAATGTTCGGATGAGAGCTGTACTGATCGTTATAATCTTCTTCAGCAGTGATTGGATATTCCTTAACCTGGAATTGATTTTGTGGAATATACATGCGGTTATTCGAGAAATAAGTAGTTGGAACGGGAACCTCGTCAAAAGGAAGGTAAGAATACATCAACACATCAAACGTTGAAACCACTTCTTCTTTCATATAACCGGCGTTTTGGTAAAGTGCCAATCCTAATTTATCGGCAACCAGCTCATTTTCTTTTGAAAACTGACAACGCAATTCATAGCTATTTTTTTTTCTTCCGTTTTTAGCGTTCCAATCAAACGATTCTAACACATGCTGTTCACTATAGTGACTAATTTCATGGGCAAGAACCAGTGCCAACTGCGCTTCAGAGGTCAATTGTGCTATCAATCCGGTGGTCACAAATATGATTCCCTGATGTGTAGATAATGCGTTGGCTTCTGTAGATTTGACAGTATAAAAACGCAGTTTTGCTTTCAACTCAGGTTGTTTTTCCAATAATCTATCTGCGATCTTGGTCACATACGTTGAAACTTCATCACCATAAACCACCAAACCCGAATGCAGTAACTCGTCTATTGTTACATGGATTCCTTCAAAAAACAGGCGTTCCTTGGTTGGAGTTACACCCAAATCTTGGGATAACATATCGGTGGTAATCTTTGATTTGGTATCTGTCACAAAATCATCCGGAATTTCTCCTTTTGCCATCAACGATTGGTAGTGATTAAAATCGGTTTGCGCTGATACACCCACCAAAAAGAATAGGGATGATAAGCTAAGAAGAAGTTGTTTTAAAAACATGGATGAAGTGAAATGATGAAACATTGTAAGGTGATTTACTTGAACTGAATTGTTGGAGATCTCTCTATTAATTTTCTTCCGTTAATTGATCAATTATCGAAGCTTTTTGTTGGATTAAAATACGTAGGTTAGTCCCAACTGAAGTGCGCAAAGAGACCGCAAGCGCGTGGAGCGAACCGCATCTGAAATTTGATAATTAAGGGCCGTTCCATAAGAAGTTGGGTTACTATTAAAACCGAATTTCTGACCGCTAGTCACCACATTTAACGTGTAACGAAAGCCATAATTAATCATCAACTGTTTTGAAATCGGTGTACGCATTTTGAGACCGTACATCACTGTAAAACCCTTGTAAGCCTGAGAGTAATCAATGTAATCTCCGTTTACGCTTACTACACTATCCATGAAATCATTTATGGTGTAATATTTCCCATTATAACTAATCTGGTCACCATAATAGCTGTCTGAACCTTCAAAAACATAGTCGCGTTTCAAGACTTTCGTTCGTACGATCCCCAAACCAATTTCGTGAGTAAAACCAGCCGGCAAAATGGTTGATTTATTGGTGGTGAAATGCAAGACAGGCATAAGCGTAAGTGAACGAATTTTCAGGTTTTCGTGATTTACACTAATCGTATTGAAATAATCACTCGATGGATCGTCGTAATACAGTGTCTTCGGACCTATGGTATTGAAATAAGAAAAACCGGCAGTGAAACTCAATGCTACATCTTTTTTCATTGTTACACCAATTCCACCATAAAAACCTCCATTCACAGCATCTTTGCCATTAATAAGATTATTCGTTCCGCTCTTTTCGTAATATTCATAATACTGTGTCCAATTGTTGATCAAAGGCAAAGCACCGGTTCCATTCAATTCTACAAATAGTTTTTTACCGTAAAAACCGGAGTTTTGACCCAACACAGAAACAGTTGTAAGAATGGCTATACAAAGAAGGATAATAGACTGTTTCATTGTTTCGGAGCTTGTTGTAGTGAACCTAATACTTGATAATAGTGCGCCCCGAGATAATGTTTCAGCGGTTTATTGCGCATATCTGTTTGTGACGATTTGGAAAGTTTCCCATTGGTTGCATTGAGCACCAAAACCGTAATCTCAGAATGATGACCAGTCAATAATTTGGCAGGTAAATATCCAAAGACCATTATCGGTACTGTAGGAAAAAGAAGTATACTTCCCAACACAATCGTTGCACTAATTTCCGGATCATAATAATGTTCAACCGCGGTAAACAAAATGTTCGATGTACCATAACGTTGTTCAATCTCTTTCAGTGCATCGTGATCAATCGGATAGATTTCCACTCCTTCATAATGCGCCGTTTGTTCAAGCATAGAATACAAGGTGTTGCGTTCATTGAAGGCAATGGTTCCTTCGGATATTAAGCTTTGATGATCAATGGTTGTTTGTTCAATGCCAAGCTCAGACGAAGTTTCCTCCATCACGGTATTTAGAACTTCCAGACTTTTTGCGGATTGATCTCTGTCAATGCCTTTCCTGCCGTAATAGGTCACACTTGGTTGCACTAAAATGTACTTATCCAAGCTCATCGCCAATGGATTTATACCTTCTTTTCGATTGGCTTTTTCCAGTTCATAACGTTCCTTGGCCGGTAATTTACTCCAAACGATTTTTTCTTCTTTTTCAGCTTTAACACGTTTCGAAATCTCGTTGAATTTCACAATGAATGCCGAATCGAGCATAACATCCGATAAGCCGTAGAAGTAGAATTTGGTGGAATCAAAACTATCCACTCCAACCGTTTTTTTGGTTTTGATTTTATCGTACTTTGATTTCTGATCTTCGGTTTTGAGTGTGTCGGCTTTCTGAATCGTATCTGCTTTCAGCTTCACCAACTCGGCACTTTCATGAAAATTTTTCTTGGAGTATTTCGATATATTGAATTGATCATTGGCAGCAACTGTTTCGAGCAAACGCTCCATCACTCCCGTAATTACTTCGTCTTCGGGAAGTTGTTTTTGCAAATCATACACATTGCGGATAGCCAAGGTAAAAACCGCATTATCGTTGAGTTTTTTGAGGAAATAATACAAGGCAGCACTTTCTCCTTCATAGTCACTTACGCCAGGCATGGTTTTACTTTCCATGTTTTCGGCTTTGAACTGAGTGAGTCCCAACCACGCTTGTGCTTTCATGTGTTTGATGTAAACCGATTGCGGAAATTCGCGCTCGAGCAAGAAAATCGAATACAACGCCTGACCGAAATTGGCATCAATGATATCGGTACGTAAACTCTCAAAACGAGCCAGATTGCGGATGTAGACAAACTTACTTTCACCCAATGAATTAACCACTTTACCCCAATCATTGTAATTGGAAAGCGCTTCCAATGCTGCGTCTTTTCGTTTTTTGATATTTGGGTGCGAACTGCGATCATCGTCATAATCTTCTTCGGCCTTTATCGGGTACTTTTTAGAAGCGAAAAACGACTCGGGAATGTACATTTTATCGGTCGAGTAATAACTCTTTGGTAGTTCCACCTCATCAAACGGCAAGTAAGAATACATCAACACATCGAAGGTTGAAATGATTTCCTGATCGGAATAACCGGCAGCATGGTAGCGTTTCAATGCTAATTTATCGGCTTCAAATTCATGGTCTTTTGTATGTGCACTCAGTTTCTCAATGCGATTTTGCTGGTACTTATTTTGATTTTTCCAATCAAAGGTCTCAATCACATGTTTTTCGGTATAATGCGCTATTTCATGCGAAAGAACATAGGCTAATTGCGCTTCTGAGGTGAGTTGCGAAATCAAACCGGTAGTAACGAAAATAATGCCCTGATCGGTAGACAAAGCATTGGTTTCGTTTGATTTGATAGTGTAAAACCGCAATTGAGCTAATAATTCAGGCTCGTCTTTTAACAGATTGGCCGCAACAGCTTGCACGTATACCGAAATTTCGTCTCCGTAAATCACCGACCCGGAATGGAGCAATTGATCAATGTTTTGGTGAATTCCTTCTAGGAAAACACGTTCTTGTGTAGTAGATAAATCACCGGTTCGGGTTCCTCTATCTTCCAGAATCTTTTCGCTGGTGGTTTTGGTAAAATCATCCGTAATCGTTCCCTGCGCCACTAAGGTCTGGAAATGATTGAAGTCTTGTTGGGAAAATGATTGAAGGGGAATTATCCAACAAACCAATAGAATAAAAACGAATTGAGTTTTCATGTATTTAGTCATTACTAATGTTTGTTTTTAAGTTTATCAAAAAAATCCTCGTATATGCTAGAAACGCGCTGTGGGGTAGGACGAAACTGGTCCTCAATTACACCATAAACATGGATCTTTCCCGTAGCCAGATCAACCAACCTTATTCGATGGATTGCTGCATTATCGGGAAAGGTGATTGTCGATAAAAATGCTTTCGAAATATTAAGTTTTTCAGATAATAACATAACGCTATCGTAGTCAACGGGCATACAATAATTCAACTTAGCATTCATCAGTTGTTTGAAGTAAATATTGAGTGTGATATAGTCGTTGAAATCACTTGTTTTATATGACTCGGACACCTCCAATAATCTCACAACCAATTGATTTTTATTTGCTTGCTTCAAAAACTCATCTTTTTGGAATTGATGCAATTGCTCCATCCATCCGATTCCCTTGTGTTTTGAGAGATAGGTGCTTGGACCTAATAAAATGCAACTATCTATTTCAACATGAAAATCTCCTACGGAACCACCTAGAGTTTTATAAGAAATCTGATCCGTTTCATTCATCCGCCTTGATTCTTCCATCTTTTTGAAATAACCCTGAAAAACGGTGTCACTTACAATATCAGAAAGCGCATAAATCTGGAACTTTGTTGAGTCAAATACTGAAGTTGCGCTTCCTGCATCAGTTTTGTTTGCTCTAATTTTATCGTACTTACTTAGTGGAATATTTGTTGTTTTTTCGTCATTCAACTGTGTGTTTTTTGATGCTAAAAACTGATGCTCATTTTGACTAAACGTTGTTGTCGAATATTGGTCCAAAGAAAAATGAGTTCGTGCAATAAGAAAAAATGACAGCTCATCCATAATAGCGTTTATCATTAGATCGTCTGGATTTTCTTTTTTGAGATCATAAATAATCCTTAGCGCCATTGTATTGAAGCTATCTTCATTGAGTCTGCTGAAGAAATAATACATCTTGGCACTTTCCCCTTCAAATGTTTTGGTAGTCGGAATTGTCTGTTGAATAAAACCTGCTATACCGTATTGAACAAAACCGAGCCAAGAAAGTGCTTTCATACGCTTGAGGTAGATTGAGTGGGGATATTTTGACTCCAGTAATAAGATATTGTAAAGTGCTTTAGCATAGTTATTCTCTAGAATCTCACTTCGTACACTCTCAAATCTCGCTAAATTACGAGCATATTCAAATTTCTCCTTTCCTAAACTAAACAATACACCTCCAACTGCATTCATGTTCGTAAGATGGTATTCCATAGAATCTTTTCGCGATTTGATACTCGGATAAGAACTAAATCGATCATCATAATCCTCTTCGCTAATGATTGGATATTCTTTAGTCGCGAAATACGAATTTGGAATGAACATTTTTTCAGACGAATAATATTCCTCCTTAAATGGGAGTTCATCAAAAGGAAGATGCGAATACATTAAAACATTAAACGACGAATAAGCCTCATCTAAACTGTAACTGGCATCATTATAACGCTTCAATGCTAAGCGATCAGCTTCAAATTCATTTGCAATTGAATGATTGCGTAGATCAATGATTAATTTTAATAAACGCCGAGAAGTCGGATCCCAATTCACATCTTCAACTAAATGTTTTTCAGAAAAGTGAACAATCTCGCGCGACATTACGAAGGCTAATTGCGCCTCTGATGTGAGTTGAGAAATAAGTCCTGTTGTTACAAAAATGATTCCCTGGTCGGTCGATATAACACTCGGATCATTAGACTTAATCGTATAAAATCTCAATTGAGTCAATAATTCAGGTTCATTCTTGAGCAAATTTGCTGCAACTGATTGGACATACAACGAAATCTCGTCACCATAAATCACATAACCCGAATGTAACAGGTAATCAACATTGTAATGAATTGCTTCGACATTTTTTCTGCAATCATCGCTTGAAATTTGATTCTTCTTTGCAAAAAGGTCTAGGTCTATTTTTGAAATAGTTGATTGGATAAAATCATCCGGAATTTCTCCTTTTGCCACCAACGTTTGAAAATGATTGAAGTCTTGTTGGCCATTCAACGAAAACGAAACAACACTCAGAAGAAATACGAGTATCGATTGAATCGTTCTAGATGGAGGAATGAAGGTTAATTTCATGGAAATCTATTGAGTCTTAACCGTAAAACTACTTAGAATTCAGTAAATGACCCAGCTAGAGCGGCTTAAATCGACCAAAGCCTTACTTGGGAAGACGAAACGGTACGCTGATGATATAGCTCGAGGCAACAGGTACACCGGCTTTTTTGGCTGGAGCCCAAGCAGGCATCATGGAAAGCAAGCGAAAAGCTTCTTTGTCGAGTTCAAACGAAACACGGTTGAGCAATTGCACACATGAAATGGTTCCGTCTGCTTCGATCAAGAGCTGAGCTTCAACCGTTCCTTGCTCCTTATTGGCCAAAGCACGCTTGGGATAACGCATATAGCTTTCCAAGTATTGGGTCATTGCCGCAGTCATTACTTCATCTTGTTTATTGCTCGGATAAGTCGCAGCTACATCTTCCGGAACACAGGTTGCGTAAATGATCTTTTCAGCTTCTGCCCGGCGTTCGTCATACTGTTGCTGCACAACCTGCAAGTACACATCGAGCGAGGCATCTGCTTTGCTTTTGAAATGAACTTCCTGCGATAGATAGCCGGTGCGCGATAAGGTCAATGTTCCTTTTACTTTGCGCGGTAAGTGAAAATGACCCAAATAATCTGTTGCGCCCAACAATTCGTTACCTAAGTAAACAGAAACGTTTTCAATGGAAATGGTCGCATCATCAAAATCGGACACCAAAATAGTTCCGAATTGTTGTGAAAAACAAACGACATGCAACCAAAGGAAACAACCGATTAGGCCTAATTTTCGCATGATTTAACGGAATTGAACGTTATTTTACTTTTTTGAGCAGAAACGGTTCTTTCATCGGGATGGCACTGTTGAAATAATCATCCAGTTTAGCGTCATCGATGGTCACTTCATAGCTTGAAGCCCCTACTTCACCGTTTTCGTCTGCTTCACCCGGAATTTCTTTCACATTCGAGAAAAAACTCGTCAAATCATCACTTGAAGTCACATCACCGCAGATGGAGAATAACTGAATATCACTTCCCTTTTTCACCAATTTGAATACATTGATTTGAGGATCAACACCAAATGAAAGGTATTGCTGTTTGCCGATGGTCGAAAAAAACAGGGAATCGCCCAATTTTGTTACCGTTGGACCTTCAGCGTTATCAATCGTCAATTCACTGCCCTTGATCGTCACATAAGTGTCAACCCCTTCAACAGCCAGCATCGACAATGCTTCCGGATACTCCAGAATGTACTTTCCGTTGAGGTTTTTAGGAAATTTTGACGCTGTTTTACCCGGTACATTGGTGGTTGTAACGATGGTGCAAGAAGCGAAAGAAATTAGTACCAAAGCACCAATTGTAAAAAAGCGAAAGATGTTCATTCTGTTAATTTTTGATCAAAGTAACGAAAAAAGTGGGCTTGATAGGAGTTCAGTTACCTCAAATGTTCGAAAATCGGAAATGAAATTCAGGAATTCCGATATTCGGGAATTCTGGTGTTCGGAATATCCCGAACACTAAAAGCGTATCTTACTGAAAATGATTTGATTAAAATCGAGCCACCAACAAACATCCTCTCAACCAGTTCCATCTACATTCATTCCTTTTCTACTTGCCGATTGGTGATCTTTGATTTTGAAAAGGTTATCCATTGGATTCTAAGAATCACCCCAATAGTTAAGTTGCCCCACAACATTCCTTTTCCTATTTTTAGTCCATGATTCCAATTCATGAGTTTAAGGACAAAAAACACCTGCAACTAATTGTCAATCAATTGGCTAGTTTAACGGAATACGATTCTACCGCTCCACACCGCCATGACTATTTTGAGTTGTTCATTTTTGAAAAAGGTGGCGGTACACATGTGATCGATTTCGAATCATTCCCTATCCATGATCGTTCCATACACATTGTGGCTCCCGGAAAAGTGCATCAGGTGAGTCGCGCGTTGAACTCCAACGGCTACGTGATTTTATTCCACGCTGCTTTGCTGAATGATTCGATGATTGGCGATTTTTTGTTCGATCACACCTGCTATTCGGTTCAGGAATACGCTCCCAATTATACCTTCAACGAAGCACAGCAAGTACAAATTTGCGATACAGCGCATCGTATTTGGGACGATTATTCAACAGATCATCCCTTAAAGCAGGAGTTTGTAATGCACCAACTGGCATTACTTTGTATTCATTGCTTGCGTGTCCGTCCGGCTTTTGTTCCGGTTCAGTCTTCTGCCAACAGTAAAATTTATCAGGAATTTAGGCGCTTACTTTACCGCAGTTTTCGCGAACTAAAGAAGGTGAAAGAGTATGCTGCTTTGCTTCATGTTACGGAAAAACAATTGAATGAAGTGGTGAAAACCCAAACGGGAATTTCCGCCAGTACAGTGATTTATAAGCAAATCATTATGGAAGCCCAGCGTCTGCTGAATACGGGAATGAGTGCTAAAGAAGTGGCGTTTGACCTGCAATTTGACGATCCGGCACACTTCAGTAAATTCTTCAAAAACCAAACAGGAATTCCACCGTCCGAATTCCAAAAAGTACATGCCTAAGTGCGAATTGTACCTTTATCATTGATAATGAATGGTGTATGTTTGTGATAGATAAAACGTTCGTCATGAAAAAATACCTATTTCTTTTCCTTGCTTTGCTCACCGGCGGAATGTCGGTAACGGCACAAACGTGGTTTCAAGTTCCTACCGGAACCACCAAAAAGCTCAACACGATCGATTTTCCTTCTTCAACGGTAGGTTATATCGGCGGGAACGACAGTTTATTGCTGAAAACCACTGATGGAGGTCAAACATGGAGTGAGGTCGCGTTTTCAGGCATCACTTTTTACCCCAATGGAGAGCACTTTGTGAAATTGCAATTCATTACCGAAACCATCGGTTTTGCAGCTGTAGGACCGTATTCGGGTTCTTACAAAACGATAGACGGTGGATTGACTTGGACAGCCCTGCCACTTTCGAGTAATCTTTGTTTTAATGAAGGCCTGTACTTTTTTGATGAAAACAATGGAATCATTGCCGGTTCGGGCTGTTTTCAGGGTGAATTGGTAGATCGATTATCGGGTGGAACATGGTCAAGTTCTACCATAAATTTCATGAATTTCGATGCCATGAATCGTATAACAGATGTCGATTTCAGAGGTTCAGTCGGATTGGCATCGAGCTATGGCGGACGTTTCTTGCGCTCAACAGACGGTGGACAAACTTGGGATTCCATCGCCAGCCCACATGGAAATAGCGTACCTCTTCTTTCTGTTGCTATTATCGACGACACCTTGTGTTATGCCGGTTTTGATCATTTCGACGGTTCCGGGTTCGGGTTGCTACGCTCGCATGATGGAGGACTTACATGGTCGGATGAAACGGATATGGCTACCTTCTTTTATCCCGATTATTATGGAATTCACCTAGCAGTAAACAACAACGTTTATGCAGGAGCAAAGTCGTATTTAGGCGCTGGCGGGTTGATTTTCACCCGCACGAATCTATCCTGGAACTACGAAACGGTAGACCAAGCGATTTATGACTTTTCATCGTATGGTGATTCGGTTGTATTCGGAGTTGGTGACAGTGGTTATGTAGTCACCAATGTTCCGCTAGCGATTCTTTCGACCGCTGACTTGATGGATGATGCAGCTGATTTTTTGGTTTCACCGAATCCAACTGACGGGAAAATCAGTTTTTCAACGACATTTTCTCTAAACACAACCTACAACCTGTTTACACTTGAAGGAAAATCTGTTGAAACCGGAACACTCACAGGTCAAGAATTAGATTTGACATCATTGCCTGCCGGCACATATATTCTCAGAATCAAAGACAAAGATCTCGTCTTTACAGCGCGTGTAGTAAGGCAATAGAAACGATGTTGAGTAGCGCAACAACTCAACCGGAAGGCTGTCTAAAAAGTATCATCATTTAATTGTAACTGCTTTTTAGACGCCTTCTTTTTGTATTCAATGGTTAATCTTAACGCCTTCATTGCATAACCCACCCGAACTGTTTATACTTGCAATGAATTCACCGAACATGCGTCGTTTTAACCGGATTTATTTGTTGGTACTTTTTGGGTTGGCGCTCTGTCTACCCCTTTTCAATGATACGTTTAAATTCATCCATTTCGAGCGCGCCGATGAAAACCGAAAATTTCACGATTCATTGACGTTTGATGTTCGCCAATTAGACAAATTCCCAAAAGCAAGCGAAGAGTACTTGGCCGATAATTTTTCGTTTCGCACCCCACTCATAAACTGGAGTAAACAGATCAAATTTCGGTTATTCAAGGTGTCACCAAATCCGGAACAATTGATCATTGGTCGCCATGGACGTTATTTTATAGCGGATGATGAAAAACGGATTTACGAAGGTGATCTCAATTTCACGCCAGATCAATTAACCATTTTTGAGCAGGAATGGCTTCGAAGACAACATTATTTTGATTCGTTGGGCATTGCGGTTTATGTGTTGCCGGGACCTTCGGCTTTGGAAATTTACCCCGAAGATTTGCCGTACAGCATTCAGCGGAAATACGCCTATAATCGCATCGATCAGCTCGAAGGTAAATTTCGCAAGCGCTTACCGAAGTTATTGGTCAATCCTGTGCCAACACTCGTTGCCGGAAAAAAACACGGCAATATGTATTATATACTTGATAATCACTGGACGGAAAAAGCGGGATATTATGTTTCCGAAATGTTGCTGAAACGCATGAAGCGTGAGCATTTTCCGCAGCTCGACTTAACCTTTTTGGATCAGTATACATGGACGAAATTCCCACGCAATTTCGGGCATTTTGTGTCGCTCATTGGTGTTTCCGGTTTGGAAGAAGTGACTGAAAACCGATCAGGTTACACGGATCAAGCCGAAGACGCACCTGACTTTGCGTTTACGTATACTTCAGAAGGCGTAAGCGTTGACGATCAGCAATTGCATTTCGTGAACAAAAAAGCCAAGAACAAATTAAAAATACTGGTCATTCGCGATTCGTTCGGTGGTGCGCTCGTTCCCTTTATCAAAGAGGCCTTTGCCGAAAGTGTCTTTATTTTCGATTCATGGAATTACCGATTAAACAAGTCCATTCTGGCAAGTTACAAGCCCGATGTGGTGCTTTACGTTACCTATGACCCGAGTTTGCACAATCAAATCGATTCTGAGAACTGGGAATGGTGATAACAATCTCAACACTCATTCTAAAGCACGAATCCTAATTTTTGTCAAAAAACCATTGCCGTTTAGGAAAGATAATTAGTTTTGTATACAACTAATTACAAACATGGCAACAATCGAAGAAGCGATCAAGAGTAAATCCTTTGAAAACGAATGGGTGAAAGCCAACATTAACCTGTTGTATACGGCCAATTGGTTATACGCCCGAATTTCTTCCAAGCTGAAACCTTACCAATTGTCGCATGAACAGTTCAACGTATTACGCATTCTGAGAGGTAAACATCCGCAAACGATGTGTCAGAAAGATGTGCTGCAACGCATGATTGCTCCGCAGTCGAACCTCACAACGCTGATGCGCAAGCTCAATGAAAAACAGTTGGTGGAAATGGGGCAATCGGAACACGATCGTCGCGAATACAGTATCAACATTACCGAAAAAGGATTGGCGGTTCTAGCTGAAATCGATCTTCTTTTTCAGGAATCGGGGTTTTCCGCGAATGGACTTTCCGTTTCTGAATCGTTTCATTTGAATGCCTTACTTGACAAATTCAGAACAACATAACTCATTTATCCAATTAGTTGTATATAAAACTAAATATATGGAAACAAAACACATTATCACCACACGAAAAGCGTATCCCAGCAGAAGCATGGGACCACACGTACGTCAAGTCATCCCAAGCGCGGTTGAACACCTCGATCCGTTTGTTTTTTTAGATCACTTCGGGCCAATCGAGAAAAAACCCGATGGTTTGGGTGTGCCAGCGCATCCGCATGCAGGAATCGCAACAATTACCTACCTTTTTTCGGGAAGTAATCGCCATCAAGACAGTTACGGTCATGATGAAATGATTTACGCGGGCGATTTGGCCTGGATGCGCGCCGGAAAAGGAATTGTACATGCCGAAGGAATGAACGAAGGACGCACAGAACCAGAAACCATTCATGGACTTCAACTCTGGATTTCACTTCCTGCGAAAGACAAATTCATAGAACCAGATTTTTTCTACTATCCCAAATCGACACTACCTGAGTTTGATCACGCGGGCGCTACGATTAAGGTTATTTGTGGCGAATTATTGGGACATACTTCACCTGTAATCAGTTCATCTCCGGCCTATATCTACGAAGTGAAATTACCGGCAGGCACAGAACTAACACTCCCAATTCCTAACGGCAATACTTGTGGTATTTATTTGGTAGAAGGAGAAGCTCTTTCAGGAGAAAACACACTGCTTCCCGCAACGATGACGCGCTACACGGAAGAAGGCGAAAGCATTTCGGTAAAAGCAATTGCAGACAGTCATTTTGTGATCTTGGGTGGCAAACCGCTCAATGAACCGATTGTACCGTATGCTTCATTTGTCATGAATAGTCAACAACAAATTCAACAAGTCATTCAAGATTACCAAAGCGGTAAAATGGGACAAATCTAAACACACAATTCAATTCACAAAAACACAAACAACATGAAATTACTAGAACAAACCACCATTGGTGGTCAGGCACTTAAAAACCGAATGGTCATGGCGCCAATGACGCGCAGCAGAGCAGATGTAAACGGAAACGTAGGTGAAATGACGGTGACCTATTACCGTCAACGATCGACTGCCGGACTGATCATTTCAGAGGGAGTCAATATTTCGGAACAAGCAATCGGGAGCCCTTTTACACCGGGATTGTACACCCAATCACAAATCGATGCCTGGAAAAAAGTTACCGCTGCTGTGCATGAAGAAGGAAGTTTGATCTACGCACAATTGTGGCATACGGGTCGCGTTGCGCATTCGATCGACAAAAACGGAAATCAACCGGTTTCTGCTTCGGCTGTTGCGATTGAAGGACAACAACACTTCACATCTCAAGGTCCGAAAGACTACGAAACACCACGAGCGCTCACTACCGAAGAAGTAAAACAAGTGGTGGCCGATTACCGTCAGGCTGCTGTAAATGCCATTGAAGCGGGTTTTGATGGAGTAGAATTGCACGGCGCTTTCGGTTATTTACCGAATCAGTTTTTGGTAGATGGCGTTAATCACCGTACCGACGAATATGGTGGAAGCGTTGAAAATCGCAGTCGTTTTGTAGTGGAAATTATGGAAGCTTTGGTAGAAGCCGTTGGACCTGATAAAGCCGGAATCAAACTTTCGCCAAGTATTCCTTACAATGGCATGATCGACAGCAATCCGGAAGCAGTGTTCGGGTATTTGATCACCGAATTGAACAAACTTCCACTCGCCTATTTGCATTTGATGCAACCCATGTTTCCGCTCGACGGATTACCGCATTACCCGAAAGATGTATTGACAACCTTTGGGCCGTTGTTTGATAAAACGATTATGGTAAACGGCGGATACAATCGCGAAACGGGTGAAGAAGAACTTGTAAATGATCGCGCAGCATTGGTGTCTTACGGTTCATTATTTTTGGCCAATCCGGATTTACCACAACGTTTTGCCGCTAATTCGGCACTCAATAATCCGGATCGCAACACAATGTATGGTGGAGGTGAAAAAGGATATATTGATTATCCAACATTGAATTAATAACCAATAACAACTCTTTGAGATAAGAGGCTATTTAAAAATTCTCATCCTTTTGTAAAACCTAGAGGTGTATTAAAAAGCAATGAGATGCAAGGCATTGAGGAAGAGATGTTGGGAGTTTACTTAAGTAAATGACCAACGTCGATTTCCGATAATAACGAAGCAGATTATTACTTTTTAATCCACCTCCCTTTTTATTTAGAACAAATGTTGCACGTGAGGTGATACTTAGATCGAACTGCTACTCCGTTCAACGTAGCCGGTTGCCAACGAGGCATCGATTTGATGATTCCGGCAATGTGTCTGTTGGTAGTAGGATCGCCACCTTTTAAAACGCGGATTTCGGTTAAACGACCATCTAATTCCACCACAAACGATACGCTAACGTGGCTAATGATATTATCTTCTTCGGTAAGTGATGGCGGAAAAGTAAGGTTGTCTGTAATCCAGCGTTTCATTTCCGCATTCCCACCGGGAAAATCAGCTTGATGGTCCACCATCGTGTGCACCGAATCGGCAGTTTGGGCGAAACCTGCTCCCGAAAAACACAACAACATTACAATCAGTAAGCTTTTCATATCATTTTTTACAACCGCAGCGTGAGCTAACTTACGAAAAATCCCGTTACTATCAGCTAAACTGACAATAACGGGATTACCTATATTCTTTAGAGGAAAAATTATCCTACCAATGCTTTGTACCCTTCTGCGTCTAACAAATCTGCAAGTTCGGAAGTGTCAGTCAAGCGAACTTTGATCATCCATCCGTCTCCGTAAGGATCTGAGTTGACAGCTTCAGGATTAGATTCCAATCCTTTGTTGAACTCAATGATTTCACCTGAAACCGGCATGAACAAATCTGAAACGGTTTTTACCGCCTCAATGGTTCCGAACACCTCTTCTTTACTCATGTTTTCACCTTCCGTTTCAATTTCAACGAATACGATATCACCCAACTCGCTTTGTGCGAAGTCAGTTACGCCTACTGTTGCGATATCACCATCGATGCTTACCCATTCGTGATCTTTGGTATACTTTAATGTAGCTGGAATATTCATGCTTTATGTTTTTTGTTGTTTTCAGGTTCCTCGAACGCCTTGCAAAATCGTGTTTTGCTAAAACGTTATTTATCGGTCACAAATGTATTATTTTTTCGGTGCAAAATCGAGATGGAAATACCCCCTTTGATACTTTTCAATTGTAAAGTAGAAATTTAGTGCGAATTAGCCTGATCAAAATAGGTTTTCACCACCGTTGCTTTTGCATTTCCGATCACGGCAGTTAGACTTTCAAGCGATTGTTCTTTGACCCGTTTCACTGACTTAAATTGCTTGATCAATGCTTCTACGGTTTTTTGACCAATTCCTTCTATTTGCTCCAATTCATTGGTTAAAGCGCCTTTACTACGTCGATTTCGGTGATGCGTAATTCCGAAGCGGTGAGCTTCATTTCGCAAATGTTGAATGACTTTTAGGGTTTCGGACCGTTTATCGAGGTAAAGCGGTAAACTATCTCCGGGGAAAAACAATTCCTCTAATCGTTTGGCAATTCCAACAATGGCCACTTTTCCGCGCAATTCCAACTTTTCAAGAGCCTCTAACGCAGCGCTCAATTGTCCTTTCCCACCATCGATAATGATTAATTGAGGTAAGGTTTGGCCTTCGTCTATCATACGTCTATAACGCCGGAAAACAGCTTCGCGCATGGTAGCGAAATCATCCGGACCTTCAACTGTTTGCACATTGAAATGGCGGTAATCTTTTTTGCTCGGCTTGGCATCTTTAAATACCACACATGCCGAAACAGGATTGGTTCCTTGAATATTGGAGTTATCAAAACACTCAATATGCACCGGCCATTCCTTCAAACGCAGGTCTTTTTTCATCTGTTCAAGAATGCGTTCGGTATGGCGTTCGGGGTTTTTAATTTTTTCCTGTTTGAGCTTTTCGAGTCGGTAAAATTTGGCATTTCGCAAAGAAAGATCCACCAAAGCTTTTTTATCACCACGTTGCGGAGCGAAAAAACGGGTGTTTTCCCATTCCCAATCGATGGGTTGTTCTACCAACACTTCTTTCGCTTCACTGTGAAAACGCTCGCGCATTTCTGGTAAAATGAACGACATGATCTCGTCTTGGGTTTCGTCGAGTTTGCGCTTCAATTCTACCGTAATTCCTTGAATGATCGCACCGTGGTTGACCACCAAATAATTCACAAAAACCGTATCATCGTCTTCCACCATTGTCAACACATCCACACGATCGATGGTTGGTGAAACAATCGTAGATTTCACCTGGTAACGTTCCAGTAATTCAATTCGCGTTTTGAGATCTTGTGCCTCTTCGAAACGATAAGCCGCCGCGTGATTATGCATCAGCGTTTTTAATTGCTGCACTACCGAACCGATGTTTCCTTTTAAAATGCCGGAAATCTGATCAATCATTTCGTTGTACGAAGCCGCCGTTTGGTGACCTTCACACGGTCCTTTACATTTGCCGATGTGGTATTCCAAACAGACTTTATACTGCTTATTTTCAATTTTGTTTGCCGCCAAATCAAGCGAACACGTGCGCAAAGGAAACATTTCCCGAATGAGTTCCAACAAGGTTTGCATCACCCGACCACTGGCATACGGACCAAAATAAACGGAACCGTCTTTGATCATTTGTCGGGTAGAAAAAACACGCGGAAAAGGTTCTTTTTTAATGCAAATCCATGGATAGGTCTTGTCGTCTTTGAGTTGAATGTTGTACTTGGGCTGGTATTTTTTGATCAGGTTGTTTTCCAGCAACAACGCGTCCATTTCGGTATCAACGACGATGTATTGGATATCGGCAATTTTCCTGACCAGAATGTGCGTTTTGGCTTGATCGTGATTTTTGGTAAAGTACGAAGTCACGCGCTTCTTGAGGTTCTTCGCCTTTCCAACGTAGATAATCGTGCCTGTTTTATCAAAATACTGATAAACTCCCGGTTTCTCGGGAAGCGTCTTTAATTTGAGTTGAATATCCAATTGGGGAGTTTGCACAGACAAATGTACGCATTGACGGTAATTTTCGGATGTTTTCGGAAACGATTTTTCAGAAGGAGTGAAATTGGGTTGAAGTGAGTTGTTTTTGTAGAAAGGTCTTCTGTAGGTCAATAAAAATGGACTTCTTTGAAAAGTGTAAAATTTTAAAATTGGCCAATTTTAAACATCTAGAATTTTAAAATTTCACAATTTTCTCTCGGAAATCCGAAACGAAAGTCGTAACCGTGAATTGTAGCTAGAAAGCGAGTTTCGTATTTCAACACCCGAAAAATAAACTTACTTTTGCACAAAATCATACAGATGAAAAGAATAGCATTCATTACTTCAGTCGTTTTAACCATTGGGTTACTCGTTTCGATGTGTGGAACCTCAAAGAAACAAGGAGGTGGTTTTAACTTATTTACGATCGATCAAGATCGTCAATTAGGCGCGCAAGTAGCTGCTGAAATAGACGGGAATCCTACAGAATACCCACTATTGGATTCAGCGAGCAACAAAGAAGTATATGCTTATTTGTATAAAATCCGCAACAACATCTTGAATTCAGGGAATGTAGTTCACAAAGACGATTTCCAATGGCGCATTCGCGTTATTAAAGACGACAGTACGTTGAATGCCTTTTGTACGCCGGGCGGATACATCTATGTGTATACCGGAATCTTGAAGTTCTTGGACAATGAAGCGCAATTAGCCGGAGTATTGGGACATGAAATCGGTCATGCAGATTTGCGTCATTCAACACGTCAGATGCAAACCATGTATGGAATTGACGTCTTAGTAAGCATTATTGCAGGTGATCGCCAATTGTTAAAGCAAGTTACTGAAGGACTTATCGGTTTGAAATTTTCAAGAAAACACGAAACAGAAGCAGATGAAGCCTCGGTGCGTTTCCTTTGTCCCACGCCTTACACGGCTGATGGCGGAGCAGGATTTTTCAAGAAAATTGAAGAGATGGGAGGAGGTCGTACACCGGAATTCCTGAGTACACACCCTAGTCCCGACGGGCGAATTGAACATTTCGAAAACTCGAAAATAGAACAGGGTTGTCAAGGCACCAACAGTTACGCTGCGGAATACAAAGCCATGGTGGCCAAGCTTCCTTAATCGATCAAAACATGCAATTATTTTTAGAAGACGGTTCATACATTCTCACGAATGAAGGAATCGACTGTTCCATTCCATTGGAAGCTTCTCCCGAGAATCCGCGAGCGTGGTACGTCGACGCTCCGGTAATAGAACCGGTTCGCACCGAACAATGGACAGGTTCGGTTGCCGAAGGTGGAAGTGTGAATTTTCGGAATATATTCTTCAATCCTCACGGACATGGCACGCATACTGAATGTCTGGGACATATCACACCTGAGGTTTACTCAGTAAATGATGTGAAAATTGAACCCTTCGTCAAAGCACAACTCATCAGCATTACACCAGAAAAACGGACAATGCCTGATGGAACAGTTGATTCGGTTGTAACAGCAGCACAAGTAGCTACCGTGCTTCAAACTTCAGACATGGAAGCCTTGTTGATTCGAACTTTGCCCAACGATACGAAAAAATGTTCTACGAATTATTCATCCACCAACCCGACTTATTTTGATGTAGCCATGGTGGATTTGCTCAACGAAGCAGGTATCAAACACTTATTGGTTGATGTTCCTTCGGTAGATCGTGAAGAAGATGGCGGAGCGTTGGTTTTTCATCATGCGTTTTGGGGAGTGCCTGATAATCAGCGTTTCGACCGAACCATTACCGAATTGATTTACATTGATGATGCGGCAGAAGACGGGCTTTATTTGCTGTCAATTCAAACAGCACCGTTTGTAAATGATGCCACTCCGAGTCGCCCGATTATTTATCCTGTTCACAGAAACGCCGAAGATCAATAACCCGATTTATAGACGGATTTTAACTTTTCGCAATCAACGGCACTGATTTTGCATGCTAACTGTTACATTTGTAAAAAAAATACCTATGAGAAGTTTTGTTTTTTTCGCAATCCTATTAATTGTTGCAAGTTGTGGAACCAAAGTTCCCTTTACGGATCAATTGAAAGAAGAGTTTGATTTATCTCCGGAGAATATGATGAAAGTGCAGTTTTTCACTTCATCGGTGATCATATTAGAAAAAAGTAGCTCATCAGGCAATCAATCAACAGGTGATGACGGTGCATTGGTTGTTAACTCCAACAAAACTTCTGATCGTGTGATCATTAACCCGGGAACAAAATGTGTGTTCGAAAAAATGGGTGATAACAATGCGATTGTGGTTCGTTTTGAATTGGGAACCGGAAAAGTATTGAAGTTCAATACCCGTACAACTCAAACAAGTGGTAAATATTACTTGGTAACAGAAGCCAAAGAAAACACTGCCGGAATTGTTGATTACGGCAATGAAACCTATACGGTATCGCAAGGAGCAGGAAGCGCCCATTTGCAAGTGATCTTGAAAAAACTACAAAAAACCAAACGAAAAGACCGCACGGTTAAAGGTTTGAAAGTATAAACTGAACGCTCCGATAAAACGGGGCGTTTTTTTTAAGGAAATGTCAAACATGGTTGCTTATTACGATACATTCAAAGCACTACACATCATTTTTGTAGTGAGCTGGTTTGCCGGCTTGTTTTACATCATACGTCTGTTCATTTATCATACAGAAGCCAATCAAAAACCGGAAGTAGAGAAGGAAATTCTGCAACGTGCGTTTAATCTCATGCAATGGCGTTTGTGGTACATCATCACCACTCCGGCTATGATTTTGACGGTGGTTTTCGGAACGTTAATGCTTATTGCCAATCCGGGATTATTGAATCTGCCTTGGATGCACTTGAAACTGACATTCGTAGGAATCTTACTCGTATACCATTTCATTTCGCAAGGCATCATGAATCGCCTGAAAAACGGTCGTTCCAAATGGACTTCAGGTCATTTGCGCATCTGGAATGAATTGGCTACGCTATTTTTAGTCGCTATTGTGTTTTTGGTCATTAAAAAAGACACACTTTCCTGGACGGGTGGAATCATTGGTTTCTTCGGTGTTGGAATCGGATTGATGATGGGAATTAAGCTGTACAAGCGATTGCGGAAGAAGTAACGCTTCTGATGAAAAAATCAAGTTGGCAAAAGCACAATGGTTAATTGTGAATGAGTGAAAAGGTCATTTCTCAATCAAATTCTTCCCAACAAACAAATCAACTGCTGAAACTTCTCAACTTCAGTCAACTACAGCAACTTTCAAACATCGGTTAAAAACCATTATCTTGCATGCCGATAGGATTCTGAAAATAAGTCGATATTTTTACAAAAACATTCATCATGTCATACGAAAACATCCTTGTAGAACAAGCAGGGCACATTCAAACCATTACCATTAACCGTCCCACGCAACTCAACGCGCTCAACAAAGCAACCATCGAAGAATTGCATGCAGCACTCGAAGCCGCTAACAATGACGCTTCAACAGGAGTTGTGATTCTTACAGGTTCGGGTGAAAAATCGTTTGTGGCCGGAGCCGATATCAAAGAATTTGCTCACTTTTCAGTAGAAGAAGGAAAAGTATTGGCCGCCAAAGGTCAGGAATTACTGTTCTCGTTCATTGAAAACATGACCACGCCAGTTATAGCAGCTGTAAACGGTTTTGCCTTGGGTGGCGGATTGGAATTGGCCATGGCTTCGCACATTCGTGTAGCTTCAGACAATGCCAAATTAGGTTTACCAGAAGTTTCATTGGGCGTGATTCCCGGATACGGTGGAACACAACGTTTGGCACAATTGATCGGTCGTGGAAAAGCAAACGAGTTGATCTTTACTGCAGGCATGATTTCCGCCGATGAAGCGCATTCTTGGGGATTGGTCAACCATGTGTGCACGCAGGAAGAATTGTTGCCCTTGGCACAAAAAATCGCTGGGAAAATCATCAACAATTCCGCTACAGCTATTGCGTCAGCCATTCGCTCGGTAAATGCATTGTACAGCAAAGGTGGACAAGCAGGATTTGATACCGAAGTTGCTGAATTCGGGGCTTGTTTCGGAACGGCAGATTTTAAAGAAGGAACTACGGCTTTCATAGAAAAACGCAAACCAAATTTTCGCGGATAATTGAATCCTTTAAAGAAATTACTCGGACAAACAGCTGTTTACGGTCTGTCAAGTATTCTTGGCAGAATGCTGAATTTCCTGTTGGTTCCGCTGTATTTGTACGTCTTTAAAGATCCTTCCGATTACGGAGTTATTTCGCAATTATACGCTTTTACTGCCTTTCTGATGGTGTTTCTCACCTTCGGAATGGAAACGTCTTTCTTTCGGTTTATTCAAGACAAACCCGATAAACAACAGGTTTTCCGAAACAGTTTTCTTACTGTAATCGGACTCAATGTGCTGTTCTTTTTGTTGGTGCTGTTCTTTAATAAAGGCATCGCTGACCTCCTGTTGTTTTCCGATCACAAAGAATACATCATCCTCATTGCGGCTATCATTGGGATTGATGCGGTTGCGAGTTTACCTTTAGCGCGATTAAGGGCCGAAGAGCAAGCCAAACGCTTCGCCGCCATTCAATTTCTGTCGATTGGTGTCAATATTGTACTCAACCTGTTTTTCTTGCTGGTTTGGTTTGATGAGAAGCATCCTGAATCGGGTGTGTTCATGATTCTGATTGCTAACCTGATTTCGAGCTTGGTAAAACCGGCCATGCTCTACAAAGATTTCTTGAACATATCGTTTAAGTTCGACTGGAAACTGGCGATTGAAATGTCGAAATACGCCTTCCCGATTGTGATTGCAGGTTTTGCGTTTATCGTGAATGAAACCATCGATCGGGTGATGCTGAAGCAGATTCTTTCGGAACAGCCGCACATGACACCCAAACTCGCTGATGCGCAAATCGGGATCTACAGCGCTTGTTACAAACTCGCCATGCTGGTTTCTATTTTGTTGCAAGCCTATCGTTATGCTGCTGAACCGTTTTTCTTCAATCAATCCAAAAACCAGGATCGCAACAAGATTTACGTGAAACTGATGAACTACTTTGTGGCCATCATGTGCATTATTTTCTTGGGAATCGCACTGAATATCGACATTTTCAAGTACTTCATTACTAGCGAAACGTACCGTGCAGGTTTACACGTAGTACCTATTTTGTTGATGGCAAATGTGTTTTTGGGAATCTACCTCAACCAGAGTATTTGGTACAAATTGAGTGATCAGACAAAATTTGGGGCTTATATTGCGCTTGGCGGTGCTGTCTTAACCATTCTGATCAATTACCTCTTTATTCCGGCTTACGGCTACACGGCGAGCGCCTGGGCTACAATGATCGTTTACGGTGCACAAATGGTGGCTTCGTATTTACTCGGACAGAAGTACTTTCCAATCCGTTATAACTTGCGGAAGTTTTACTTGTACATGGGTTTCACGGTAGCACTTTTCTTTCTGTCAGGATTCTTTAACCTGGAAACAGGAAGTTTGTTCAAGTTTATCGTCAACAATTTCTTGATTGCAGTCTTTATAGGACTGGTACTATTTATGGAAGGAATTAAACTGAGACGACCGAAAAAAATGTGATTGTATTATTCGGCTGCTGATTCTTCAGGAGTGAAATGACCACCACCTTGTTGTGGCAAACGCGACAACGCAACCAACGGAAGTACCGGAATCACAATCGCCAACAAAATCCACAGCAACGCAGAACGCCCCAATAGATTCGCCAAGCGAGATGTGATGTAAATGCTGATCAGGTAAAGTGCCAGAGTAAGAATGAACGCTTTAAACGCATGTTCAGCCGGAACAGTGATCAATCCAAGAGAAAGTACCGTGTAAACCACAATCATTCCGATTCCGCCAAACAATCCGACTTTGCGCATCGATGTCAATTCACGGTTCATTTCTTCGCTGGAAATATTACCCGCAAAAAACGAACGTTGACGCAAAATGATCATCACTACACCAACGGTAATGGATCCATCGGCAATGTTCCAAATAGCAGGGAACACTTCTGTTGAACCAACCCATGGCATCCAAGCCGGCCACATGAGATTGACCTGAAACATATCCACTACATTCCCCATGAGGAATCCGGTATGGCGTGTTTCATATTTTCCCCAGCCACCACATTGGTGCCATATTCCGGAACCTTCCAAGTGATTGAAGGAGATGCACGGATCGTAATTGAAAATGAAATCATAAAACATCGAATCGATGAGATTACCGGTAGCTCCGGCAAAAATGAACCCGATGGCAATTAACAACCCTGTCTTTACGCCTTTCTTTGCTTGCCTCCACCAATAATAACCAATGGCAATAATGGCAACGATGCGAAATACGCTTAACCCGAGTTTGGCCCACATACTGGAGCCGAATGTAGTTCCAAACGCCATTCCTTGATTTTCGATGTACATCAGCTTAAACCAGTCACCGGAAATTGGAATTTCTTCGAAAGGTGTAAGATTGGTTTTTATCCAAATCTTGATGATCTGATCAATGACGAGCACAGCAAAAACCACTGCACCGACAATCAATAATTTGCGTTTGAGTGGCGACATTTATTTGTTTTGCATGTTTTTAGCTTCAATACTCAAGGTAGCATGAGGCACCAAACGAAGACGTTCTTTTTGGATCAATTTTCCGGTAACACGACAAATACCGTATGTTTTATTCTCGATACGGTTCAATGCACTTTTCAAACTGTCAATGAATTTCTCCTGACGGGCAGCTAATTGTGCTACTTCTTCGCGAGAAAGCGTTTCAGAACCATCTTCCATCATATTGAACGTTCTTCCTGTATCATCGGTGCCATGATTATCACTATGCGAAAGCGAACCTTTCAACAAATCGTAATCTTCATAAGCTTCTTTCAACTTATCATTGATCAATACACGGAATTCATCCAATTCCGTATCTGAGTATCGTGTTTTTTCTTGTGACATATGCTTACTTTATTTAAACATTCTTTTTTCAAAGACGGACAAAAATAATCGAAAAATCAGACCATTCACACACATTTTGCAAATGGTAAGCATTACTTATTCACAAGAGCAAAACGCTTATTAACGATTTAAGCTTGTCAGTCTTTTCTATTGAACACTAAACGGTAACCGCATTTTTGGTTACTTCTTCTAACCAGCATGTTAACGCAATAAATTCTTCTACGCCCAAACGTTCGGGACGCAACTGCAACACCTCATTTTCAGGATAGTTGGCCGGCAACAACGCTTTGATGGAATTGCGAATGGTTTTACGACGTTGGTTAAACGACATTTTCACCACTGTTTTGTACAACTTTTCATCGCATGGTAAGCTGGTACGTTCGTTTCGAACACAACGAATAACCCCCGATTTCACCTTTGGAGGCGGATCAAATACGTGTTCGTCGACGGTGAAACAATAGGTAATATCATAATACGTTTGCAAAAGAACGCTCAAAATTCCATAGGTTTTTGTCCCCGGTTTTTCAGCAATTCGCTGGGCTACCTCTTTTTGAAACATGCCCATGATTTCCGGAATTTGATTCCTGAATTCAATGCAACGGAATAAAATCTGCGATGAAATATTGTAGGGGAAATTTCCGATGACTGCAAACGGCCGGTCGCCAATCAGTTCTTTGGGATTCATTTTCAGGAAATCGCCATTGATGATATGTCCTTCCAACTGCGGATAATGCACGTTCAAATAATCAATCGATTCGGTATCCACATCCATTACCCACCATTCGGTTTCGGTATCAAGCATTAGAAACTCCGTCAATGCTCCCATTCCCGGACCAATTTCCAAGGCAACTTTACAATCGTTGTGACGACCGTATTGTTCTGCAATTTTCTTGCAAATTCCTTTGTCTTTGAGGAAGTGTTGCCCCAGGTGTTTTTTGGCTCTAACGCTCATGTACAAAATGTTCGATAACGGATAAAGTGGTTCTAAAAGCGGCAAAACGACCGTTAAATCGACCGGAATGATCTGCTTGTAATGCCGGAGCAAACTCGCGTCCGTAACGGTCAAGATGCTCCTGACTGTAGGCAACATACGTTACTGCATAGGTTACGCCACCTTCTTCTTCGCCGTGTACTTTCGACAAACGACTTTCAAGAAAACAGCCCGTGTTCATTACTTCCGGAATGTGCGCCGAACGCATCCATTCCAACCATTCTGTTTCACAAGTAGGATCGATGCTTACAGTAACATTATACAAAACGTGCATACTTCTTTTTTTGAAAGCACAAAGGTACTGAACTAAACTCATTTATCGGATGAATTCCCGAAAGCGAGAATCACCATAATTCACTAACTTTGCGCTTCCTCAAACAAATTAGATGATTAACTACAATCCCAAAAGTTGGCTGGGAATGATTTTCCACCTTACCAAAAGCGATACGCTGCAGATTCTGTGGAAAGAGCTAGTGATGATTTTTGCATTCACACTCTTGATTGCTTTTGTGGAATTGCACTATTTCCCGAAAGCCACGGTGCTCGATAAGCTCTTTCCCGTTTACCAAATCTTGGGTTTTGTAATGTCATTGTTGCTCGTTTTCCGCACCAATACAGCCTATGAGCGTTGGTGGGAAGGTCGTCGGAAATGGGGTGAGCTGGTCAACGACTCACGTAACATGGCAGTGAAAATTGCCGCGTTGGAACTGGATGAAGAAACCAACTCGTTTTTTGCGCGACACATCGGAAATTTTGCCAAAGCGTGTAAAGAACACTTGCGCGAAGGTGTCAATTTTGAAATTCTGAACCTCACGGAAGAAGAAATTCTGTTTCTTAGAAAAGTCGATCACATACCATCGGGAATTGTAGAACTCATGTATCTCCGATTCAATCAATTGAAAAAATCGGGCGCTTTGTCGGAGGAAGATATTTTGCGCTTGGATCGTAACCTGAACGGATTTTTGGATAGCGTAGGCGCGTGTGAACGCATCAAAAACACGCCTATTCCCTATTCCTACAGCATGTTCTTCAAGAAATTTATTTTCATTTATGTGGTCACACTTCCGCTGGCTTTCGTGGTCAACTTCGGTTATTTCTCTTCCATTATCTCCACATTTATCTTTTACGTGTTTGTGAGTTTAGAGATTTTGGCCGAAGAAATCGAGGATCCGTTTGGTACGGATGACAACGATTTACCTACCGATCAAATGACAGAACGCATTGAAGGAATTGTGACAACTATCCTCCTCAAAACTGCCGAAAATTAATCATTACTTATTCCGTATCTTTGCGCCATGAAGCACATCCGCAACTTTTGTATTATTGCCCATATCGACCATGGTAAAAGCACCTTGGCTGACCGTTTATTGCAAACAACCGGTACCATTTCCGATCGCGAAATGCAAGCGCAAGCCTTAGACGATATGGATTTGGAACGCGAACGTGGTATTACCATTAAGTCGCACGCCATTCAAATGAACTACAAGTACAAAGGCGAGGAATACGTGCTCAACCTTATTGACACTCCCGGACACGTTGATTTCTCGTATGAGGTTTCACGTTCCATTGCCGCCTGCGAAGGTGCTTTGCTCATCGTAGATGCGTCACAAGGAATTGAAGCCCAAACCATTTCAAACCTCTACTTGGCGTTGGAACACGATTTGGAAATCATTCCGATCTTAAATAAAATGGACCTTCCGGGCGCTATGCCAGAGGAAGTAACTGACCAAATCGTTGAATTGATCGGTTGCGACCCTTCTGATGTTATTCCTGCTTCAGGGAAAACAGGATTGGGCGTATTGGATATTTTGAAAGCCGTAATTGAACGCATTCCTGCACCGAAGGGCGACGAAAATGCACCACTTGAGGCTATGATCTTCGACTCGGTTTTTAATCCGTTTAGAGGAATTATTGCTTATTACCGCGTACGAAACGGGGTAGTTCGCAAGGGTGATAAAGTGAAATTCTTCAACACAGGCCGCGAGTACAACGCCGACGAAATCGGGATCTTGAAAATGGACCTGAGTCCACGGAAAGAAGTACGTGCCGGTGATGTAGGTTATATTATTTCGGGCATTAAACAAGCCAACGAAGTAAAAGTAGGTGATACCATTACAACTGCCAACAATCCGTGTGAAGCAGCCGTAAAAGGTTTCGAAGATGTGAAACCAATGGTATTTGCCGGTATTTATCCTGTTGAAACCGACGATTACGAAGAATTGCGTTATTCCATGGAAAAACTGCAACTCAACGATTCATCATTGGTATTTGAACCGGAATCATCTGCCGCACTAGGTTTTGGTTTCCGTTGTGGTTTCTTGGGAATGCTGCACATGGAAATCATTCAGGAACGTCTTGAGCGCGAGTTTAACATGACCGTGATTACAACCGTTCCAAACGTATCGTACTACTGTTACATGCGCAAAGATCCGGAGAAAGCGTTCATCGTGAACAATCCTTCCGAATTGCCTGATCCGTCTGGTGTTGACCGCATTGAAGAACCATATATCAAAGCACAAGTTATTACCAAATCGGAATACATCGGTCAGATTATGACCTTGTGTATCGAAAAGCGTGGTGAGTTGAAAAATCAGGTGTATTTGACGCAAGACCGTGTTGAAATCACCTTCGAAATGCCATTAGCCGAGATCGTTTTCGACTTCTACGACCGTTTAAAATCGGTTTCACGCGGATATGCCTCGTTTGATTACCATCCGATCGGTTATAAATCTTCCGATTTGATCAAAATGGACTTGATGCTCAACGGAGAAATTCTGGATGCACTTTCTGCCTTGGTTCACCGCAGCAATGCCTACGACTTAGGAAAGAAAATTTGCATTAAACTGAAAGAATTGATTCCGCGTCAACAATTCGAGATTCCAATACAAGCTGCCATCGGTGCCAAAGTAATCGCCCGTGAAACGATCAAAGCCTTGCGTAAAGACGTTACCGCGAAATGTTACGGTGGAGATATCAGCCGTAAGCGTAAATTGCTTGAAAAGCAAAAAGAAGGAAAGAAACGTATGCGTCAGATTGGTCGTGTAGAAGTGCCGCAGGAAGCATTTATGGCGGTGTTGAAATTGAATGATTAGAATTTTTTTGGATCGCGATTTTGTCGTGACCACTAGTTTATAATGTAGGCGCGCGATTCATCGGGGTTTTATGTATTATTTACACCCGAAATCTGATAGAAAACAGTTCAATATTAACCAGTTGCACAGGTGCAACTTCTTTGCGTCCTTGGCGTCTTTGCGTTAATTATTTTCACCGCTAAGGCGCAAAGACCGCAAAGATTAGTCTGCTTTGCAGGCTAATAAAACAACATTAAATCACTATTTATAGCGCCTACATTAGTTTTTGATTATAATCTTTCCCCCTGCGCCACATGCCGTTCGATGTGATAAACGTAAAATCGCAAGGTATCTCCCAATCTAAGCTTGATCATTTTTGAAATGGAAATCGAGGTTTTGGTGTGCGTCAAATCAACCCGTTTGGCCATTTCAAGTAAGCGTAATAAGTGTTCCATTTGCTTCAAAAATCGCTCGACGGTGGTTACCGACAACTCTGATTTTGCAGGATTTTTATCTTCCGGCGATTTCATTTTCTTGATTGTTCCGTTTCCGTTGGGTTGCATGAGATTCGCGAAATAATTTCCGATCACCCCCGATTTAAAGATGTGCCAGCTTGGTCGTTTTGCTTGGAGTATTCTTCCTTCTATTTCAGGTAAGTAAAAATCCCCATAGAGATTCAAATGCTCCAGACATTCAAGTTTACTCCAACTATCAGCGTTCGGTTTCAGATTCAACAATTCCTCGTTCAACAAACGGTAACCGGAAACGATATCCTGCACTTTCTTTGATCGTTTGATCAAATCGGCCAAGACTTCATCTGTCTTCAATTTCATCGTGTTTTGTTTTTAAGTACAGGACAAAATTCGTTGCTTCTGCCACCAAAAACATTGATTGAAATCAAGAATTACCATTCAATGACCGAAAGCTCATCAATCGTTGATTTTCCGAATTCGACTCAGCGTTTCGGGTGTCATGCGAAGGTAAGATGCAATGTACTTGGATGGAATTTCCTGAAACAACCTCGGACTTCGTTTCAAAACACGCTGCAACCGTTCGGAGGGAGATGCCGTGAGTAAATCAACTTCACGCTCCAATTGCTGAATGACCAATCCTTCCAATATGGCGTTGTATAGTTGCAGGTAACGGATGTCGGTATTAATTGCTGTTTCGAATTGTTGTTTGGAAATGGCTCGCACTTGGGTGCCGCGAATCGCTTGAATGTAAAATTCGGAAGACGTGCCATTTATAAATGACGACAGCGAAGTAATGAATGAATCTTTGTACCCGAACCGGATGGTCAATTCTTCGAATTCGGTTTGCAGAAACACACGCACAGCACCACTTTCGATGTAATAAATATGCTGATCGACAACGCCCTCCGTTACCAGAAATTGGTTTTTTGGAAGGGTCAACATCCTAGAATCCGTCAACAGCTCACGCAATAATGTATCTTCCACTTTGTTTGTGTTAGCAGGTGAAAATTACGCAAATGAACCTTGTTCGCAAATTTAACGCATAAAAAAAGCCGGAGTAGTAAAGTTGAGTAGCGACTCGACCGTACTGCTTCCGGCTTCTAAAGAATGACTCTTTATTTATTTCGTAACGTTCAATTTTCCGGAGAAAATCTGACCTTCACTTGTAATTTTAAGTTGGTAAGTACCAGGCGTCAAGTTTTTAACCTCAACTTGTTTTTTGTTTACACCTGTTACTGCTTGTTCGTATACCAATTGACCCAATTCGTTGAACAACTGAACAGAACCGTTGATGTTACCTTTACTTGAAATGGTAAAGTTTCCGTTAGTCGGGTTAGGATAAACGTTCATAGTACCTTCAGAACCGATCATTTCAAGACCTACCATACAGTTAACCACGATATCGATCGCATCAGCATCTGAACAGCCGTTTCCATCTGTGTAAGCATATTCTACTGTCCACGTTCCTTGTGCAGGAGCGTTGAAGGTATTTCCTGTCAATGCAGTTGGAGAACCAGCGATTTCAGTATAAGTACCGCCTGCAGGAGTTCCTGTCAGTACGATATCTTGTCCGCCACAAACCGGATTTGCTTGTGCAGCAGTCAATGCAACTATAGGAAGTTGGTTTACAGTAACCGTTTGAGAAGCTGTATTTGAACAACCGTTTGAATCGATTCCAACTACAGTGTAAGTAGCCGTTGAACCCGGAGTAAATAAACCACCATCAATAACACCGTTATCCCAAGAATAGCCTGCGTTAGCGCCATTTCCTGACAATGCAACTGATTCACCAGCACAAACTGTAGTTGCAGAAGCAGTAATGGTAACGTTTGGAAGTGGATTAACTGTAACTGTAAAAGGAGAAGTTGTTGGACCGTCACCACAAGCTGTTGTAGCGAAAACCGTCAAATCGCCTGTTGTAGCGCCAGATACAGTGATTGTGTTAGTTCCTTGACCTGAAAGTATGGTTACACCACCTGTAGCAGCCCATGTATAACTAGATGGTGAATTGGTGCTTGAAGCAACAAAAGTAACTGTATCACCTTCACAAATAGGGCTAACAGTAGAAGATAATGAAGCAACAGGAGCAGGATCATTCCAAGTAATAGTTATTTGTCCGTTTCCTAACCAGATACCTGCGTTTTCGGTTCCGTTAACTACGCCTCCAAAATAATTGGAACCGCCGCCGCCGCCGCCGCCAGCACCTTTCGAATTTCCTGAACAGCCTGGAGTTCCTGCAGAACCTCCACCGCCGCCGCCGCCGCCGATTTGGCCACCGCCACCACCGCCACCACCAGGTACGGAGTTAGAAGATGAACAGCAGCAAGTTTGCCCGAATCCACCTGTTCCACCACCGCCATTGGCAGTTGCAGTACCATCAGTACCCGAAAAACCTCCACAGCCAAGTCCTTTAGCACCTAATGCGCCTTGAACACCTGCGAAATTTCCTCCTTTACCACCACCGGCAACACCGCCTGAAGTTGGTGAATCGTTACCGTTCGTTCCGATGCCACCGCCACCAGAACCACCGTCTCCACCGATTCCGCCAGTAGCTGCACCACCTTCGTCGCAACCACCACGGCCACCGCCACCGCCGCCACCGGCAGTAATAACGCGATCAGCTTCGGCTGTTCCACCTACACGCACATCAGAAGCACCGCCTCCGCCTCCAGCATTAGTTGAACCACCATTTGCTCCGCCGTTGAAACCTCCGGTAGGTGTAGCGCCTTGTCCGCCAACAAAAATATTCAATAGATCTCCAGGTGTAACAACTAACCAGCCCTCTGCATATCCGCCTAGACCTCCGTTTCCTCCAGCAACATTGGCACCACCCAACGCTCCGGAACCACCTTGTGCTCCCCAAGCTTGAATGAATAAAGAATCAACGCCACAAGGAACTGTGAAGTTTTGTATTCCCCCGTTAAAATTAAAGGTAGTAGTTTGAGATTTTACTTGGCCTGCCAAAAACAAGAAAGCACCAGTTATCAATCCCAATTTCCCTACTCTAAGTAGTCGTTTTTTCATGTGTGTAATTGATTAATTTAATAAATAAGTAGTGAAAAAATTTCGCTGAAACGATCATTTTCATCGACAAAATTAAATCAATTTTTATTACCTATTCATATAATTAAATAAATAGTTGTTTTTAGTTAACGAAACCCTGTTTAGGGTTAGTCGCTGAATAAATAACTTATTTATCAATGTTTTATAAAAAGTGTGGCATTCATCTTAATTTGATGGTATCCAAGAATTTTATTCGGCGTTAAAAACGTCTTTTATTAAATGAAAATAATCTCAATTCATATGATGACTCATTTATCTGCTCATCTTTCAACTATAAAAAAAGCCGAAAACACTAAGTGCTTCCGGCTTCTAAAGAATGATGACTCTTTACTTATTTCGTAACGTTCAATTTTCCGGAGAAAACTTGACCTTCGCTTGTAATTTTAAGTTGGTAAGTACCAGGAGTCAAGTTTTTAACCTCAACTTGTTTTTTGTTTACACCTGTTACTGCTTGTTCGTAAACCAATTGACCCAATTCGTTGAACAATTGAACAGAACCGTTGATGTTACCTTTACTTGAAATGGTAAAGTTACCGTTTGTCGGGTTCGGGTAAACGTTCATTGTACCTTCAGAACCGATCATTTCAAGACCTACCATGCAGTTAACTACGATAGAAATCGTATCTGCATTGGAACATCCGTTAGCGTCAGTGAAAGCATATTCAATATCCCAAGTTCCTTGAGCAGGAGCGTTGAATGTATTTCCTGTCAATGCAGTTGGAGAACCGGCAAGTTCAGTATAAGTACCACCTGCAGGAGTTCCTGTCAACGCGATATCTTGTCCACCACAAACTGGGTTTGCTTGTGCAGCCGTTAAGCCAACTACCGGAAGTTGATTTACCGTGATTGCTTGAGAAGCAACATTGCTACATCCGTTTGAATCGATACCTGTAACCGTGTAAGTAGTGTTTGAAGGTACGAAAGCAACGCCATCGGTAACACCATTATTCCAAGTGTAACCTGCGTTAGCACCGTTTCCTGACAATGTAATTGTTTCACCTGCACATACTTCTGTTGCAGAAGCTGTAATCGTAACGTTTGGAAGTGGATTAACTGTTACAGTAAAAGGAGAAGTTGTTGGACCGTCGCCACAAGCTGTTGTAGAGAAAACCGTCAAATCGCCTGCTGTAGTACCTGTTACAGTTACTGTGTTTGTTCCTTGACCTGAAAGGATGGTCATACCACCTGTAGCAGCCCATGTATAACTAGATGGTGAATTGGTGCTTGAAGCAACAAAAGTAACTGTATCACCTTCACAAATAGGGTTAACTGTTGATGATAACGAAGCTACTGGAGTAGGATCTACGTAACTAATGATAACTACACCATTTCCAGTTCTAACACCGTTAGAGATTGTTCCAGCTGTAGTCATACCACCGTTGTAGCTGGTACCACCACCGCCACCACCGCCGGCTCCTTTATCATTTCCTGAGCAACCAGTAGTTCCCGCAGAACCACCGCCGCCGCCGCCGCCGCCAATTTGGCCGCCACCGCCACCTCCACCGCCTGGGATAGAAGCGTTAGAAAAACAGCAACAAGCCTGGCCAGCGCCACCTGCTGCACCTGTTCCAGTAGTAGAAGTACCACCCGGAACTCCTAAGAAACCACCACAACCTGATCCTGCAGGACCAGAAGCACCCGCAACAGCACCGAAGTTTCCTCCTTTACCACCACCGGCAACACCGCCTGAAGTTGGAGAATCGCCACCGTTGACACCTGCATCACCGCCGCCGTTACCACCAGATCCACCAGATCCTGATGCACCAGAAGAACCTTCGCAACCACCACGGCCACCGCCACCACCGCCACCGGCAGTAAGAACACGATCAACTTCAGATGTTCCGTTAATACGAATATCAGTAGCACCACCACCACCACCGGCATTGGTAGAACCACCGTTTGCACCACCGTTGAAACCTCCGGTAGGTGTAGTTCCTGCACCACCAATCATGACATTTAATACATCACCCGGTGTTACGGTCAACGTACCGGAAGCATATCCACCAAGACCGCCGTTTCCACCAGGAACAGAAGCTCCTGCAGCACCGGAACCTCCTTGAGCTCCGTAAGCATCAATTATTATAGAAGTAACCCCACAAGGAATTGTATAGGTTGCCATTCCACCTGAAAAATTAATGGAATCTACAATTGTAGTTTGAGAGTGAGCTGCGCCTGCAATGCTTAAAAAAGCAGTAGTTACAACACTCAACCTACTAACTTTTAGTAGCTGTTTTTTCATGTTTGTAATTGGTTAATTTATAAATAAGTAGTCGGAAAGCTTCGCTTAATAGCTATTTTTCCTCGACAAACATATAACAAAATACGCCAACTATGTTACCAATTCAAACAAACGCCCTATATCAGTTAATGAAATGCAGTTTGGAGTTAGTATTTGTATGTTTCAAACTTAACGATAGCCCATCATAAGCCATCATTTTTTTTGAATCAAAAAAAGCGCCCCAAAAATGGAGCGCTTCAATTGTTATGTAAAATGGTATGTTGATTTAATCCTCTTCTTCATCTGCAACGGCATCTGCAGGATCGTCACCATAACTATCCTCTTCATCATCATCAGTGGAGTCATCTTCCTCGTCACCTTTACCATCAAATTTATCGAAGTCTTCTTCTTCAAAATCATCATCATCGTCATCAACGGAAGGAGATTTTACGGTTTGTTTAGGGAGTTTAACCAAGTAAATGATTTCCTCGGTTTCCCACAACAATGAGTCGTAAATCTCACCTGTGATCGGGTTGGTCATTTTAGTCATTGAGCCTGCAAATCCGTCAGGGAAAGCCATTAGTAATTGCTTTTTCTGCTCGATGTTCAGCTTTTCATAGCTGATGATTGATCTTTTCTTAGACATGCGCCAGTTATATTTCTAATTTGATAATGCGGTGTATTGGCAAAACTACATTTTGTTTCAATAGGATTGCGCGATCGGTAACTCCCCAAATAGTTGTATCGATTCGTTTTTTACTCACTTCGTCAGCAAAGTAAATCTTTACTTTGTAATGTTCCAAATTTCCAAGTGAATTTGCACGTTCAATTGCCTCCTTTCTAGCATTCATTTCATTTTCGCTTTTTAGAATCTCTTCCAAGGGAAAATGATAGTTTACTACTTGCTCTTTCTCTACGAGCTCAAATTCATCGGTGTTCATAATACTAATTTGAGGCAAAAATAAACGAATTGCTGAATCACGGTAAGGGATTTCGACCAATTAGCATTAAAAAAATATAAACGATGGAATGTTAAAACCGAATGACCTAAAAAGCAAAAAGGTTTCATTTGCATGAAACCTAATTGGTTTAGTAGTGTTTTAGTTTGTGTATCGTGTAAAGTAGCCCATTTTAATAATGAAAATCAGGTTGTTTCTAAGGTCCTTGCGGCTATTGCCAAAGTCTTGACGGATAGATAGAACTGTATACTCTTCAATAAAACTAGAAAATGAAAAAACTGCCTCTCCAATGCAGCGTTTCCCGTTTTCAACTTTAACCTAACTTAGAAAACAACCTGATTCCATTTCTCCTTATTTCCATTACTAAGATATAGATGAATCGAAACAAAGCATCGACGAATGAATAAATCAACTATTTGGATGAATATTCTGTCAGAATGACTGAACGGGCTTCACAGATTTTCTAAAATTTGAAAGAAAATATCACGTTTCGCAGGTGAAAGTGGAACTTCAGAACCGTCTTTCATCACTACCGCACCCCCATTTCCTTTGTCATATCGTTCTACAAAGTTGAGGTTTACCAAGTGAGATTGCTGCACACGCAAGAAATTATGACCTGTCAACAGGGTTTCGTAATCTTTTAAGGTACGTGATACCAATATTTTTTTGCCTTCTGTAAGGTAAAACGAAGTGTAATTGCGATCTGCTTCGCAACGAATAATATGATCCAACTCCACCACATGGACACTTTCTTGGGTTTTTAGCACCAATCTGCGTTTCTGATTCGGTTGAATATTGTGTTGTAACGCTTCGAATTGAGGTTCTTGTTTTGCTTCATGCATGGTTTCCAATGCACGCTCTAAGGCTGCGCGTAATTCATCCGGATCAACCGGTTTCAGGATGTAATCCAATGCTGAAAATTTGATCGCCTTGATGGCAAACTCCTCATGAGCAGTAATAAAAATAACCTCGAAATTCTTTTCGGGAACGGCTTTTAATAAATCGAAACCAGTACCATCTGGCATTTGAATATCCAGGAAAACTAAGTCAGGTTGTATTTCAGCGATCGCTTTCAAGCCCGATTGCACATTTTCACCTCTGGGAATGGCTTCAATATCCATATCGAACGATTCGATCATTTTAGCAATTAACTCACGTGTTCGTTGTTCATCATCAATAATTAAGGCCTTTTTCATCAGTAAATCGGAATTAGCATACATAATAAATACGAACCCGAATATACGATTAATGTTTTAAGTGATCGCTTTCAGGGTATCGCAATTCTAATCAGTTAAAGTCTTTTGGGTATCGGTGCGGTAAGGTAAAAAGATCACCACTCTGGTTCCAGTTTGCGATTCTACGTTATAGTCGCTAATGTCGAGCGATCCTTGAATTCGGTATTTATAATTAATGTTATCGATACGATCTTGGGTGATTTTCATCGCCATGCTTTTGTGCTCGGCACTCTTTTTATTGCGCTCGGAACCTTTTCTTCCAATACCGTTGTCTTCAATTACCACATTCAACATATCCGAAACCTTGGAGAATTTCACACGAATAAAACCACCATCAACCGTGTGGAGTTGACCGTGCTCAATGGCATTTTCGATAAACGGTTGGGTAATCATGGGCGGAATGACCAATTCTTCTTCTAATAGCAAATCATCCATCGCCACTTCGTATTCGAATCGATCACCGAAGCGCAATTTTTGGGTTTCCAGGTATTTGGTAAGGATGTCGATTTCCGTGAGTATCGGAATAAATTCCTTGGATGAATTTTCGAGGATGAGTCGCATCAATTTCGAGAAATTGACCAGGAACTTGGTGGAATTCTTGGTGTCGTTTTCATAAATATAACTTTGAATCACCGACATCGCATTGAAGACAAAATGCGGATTCATCTGTGAACGCAACAATACCTGGCTCATTTCAGCTTCTCGTTGCAGTTGTTTGATATTTCGTTGTTTCCACTGATTGTAGAAGATAACAACAGCCAGAATCAGCAACAAAATGAACCCAATGATTACATACGTTTGGAAGCTGCTCCGTAATTCGGTGTTTTCGAGCTGGGCCGAAGTAAGGTCTTTTTCTTTTCGTTGCAATTCGATGGAATCTTGCTGCATGGCGATGAGTCGCTCGCGTTGTTCGGCTCGGTAAAGCTCTGATATCTCAGCAATTTTGGCGCTTACCTCTACCGTTCGGGCGCTATCCGAGTAGTTGGAATATACTTCCAGGTAATGATTGGCCAATTTCATGTTGCCCGTTTTCTTATACACTTCGGCAATTTCACGGTAAGAAGGATAAACGCTTCCTTTAAATCCGAATTGCAAGCGAATTTCTACGGCACGATTCAAGTAATTCAGCGCATTTTCATACTTTCCTTGCTTTTCGAAAACAGTTCCGACCAAATGGTAAACAGAGGCAATCTCTGCTCTGTTGGCCGATGACTCAAAATATACGAGCGCTTTATTGAAATACCTCAATGCTTCATCATACTTTCCCTCTTCACGGTAAACGTTCCCTAAATGCATGTGCGCAAGCCCCAGGCCGTCTTCATCATTGAATTTTTGAAGAATTTTAATCGCATCACGCAACAATTGAATAGCACGCTGAAACTCTTTGCGGGCAAAGTATAATAATCCGAGATCTGTTTTAGCCAACCCAACCAATCGTTTATCATGAATTCGCTCGGCTGTTTCTTTCGATTGAGAAAAATAATAGCTGGCGTCATCGTAATTAAAAATGGCGTATTGCACCTCCCCCAATTCGCGCTGGTAATTGGATGCCTTGGGAAAATCATTGGCTTCTTTTGCCAGTTGCAAGGCAATCATGTTTTTCGAAACACTTAATTCCAACTGTCCGAAATAGTTGTAGACTTTGGCCTGCATGTTGAAACAAGCTGCCAAGAGTGATTTATCGGAGGAGCGCCGGGCATACTGAATGGATTGCCCCACGTGGATCAACGCATTTGCCTTATCATTCTCTTCCATTTCCAGTAGCGCAACCAATCGATAGGTTTCGGCCGTGCAGCTGTAGGAATAGGAGCGCAATTTCTTGGAAATCAACAATGCTTCGTCAAGGTACAAATGAGCTTGCTCAAATTCACGGTAGGCGATGTGATAATCGGCCAGGTATTGGTAAATGACCACTTGCGAAACCCTAGATTTGAGTCGACTCAAAAACGGTTGCAGCTGGAGTATTTTGGTGTAATAGGCAATTCTGTTTCCGCGCAACTGATCAATTTTCAAATCAAAAACCAATGCTTGCAAGCGCGCCGAATCATTTTCCTGGCGACTGGCAGAAAGCAGGTAATCGCGAATGGAATCGGCTTTTTCAACGTTATTCAGGCGATAGTATTCACCCAATTGATAGAGTTTCCAGTACTTCTTTGTTCCATTCTTTTCTTGCTGATACGCCTTAATACGGCTGGCTTCGTCACCATTGGCGGCAAAAGCAATTGTTTGGTAAAAACACACCAACAACAACACGGAACAGATACGAAGGAGAAACATCTTCATGCTATAAAAATAAGAGAATTCTGCTGATGTGGTGATTAGTTATCAGTGACTAGTTATTAGTGGTTAGTTATTAGTGACTAGTCACCAGTGGTTAGTGACGCAGCAATTCTATGTTTACGGCAACAAAAAAAGACCTCCCATTGCTGAAAGGCCTTCATGTTGATTGTTGTTTGAAAAATTTCTACTGTTTCACCACACGTTTCACCGTTTTTCCCTGTTCAGTTGTGAGTTCGAAGAAGTAAACGCCGGTTTCAACATTTACCAGCGAAATTGATTCACCGGAAATGATCTTATGAGTTTGAATCCGTTTTCCTTGAGCGTCATATACTACTAAATCTGCGCTAGTAGCTTCAAAACGTAGCGTTACTATATCGTTGGTTGGATTGGGGAAGAGTTCAAAGAGATCATCGTCTAGAACGGTCAGACCTGCAGTGGAAATGTTTCCGTCTTCAAAATAGATTGCTTCAGTCACCGCAAAATAGTCGCCAATAGATTTCGTTGGGCAAAACACGCTCAATTGCAAGTAATATACGCCATTTCCGTTGTTCAAGACATAACTGGAGGTATCAAAATTGGAGCCGTTGGAGTCAATAATGTTCCAAATAACAGTAACCGTATTTCCGTTGGCGAAAATCGAATCGATGAAAGCGGTGTCGATACCATTGTAGTATATGTCGCAATCTTCGATGGTTGCTCCGAGCGAGTCAACAGCAAAGGAATCGATAAACGGGTTGTTGAAGATGTAGTTGGAGTCTATTGGTATCACAAATGTGCTTGTAACAGCGTTTCCGCAGACATCCGTTACGCTTAATGTGTGTACACCAGGACAGAGATTCTGTTCCAAGTGATAGTTTGAATAGGTAAAAAGAGTGTTGCTATCTATATCAGCCGTGAAATCTGCTCTGCCAATAGTCTGCATTGCTAACTCACCATTACAATTCATTTCATCACTTGGCAAAACAAAAATGGTTGAAGTTGGAATATCACTCAATAATCTTACAATTCTGTTAACCGTGTTATTATTGTAATTCTGATAATCTCCTGAGGCCAAAATTTTACAATCAGATTGAATGATAATGGAAGAAACCAATTCATCGAACCCGGAACCAATAGTAAAAGTTGTATCATCTGAACCATCCTGATTTAGTCGAATCATCCCTTGTTTCGAAATTCCATCAAATTGACTAAACCTCCCTCCAATCAGTATTTTTCCATCTGTCTGCAATGTTACGGCACTAATGGTTTCAGTGGCTGCATCTATTCCTGCACCTACGTTAAAAGTGGCGTCTACAGTACCATCATTATTGAGTAATACAATACTATTTGCAACAACACTATCGTAGCTAAAAAATTCACCCGCAAGAAAGATTTTTCCGTCCGGTCTAAGCGTTATACACCTTACGGCCCCTGCTATACCTGTTCCAATAGTAAAACTATTGTCAATCGTTCCATCGCTATTTAGGCGAATAACATTGTTTACAGAAGCCCCATTATAAACATCAAAGCTTCCTCCAACGATGATTTTTCCATCCGTTTGAACAACTGTCTCCAATGCTATTGTGCTCCAAGCGTTATTTAAAAAGCCTTGACCGCTTACAAAAGTGGCATCGACTGACCCATCATCATTTAAGCGGATAATATTATAGGCCGAAATACCATTATAATCGGCAAATTGTCCAACAAGGATTATTTTCCCGTCCGGTTGGAGAACAGCAGTAACTGGTAACCCATTGAACCCTGTTCCTGAATCAAAAGTGGAATCAATAGAGCCATCCTCATTTAGACGAATTATCCCGATAGCCGAAACACCTTGATAGCTGGTAAAATTACCTGCAACTATCATTTTTCCATCAGGTTGAAGGCACAGCGAGTTAACACCAAAATTACCCGAATTATGATAAAACCCTGTTCCGCCATCAAAGGAAGAATTGACTGTGCCATCAGCATTCAAACAAACAATTCCATTCACTGGAACACTGTTGTACTCAGTAAAAGCACCTACAATTAATAACGTACCATCATCTCTGACGACCATTTCATCAACATAGCCATTAAATCCGGTACCCGTATTAAAAGCTGGATCCATTACTCCTCCTTGCGCTAACGTAGTTAGGTGAAATAATAAGAACAGTAAGGGAGTTAGAAATGATTTTAAACTATTTACACTCATATTTATATACAATTAGGTTATTACTGCTTCACCACCCATTTCACCGTTTTTCCTTGTTCGGTTGTGAGTTCGAAGAAATAAACGCCGGTTTCAACATTTACCAGCGAAATTGATTCACCGGAAACGATCTTATGAGTTTGAATCCGTTTTCCTTGAGCATCATATACTACTAAATCTGCGTCTGAGGCTTCAAAACGTATCGTTACAACATCGTTGGTTGGATTGGGGAAAAGTTCGAAGAGATCATCGTCTAGAACGGTCAGACCTGCAGTGGAAATGTTTCCGTCTTCAAAATAGATTGCTTCAGTCACCGCAAAATAGTCACCAATAGATTTCGTTGGGCAAAACACGCTCAATTGCAAGTAATAAACACCATTTCCATTGTTCAAGACATAACTGGAGGTATCAAAATTGGAGCCGTTGGAGTCAACAATGTTCCAAATAACAGTCACCGTATTTCCGTTCGCGAAAATGGAATCGATAAAAGCGGTGTCGATGCTGTTGTAATAAATGTCGCAATCTTCGATGGTTGCTCCGAGCGAGTCAACAGCAATGGAATCGATAAACGGGTTGTTGAAGATGTAGTTGGAGTAGACCGGGATGATGAATGTACTTGTCAATGTATCGCCGCAACCATTTGTAGTGAACAATGAATGCACTCCCGGACATAGATTTTCAACCAAGGTATAACTGGAGTGAGTAATCGGTGAACCGCCATCAATTGTTTCCGTGAAATCGGGTTCTCCAACTGTTGAAATACTTACTGCACCAATGCATGAATTGGCGTCGGATGGTTGAGAGAAAGTATTTACCGATAATGGTAAACTTGGAACAATGGTCAAGTTAAGGGTAACAATAGAGTCGCAACCGTTGGCATTTGGGATTGTATCAATGTATATCCCTGAAGAGGTGTAGGTTTGCCCATTAAGAGTCCAAATAAACTCATCACATACAGTTACTGTTTCAACTCCGAAAGGAGTGTTGTAAATGGTGATATTTAGAGTGATAATTGAGTCACAGTTATTTACATTCGGAATAGTATCTATATAAGTTCCCGAAGTTGTATACGTTTGTCCATTAGTCGACCAAATATAGTTGTCGCAAGAATAAACGGTTTCATTACCGAAAGTGGTATTTTGAATGGTTAAAATTAGGGTAGCGATTGAATCGCAACCATTTACATTCGTAATGGTATCAATGTATATCCCAGAAGAGCTGTACGTTTGCCCGTTGATGGACCACAAATAGTCATTACAACTTGTGATAGTTTCGATACTGAAAGTTGGAGAAGCTATTGTGAGATTTAAAGTCACAATTGAATCGCAACCATTTACATTCGGAATGGTATCAATGTATATCCCAGAAGAACTGTATGTTTGCCCGTTAATTGACCATAAAAAGTCAATACAACTTGTGATTGTTTCACTAGCAGAAGTAGGGGTTGTTATTGTTAGATTGAGTGTACTAATTGAATCGCAACCAATTGAATTTGAAACGGTATCAACGTATATTCCGGAAGAGGTGTACGTTTGCCCATTAATAGGCCAAACATAGCTATTACATCTCACGATAGTTTCGTTACCGAAAGTTGGGTTATTTATAGTGAGATTTAAAGTAATGATAGAGTCGCAGCCATTGGCATTTGGTATAGTGTCTGAATAAACCCCAGAGGTAGAATAAGCTGTATTATTCCAAGAATATGATCCGCAATTAACAACAGTAGAGCTTGAATAAGAAGGATTACAATAAAGAACTCGCGCAACTCTATTTCTTCCAACATTATTGATCGCCGTAAAGCTACCTCCAATCAATATCTTTCCATCTTGTTGGTGGCAGGTGTTAAAGACTGTATTATTTGCACTACTTCCTAAATCAAAAGTTTGATCAAATGTTCCATCAGCATTTAGTCTTGCAATTCGATTGCTGGTTATTCCATTAAACGAAGTAAAATCGCCTGCAACAATTAATTGATTCGTTGGACTTATCTCAATGGAATAAATAAAATCATTAAATCCGGTACCGATAGTGAATCCAGAATCAAAAGAACCATCACTATTCAAACGAACAATATTATTCGAACTAAAATCATTATATGAAATAAACTTTCCTACAGCAACTATTTTCCCATTGGGTAAAATTTCCAAGTCTGAGACCCCATGATATGGACCAGAAAAGCTCTGACTGATTCCTGTACCTGGATTAAATGTTGCATCAAGTGTCCCATTTGGATTTAATCGCGCTAATCCTCTCCTTGGTTGATTATTTACGGTAGCAAAATAACCACCTATAAGAATTTTGCCATCAGATTGAACTTTTAATGAATTTATCGTATTATTCGGACCAATCCCTGCATCAAAAGACAAGTCCAACGATCCATCACTATTTAGTAATGCGATTTTTTTGCGGGCAACACCGTCAAAACTATCAAACCCCCCAGCAATTAAGATTTGACCATTGGTAAGTAGTATAGCATCTTGAATATCCCCGCCTAACGCACCACTTCCTGCATTAAAACTCAAATCAATACTTCCATCCATATTAATTCTTGTTATTCCGGGCGATTGAGCCACACCATTATAGATCGATAAAGAGCCAACCAAAATGATTTTTCCATCTGGTTGAAGAATTGTTTTATAAACGATTTGATTCGCTCCCAATCCTGTATTCATGGATTGATCAACTGAACCGTCCTGATTGAGACGCACTATATTGTTTGCCAGCACTCCATTGTAAGTTTCAAATTCTCCACTTAAAACAATCTTTTGATCGGGTTGTAACATGATATGTCTCACCCAACCAAATGGGCCATTGTTCCACCCAGTATTTACACCATTACCCGGATTAAAAGATATGTCCAAACTTCCATTTGAATTTAGCATTCTACCAGCAAACCAAACTTTTCCGTTCAGAAATTCGAATAATGAACTAGTGGTACCGTTCAAAGAAAATGAAGATGAAACAAAGTTTGCATCAATAGAACCATCCGTATTTAGGCGCACTAATCGATTAACTGACGAACCATCATAGGAGGTGAAATACCCACCGAATACTAATTTGCCATTGGAATCAATAAAACATTTTTCAATTGAGCCGTTGATTGTCCCTGTACCAGGAATAAAACTTAAATCTAGGCTACCGTTAGTATTCAATCGAGCAATACTATTTCTAGCAACTCCATTATAATATTCGAACCCACCTGCGATTACTATTTTCCCATCATTCAGTATAGTAAATGTTCTAATCGCTGCGGTATATGTATTTGCAGTAACTCCAGTACCAATATCAAAACTAGCGTCTAGACTACCGTCCGCATTCAGTCTTGCCAACCCATTTCTAGGAGTGTTGTTGATCTGACTAAAAGATCCAATTAGTATAATTTTACCATCAGTTTGAATTTTTACCTGACTAACCTCACTGTATGGGCTTAATACCGGATTAAAACTTACATCTAAACTTCCGTTGGAATTCAGTCTAGCTATATACGTTTTGGAAACTCCACCATAAGATGTAAAGTTTCCACCAATAATAATTTTCCCATCTGATTGCAAAGCAATGCTACGCACAGCACCATTTGTCAGAGGAATGTTGTCAAATCCTGTATCTACAGAGCCATCAGGATTAAGGCGTGCTAAGTTTTCACGTGGTGCAGATCTGTACTGATTGAATAAACCACCAATCAATATTTTGCCGTCAGGTTGAATAACATTTGTATAAATTGAACCATTATTGACACCACTACCACAATTAAACGAAGGATCAACAGAATAATCATTGTTTAAACGAATAATGTCTCCAACTGGCGCACCAAGATAGTTTTTGAAATTTTGTATAAGAATAATTTTTCCATCTAGTTGTTGAGTCGGTGAACAGAATCCATACCCCCCATCTCCAAAAGAATAACCTTGATCTGTTGGATTAAACATTTGATCATTCACATACCCTTGAGCATATGAAATAGATGATAAACTTAAAGTGGCACAGAATATAAAAACTGCAAATGATTTTAGGTGCATAAATTGAAAATTGAAAACATTTTATAAAGAAAAAACTACAAATCCATTAAAATAGAATGGATTTGTAGTTAAAAATCTCTTAAGCCTCCACATGCATGTAGCTCTCTACACTCGGGCAAGAGCATACCAAGTTGCGGTCGCCATACGCATTGTCAACGCGACGAACAGGCACCCAGTATTTCCATTCTTTGAGGTAAGCAACCGGATAAGCGGCTTCTTGTGGTGAATACGGGTAGTTCCAGTCTTTGTTGATGATGCAATCTGCAGTGTGCGGTGCATTTTTCAATAAGTTGTTGGCTTTATCGGCATGACCGTTTTCGATTTCCTTGATCTCCTGACGGATTTTGATCATGGCTTCGATGAAACGATCCAATTCTTCTTTGTCTTCCGATTCGGTCGGTTCGATCATCAAAGTTCCTGCAACCGGGAATGATACCGTTGGTGCATGGAAACCGAAGTCGATCAAACGTTTTGCCATATCGGCTACTTCAACATCGGCGGTTTTCTTAAACTCGCGGCAATCCAAGATCATTTCGTGGGCAACCGTTCCGTTTTTACCGCTGTAAAGTACATCGTAGTGACCTTTTAATTTCGCTGCAATGTAGTTGGCGTTCAAAATGGCCATCTCCGTTGATTCACGCAAACCTTTTGCTCCGAGCATTTTGATGTATCCGTAAGAAATCAACAAAATCAAGGCGCTTCCGTAAGGTGCTGCAGAAACTGCATGAATAGGCTGATCGCCACCGGCTGCAACCACAGGGTTACTAGGTAAGAATGGCGCTAAGTGTGCTGCCACACCAATTGGACCCATTCCAGGTCCACCACCTCCGTGAGGAATGGCAAATGTTTTGTGCAAGTTCAAGTGACACACATCCGCACCGATATTTCCAGGGTTGGTCAAACCAACTTGCGCGTTCATGTTGGCGCCGTCCATGTAAACCTGACCTCCATTTTCGTGGATGATTGTTGTGATTTCACGAATTCCTTCTTCGTATACACCATGAGTTGACGGATACGTAACCATCAAACCGGCCAACTCGTCTTTCAACGCTGTTGCTACTTCACGTAATTCATCGATGTTGATGTTTCCGTTATCGTCGCAACCTGTCACCACTACTTCAAAACCGGCCATTACCGCAGATGCAGGATTGGTTCCGTGAGCAGATGAAGGAATGATCATTTTGGTGCGTTGTTTGTCTCCGCGCGATTCGTGGTATGCTTTGATGACCATCAAACCGGCGTACTCACCTTGTGCTCCCGAATTCGGTTGCAATGACATAGCTGCAAAACCAGTCGATTCACACAAATCTTTTTCCAACTGACGGAACATTGCGTGGTAACCAGCCGCCTGAGCTACAGGTGCAAACGGGTGCATATTCGCAAATTGCGGGTTGGTGATCGGAATTAACTCAGATGCTGCGTTCAATTTCATCGTACAAGAACCCAATGGAATCATGCTGTGAACCAACGACAAATCTTTATTTTCCAAACGTTTCAAGTAACGCATCATTTTCGATTCGGAATGATGACGGTTGAAGGTAGGATGTGTAAACACCCCATCTGTTCTCAATAATGAAGAAGCAATGGTGCTTTCAACCTCATCCGAAACTGCAGTAGTTGCTCCGAAAACGCTCAAAATAGTGTTTACATCAGCAGTTGTATGGGGTTCACCAAAACTGATGGTCAATTCGCTATCGCTGATAATGCGGAAATTCAATTGTTTGGCTTCAGCTGCAGTTTTGATAGCAGCAGTATTGACTCCTGTTACACAAACAGTATCGAAAAACGAATCGGAAGCTACGGTAATTCCGGCTGCTTTTAAGCCTTTTGCCGTTTTCACCGCCAATGAATGAACGTGTTCTGCAATTGCTTTCATGCGTGTTGGTCCGTGGTAAACGGCATACATACTTGCCATTACCGCCAACAAGGCCTGAGCCGTGCAAATATTAGAAGTTGCTTTATCGCGTTTGATGTGTTGCTCACGAGTTTGAAGCGCCATACGCAACGCAAGGTTATCATCTGCATCTTTCGATACGCCGATGATACGTCCCGGCATGGTGCGTTTGTATTCGTCTTTCGCTGCGAAGAATGCTGCGTGTGGACCTCCGGCACCCATTGGTACACCGAAACGTTGTGACGATCCGAAAACCACGTCGGCTCCAAGAGAACCAGGTGATTGTAAGAGTACCAATGCCAAAATATCAGCAGCAACTGCTACGCGCAAACCTTCGTTGCGAGCAATGAATCCTTTTACATCCGTGATTGAACCTTTAGCATCCGGGTATTGAATGACCGCACCGAAATAACTTCCGTCGTTAACGAAGGTTGCCGCATCGCCTTGTACCAATTCGATACCCAAGTTCAACGCGCGACCCAACACCACATCAATGGTTTGTGGAAACGCGTTTGCGTCTATAAAAAATTTGTTTTGATTGTCTTTTACTTCCTGACGCGAACGTGAGTTGTAAAACATGATCATTGCTTCTGCAGCTGCTGTGGCTTCATCCAACAACGACGCATTGGCGATTTCCATTCCAGTCAATTCCAAAATCATGGTTTGGAAATTCAACAATGCTTCCAAACGACCTTGAGAAATCTCAGCTTGGTAAGGCGTATAAGCCGTATACCATCCCGGATTTTCCAACACATTGCGCAAAATAACCGAAGGTGTAATGGTCTCATTGTACCCCAAACCGATGAACGATTTAAACACCTGATTTTGCATTCCTAAAGCCGTGATGTGCTGCAGGTATTCCTGCTCGGTCATCGCCGGATCAATGTTCAATTCACCGCTCAAACGTATGTGCGCGGGAATGGTTTTATCAATTAACTCTTGTACCGATTGCACACCGATTGCAGCAAGCATGGCTGTTTTCTCAGTGTTATCGGGACCAATGTGACGGGATGAAAATGAGTTCATGTTTTTCCTGAAATATTAAAGTTCACCTGTTCGCTCACGACGTGTTGAAACAGGACTGCAAATATACTTGAAAGTGCTAGAATTAACTAACAAGGCAGGAAGCAAAAAGTTCCAATTATTAACACAAATTTGAATTGTTAACGCGAATGTTGAATGTTGGATGTTAGATTTTTAATGAACGACTCATCCAACATTAAAAATTAAGCATACAACATCGGCTAAAAAATATAGTTTTGGAATCGATGAAACATCAAACGGAACGCGTCTCGGGGAAACAATTGAAAGCTATCGTCAGCGGCTCTATCGGAAATTTGGTAGAGTGGTATGATTGGTACGCTTATTCTGCGTTTGCACTCTACTTTTCGCATGCTTTTTTTCCGGAAAGTAACGCTACGGCTCAGTTGATGAATACAGCCGGAATTTTCGCTGTCGGATTTCTGATGCGTCCTATCGGCGGATGGCTGTTTGGAAGTATTGCCGATAAAATGGGACGAAAACGTGCCATGACCTTGTCGGTACTCGTTATGTCGTTTGGGTCAATGTTGATTGCACTAACACCCACTTACCAAAGTATTGGCATCGCGGCACCGATTATTTTGCTTGTAGCTCGCATGATTCAAGGATTGAGCGTGGGTGGTGAATATGGTGTTTCGGCGACTTATCTAAGCGAAATGGCAACTCCGAATCGACGCGGGTTTTACGCTAGTTTTCAATATGTGACCCTCATTGGCGGACAACTCATCGCGCTCGGCATTCAGCTTTTGCTGCAACGCATACTCAGTGAAACTGCTCTTGAATCGTGGGGTTGGCGCATTCCGTTTATCTTCGGTGCTTTGTTATCGCTGGTAGCTTTGTATTTGCGTAAATCGATGGAAGAAACCACCGCGTTTGATGCTCATAGAACCGAAAAAACTTCCCGAAAAGGAACACTTCGCGCTTTGTTGAAACATCCGCGGGCGATTTTGATTGTGATAGGACTTACCTTGGGTGGAACACTCGCTTTTTACACCTACACCACTTACATGCAAAAGTTCCTGGTGAATACGGTGCATTTATCGAAAGGCACTTCTACCCTTTTGTCTTTTTTTAGCCTCTTGATTTTTGCCTGTCTTCAACCTTTTTTCGGAGTGCTTTCCGATAAAATCGGACGAAAACCCTTACTGATCGGATTTGGTGTTTTAGGCACGTTATTCACCGTTCCATTACTCACAGCACTCAGTCACACAACCTCTGTTTGGACGGCCTTTTTCCTGCTACTGGCGGCATTGATTATCGTTAGCGGCTATACCAGTATCAATGCTATTGTAAAAGCGGAATTATTTCCCACCGAAATTCGTGCGTTGGGTGTAGGTTTTCCGTATGCGATCACCGTAGCAATTTTTGGTGGCAGTGCCGAATATGTTGCGCTATGGCTCAAAGATGCCGGACATGAAACATGGTTTTACTGGTACATTACCGGATGCATTGTGCTCTCATTGTTGGTGTATGTGCTGATGCGGGAAACGCGTTCACATTCCAAAATGGATGAATGAATCGATTCAGTTGACCCGAAAAGCAGTAGGAGTAGTTCCGGTTTGTTTTTTGAAAAAATGATGAAAATGGGCAGGTTCCTCAAAACCCAAACAATAAGCTATTTCAGCCACATTCCAACCGGTGTGTTTCAGTAAAGCTTTCGCTTCGCGGACCATACGCTCTGAAATCTGATGCGTAGTGGTTTTTCCTGTGGTTTCTTTGATGGCGCGATTGAGGTGATTAACGTGTACCGAAAGTTGTTCTGCATAATCACTCGCCGATCGCATTTCGAGCCGTTGTTTTGCCGATTCGATGGGAAATTGACGTTCGAGTAATTCGGTGAAAACAGAAGTTAAACGGGAATTGGAATCGGGGTGTTTGTACACATTTTCAGAAGGCTGCAGTTTCAGCGCGAAATGAATCAACTCGCTTACAAGTGTTCGAATGAGGTCGTATTTGTAGATGTAATCGGAACTTACTTCTGCTAGAATTTTTTCAAAAATCTGTTCCAAATGCCTTTCTTGATCGGAATCGAGTTTGTAAAACGATTTTCCGCCCGGTTTGAACATTGGCAATTCGCCCAGATTAGCCATTGGTTGGTCGCGGAAAAAAGCTTCGGTAAAGATGCAGAAACAGCCGTTGTTTTCGCCTGAAATTTTCTCGAGTGTGTAGGGAACTTTCGGGCTAAAAAACAACAAGTTTGTACCGGAAATCTCCAGACTTTTATCGGCATAATGGTAAATGCTGTTTCCTTGATACAGGCTGATTTTGTAATAATCGCGCCGATTGTAGGTAACAGGTCCACCGGCCATTTTAGGAAGATCCTGAATCCGAATGGCGTTGAATTGCCCGAAATCGCGTTGCAGCATCGGGGGTTTTCCGTTGAGTTTTACCGAATGTTGAGTTGTTGGCATATGAGCTGAAAAGTACAAAAATCAAACTACATGCAAAAGTAAATCCTTCACATGTAGTTTGATGTTAATCGGTTCTTTATTTCACCTGATTGATCGCACGATCACCCGTTTGGCGGTCGACCATCCAACCCGGATATTCGCTTGCCAATGCACTTGCTGTGTTTATTCTGCTCAATTCATCTGCCGACAATTCGAGGTTGACCGAAGCGCAATTATCCAAGAGTTGCTGTACAGTTTTCGCACCGATGATAGTACTGGTAACTCCTTGTTGCAGGCGCACCCATGCCAATGAAACTTGTGCTACCGTAGTTTGATGAGCTTCACTGATTTCGCGTAATACGTCAATGATTTCGTAGCCTTTGTCTTTATTGATTGGCGGAAAGTCGAAGTTGTCTCTACGGTTTTGACCGGTTGCTTCATCGCGTTTGTATTTCCCGGAGAAAAAACCACCTGCCAGCGGACTCCAAGGCATCACTGCCAAGTTTTGATCTTTGGCCATCGGCAAGATTTCGCGTTCAATATCGCGTCCACCAACCGAATAAAAATACTGCAGACCCTCAAAAGTGTACCACCCGTTTTGGCGAGCAATTCCTTGTGCTTTCATCACCATCCAAGCGGGCCAGTTACAAACAGCTATGTAACGCACTTTTCCAGCCGCAACCAAGTCGTTGAGCGCGCGCATGGTTTGTTCCACAGGCGTCAGCGGATCTACTCCATGTACATACAAAATGTCTAAATGATCCATTTGAAGACGCTGTAAACTGGCTTCAACCGATTGAAAAATATGAAAGCGTGAAAGTCCGGCGTTGTTTTGTCCTTCGCCCATGCGACCTCTCACTTTACTCGCAATAACGAGTTCATTTCGATCCAAGCCCAATTCACGAACGGCATTTCCAAGCAAACGCTCCGATTCGCCATAGGAGTAAATATTGGCCGTGTCGATGAAATTGATTCCGGCATCAACGGCACTTTTCACCAATTGATTGACCTCATCTTGTTGCAACATACCAATGGCTTTCCAGATTCCTTCACCACCGAAGGTCATGGTTCCTAAACACAATTCCGACACTACAAGGCCGGTGTTTCCAAATAAATTATACTTCATGGTATTGATTTTTAGTTCATTCTTACTGTTACAAAAGTACGGCAGTCAAGCAGCGATTCAGTTGCAAGAAACAAACCGATTAGTGCGAAATTCAAACAATTATTGATGTCCTGAATTTAAACGTGAATGCGCTGATCCATTTCTCTTCCTAGAGATACTCAGATTTTGTGCTTCTGCCCCTTGCGGACACTCGCTTTTAAATTATTGAATATACGATCAGAACACCAAATAAATGCCGCTTACGCTGCCGTTAGGAGCGTATAAATCTGTGCATCTGTGGGAGGAAGCAAACACCCATCAACGCAAAAACAAAAAGGCTGCCCATAAACCGGACAGCCTTTTCATCCTTTGAATAGCCGCATCTTTCTGCACTGATCCTAATGATCCGACACCACAGCGGCCTTCGCAGTTTTTTTATAGCGAATGAGGAATACGATTGGTATGCAAATCAAAATCAGCATACCTACCATAAAGAATCCCTGATCATAACTCACTAATGCTTGTTGTTTGAAAAGCGCTCCCTCCATTGATTTATAGGCCAGCGTTTCGGCATCTTCCAATGAATAACCTTTCGCAAGGAAATTTTGGGTGAACGCCGCCAAACGATCTTGTGCGGGTTGATTGTACTGACTCACATAACTCACCATGCTTCCGCGGACTTCCGCATTTTTATTGGATAAGAAAACGTTGATCAACGCAATTCCGACCGAACCGCCCAGTTGACGGATCATATTGGCCAAACCAACAGCCTGTGTCATATCTTTTCCTTCCAAACCGGAAACTGCTAAGGATAAAATCGGTGACATCATAAAAGCAAGCCCCACACCACGCAAAATAAACGGCAGGTAAAAATCACCTTCGCTTGAATCGGGTGACGAAAAAGCCAACATCATCAAAAAGGAGAAGGTCATAAAAATTCCAGCTATGATGATACTTTTAGGATTGGCTCCTTTACCTAACATTGCTGCCACAGCCGGCATGGAAAATGCCGTGAAAATTGCTCCCGGAATCATGAACAAACCGGTTTGTGTGGCTGTCCAACCCAGCGAAATCTGCACAAAAAGCGGAAATATGAAGACGGTTCCGAATAACATGAGTCCAAGCATGAAATTCATCAAACTTCCCATCGCCAGATTGTAATTGCGATAAAGCCGGATATTCACCGCAGGGTAATCGATGGAAAGTTCCCGATAGATAAACGCCCCGAGACCTAATAAAGCAACTAAACTAAACGCAACTATCTCAGTACTTTCAAACCAATCGTGCGCGGTACCCTCCTCTAGTACGTATTGCAATGAACCCACGGCCGCGA
>Ga0302296_1000110_pt1 | contig 69020 bp, 55 predicted proteins | sample III_Fen_N3_1_FD_194546 | JGI IMG/M metagenome (GOLD analysis project Ga0302296, IMG submission 194546) | Peat permafrost microbial communities from Stordalen Mire near Abisko, Sweden - III_Fen_N3_1 | ecosystem: Environmental > Terrestrial > Soil > Wetlands > Permafrost | place: Sweden: Abisko... | reverse complement strand
AATATATTCCCAAGAAAATAGGTGAAAATGCAACTAAAATTCGGCTCATTTTATTCGAATATTCAGAGGCAGATTTCCTGTTTTTTGAAGATTTATGCGGTGCAAATATGCACCAAGGTGATGCAGATATGCACTCAGTTCATCAAAAAGACGGTGCATTTATGCACTCTAACGGTGCAGATATGCATTCTGTCGGTGCAAATATGCATCCACTCAGTGCATATATGCATCGAACTGGGTGCATATCTGCTACACAATATAAAGTAATAAAGTATTTAAAAGATATTAAAAGTTTTTTAAAGGAGAAAAACGAGAAAATAATATTTTCTCAAAACGCAATTCAAAGCCCCTTAAATTTTATTCCAAATGAAGAAAAAAAAAGAACTGAAAAAAGAAAAAAAGTTGCGTCAAAAAAAGAAAGTGATTTTTCTGATTTTCCAACGCAAAACGAAATCATCGTTTTTTTTGAATCAAATAATTCAAATTCCGAAACAGCTCGGAAATTTTATAATTATTATTCTGCCATCGGTTGGGTAACAAAAAGTAATATTCCAATTACTGATTGGCAATTCGCAGCTAAGACATGGATTTCAAATGAACGAGTAAACCCATCAAACACAAAAACGGATTATGACGAAGCGTTTTGAATTTGAATCTTTCCTTTTGGATTTTGAAAAGCGAGGGAAAGCTATGTATGGCGACAAGTATCAAATTGCAAAATGCGATATGCTTGTTTTGCAGAAACTGTTGGCATATTTCGATTGCAACGAAGAACAAGCATCGCAATTTGATATTGAATTTGAAAAAGGAATCTATCTGAATGGATTGATAGGTGTTGGAAAAACATCAACAATGCGTATTTTTAGAGACTTTCTGCTTCCAGAGTATAGATTTACAACCAAAGCCTGTCGTGAAGTCGCATTTGCGTTCATTCAAGGCGGCCCCGAAGTTATTTTCAAGTTCACAAACAGATTTGAATACAAAAGTGATATCCCTCGTGATTATTGCTTTGACGATTTGGGATTGGAATCAAAATCGAAGTTTTTCGGCAATAATGTGAATGTCATGCGAGAAATAATACTTTCCCGATATGATTTATTCATCGAAAAAGGTACAATAACTCACTTCACATCGAATTTGAGTGCAAAAGGAATCATGGATATGTACGGTAGTGAGGTTCGGAGTAGAATTCGTGAAATGTGCAATATCATCACGTTTGATTCATCATTGTTGGACAATCGAAAATGAAAGAAAATGAGTTGTCTCAAATTTTGGGACAACTCATTTTTAAAACTAATTTGCCGTTTTTGATAGCGGTATTGAGTTAAGTTGATTTTCTAGTTTTTCTTCCAATGTTTGCATATCGTGACTGATTTTTGAATCGACCACTTTTGCATAAATCTGTGTTGTTTTTATGCTTGTGTGTCCCAACATTTTTGAGACAGTTTCGATTGGGACACCGTTAGTAAGCGTTACCGTTGTAGCAAAAGTATGTCGAGCAATATGAAAAGTGAGCGGTTTTGTAATTCCGCATATATCCGCAATTTCTTTAAGGTAGGCATTCAGTTTTTGATTTGAAATGTTCGGTAAAACATGATTATTCGTCATTAAAAATGGCATTGCTTCATAACGCTTAATTATATCGGCAGCTTTTGATAAAATTGGTAAATTGACAGGTATATCTGTTTTTGTTCTCGTTGTTTTAATCCACATTTTCTTATCGATTCCTAAACAAAGATTTTCATGTTTTAAATTCATCACATCAACGTATGCTAATCCTGTGTAACAGCTAAAAATAAACAAATCTTTTACGATTTGAAGTCGTTGAATAGAGAACTCTTTATTTTCAATTGCATCAAGGTCTTGTAATGTTAAAAATTCTCGGTTTGTTGGATTGTATGATATTTTGTACTTGGAAAATGGGTCTTTTTCTAACCATTCATTTCGGATTGCAAGATTCACAACTTTTCGCAATCGAACTATGTGTTTGATAATGGCATTATGATTACAAGGATTTTTACTTGTTATATTTTTCTTATGTACAAATTGCTCAAAATCATAAATGAACTTTAAATTCAATTGGGATAAACAAATATCTGTTTTGCGAAAATTCTTTTCAAGGAATTTCATATAATATCTTTGGGTAACCTTATAGGCTTTGATAGTACTCTGAGCAAGTGTATTCGAGGATATTTCCAAATGATAATCAAAAAGTTTCATAAGTGTTTGTTCAGCATCTTTCACTCCGAAATAATGATTTTTAATATCCTCAAGACTAAAGCTTTTCGTTGACATTGATAATTCGTGATAGCAATCGATATACTTATTTTTAATCTCATTGAGTTTCATCGCTAATTGTTTAATCTCAAGTGAACTGCCACGAGGATAACCTTTAACACTATCCCAATTTGATAGAGCAACATAGAGTTTACTTGTAACTTTCATTCTCTGTTTATTCAAATTAACAGAGACAATTATTTGAGTTTTGCCTTGAGAAACTCTTTCTTTTCTTACGAAAAACGTTACATTGAACGTGTTTACTGCTTTTTTCATTTTAATTCCATTTACGTTTTACAATAATATTTTTGTAAAAATTAGAACTATTGAAAAAATCAAATAAAAGGGGTAAAAAACAATGCCTCATCCCTTATAAAATATGACTATTCTATACTTCTGTCTCCAAATGTAAATTATTTATTTTGGAGACAGATTGGAGACGAGATATTAGTATAATAAACGATAAATTTGGGTAGGATTAAAACAAAAAATCCTGTAATTCAATATAATTACAGGATTTTACACAATTTTGTGTAGTTATTTGTGTCCCCGGTGGGGCTCGAACCCACGACCCAATGATTAAGAGTCATTTACTCTACCAGCTGAGCTACAGAGACATTTTTTAGTTTGGCAAAGGTAAATATTAATTTAAGAAAAAGTAAAAAAGCCGACTCAAAAATATGAAATCGGCTTTTTATGATAATTAATGAATAACCTTTGATTAAGAGATTAACTCAATACTACGTTTTACAAACTTACTAAGTTCTTCTCCTTTAAGCATATTGTGCGAAATAAGAGCAAGGTCAATCAATTGTTTTGCAATCTTACTTTCTTTTCCAAAATCAGTTAGAACTATATCTTTTTTCGTGTTTAGTTCACCTATTTGTTTTTCAAGATCCTCTAATTTTTCTTTGTCTGCACTTGGAACTTCATCGGCTTTTTTGCCAGCTTTTGCTTTTTCTAGTTCGTCAATTTGTTTTTTAAGTGGTTCAATATCTGTGTTGATAGCTTTTACCGAATCACCAACCGAACCTTGAACATCTAAACCTAACTTGCCAATTAAAGGATGATTTGTATTTATCACTAAATTATAGCTATCAGGCAAATTTCCATAAAAATTCATTCCACCACCAACGGCAGCCATTTCTTTCATACGACGCATAAATTCCGATTGTGTAATAAGAATTGGCATATCGTTTTCGTTAAGATTTTCAAATATCACTGCATACGAAGGTGCAACGTGAGCCTTGAAAACAGGACGTAATTGATCTTGAACCTCAACTGAAATTTTCGATGTACGAACTTCGTCTTTTTCTATCAATTTATCGGCAACTTCAGCATCTACTCTCACAAAACGTGATTTCTCGAATTTTTGCTCTAATTGATTTATGAAATGTGAATCTAATGTACTGTCCATCAAAACAACATCATAACCTTTTGCTTTTGCATTTTCTATTGCTGAATATTGAGCTTCAACATCGGTTGCATAGATATAAATAAGTGTTTCATTTTTGTCAGTTTGATTTCCAGCAATTAATGTTTTGTATTCATCATAGGTAAAATATTTACCATCGGTATTTTTGAATAAAGCAAAATCTTTAGCACGATCGTAGAATTTTTCGTCGGTCAACATTCCATAGTTGATGAACATTTTTAAACCATCCCATTTCTTTTCGAATTCGTCGCGTTGTGCCTTGAATATTTCTTGTAAACGATCGGCAACTTTTTTGGTAATGTGACTTGCAATTTTTTTCACATTCGAATCGCTTTGCAAATAACTTCTTGAAACGTTTAATGGAATATCTGGAGAATCGATAACGCCATGTAACAATGTCAAGAAATCGGGTACAATACCTTCAACGGAATCGGTTACAAAAACTTGATTGCAGTATAATTGTATTTTGTTACGATTAACTTCAATGTTATTTTTGATTTTTGGGAAATACAAAATTCCCGTAAGGTTAAATGGATAATCAACATTTAAGTGAATGTTAAACAATGGTTCTTCGGCCATGGGATAAAGTTCATTGTAGAAACTCACATAATCATCGTTCGTTAAATCAACTGGTTTTTTAACCCAAGCTGGTTGTGTGTTGTTAATGATTTTATCGGTATCCTTTTCGGTTTGTTTGCCATCTTTCCATTCTTTTTCTTTACCAAATGCAATTGGAACAGGTAGAAATTTGCAATATTTTTGTAACATTGTTTCAATACGACTTTCTTCCAAAAATTCTGCAGACTCTTCATCAATATGCATAATGATGTCGGTACCTGGTTTTGTGCGAGTTGCATCTTCTAAAGTATAATCAGGACTTCCATCACATTCCCAACGAACAGCTTGTGAGCCTTCTTTGTACGAAAGTGAAATGATTTCAACCGATTTTGAAACCATGAATGATGAATAAAATCCAAGTCCAAAATGACCTATGATGTTTGCATCTTTATATTTATCCATGAATTCTGATGCACCTGAGAATGCAATTTGATTGATATATTTCTCAATCTCATCGGCAGTCATTCCAATACCTTCGTCAGAAACGGTCAGTGTTTTTGCTTCTTTGTCTAATTTTACGGTGATTTGTTGAGTGCTTGTATCGCCATTATATTCTCCGCTACGACCCAAAGCTTGTAATTTGCGACTTGCATCAACAGCGTTTGACACTAATTCACGAAGAAAGATTTCGTGGTCAGAATACAGATATTTTTTGATGATTGGGAAGATGTTTTCCGTAGTAACACCAATTTTACCAGTTTGCATAGTTTATATCTTTAAAGTTTTACATTACAATTTTGATGTGGCAATTTCAAAGTTCGTGCCAGTGGTTTTGTCGTGAAATTTTGGCAGAGTTTTCACTATTTTCATGTCAATAGCTTGTTGATTATTCAAAAATATTGTTACTTTTGACAGAGAATACTGAGAAATAATTCATGAAACTACAATTACTAATTGGTTCAATTATACTTGGATTTGGATTACATTCAAATGCCCAAGTCGTTTTCAACGAATTGATGATTGACCCTACCCCAGTCGTTTCGCTGCCCGATTGCGAATTTATTGAACTTTATAATAACGGGAATAGTGCGGTAAATATATCAAAATGGATAATCAAAGGTGGAACCTGTGATTGTTTTTTACCATCTTTTTCATTGGCTTCACATTCCTTTGTTTTACTAGCTGCAACGAGTTCGAAAGGCAAACTCGATTCGTACGGAAATGTATTGTATTGTCCTTGTTTCCCTTCGTTAAACAATGATGGAAAAACACTATGGCTAGTTGATTCCTTAGGCAGAATGCAGGATTTTATAAATTATGACATTTCGTGGTACGATTCTAATATTAAATCGCAAGGTGGATGGACATTAGAACGAAAGGATGCATCACTAGCATGTTCATGCGCCGAAAATTGGACGGCTTCAAGTAATCAATCTGGTGGTACTCCTGGAAAAGAAAACGCAATAATAGAACAAATTATTGAGCCAAAATCAACGATTACAAGAATTGGCAATGTTACAGATTCATCAATAACCATTGTCTTTTCAACACAAATAGATAGCGCATCACTATTCAAAACATCAAACTATACTTTCGACCATGGTTTTGGAAATCCTATTTCGGTATTTTCAAATTTTCCAAACTATGATGAAATCACCTTGGTTGCTCCATCGGTAATTCAGCCTCGAGAAGTTTATAGAATTGAGATAAGCTCAGGGATTACGAATTGTGGTAAAATTATGTGTGATGCCGTGACAAAGCGTTTTGCTATTGCCGATTCATCAAAAGCAAACGATTTGGTGATAAATGAAATATTGTTTAATCCACCAAGCGATGGAGTAGATTTTGTGGAATTATTTAATCACTCAACAAAAGTTCTGGATTTGAAGGACATTTCGATAGCAAATAAAAACACTTCCACAAACGAGGTTGGAACTCTTTCGATGCTTAGTTCGCAAGGTCTTTTACTCTTTCCGAATGAATTTGTAGTTATAACATCAGATGCGAAAATTATAAAGTCAAAGTACAAAATTCCTGATGATGCCGTTGTGATAGAATTATCGTCATTCCCTAGTTTTCCAGATGCTGAAGGAATTATAAGTATTGCAAATCGTCAGGGAAAGAGTATTGATGAATTTCACTATAAAGCAACGATGCAAAGTGAACAACTTGCAAATATGGAAGGAGTTTCACTCGAAAGAATTCAACCAAATGTAGCAACGAACCAAATATCAAATTGGCATTCGGCAGCTTGGTCAGCAGGATTTGCCACACCTGGACAGCAAAATTCGCAATACATAGATTCGCAAACGAGCGAAAAATTGCTGACCATTTCACCAAATGTTATAAGTCCTGACAATGATGGAATCGACGATATTGCGGCATTCATTTTCAATTTGCCAAACGAAGGATATACGGCATCGATCTCAATTTTTAATCAAAATGGAATGCTTGTTCGTAAACTCATTTCAAACAAAACCGTGGCAACTTCAGGAACCATTTATTGGGATGGAACCGACGATTCCGACACCATTGTTCCTATCGGAATTTATATCATTCAATGTTCAGCATTCGATTTGAATGGTGATAAAAAACAAAGTAAAACAACTTGTACCGTGGTATCGAAATGAGAATTCCAATTGCTAGCGAAATATTCAATCTATTCTTTCCGCAAGTCTGCGAAGTATGTGGCGGCGGATTGGTGCATGGCGAAACAATAATCTGTGTTCGTTGTTTCTTGAATCTTCCAAGGACAGACTATCACGACCAAATCAATAACAAAACGGCCGAACTATTTGCAGGAATCGTACCATTCAAAAAAGCAAGTTCCTATTATTTTTATACCAAACACAGCGAATACACCAACATTATTCACCGATTGAAATATAATGGCAAACAAGAAATTGGACGATATTTTGGCGAACTATTTGGAAATGAGCTTAACCGTTCTGGTTTTTGCGAATCGATTGATTGCATAATTCCCGTTCCACTTCACAAAAATAGACATCGCGAACGAGGCTATAATCAAAGTTTGAGCATTGCCGAAGGATTATCGAAAGCCACAGGAATTGCCATTGATAACCAATCGGTGAAACGCATTGTTTACACCAAAACACAAACAAAAAAATCAAAGCAGGAACGCTTTGGGAATGTTGATCATATTTTCAAAACGAACGAAAATCATACGCTCACCAATAAACATGTTTTACTGCTCGACGATGTTATAACAACTGGGGCAACCATAGAATCCCTGGCTCAAGCATTGGAAACTGTCGAAGGAATCAATATCAGCATTGCCTCGTTGGCTATTGCAAAACATTAAAAGAGATACAATTTTTGAGGTTATATTCTTATTTTTGCAAAATCGTAATCCTCGGTTTTTAGATGGAATTATGACTAATTTACAAATATGAAATTTCTCGAAAGTACAAATCCCCAGATTTCAATAACTGGCAGAAACAAAAAAACGCCTCATAATTCATTGAGGTTTTCATTCCCTGGTATTTCAATAAAATTGAAAATAAAAAACGCAAGTGTTTTAGCACGAATGCAGGATTTTGGAGTTGAAGGAATGAACAATCATTTCAATATTATTGTTGATAGTGAATTCCAATCAGTAATCAAACTTTCAAACGAACAAAAAGACATTTCTATCTTTGAAAAACATGATGAAAATTGGCATACAATAGAGCTTTTCAAACGTACCGAAAGTTTAGTTGGCGAATGCGAATTCTTTGGTTTTTGGGTTGATGAAGATGCAATTATTGAAACTGTTGAAGAACCAAAACTCCTGATAGAATTCATTGGCGATTCCATCACTTGTGGTTACGGTAACGAAGCAAACCGAGCTTCTGACGAATTCAAAGATAGTACTGAAAATGCCTGGCTTTCGTATTCCTCGGTTGCAGCACGAAAATTAAAGGCTCGTCATACAATGATTTGCTTTTCGGGCAAAGGTGTTTATCGCAACTGGGCAAGCGAGCCTTTTGAAGGTACAAATATGTCGGAAATCTATTTGCGAACTTTGGCCGAAAAACAAGATTCGAAATGGGATTTTTCGAAGCAACGACCTTCGATGGTTATTGTAAATATTGGAAGCAACGATTTTAGCCCGCCACATTTCGCTAATGAAAAATTGTTTACGAAAGCATATTCAACATTCATAAAAACAATTCGTGAAAACTATGGGAAAGATTGTTTTCTCTTTTGTGTAACGGGACCTGTTTTGGTAAAATCGCTCGGCAATAAATTGAATACCTATGTGAAATCAATCGTCGAATATGAAAATAAAAATGGCGATTCGCGAATCTTCTTTTTTCCTTTAACAAGGCAAGACGGCAAACTTGGCTTTGGCGCTCAATGGCATCCAAACATTGCACAATCGGAGATAAATGGAATTGAAGTTGCGAATTTTATTCGTGAATGTACTGATTTACAAATCAATTAAAAACGACGAATTGCTCTGGTGGTTTGCGATTTTCCGTCGAACAACATCCTGATTTCCATTCGCATAACAATACATGCAACCATGACCACAACTATTATATTCTCCAATATCAACACTCGTAACACAGCCACATTCTGGTCTTTGGTATTTGTCCTTTTGCTTACTAACTGAAATTTGAAACAACGATTCAGTCAAAGAATCATTAATGCATTTGCCCTTTGTAATTCCAAACGCTTGTAAATTATATTTTTCGGCACAAGTCTGAATTGAAATAGTATATGCTTTTGCGATTTCTGAAAATGCTTTTGCAAGAATGAAAATTTCATCATCGTGCAACGATCTTGCAGAAATCGTTGCAAGCTTTTTCTCAATTTTGCGATACCTATCAAGAAAGCTTATGACACAAGTTTCTGTCTTGCCATAAAGTGATTTTGCGAAAAATTCAAATTGTTGAATATGATAATCGATGTCAATTCCTTCGGCAATAAGTATGGGATCGTAACGCCAAATTACTCGTTTCGATCCAACAATATTGGACAAGCGTTTGAACGTTTCTAGCAATTCTATTTTATTTGGAACGTTTGGTTCAATCGCTGAATCGTAAGGATTTAAAGTAAACTGAAAATAATAATTGAACTCGGCTAATTCCTGCAATCTAATGAGCATAGGTTCTGGATTTTTGCTCCAAAAAACAATACAGTCAATCACTTCAGGATTTATCTCAATTCGTCTTATTTGTTGAGGATTCATGGGGTTGCGAATATCCATAAACCCAGCTTTTACCCGATTGAAAAACCATTCGGAATAAAATGCAGGAATATCGGTACGTCGGCTAACGCTCAGTATCATTTTGCAACAACCAGCTTCTTTGTTTCCAATATTACACCATCTACTAATAACGAATAAAAATAGATGCCACTCGAAAGTAAACTTGCATTAAAATATGCAACATATTTCCCAGGCAATTGCTCAGAATTGACAACCGATAGAATTTCTTTACCAAATAAATCACTAATCTTAATGGTTACTTTTCCCGTTTTTTCAATTTGATATTTTACAGCAGTTATTCCTTTACACGGATTCGGATAATTTTGAATGAACGTTTTCCCCTCTTTTTCTACGTCAGCAATTGCTGTTGAACGTGAATTCATTTGATCGGGAGTACCAGTTCCCTCAGAATATGACCAGTTTGAAGCAATAGTATTATCAAGATTTGCGGCAATTAATTCAAGACTGTGACCATTTCCATCGGCAAGTGCTGGCCATGGTGCTTTGTCGTTATATTTAACCGAATCAACAAATCCATTGCCGGCATCATACAAACGAATCACTTCCCCACTATTTGCAAAACCATAACCCAATTGACCAACACGTGGAACGGCATTTGGGAAAAGACCTTTGAACAAAACAGTATCTTCACAAACTACAATATATTCGTTTGCCGAAAGACTAAGATTTGATGGTAGGGTAAAATAATTATATTCAGTACCATCACGCAATTTCCAGTTTGAAATATCTACGGCTTGATCACTTGTGTTATATAATTCAACCCAATCGCCCGAATTGGCCGTTGATGATGAATGATAATTAATTTCATTAATAACAACCGTTTGAATAGTGGTAGCTGTTGCTTCAAACACCGCTTTTAAAGTTGCATTCTTTGTTGGAATAAAGCTTATAACAGCATTTGTATCCGAGGTTGTTGATGAATGTAATGGAGTAATATCCCATCGCAAAAATTTGAATCCAGGAGCTGGAATTGCTGTCAAAACAAGTGGAATGTTCAGGTAATAATTTCCAGAATGACTATTGGTTTTAAGTACTTTTCGGTATAGTTTGATATAACCTTCTTCGTTACCACTTTTAGTCAGTGATAGATTACAGGTACCCGATAACTTGAAAAAGTTTTTCATCATAGTAACCATTTCTTCAGGACGATTGTGTGCAAAATATCTATAGACCTGAACATTTGCACGCCAAAGAGAATCTGTTTCGAAAATAGGTTTAATCCACGATTCTGGATTTGGAACCGTTTGTCCACCCCAACGGGCAATATGTCGTGGAATTTCGGGAGCAATACTTCCGGCAATACTATCAATAATATGAATAATTCTAGTCGAATCGAAAGTGGTATTCATTTGGTAAGCCATACTTTGAATAAACTCATTTTTAAAGGAAGTATTTGTTAATAGACTTCGAAATAAAAATGTTGACCACTGGGGATTTGGCCAAACAACACTTTGATCTTCCAATAATGCTGCTAACTCCAAAGTGTTTTGTGCTAAACTTCCATTCCAACTCCAATTTTGGGTTACATTTTTAAGTGTATGATCCAAATCCCAACAAACCCAGCGCCATTTGCTATATTGTCCTGTATTTGCTTTCCAGTAACGAATATTATTCCCAGGCCAATCGTCCATTCCCATATATATCAATGCTACTTGATAGTCGAGATAGCTTTCCATATCCATTTGAGAATCTAAATATTTATAGCTTGAAGCAGAGCTTGCACCATTTCTTTTAATATAATTCAACATAGTATTATACGCTGCGGACGAACCAGTTGTCGCACTCCATGAGTCATAAGAATTTCGCTCTACGATATTTAAATTATCGGCAGAAACGCCATAATGATTTTTGAAATAATCTTCATTATATTTTTCTCTGAGATTTTGAATACCCCAATATTGACCATTTATAAATACTGCAACGGGTTGATATGCTTGTGTTTCTATTTCTAAATCGTCACAAATAAGTTGAGAAACTGCATCGCGAAATGTTGTTAAATTTTGATCGTCGGAACCACTTCGAAGCAGAATGCCATCGTACGATTTATACTTTCGAGTGTTAAAAAATGAATAATCGAACGACGATTTACCATATTCTTTTCTTGAAAAAAATGCTAGTGATTTTATTGGATAACGTTGACGAGAACAGCCTCCAAAAATCTTAGCTCCTGCCATTTGATTGATATGAACAACTCCCGATTTATCGAAATATTCAAGATTAACGGGTCGTTCCCAATCTTGGTTAACATTCATTGGAACCGTTGAACAACCTGCAGCAATTCCATTTGTTCCAATAACATAAATTCCTTCGTTATCGTCGAAAAAGTTTTTCGGATCGGTAACTATTGATAATGTTGGAATATTCCTTGGTGTATTTATGAAAAATGTATGCGTCACCACATCGCTTTCCAATAAACCAGATTGATATGCAATGGCTCTTACACAAACCGTTGTATCGAGTTGAACTGGTGATGTGAAAAGAATTGCGGTTTTACTCGGAGTCGTTCCATCAATGGTATAATAAATATCTATGCCAGATTTTGTAGTAAAGGAAAGAATTTGACCCATTGAAAAGAATCCACCAGAAACAGTGAATTGCGGCGATGGCGTAATTCCAGCTATTGAGTTAGTTCCATTTGAACTGCCAATAGTTGGTGATTGAAAATATCCAAACGTTGAACTATTTGAACTATTTCGACCATAAGAAATATCGTTTTTTTGTTTTCCAAAGGTTAATGTATCAACAACGGAATAATTTGCATTATACAATCCAATGAATTCGCCTTTTATGTCGAGCTGAAAATTGGTATGAACACCTTGATTTCTATCATCACAATAAAAAACTTTGTACCCTCCAGCAGCTATAGTTGTTCCAGCAGGAATTGCCCATTTATTTGATTTTGTTTTATCGTCTGTCAAATAATATCCACCAATATTTATGGTTGAAGTTCCAGAATTATAAAGCTCAATGATATCTACATACTCATTGAAATCTGTATTTTGATAGGTTGAAACATTCGATGCTAGTATTTCATTTATATATAAAGTACTCGCCTTAGCTGAACTTCCAACCAATAATAATGAAAACAAACAAATGGAAATAACTCGAAATATAGATTTCATAAAAAGATATTTTAGGTATAAAACACTAAAAACAAAACCGTTGCTTACATTTTCACAAAGCTTTTCCCATCTTCCGAGCGCTCAAACTCGCTCCCAAATTTACTATTCAAATGTGGTATAATTGCTGGTTCATAGGTTGCAACAAAATCGACAGCAATAACTTTATAATTGTCTTCATCGTCGTTATATTCTTCGGTTTCGGTTCCTGAAAGGAAACGCCAACCGCTATCTTCTTCCTCGTCACCACGTTCGCGATACATATATCCTACAGGTTCCGATTCGTCAATTATTTTACACGAAATAATACAAAAACCCAAAGGTTTGCTTAATGTTGTTATTGCATCTGGATTTGCTAATAGTTCGGGAAATGTCATGGTTTCTATGGTATTAATTATTTGAAATACTTGCTATAAATGATGCCAACAAAGCTAATCCTTTCTTGTGTGATTGTTCGTCGGGAATTGGAATTCTCACAAAATGTTGCCCTGTTAAACTATCAATTTCGGTAATTTGTTTCAATAGCAGATCGAGCTTTGTCTCGTCAGCGATAATTTCTGCAAAACGATCGAAAAACACAATTCCCGATTCTAGACATTCTTCAATTTCTATTTTAGAATCTGCCAAATCTTTTGCATTTACTTCAGTTGATTCTTCATCGTCAAAAAGATGCAGTTGCAAAGGTTCATTGGTTTTATCTTCGACAGAAATTTCTTGTTGTTCTATGTCATCTTGCGAAACCGATTCCGATTGCGAAACGGTTGTTGTATCTATAATTTTTTCTATTTCTCCGATAAAGGTTTTGAAACGACTTTCGCCCATAAAAACACTATCATCGCCATTGTCGAGAACTCCTTTGGCCAGCGAATCTTTAAACGCTATGACATCTAACATTCGCTGCTCAATTGTTCCGGCAGCAATAAGATTGACAACCGTTATATGATTCTTTTGGCCAAGCCTATGGATTCGCGAAATACGTTGCTCCAAAACCGCTGGACTCCAAGGAATATCGAGGTTTATGAGTAACGATGCCACTTGCAAATTTAAACCAACACTTCCTGCATCGGTCGAAAGAAAAACTTTGCACGATTTATCATTGGTAAACACTTTTAGCAATTCTCCACGATCCTTGCTTGGCACATTTCCATGCAGATATTGATAGTTGATATTTCGATTGTCGAGTTCCACTGCAATGAGCCTTGTCATTCGTTCCCATTGACTAAAAATCACAGCCTTTTCACTACCTTGCACAATCATTTCGTCAACCATGTTCATCACCTCTTCAACCTTGGTTTCGTGGCGAGTTTTTTGATCGAGCAAATACGTACTATCGCAAACCATTCGCATAGAATTTAATTGTGAAATAAGTCGGTGACGATCAATTTCAGCAAGCGTTCCACTGCGTTTCCATTTCTCAATAAGTTTTGCAACTTCGCATTTGCTATCGTCGTGCAATTGCATTTGTTTATTGGTAATTGGGATAAGTAGATTTTTAACTGTTCGCTCTGGAAGCTGATCTAAAACCTGCGTGCGTGTGCGACGAAGCAAAACATTCGAAAGCGTTTTACCAATTTCATGTAAACCAGAATATCCAATGGTTTTGCCATTTTCGTCCTTAATTTGGTGACTAGAAATGAATTTATAAAAAGGACCCAAACTATATGAATCGACAAATTGCATAATGCTATACAAATCTTCGAGCTTATTTTCAAGTGGCGTTCCAGTCAAAACCATTGCAAATTGCGACTCTATTTGTTTTACCTGTTTCGCAATTTTCGATTTAAAATTTTTTATCCGTTGTGCTTCGTCAAGAATGACAAAATCGGCTCCAAGCTGATTGACTTTTTCCAGATCTGTTAACAAAACCGAATACGAAACTATCACATAAAACGACTCATTTTCTGTATATTGCAATGTTCGTTTCGATGCATTTCCTTCAATAACACAAACCGTTTCGTTGGTAAATTTCTCGATTTCCGATTTCCATTGATATTTCAACGACGTTGGACAAACAACCAAAACCTTGCTTATCCCACATTCGCGTTTTAAAAGTTGAGCGGTTGCAATAGCTTGAATCGTTTTGCCTAAACCCATATCGTCGGCAAGCAAACTGCGACCAGCCTGCATTGCAAATTGAATTCCCTGTTTCTGATAATCGTACAATTCTGTCTTTACCAAAGTTGTAAAAATATCGTCGATTTCCGAAATGGTTTGCTGACGTTTTTCGCGACTTCTTTCTGAAAGAATAAATTCCATTGCATCAGAATAACAACGGAATGATGAATGAATTGCAAGTGCCTTTTCTACAAAACTTTCGAACTGTGAAAATGCATCTATTTTCAATGTCAAAGCATCATCAAAATACTCTTTAGCTAATGCTCGAAATGCATCTTCGTTTTCGTAACCAATTCGAAATTTCACTTCGCGAACTTCTCCATATTTCAGATGAACCGACGAATAATTTGGCTGAAATTGACATTCTAAAATATGCTTGTGCGATGGATTTTCATTTATTTTCAGCAAAATAGCTTCGATATGTTTGCATGTACCTAAACCATTGGTTTTAAAATCCATACATTCACAAAAATTCAAATCATAATTACCACTTCGTATAGCAACTTTGTAATTACTCTTATTTTCTGGATTACTAACTCTAAAGTCGCTAAATACAGGATGATTCCCAATATTTTCCACAACAAATGGATGCTTTTCGGCAAACTGACGACGAAGTGCAATTTGCCATTCAGTTGCAGTTAAATATTCAGGCTTATGTTGATACGGAACCGTTTTGTACGACTCTTCAATTTTTTGATAATTCATCAATTGGAAATTCTTTCTTCAAAAGTACGGAAAATTGAAGATACCAGATTTAAGTTCTTTAAATATTGAAAATAAATAATTCAAAATTGCTCATTTCAAATATTTTGCTACATTTGATTTCCAATTCTTTAAAACAGGGAATTATGAATTGTATCATTATTGACGACGACATGCTTTCATGCCGATTAATTGAAGAATATATTCACAAAACGGAAGGATTTTCGCTTCTAAATTCATTCTGTTCGCCCCAAATTGCAATCAAAAAAAAAGCATTATTCGAAAATGTTGAAATTCTTTTTCTTGATGTTGAAATGCCTGGAATGACAGGATTCGATTTTCTTAAAAAGATTGAAAATCCACCGGCTGTGATTATAATGTCGTCGAAAGAAAACTATGCAGTTGATGCTTTTACCTTTGCTGTAACTGATTTTCTATTAAAACCAGTTACATTTCCTCGATTTATAAAAGCAATCGAAAAAGCAGAAGTAACGGTAAATGCGAAGCTAGCCTCCATTCAAACTATATGCGATGAAAGTCTCTTTCTTAAAAAGAAAAACACACTAGAAAAAATCAATTATATAGATATTTACTATGTTGAGGCAATGGAAAATTATGCAATTTTATATACTGAATCTGAAAATTTCATTGTTCATCAATCAATGAAATTTATCGAAAATAAATTACCAAATTCCATTTTTAGACGCATTCATCGATCATATATAGCCAATGTAACTATGGTTTATAAAATTGATGAAAATTTTATGGTTTTAGGTAATCAAAATAAATCAATGGCTTTACCTATTGGGAAGAATTATAAAAACTTAATTCTAAATACCATCAATTCCCTTTAGGCAAACAATCCAGTTATTTGATTTGCAACCTTTTCCATAAGCCATCTTGGCGTTGATGTTGCTCCACAAATACCAACATTATCATCATTTTTAAACCAAGATTTTTCTATTTCATCAGGAGATGATATAAAATAGGTACATTCATGAACCTGTTTACAAACAGAATATAAATAAGCACCATTTGAACTTTTCTTATCACTTACAAATATCACAACGTCAAACAATTTAACATATTCACGAAGATGGGTATCGCGATTTGCAACTTGCCGGCAAATGGTATCGTGTGAACGAAAATCTTGTTTTGATTCTGCAAATTTCTGTTCTAATTCTCTTGCAATTTTTTGATAATTCGAAATGTTTTGTGTCGTTTGCGAAAACAAAATTGCTGGTTTATTAAAATCAATTTTATCAAAATCTTCTTTATAACTTATTACAATTGCCTCATTTTCTGTTTGTCCAATCAACCCTACAACTTCGGCATGTCCTTGTTTTCCATAAATAATAACATGTCCACCAACAGCTTTCATTTCGTCATAAGCTCGCTTAACACGTTGCTGTAATCGAATAACAACAGGACAGGTTGCATCAATAATTGTTATTCCGTTTTCTTTTGCTTTTTTATACGTCGATGGCGGTTCACCATGAGCTCGAAGAAGGACAACTGAATTAAAAACAGTTCCTAATTCTTCGTTATTAATTGTTTTTAAACCTTGTTGATGTAATCGTTCTACCTCAACGGTATTATGCACAATGTCGCCTAAACAGTAAAGGTGATCGGCAGAAACAAGTGCTTCTTCGGCTTTTGAGATAGCATTTACCACACCATGACAAAATCCTGATTTTGAATCTATTTCAATATACATGTTCGTTCAATTTAGTAAAAATCCATTGCAGCTGCTCGTCGCGAGTCATAAAACTGTTATCAAGCAATAACGCATCAGAAGCTCGTCTCAATGGACTTTCAGCCCGATTCTCGTCTTGATAATCGCGGTCAACTACATTTTTTAAAATTTCGTCAAAATTGACGATATCGCCTTTTGCCAAAAGCTCATCAAAGCGACGTTGTGCTCTTACTTTTGGATCGGCAGTCATAAATATTTTTAAATCAGCATTTGGAAAAACCACGGTTCCAATATCACGTCCATCCATTACTACATTGTGACCTGCAGAAATTGCTCGTTGCATTGGCACCAATTGTTCGCGTACAATTTTCAATGTACTTACCGGACTCACCATTCCCGATACTTCCATGCCTCTTATATCTGATTCCACAACCTTTCCGCAAAGCATAACTTCGGGCAATCCGGTTGATGGATTTATTTTAAAATCAATGATAATATCCAATAATTTTTCGGCAAGCAACGGCTCATTAACTACACCATTTTGTATAATTCCATTCTGTAAACAATACAAAGTAACAGCACGATACATTGCTCCAGTATCGATATACACATATCCAAGTTGCTTTGCAATTGCTTTTGCTACAGTACTTTTACCACAAGACGAATGTCCGTCGATGGCGATGATGGTCATTTTATTGCTCATTTTAAAATCTTTCTTGCAAAGATATAGAATCTAGCTTGTGCTTAGACTGTTTTGAGCAGATTATCCTTACCAAATTATTTTTGCAATTGGTATTTTAGGACCATGAAATATTAACTTCCCCAATACATTATCACCACTCCAGCCATTATTCCAACAAGTAAAATAGCTTTTGTTTTAACGTTTTTCTCTTTAAATAAAAATACTCCTGCGGTAAATGAAATGACAACATTGGCACGTCGTACAATGGATATTACAGAAATTAATGCTCCGGGTATACTCAAAGCATAAAAATATGCAAAGTCAGCAACAACAAGAAATACGGCAATAAATGGAATTGTCCAACTCCAAGTAAATGGCGTAGTTGATTTGCGTCGAGGAAACCACAAAAAGAAAATAATAGGAGCCATTACCACAACCTGATACAATGAATACCATGCTTGAACTTCCATCTTGTCGAAGCGTTTTATGAGATATTTATCGTACAATCCACTCGAAGCTCCGAGAAGTGTTCCGGCAATCATAAACCAAATCCATTTGTTATTGCGAAACGAAAAACCTTCGCCTTTGCCCGCAAATGAAAATGCGAAGAAAAATACAAGCGAAACTATAAGTCCAACCCATTGTATGCTTGAAAGTGTTTCTCCAAAAATGGTTAATGCTCCCAGTAAAGTCCATAGTGGAGCCGTTGAGCGAATAGGCGAACCAATGGTTAATGGTAAATGTTTAAAAGCAAAAAAGGTGCAAATCCAAGAACTAACAACAAGCATCGATTTTAAGAAAATGAACTTTTGAACCTCATAACCCGAAAAGGAAACAAAGAAGAAGTTGCCATTAAATCCTTTATCGAAAGTTGAAAGCAAAATGAATGGCAAAAACAGTAGAGCACTGGTTATTGTTGAAATAAATAGAACCGGTAATACCGCATTATTTTCGAGCGACTTTTTTCGAAAAATATCGTAAATGCCAAGACAAATTGAAGAACAAACTGCTAATAAAACCCACATGAAAAAATTATGAATTACTGCATATAAAGAGATTAAATAACTCTCTTAAGTATTATTCCACCACCAACAACATCGCCACCTTCATAGAATACTGCCGATTGACCAGGAGTTACAGCCGAAACAGCTTCAGTCATCGTTGCTTTTATAATTCCATTTTCTATTCCTGTAACAACACAAGGCGAAGCTTTCGTATTATATCTGATTTTAATCATCAATTCTTTCCCAATTGGAACCGTTTCGTATTTTTGACCGATCCACTTTCCTACGACAACTTCGGTCGTTAATAAATCTTCTTTGTCGCCAAGAGTAACAGTATTTGTGGCTTTATCAATGTCAATCACATAAGCTGGTTTTCCCAATGCAATTTGCAAGCCTTTGCGTTGCCCAATGGTATAAAATGGATATCCATTATGTGTGCCAAGATATTTACCATCTTTATACACAAATTTACCTCCATTAACTTTTTTCTCAAGTTCAAGTACACGTTTTTTAAGAAAATTACGATAATCGTTATCGGGAATAAAACAGACTTCCTGGCTTTCTTTTTTCTTTGCTAAACGAACATAACCCTTATCTTCAGCAATTTGTTTTATCTCCGATTTTCGCAAAGATCCAAGCGGGAAAAGTGTTCGTTTCAATTGATCTTGAGTCAATTTCCAAAGCACATAGGTTTGATCCTTTGTATCATCATCTGCTTTCGAAATAAACCAGCGACCATTTTCTTCTTTTATATTCGCATAATGACCTGTTGCAATAAACTCACAACCAAGCTCATCTGCTTTTTCTAAAACCTTTTCCCATTTAATAGCAGGATTACAAAACACACAAGGATTGGGTGTACGACCAGCTAAATATTCGTCAATAAAATTCTGAACCACAGTCGATTTAAAGCCTTCGCGAATATCTACAATATGATGTTGAATACCAAGTTTATTGCAAAAAGCACGAGCCTCAAGTATGGATTCCATGCTGCAGCAACCCGTTTCTTTTTCTTCACAACCTTCACTAAGGTAATCCCAAAGTCGCAGTGTAACACCAGTCAAATAGTAGCCTTGCTCTTGCAAAAGTAGCGCGGTTATCGAACTGTCGATACCTCCACTCATTGCGACGGCAACTCTTTGTTTTTCCATTTTTTTAAGATTTTAAAACTGTTTTGCAAAGGTACGATTTTATCATTTGATATAATTCCTTTTACTCTTTGAATCGATTTTTGACTATTTATACATACTTTTGATAATCAAAAAAATGAGTCATTAATCAATAATATTTGATCGATTGAAAGTAAAATTCTTACTGATTCTCCTCTTTTTTTCTATTTCGGGAAAATCACAAATAACAACTGGAGGTAATGCCAGTGTAACGTTTACAAATGGAATATATGCTGATTTATCTCCTATTGTAGGATATAAAATTAAAAAATTCAGTGCTGGATTTTCTCCTTTTTTTGCCTATTCACAACAAGCTACTAATATCGGTAAATATTCATATGGAGCTCGTTTGTTTGGGCAATATTCGATTTTCAACGGTGCGTTTCTCCATACCGAAATTGAGGCAACCAATATACCCGTAAATACGACCCGTAAATGGATTCTTGGATTTCCTATAGGAGGCGGTTATGAATATGAGATTGCTAAAAACACCAAAGCACAATGCTCCATTTTGTATGATGTGTTACTCGACAAAAATTCGCCGAAAGAAAATCCTGAAATTCGAGGTGGAATTGTTTATAGCTTCTAAGACTGTAAAAACATATTTTTCCACTTTTCACAAACTCCTTCAAACCGAATCGTTGCATTTGCCGGACTGGTACTTGGTAATGAAAGATATCGAATAAATGGTTTTTGTTCAAAATATTTATTGAATAATGCTTCACTTTTCTTGCCATTAAAACAAATGACCTTTAACTGCGGATGAACATGTATAAACGTTTCAATATCATTGGGCGTTTCATCTTCGATTGCCGAATCTAAGCTCCCTACCCGCTTGGCTTGACAAACAACATCCCAAAGTCCAATGTTATTCGTTTCAAGTATTTTTAGCTTTTCGAGATAATTCGTCGGATTAGAACAATGGGTAATTGTAGCTAAAACGTTCCAAAAACGATTTTGAGGATGAGCATAATATTCTTGTTCGAGCAACGATTTATCGCTTGGCATTGACCCAAGTATAAGAATCTCGATATTGGGATTTGAAATTGGAAGAAATGATTTTTTAAATGAATTCAAAATCTTGAATTATTGAAATAAACCTTCAACGCTTAAATAACGTTCGCCCGAATCAGGAAAAATAACAACAATTCGTTTACCCTTATTTATTTCAAGACTTGCGATTTGCATGGCAGCCCAAAATGCTGCTCCCGAAGAAATACCAACAAATAATCCTTCGAATTTAGCCAGTTTGCGAGTCATATCATATGCCGATTCGTTAGGAACTTTTATAATTTCATCGACAACAGAACTTTTATAATTTCCTGGAACAAATCCAGCACCCAGACCTTGAATTCGATGTAAACAAGGTGTTTCACCCGATATTACTGCCGATGTTTCTGGTTCGATTGCAACAATTTTTATATTGGGATTATGCATTTTTAACCCTTCGCCTAATCCTGTGATTGTGCCACCAGAACCAACACCTGCAATCACAAAATCGACTTTTCCGTCAGTGTCATTCCAAATTTCTTCAGCAGTTTTTAATCGATGAGCGGCAGGATTTGCAGGATTATCGAACTGTTGAAGCATAATAGCATTAGGATTTTCATTTACAATTTCTTGTGCTTTTTGACGCGCTCCACTCATTCCTAAAACTGCTGGTGTTAAAACTAATTCAGCTCCCAACGATCGTAACAAACTTTTACGCTCGCTACTCATCGATTCTGGCATTGTTAATATAACACGATATCCTTTATATGCTCCAATATATGCCATTCCAACGCCCATATTTCCACTCGTTGGCTCTACAATAATCGATTCGCTATTTAAAATTCCTTTTGATTCGGCATCCTCTATCATTGCCAAAGCTGCTCTATCTTTAACACTTGAAAGTGGATTAAACATTTCGAGTTTCGCAACGATTTCGGCATATAAACCCTCTCCCAATTTTTGAATTTTAACTATTGGGGTATTTCCTATCAGTTCGGTAATGTTGTTTGCAATTTTCATTGTGTTATATATTTTCTAATTGTGTGAATAGATATTCCATGTTATTATTGTTCCATATGTTATACGTTGCATAATGGGCTTATTTATATCAATCGGATGATTTATATCTTTTGATTGTGATTCAATATCAATTAATTGTTTATAAACTAACCCTATACCCCGAACATATTTTTCGGTTTCATATTGTTTTTGATATAGTGAACTCAATTTGGTAAATACCGTTTGAGCTGTTTTTTCAAATATTTTTCCATTAACAGTTTCTCGATTATCTAATGATTGCAAAGTATCTACTTTTTCTGGAAGTGTATCATATCTGTTAACATTCCATGTTTGATTTACGATCATTGGATAAACTTGTTTTACTAATGGAATATTTTCTTCGGTGCGAATCAAACAGGTTTTTGTTTGCTTTACTTGCCACACATTTCTTATTTCCCATGCTTTCGTTGAATCGAGACGAACAAAGCGTTCTATTTTATAACTCGTTTCAGAACTGTCTTTGCTAAAAATAGTATCAACCAAAAGTTCTTTAAGTTGACAATGAACCGTATCGTATTTCCCAACTGCAACATCTATCAAAACAGAGTCTACATCATAAATGATATATTTTCCTTTTATCAAAGGATAATAATCATATCCTAAAACGATATTACTCGAAGTATCGTGCGAATCCTTTTTACATGAAACGCAAGTAAATAGTAACAATACTATTGAAAGAAAAATACTATAATGCAACAATATTCTCATCTTATTTTTCTCCCCATTTTTTCATATCTGAAGGTAAATCTATTAATGAAATAACTCTATGAACAACCGTTAAAACTAATTCTTCAATCGATTGTGGTTTATTATAAAATGATGGTGTTGCTGGACAAATAATTCCACCAGCTTCTATTATTGATTGCATATTTTTAACGTGAATAAGATTGTAGGGTGTTTCACGAACAACTAATACAAGTTTTTTTTGTTCTTTTAAAAGTACATCAGCAGCACGAGTTATCAGAGAATCGGAAATTCCAGAAGCAATACGTCCTAAGGTTCCCATCGAACAAGGACAAACGACCAATGCATCATATCCCGCAGACCCAGATGCAAAGGGTGCCATAAAATCGTTCGATTCATATATTGGAAATGCTATTTCATCTTTTGGATTTGTGCCTAATTCATAGGTCCAAACTTCGGTAGCATTTTGAGAAAAGACAACAGCACATTGGTCAATATATTCTTTTTTATTCTGAAGTTCGCGCAATAATAAACGTGCATATATTGCTCCACTTGCTCCTGTTACTGCTATGACTATTTTTTTCTTTTTCACTATTTTAAATTGTATAATAACACAAAGTTAAATGCATTATTAAAAAACATTACAACATCGTATTTATACAAAAATTGAGAAATATTTTTGAAATTACCATAGACAGGATATGTTGAATAGCTGCCTCTTATACCAACTTGTAACTTATCATTAAAAGCATAATATACTCCTAATGCCAAAGGAAAATCAACTTTACTGAATTTCGGATTGGTTTCAAATTGATTAAATAAAACCTTTGAGCCAATTAATACTGATGGTTGAATACCTACTTCAAATTTGAATTTCTTATTATATTTATATTGTACCAACAATGGTATTTCAATGTAATTTAATCGTGCTTTATATGATTGCTCACTAAATTGATATGCAGCCCCTTTTTGATTATATCTTATTTCTAATTGTCCACCCCAAATGTCACTAAACATTCTATTGACAAATAATCCACCTGTAGGACCAAATTTATGATATCCTCCAAGTCCATCACCATCCATTTGGCTTGCACAAAAACCTAAAAGTAATCCACCTTTGAAATCTCCTGCATGTATTTGCGAAATATTACCTAAAATAAAACCACAAATAAGTATATGTTTTAATGTTCTCATCGCATCTACTTTTCATAAATCTCCATTTACAGATTTATGAGTTGATTTGTTCGATTAATACGAATCAAATTCAAATGGAATTTCTACCATATTCGAATATCGAATTCCAGCAGAACGAATATCATCATCATCATCCGAGTAAAGCCATTTTACAACAACATTTTTACCGTTTTTTTTGATGCCTTCTAATACAGCCAAAATATCGAAAATTTTCTTCGAAGACGAGGTATTAAAGTATTCAAATTTAAAAATAACCGTTGTAGAATCTGCCGGACCTTGACTATATTCATCAAGCCACATCATTATTGGGGTAAAAAATCGTTCCACATTTTCGGGAAACGAAATTCCTGCTATGAACAAATCACCGTTCTCTCCATCGAAAATTACTTCGGGAGTGTCTTCTGTTCTATCAATTTTAAGGAAACTCATGTTAATATTCTTTATATTTAAACGGCAATTCTACTAGTTCGGCATATCCCAATCCAGCATCTTTTAAATCGATATCGTCTTTTTGATGATACCATTCAATTTCAACATCGAAACCTTTTGAATGTATGTCTTGAAATAAGAGCAAAATGTCTAAGAATTTTTTTGATGATGATGTGTTAAAATAATCCATTTTAAAAATTACTACCGATTTTCGGTGCGGATCTTTACTATATTCTTCAAGCCAAGTTAAAATAGGTTCGAAAAATTCTCTTGTTTTTTGAGGTAAAAAACGTCCAGAAAATTCAAATATTCCTCGTTCTCCATCTAAGATTACTTCATTATCAGAATCATTTCCTTTGATTTTCAACACATTCATAGAATAATTGATTAACTATTTTTTGCTATAAACTTCTTTAATCAGTAACAAATATACTGTTTTTCGCTTTTATTTTAATAAAAACGCCCATTTTTATTATCTATCACAATTTAATAAAAAAAACCTTTCAACGTTTGATTAACATTTGTTCATTTCTCGATGTTAATTAAATCTTAACAGAATCTCACAAATAAATTTGGTTGGCATTACTTTAGAATCTATTACACGGATTTTTTAATTTCACGCAATATCTTATCATTTCATTTGGAAATTATATCAACGATTTTTTAACAAAAAATCCTATGTTAATATCCGCATTTTTATGAACTTTGCCAATATTAACAAGCTGTTGAAAACCTCAAAGGTATATTTGATTTTCAGCCTTCTAAGTAGTAACACAATGTTAATTTAATCTTAACAAAGCCCTGTTTCTGTTAAGTGCAAATGTTTTGATATATTTTTAATAGCTCTATCAACAGTCTATTATAAACATAATCAGTTAAATTTAATTTTCTAAAAAAATAAAAAGAATATATATGAATATTGAAAAGTTAATATCTCAAAAAGGTTTTGTTGACATACGTCCAGATGCTTCAATTGATTTAGTAGCCGAAATCAAAAAACTAAAAAAAGAAAAGAACGCTGTTATTCTTGCACACTTTTATCAAGATGGCGAAATTCAAGATATTGCCGATTTTGTTGGAGATAGTCTTGGGCTTTCACAACAAGCTGCAAAAACCGATGCCGATATTATTGTTTTTGCTGGTGTTCATTTCATGGCCGAAACTGCAAAAATTCTTTCTCCTACTAAAAAGGTACTTATTCCCGATTTAAATGCTGGTTGTTCATTGGCCGATTCATGCAAACCAGCCGATTTTGCAAAGTTCAAAGAACAGCATCCCGACCATATTGTTATATCGTATGTTAATACAACTGCCGAAATAAAGGCTTTAACCGATATAGTTTGCACATCGAGTAATGCTGTTGAAATAGTTAAAAGTCTTCCTGCAAATCAAAAAATAATATTTGGTCCTGATAGAAATTTAGGGAATTATATTTCAAGACTTTTAAACAGAGATATGGTTGTTTGGGACGGTGCATGCATGGTTCACGAAGAATTTTCTCTTGATAAAATGTTGGAAATTAAGAAACAAAATCCTGAGGCTAAGATACTTTCACATCCCGAATGTCCTCGACCAATTTTGTTAATATCCGATTATATTGGATCAACGTCGCAAATGCTACAATTTTCAAAAACAGATTCTGCTAAAACTTATATTGTAGCAACTGAATCGGGAATTTTACATCAAATGCAAAAGTCAAGTCCTCAAAAAACATTTATTCCAGCTCCTCCAAACGATAGTACTTGTGCTTGCAATGATTGTAAATATATGCGTCTAATAACTTTAGAAAAGCTTTACAATACTTTGAAATACGAACAACCAGAAGTTATTATGGAAAAAGAACTAATGGATAAAGCTCGTAAATCGATTGTTGCAATGCTCGATATATCTGAAAAATTAGGAATTAAATAGTTAATAGATATTAATTATTAGTTATTAGTTATCTTTGCGAATACTATTTTAAGTAAATGAATCAAGCAATTGAAAGTCAAAATTTAACAGCAGCTGATAGAGAATTTGAAAAGCAGCTAAGGCCTTTAGAATTTGACGATTTTAGTGGACAAAACAACATTGTTGAAAACCTTAGAGTTTTTGTAAAAGCTGCAAAAATGAGGGGTGAAGCTCTCGATCATGTTTTGTTGCACGGACCTCCAGGTTTAGGAAAAACTACTCTTTCGAATATTATTGCTAACGAATTGGGTACATCGATGAAAATTACATCGGGTCCAGTTCTCGATAAACCTGGCGATTTAGCTGGTTTATTAACAAATCTTGATGAAAAAGATGTTCTTTTTATTGATGAAATTCATCGTTTAAATCCTATTGTTGAAGAATATTTATATTCGGCAATGGAGGATTATAAGATTGATATTATGATAGATAAAGGGCCAAGTGCTCGTTCTATTCAATTAACATTAAATCCATTTACCTTAATTGGAGCAACAACTCGATCGGGATTGTTAACAAGTCCTTTGAGAGCTCGTTTTGGTATAAAATGTTTACTCGAATATTATGATATTGAGTTAATTAAGAAAATTATTATTCGTTCGGCATATATTTTAAATGTAGAAATTAACGATAAAGCAGCTTTAGAAATTGCAATGCGTAGTCGTGGTACACCCCGTATTGCAAATGCTTTACTTCGTCGTGTTAGAGATTTTGCACAAGTTAAAGGCAATGGAAAAATTGATGTTGAAATTGCTCGTTATTCGCTCGAATCGTTGAATATTGACAAACGTGGTTTGGACGAAATGGATAATAAAATATTGGTAACAATGATAGATAAATTCAGTGGTGGACCAGTTGGTTTATCTACAATTGCAACAGCAGTTGGCGAAGATGCTGGAACTATTGAAGAAGTATATGAACCATTTTTGATTAAAGAAGGATTTTTAAAACGAACACCTCGTGGTCGTGAAGTAACTGAATTGGCTTATAGTCATTTAGGTAAGAATCAGATTGGAAATCAAACATATTTATTTACAGACTCTTCGACAAGCTCAGAGTGACATTCGAGCTTGTAAAATTTAAAGATATAACGTTTGTCATCCTGAGCTTGTCGAAGGATTTGAAATAGAACAATAAAACAAAGAATAAATGGCAATAAAATTACAACCCAACGACGATTGTTGGTGCGGAAGCGGAAAAAAATATAAAAAATGTCACAAAGAAGGTGACGAAAAACTCGATGCTTTCAGAAAATTAGGTTTCACTGTTCCATCACGAAAAATGATTAAAACTCCTGAGCAAATCATTGGAATGAAAAAGGCTGGTGTTTTAGTTCGTGAAACTATCGAAATGCTTAAACCTAAAATTGTTGCAGGTATTTCAACTTTACAAATTAACGATTGGGTTCACGAATTTACTATTAAAAATGGCGCAATTCCAGCTCCTTTAAATTATCATGGATTTCCAAAAAGTGTTTGTACTTCGGTAAATAATATTGTTTGTCATGGAATACCATCGAAAGACGATATTTTGAAGGATGGAGATATTGTAAATGTAGATATTACATCAATTTTAAATAAATATTATGCCGATTCGAATGCCATGTTTACCATTGGTGATGTTTCGGATAAAGCAAAGAATTTGATTCAAGTTGCTAAAGAATGTTTACAAATTGGAATTGAACAAGTTAAACCTTACGAACGTTTAAACAATATTGGTGATGCAATAGATGCTCACGCTCAAAAACATGGTTACAGCGTAGTTCGCGATTTATGTGGACACGGCATTGGACTCGATTTCCACGAAGAACCAGAAGTCGTTCATTATGCACAAAAAGAAAAAGGTGTTTTGATGATTCCTGGAATGACTTTCACCATCGAACCAATGATTAACGAAGGTTCGTGGAAAGTTGAAACATCTCGCAAAGATGGTTGGACAGTTAAAACAAAAGATGGCAAACTTTCTGCTCAATGGGAACATACTATTGTTGTTACTGAAAGTGGTTATGAGATAATTACGTAAAAATGATTTGCAAACCCTTCTAAAATTTTGTAATTTTGCTCTATATTTAATCGATTTATTATGACAATAGCTGTTAAAAATAAAAGAGAATCGAAAACTAAAGAAACTGGAAAATCTATCAGAATTTCCAAAGCTGGAATTGCTATGAGAGCTGGAATTGGAAGAGGTACAATTGTTGAACTTACGGAAGATCCTTGGAATCTTAAATAATGAAATATTTACTCGATACTCAAATAATTGTTTGGATGATTGAAAATCCTAACAAATTGACGAAGGAAGTAAGAAATATTATAGATTCAACTACTGCAATTTATATAAGTATCGAGAGTTTAAGAGAAATTGTTATTAAACAGCAATCTAATGATATTTTAATCAAAGTATCATTTGCCAAATTTTGTGAAATATTGAAAGAATATGGTGTGAAAATAATAAATACAGAAATAAATCACATTTTAGCTTTCGAAAAATTAAACACTAACCCTAATCACAAAGATCCTTTCGATCATTTAATTATTAGTGTTGCTATATCTGGCAAATTCACTTTAATTAGTAGTGATCATAAAATGCCTTATTATACAAATCAAGGATTGCAACTTATTGAAAATTAGTTTTGTCAGGCATCTACATTCACATACCTTTTTGTAAAAAAATATGTTATTACTGTGATTTTCATTTCAGTCTTAATCTATTTCATAAAGAGCAATTTATAACAACTTTGTTGAAAGAAATTGCTTTGCAAAAGGATTATCTTTCCGATAAAAAGATTGAAACCGTTTACTTTGGTGGTGGAACTCCATCGATACTTTCAGCACAGGAAATCAATCAAATATTTGACGAAATTAATAACTATTTTGATCTATCAAATGTTGGTGAAATTACGCTTGAAGCAAATCCCGATGATTTAAGTTTGGAATATTTACAAGCGTTAAAACAAACTAAAGTAAATCGCTTAAGCATTGGTATTCAATCGTTTTTCGATGAAGATTTGTTGTTAATGAATCGTCGACATTCGGCTATAGAAGCAAAAACTTGTGTTGAAAATGCGAAGAAAACTGGTTTCGAAAATATCACTATCGATTTGATGTATGGCTTACCAAATTTAAGTTTGGAGCGATGGAAAGAAAATATCAATCATGCCCTTTCATTGCAGGTAAATCACATTTCGGCTTATCATCTCAGCATTGAAAAACAAACAGCTTTTAATAAGTTTCATAACGATGAAAAAATAACGCTTCCAAATGAAGATTTAAGTGAATTGCAATACACAACTTTGGTTGAAATATTGAAAAAAAATGGCTTTATTCATTACGAAATATCAAACTTTGCCCGAAAAGGATTTGAAGCTGTTCATAACTCGAATTATTGGAAACAAAAAACGTATTTGGGACTTGGCCCGTCGGCTCATTCGTTTAATGGATCTTCGCGTCAATGGAATATTTCTAACAATTTGAAATATATTTCTTCGCTCGAATCGAATTTTATTAATTTCGAAGTTGAGGAATTATCTGAAAAAGAAAGATTTAACGAATATATTTTAACTTCTTTACGAACCATTTGGGGTGTTGATATTGCATATATTAAAAACACTTTTCCACAAAAATATTGTAGTATATTTATCGCGAAAATGGAGGAGTATGTTCGTCAAGGACATGCTGTGCAAAATGATGCATCTATTTCGTTAACAAATAAGGCTATGTTTATTTCCGATTCTATTATTTCGGATGTATTTATTGCCGATTAAAACTACTAATTTGAGCGTTGTTAAAAAACTTATTGGGCAAACGGCTGTTTATGGATTGAGTACCATTGTTGGTAGATTCATGAATTTTTTACTTGTTCCACTCTATACTCGTTTCTTTTGTCAATCCGATTATGGAATTGTAACAGAACTTTATAGTTACACCGTTTTTTTTATGATTTTTTTGACCTATGGAATGGAAACTGGCTTTTTCCGTTTTTCGCAAGATCAGCAAGATAAACCCAATGTTTACACTACGGTTTTAACAAGTTTATTAGGTTCAACGGGAATATTTATCGCATTAGTTGCAATTTTTCTGCATCCAATTTCGGCAAGTATTGGATATGGAGGAAGTGAACGTTACATCTTTTGGATGGCAATTATTATTGCAATTGATGTTATCACTACAGTTCCATTTGCCAAACTTCGATTGGAAAATAAAGCTATAAAATTTGCTGTTATAAAATTTGTAAATATTGGTCTTAATATTGGATTTAATGTATTGTTCTTGATTATTTTACCTTATTTGGCAAAGCATCAAAAATTAATGTTTATAAGTCAACATTTTGCAACGCCAAAAGTTTCGTACATTTTCATTTCAAATTTAATTGCAAGTGTTGTTACGCTTGTAATGCTTTTGCCCGATATGTTAAAATCGCACAATAAATTGGATTACGATTTATTAAAAAGAGTTTTAGCATATTCGTGGCCATTACTTATTTCTGGCTTAGCTGGGAGTATTAATGAAGTGTACGACAGAGTTTCACTTCGTTATTTCGTAACTGTTCCTCATGGTTTAGATGCTGGGAAATATATTCTTTCGCAAGTTGGAATTTATGGTGCAAGTTATAAATTGGCTATGATTATTTCAATTTTCAATCAAGCATTTCGTTATGCCGCCGAGCCTTTGTTTTTTTCGCGTTTGCATGAAAAAGATTCGCGTCAGTTATATGCCAAAATTCTCAATTATTTTGTGGCTTTCACCTTGTTTTTATTTCTTTTCATAATGATTTATATCGAGTTTTTTAAACATTTTATCGGTCGAAATTTCTATGAAGGATTAACAGTTGTTCCAATTCTTTTAATGGCAAATATTTTCCTTGGCATTGTGTTCAATTTATCCATTTGGTATAAGCTTTCGAATCAAACAAAATTTGGAATTTATATTGTCGGTTTTGGCGCTGTTGTTACGCTTATTATTAATTTGCTATTTGTTCCTCAATATGGATATATGGCTTGTGCTTGGGCAACATTAATTTGCTACTTTTTGATGACTATTTTGTCGTACATTTTATGTCAAAAATATTACACCATACCATACAATTTAAAGTCAATAGCTTTGTATTTTGGATTGGCAATATTATTTTATATTGTCGATAAATATGTTGTAATTGATATACTTATGTTAAAGCATTTAGTTAAATTCATGCTTCTGACTATATATATAATTGCAATTATGTGGAACGAAAAACTTTATTTTTTTAGAAGAAATGAAAATTAATATTGTAAACAAATCGAACAATCCTTTACCATCGTATGCCACAGAACATTCGGCTGGAATGGATTTACGCGCTTTCGTAAGCGAACCAATTACCTTAAAACCTATGGAACGTCGTATTATTCCAACAGGTTTGTACATTGAGGTGCCTGAAGGATTTGAAGCTCAAATTCGTCCTCGTAGCGGTTTAGCAATTAAAAATGGTATCACCTGTTTGAATACACCAGGAACCATCGATGCCGATTATCGTGGTGAAATAGGAGTGATTCTCATAAATCTTTCGAATCAAGATTTTGTGATACAAAATGGCGAACGTATTTGTCAAATGGTTATCAATAAATACGAAAAAGCTGCGTTAGTTGAAGTTGACGATCTTTCTGAAACAGAACGTGGAGTTGGAGGATTTGGTCATACTGGTAAACACTAATATTAAAAATTCAAAACTAAAGATAATGAAGATAATCATTCCAATGGCTGGTATGGGAACTCGAATGAGACCTCATACATTAACAGTTCCTAAACCATTAATTCCGGTTGCTGGTAAACCAATTGTACAACGTTTAGTCGAAGATATTACGCGTGTTTGTAACGAAAAAGTTGACGAAATTGCATTTATCGTTCATCCTGCTTTTGGAAAGGCAATTGAAGATATGCTTGTTGCAATGGCTGAAAAATTAGGTTCAAAAGGAACTATTTATTATCAAGAAACGGCTTTAGGAACTGCTCATGCTGTACTTTGTGCAAAAGAATCGTTACAAGGAAATGTAATTGTTGCTTTTGCTGACACACTTTTCATAGCTGACTTCAAACTTAATACGAAACAAGATGCAATTATTTGGGTGCAGAAAGTTGAAGATCCATCTGCTTTTGGAGTGGTAAAATTGAACGAATCGGGTATTATTACCGACTTTGTTGAAAAACCCAAAGAATATGTAAGCGACTTAGCTATTATTGGAATCTATTATTTCAAAGATGGTGAAAATCTTAAAGCAGAATTACAATATTTAATTGATAATAATATTCATGTTAAAGGAGAATATCAGCTAACAACTGCTTTGGAAAACATGAAAAATAAAAATATTACATTCTATCCAGGACAAGTTGACGAATGGTTAGATTGCGGAAATAAAGATGCAACTGTCATTACTAATCGTAGAGTGTTAGCTAATTATGGATCGGTAATATCCAAAAATATCACTGTAGTGAATTCTACGATTATTGAACCTTGTGTAATTCTTGATGGAGCAGTGATTACAAATTCAGTAGTTGGACCATATGTTTCTGTTGGTTCTGACACTAAAATTGAAAAATCGATAATTGAAAATGCTATAATTCAAAACAATACACTTATTGAATGTAAAATAATTGCAAACTCAATGATTGGAAGTAATTGTAAAGTTGAAGGTTGTATGGCCGACTTAAGTATTGGCGATTATATTAATATGGCTTAATGCGAAAATCATTTCTTTATATTGCGTTTCTGCTGCTTAGTTTGACTTCTTTTGCTCAAAAGAAAGAAGATGACTTTACTATGCGATTGAGAGACAAAAAAGAAATGGAATATGAATCGACGCTAATTGAAGCTTCGAAACAAACTATGCTCGGAAATACTACCGAAGCTATGAATTTGTATATGCAATGTCTTTCTTTAAATCCAGAAAGTACCACTTCTATGTATGAAATGGCTCGTCTGTTTTTGAACAATAAAGACTTTGATGCAGCTATAAGTTTGATGGCAAAAGCAGTTAGTTTAAACCCTCAAAATGAATGGTATAATCTTTTCCTGTTACAATTATATAAGCAAAAAAAACAGTTTGAAAAAGCTGAAGTAATCTGTGAAAATCTTATAAAAATCAATCCTTCAAAGGATATGAACTATTATGAATTAGCAGGCGTTTATTTGGAAGAAAAAAAGTTTGGTAAAGCAGAGAGTCTCTATAAAGAAATTGAATCGAAATGGGGTTATTCGGCTCCTTTATTTGAGGAAAAAGTGAAACTTTCGTTGATGCAAAACAAACCTGATAAAGCTATTAAATTGCTTAAAAGTTTAATTGAAAAAACTCCAGACGAACAACGCTATTATTTAGTTTTGGTTGATATTTATAAGCAAACACACAAAACAGATAAAGCTATTGAGATTGCAAAATCATACATTAATCAATTTTCGGATGGTGACGATATGCATTTAGAATTATTTGATTTATATTATTCTAAACCTGATTCAACTGCTGCATTAAGTGAATTAAGAACAATTATTTCATCTCCGTCTATTCCATTTGAAGATAAAACTAAGTTGCTAACGAAAGTGAGTACTGGTTCAGTACTAAAATCAATTTCAAAATACGAGGATGAATTTACTTTAGCACTTGTTAAACAAAATCCCGAAAATACAGATGTGCTATTATCGCGTGCAAAATATTGTATGAAAGAAGATAAATTGGATGAAGCAAAAACAGATTTTTATTTATTATATAAAAAAGATAAATCAAATGCCGATGCAATAGAAAACTTATTGAATATTGAAATTAAATTAAATAATTGGAATGCTGTGTATGAGTTGTGTACGCAGTCTATTTTATTTTATCCTGCAAATGCCAATTTGTATTTTTATGCTGGAGTTTCTGCTTGTCAAATTGAAAAATATAATGAATCGATCAACTATTTGATGTCTGGTGTAACTTATGTTACATCGTCCGACATGAAAGGACAATTCTACCAATATTTGGGAGAATCGTATTATAAAATTAAAGATTTTACAAAATGCTACTATTTCTTCGATAAATCAATCTCTGCAAATCCTACCGATGTTGTGGCTCTAAATAATTACAGTTATTATTTGTCATTAGTGAAAGATAGTCTTAAGAAAGCGTTAGAAATGACAAAACTTTGTAACAAGCTTAAACCGAATGATGCAACATTTCTCGATACGTATGCATGGGTTTTATTTAAGCTTGAACGTTATAGTGAAGCAAAAGCTAAAATCGAGGAAGCAATAACAAGTGGAGGTTCATCAATAAATGAAATTGTGGAACATTATGGCGATATTTTATTTAAAAATTCCATGGTTAATGAAGCTATCGAAAATTGGATAAAAGCAAAAGGTCTTGGTAGTAAATCAGAATCATTAGAAAAAAAGATTTCACTAAAACAGTATATTGAATAAAAATAACGATGAAAAGTGCTCATTTAATTATATTTGTCTTAATTAGTTTCGTTGCATGTAAAGCTCCATTAACAGTGATTCACAAAGATGAGATTAGAAATATTACACCAACCATTTTATATGATAGTTTAAAACTTAATTACGGGAAAATAGATAGCTATTTTGGGAAATTTAAAGCTACGATTAAACAAAATAAAAAATGTAATACTGTTTATGGTACTGCAAAAATAAAGCGTGATAGCATTCTTTGGTTTTCTGTAAACCCAGGAATGGGAATAGAAATAGCAAGAGCTCAAATGATGCACGATAGTTTGTTTGTTATGGATCGTTTTAATTCAAAATATTTTAAAGGACGTTATGATTTTATTGATAAACTCTTAGATGTTGAAGTTGATTTTGAATCTTTGCAGTCGATATTTTTAAATACCTTATCGTTTTATACCAATTCTGTTGATACACAACAAGTTTTAAAAAATCTTATTATTAAAAAGGAGAAAAGCGGAAAGTATATTCAAATCGAAAATTTCAGAAAACGATCAATCAAAAAAAATGAAGGTGATATTTTGCTCCCACCTATATATCAGAGAATAAAGGTAGATAATCGAAATCTTAAAATTTCAGAAATTCTTGTCAAGGATTTTAAAGATAATAAACAAATGAAAATTGAATATTCAGATTTTGTATTTAATGATTTATTAAAGGTCGATTTCCCACAAACAATAAACGTTAAGGTTGATAAGGGAAATAAGTTTATTGAATTAATCATTTCATTTTCGAAACAAGAATTTAATCAACAAAATACTTACCAGTTTACAATTCCAACCAGTTATAAACCAATCGAAATTAAACAATAATAGTTTAAATGAAGAAAGTACTTTTCATAGTATGCTCTATATTATTCGTAATTAATGTTACTTTTTCTCAATCAAAAAAGGATATTGAGAAGCGTATTGAAAATACAAAAAGAGAAATTGAGTTAACAAGTAATCTAATAAAAGAAACTGAACTGTCAAAAAAACAATCGTATTCAAAATTGGAATTAATTTCTCGTAAAATTGAACTTCGAAAGGAATTTATTAACGATATAAGTATTCAACTCACTATTTTAAATACACAATTATTTAATACACAAAATCAAGTAAGTAGCTTAAGTAAAGAGATTTTAAATATTAAAACAGAATATGCTAAGATAATTTACTATGAATATATTAATCGAAATGCTTATGATCGATTAATGTTCATTCTTTCTTCCGATGATTTCAATCAAGCCTATAAACGATTGAAATATTTACAATTTTACACTGAATATCGTCGTTTTCAAGTATCACAAATTATAAGTAAGACAAAACAACTAAATCAGGTTATTGCCTCTTATAATGCTACAATTGCCGAAAAAGCTACTGTTGTTCAAAGCAAACAAAAGGAAACTGAATCTTTAGCAGACGAACAAGATCAAAAGTCCAAGGAGATAACTGTTTTAGAGTCTCGTCAAAAGGAATTAAAAGTTGATTTACAAAAGAAATTAATCATTGCTGAAAAACTAAAAAACGAAATTGCTAGAATCATCGCCGAAGAACAGCGAAAACTTGCAGAACAACGTCGTCAAGCTGCATTAGCTGCTGCTGCTAAAAAAGCCGCCGATGCCAAGAAACTTGCCGATGCTAAAAAGGCTGCCATTGCTAAAAAGGCTCTCGCTACTAAAGCAACATCCAAAACAGGTGTTGCTAAATCTACTCCTGTGTCTATCCCTACTGTTGAAAAACCAGTTGCTTCAAATCCAACTCCCGTTATTGATGCAAATGCTGAAGACATCGAATTAACTGGGAAATTTAGTGATAATATCGGAAAATTACCTTGGCCATCATCAAATGGAGTTATTACGCAACCATTTGGCGAACATCCACATCCAATGTTTCCTTCCATTAAAATTACCAATAATGGTATTGATATTACTTGTTCCAAAAACACGCAAGCTCGTGCTGTGTATGAAGGTGAAGTTACCAAAATCATTATTATTCCAGGTGCTAATTCAGCAGTTTTAGTTCGACATGGGAATTATATTACCGTTTATTCGAATCTTGTTAATGTTCTTGTTAAACAAGGTCAAAAGATTAAAATGAAACAAATAATTGGCACTATATTCAATGATGAAGAAACTGATAAAACCACAATGAATTTCCAAATTTGGAAGGAAACTACGAAACTTGATCCTCAAAAATGTCTATTACGATAAATGGATACTTCTAGTAATATATTGTTTTCAAAACTTGATGAATTTATTGGTAAATATTATAAGAATAAGATTATCAAAGGTATCCTTTTGTCCGTTTTGATATTTATTCTCTATTTCATTTCACTTTCTATTCTTGAATATTTTTCCTATTTCTCTATTCCTGTTAGACGATTTCTTTTCTATTTTTCAATTGTGTTAACTCTTTCAGTACTCTCATTTTACATAATCATACCATTATTGCATTTATTTAAAATCGGAAAGATTTTAAATTATAGTAAAGCTGCCGATATTATTGCCAAATATTTTCCCGACGTTCAAGATAAACTTAAAAATACACTTGAATTAATTGATCTTTCAAAAACTGATGTTAATAGTCTTGTCGTTGCCAGTATAAATCAGCGTATATTGTCACTAAAACCGCTTCCTTTTGTTTTAGCGATAAATGTTAGGGATAATTATAGATACTTCAAAATACTTGCAATTCTGCTTGTCTTGTTATTTCCTGCATTTATGTTTTATCCGTCTTTGTTTACTGAAGGTGCTGCTCGAATCATTAAACACGAAACTTATTATGAACCGAAAATGCCCTTTTCGTTTGAATTGATGAATTCCACTTTGAATATTGAAAAAGGTTCTGATTATACTTTTACTCTTAAAATTACTGGTGAATATATTCCTTCAAACGCAGAAATTAGCATTGGCACAACGAGTTATTTTATGCAAAAAGTTGCTCCTTCTAAGTATGCTTTTACGCTAAAAGGAATTAACAATTCGCTCGATTTCTTTTTTATTGCTGATGAATATAAATCAAAGTCTTTTACTCTCAATGTTATACCAAGTCCACAAATATTGTCTTTTACTTTGTCGGCAGATGTTCCCGAATATACTGGTGAAAAGAGTTTTATGTTGAAAAACATTGGTGATATTTCAGTTCCCGAAGGTACTAAATTGCATTGGAATATTGATGCAATTGAAGCTACTTCAATGTCTTTGAAATTTAATGATTCATCAATTTTACATCTAACATCAATTGATAAACACTTTGAAACTTCTCTAAAAGCGATGAAATCAACAAAATATTTAATACTTTCATCGAATAGCTATATTAAACAAAAAATGCTACTTACTTACGCAATCTCTGTAGTACCCGATTTATATCCAACCATCGAAGTTGATGTTAAAACAGATTCTTCTAATATGTTTTTGAATTATTTTACGGGAAGAATTAAAGATGATTATGGTTTTTCAAAAATGCAATTTGTTTATTATAAAGGATCAAAGGCTGATTCTTTAATCACGATTCCAATTCAAATATCGAAAGCTAGTGCTAGTCAAGAGTTTTTCTATGGTTTTGATTTTTCTAGTTTCAATTCTGGTGATGATATTCACTACTATCTCGAAATCTTTGATAATGACGGCATAAAAGGTCCTAAATCAACAAAATCGTCATTGTTTAATTTAAGAATACCTTCACATACCGAAGTTGAAAAAATGGATGCTCAAATGACGCATTCCCTTGAAAGCGATATGCAAAAAAGTATGCAAATGGCAAAAGATTTAAAAAAGGAAATTGAAAATACCCAAAAGAAATTATTAAATGAAAACACATCTAATTGGGAAAAAGCTCAATTAATGAAACAGTTAGAACAAAAGCAAGAACAGTTGATGCAATTGGTAAATACTGTTAAAGATCAAAATCAAAAGAAAAACGATTTGACTGATATGCTTAAAAATCAAAATCAGGATATTCTTGATAAGCAAAAACAAATTGAAGAAATGATGAATAATTTGATGGATGATGAGTTCAAAAAAATGCTAGATGAATATAAAAATTTGATGGACAAATTCAATAAAGATAAGTTTTTTGATAAAGCTGATGATATGAAATTATCGCTCGAAGATCTTGAGAAACAATTGGATAAAAATCTTGAATTATTAAAACGTATGGATGTTGAAAAAAACATTCAAAATGCTATTGATGACTTAAAAAAACTTCAGGTAGAACAAAAAAAGTTATCAGATAAAGTTGATGATAAAACAGAAAATAAAGTTGATTTAACGCAAAAACAGGATGAACTTAATAAACAAATGGATAAGCTTCAAGAAAAGTATAACGATGCTTTAAAGAAGAATAACGATCTTGAAAAGAAAATGAATCTTAACGATTTTAATAAAGAAATGTCTGACATTAAGCAATCTATGTCGCAGTCTGAGCAAGAGATGAAAGAAGGTTCAAAGTCAAAATCTCAAAAACAAATGAAGCAGTCAAAAGATAAAATGAATAATTTGGAACAAGCCATGGCTGCTATGGTAAAACAAAACTCTAAAAAACAAAACTCTGAGGATGAGTCTCAGTTACGGCAAATTTTGGATAATTTACTCACGTTATCTTTTGAGCAAGAATCATTACAAAAAACCACAAGAACTGTTCAAATATCAGATCCTAAATATGTTAGTTATCTTAACAAACAACTCGTTTTAATTGATAATTTCTCAATTATAAAAGATTCTTTATATGCATTAGCTAAACGTCAACCAGCCATTCAAAAAACGATAACAAATCAAATTAAAGATATTGAACGTTCTTTCCTTAAAATTAAAACTGGGTTTGATGAACGTAATATTTCACAAATCAATATTAATCAGCAGTTAGTTATGACTGGTGAAAATAATTTATCATTGATGTTTGCTGAAATACTCAAAAATATGCAATCAGAATCTCAATCAATGTCTAATAGCCCAAGTCAGTGCAATAATCCAAAGAAAAAAGGAAAAGGTATGTCGATGTCAGATATGAAATCGCAGCAACAAGGTATGAAACAGCAATTACAGCAAATGATTGAACAAATGAAACAAGGTCAAGGTAAACCTGGTGGCATGAGTAAACAATTAAGTAAAATGATGGCAGATCAAGAAAAGCAACAACAAATGTTGAATGATATGATTAAAGATGGAGGCTTTTCACCTGATGCAACTAAAAAATTGAATGATATTAAACAACTTATTGATCAAAATCAAAAGGACATTGTTAATAAAAGTGTATCTCCTCAAACAATGTTTCGTCAAAATCAAATTTTAACACGATTATTGGAAGCTGAGAATGCCGAAAATCAACGAGATAAAGAGACTAAAAGAGAGTCTAAGCAAGGCAAACAAGATATTTTTAGTAACCCTACAACAGTTTTAAAGTATAAGCAGTTAATTAACGGTACGAATGAGTTATTGAAGTATGATAATATTAAATTACAATCATTTTACAAAAAGAAATATGACATGTATTTATTAAACATTAATACACAATAATTTAAAAAATACCGTACATTTGTTCACTTAAAACCAGATAATTATGAAAAGGATTGAAATACCATCAAGTATTGAAAATCTAACAATTATAGAAAATTTAGTTGATGAACTTGCTGTAAGCATTAAGTTTGATTCAGAATTGTATGCAAATATTTTAGTCTGTGTTACTGAAGCAGTAAAGAATTCAATTATTCATGGTAATAATTCTAATATATCAAAAGTTGTAACTATTGAATACTCGTATTCTGAACATCAGGTATGTTTTGTAATAAGTGATATGGGTACTGGTTTTAATCATTATCAAGTCGCCGATCCAACGTTGCCCGATAACATTGAAAAAGAAACTGGAAGAGGAATTTTCTTAATGAATTGTCTTGCAGATCAAGTAATTTATAATGATAAAGGAAACGAAGTTAGTCTCAAATTTTATTTTAAAATTGGGTAACTACGTTTTATAAAACGAATACCTTATTCTGTGAAACTCAATATTTTCTGCGAAGAAGTAGAATTCCCCCAATTAAAAAAATCTCTAATTTTAGATATTTGTAAAAAAATCTCTAATGATGAAAATGTTATATTTTCAGATATTAATATAATATTTTGTAGTGATGATTATTTATTAAATATTAATAAAGAATATCTACAACACGATTATTATACCGACATAATTACCTTTGATTATAAAAATAAAAAATCAGTATCTTCTGATATATTTATAAGTCTTGATAGAGTTTTAGAAAATGCACAATCAATTTCTGTTGAGTTTGAGTTTGAATTACAGAGAATCATTATTCATGGGCTCCTTCATCTGTCTGGTTATGAAGATGATACAATTGAAAAACGAAAAAACATGTCCATCCGTGAAGATTATTTCCTTGCTAAATTAATTTAAAATGTTACCTTTTTACGATATAATTATTGTTGGAGCTGGTCATGCTGGTTGCGAAGCTGCTGCTGCCGCTGCCAATATGGGATCCAAAGTTTTGTTACTCACCATGAACATGGAGAAAATGGCAGCGATGTCATGTAATCCTGCAATGGGTGGAATTGCCAAAGGTCAAATTGTTCGTGAAATAGATGCATTAGGAGGTTATTCCGGTATCGTAACTGATAAATCAATGATTCAGTTTCGAATGTTGAATAAGTCTAAAGGGCCTGCAATGTGGAGTCCTCGTGCTCAATGTGATCGTACTGTTTTTTCAATTTCGTGGAGAAATGTTTTAGAAAATATTCCAAATATTGATTTTTGGCAAGACACTGTTATAGGTTTACTTTTTGAAAACGAAAACGTTATCGGCGTTAAAACAGCTATGAATTTGGAAATTAAATCTAAGGCTGTCGTATTAACAAATGGTACTTTTCTAAATGGTCTTATGCATATTGGACGAGTTCAATTAGATGGAGGTCGTGTTTCTGAGCCTGCATCATATTTATTATCTGATCAATTAAAAGATAAAGGTTTTGCTGTTGGTCGTATGAAAACTGGTACTCCAGTTCGTATTGATGGACGCACGATAGATTTTTCAAAATGTATTGAACAAAAAGGAGATGAAGATTTACGCTCATTTTCTTTTTTAAAAAATACTCTTTCAATAAAAAATCAATTGAGTTGTTTTATGACTTATACAAATCAACCTGTTCATGATATTTTGTTTAAAGGATTTAATGATTCTCCAATGTATAATGGAACTATTCAAAGTGTTGGTCCACGATATTGTCCTTCTATTGAAACTAAAATTGTAACGTTTGCAGATAAATCTTCTCATCAATTATTTCTAGAACCCGAAGGATTTACTACTCATGAATATTATCTAAATGGCTTTAGTTCATCTTTACCTGCTGATGTTCAATATTCAGCATTGAAAAATATTGCTGGTTTAGAGAATTGTAAGATATTTAGACCAGGATATGCAATTGAATACGATTATTTCGATCCTACTCAATTACACGCAACTCTTGAAACAAAGAATATCTCTAATTTATATTTTGCTGGTCAAATTAATGGTACAACAGGTTATGAAGAAGCTGCAGCCCAAGGATTGATGGCCGGTATAAATGCACATTTAAAAAATAACGATAAAACCAGTTTTGTTCTTAAAAGAGACGAAGCTTATATTGGTGTTCTAATTGATGATCTAATCACAAAAGGTGTGAACGAACCTTATCGAATGTTTACTTCAAGAGCAGAATATCGTATTTTATTACGACAAGATAATGCAGATTTGCGATTAACATCGATGTCTTATTCTATTGGTCTTGCTAATGAAGAACGATTTAAACAATTAAATCTGAAATATGAGATTGTTACTTCATTTAAAAATATTATTAATACTTTATCGGTTAAACCAACTATTGTAAATCCAATACTTGAAAAACTGGATTCGCAAATATTGACGCAAGGTGTTAAGCTATCTCAGTTATTATCTCGACCAATCTTAACTATTGCTAGTTTTGAAGGATTGTTTGTGGAAGATTTTTTTGATTCATATAATCAAGATATTGTTTCAAAAACGGAATTAAATGAATTAGTTGAAATAGATATTAAATATTCTGGATATGTTGAAAAGGAGAAACTTATTGCTGAAAAAATTACTAGGCTTGAGTATATCATCATTTCAGATTCTTTTGATTATGATTCGGTTCATTCTCTTTCAACTGAAGCACGCCAAAAGCTAAAAATGATTAAGCCTAAAACTATTGGACAAGCTGCAAGAATTTCTGGCGTTTCTCCTTCGGATATAAATATCTTACTTGTTTTTCTTGGAAGATAAAAAATGTTCCACGTGGAACATTTTAAAAATCATTTATGGAAGCAAAAATATTTAAACTAAATCAACAACTTAGTGTTGTCTATTCTAGATCTCAATCCGAGGTTGCTCATGTTGGCTTGATGTCAGGTGTTGGGTCTCGAAATGATGGTAAGTCATCCTCTGGGATTTCTCATTTTGTAGAACATATGTGGTTTAAGGGGACTACAAATAGATCTTCTAGGCAGATTATCGATGAGATAGAATTATTGGGTGGTGATTTTAATGCATATACTTCAAAAGAAGAAACATGTATTCATGTTAGTGTTTTGAGGAATTCATTTAAAGTAGCACTTGAAGTTCTTCTTGATATTTTTTATTGTTCGGAATTCCCAACTGAAGAGTTGGCGAAAGAACGTGAAGTTATTCTTGATGAAATCGATTCGTATGAAGATTCACCTTCAGAATTGATCTTTGATGATTTTGAAGAATTGTTGTTCCAAGGAACATCTCTCTCTAAACCAATTCTAGGAAATAAAGAGAGTTTGAAGGATATTGATACTAAGCTTATGAAGAGCTTCTATGCCGATAATTACTTGTCATCTAAAACTGTTTTGTCTTTTGTTGGCAATATTCCCTATTCAGAATTTAAGTTGGAAGTTGAAAAGCTTTACTTTAACTATAATGCGAATATGTCGAAACAGACTTCGAATCTAAATATAGAATTATTTGATCAAAAAGTATTTTCTAACGAAGTGAAAAAGAAGACGAGTCAATCTCATTGTGTCTTTGGCTGTAAAGCCTTTCCTTGGAGTGATAAACTTAGGTTGCCAATGTCGATGTTAAATAATATTTTAGGAGGACCGTATTTTAGTTCTATTTTGAACTATTCCTTGAGGGAGAAAAATGGTTTGACGTATACAATAGAATCGTCATACACTCCCTATTCTGACACAGGCTCTTTTGTAGTTTATTTTGGAACAGATAAAAAGAAGGTTGAAACTTGTTATGATATCATTAAAAAGGAGTTTAAGTTGGTTTGTGAATCAGATCTTCTTAAAAAAAATCTTTCGATATATAAACAGCAAGTATTAGGGCAATTAGCTTTATCGTACGAAAGCAATGTTGGTTTAATGGTTTCGCAAGCTAAAAGCGTTTTGATATATGATAAGGTTGATAATTTTAGAGAGATAACTAAAAAGATAACAAATATCGATTCTCAGACTCTACAAGAAGTAGCTAATGACATTCTAGATTTCGATAAAATGTCTTTCTTGGTGTATAATTAAAAAGAAAAATGTAATTTTGTTTTAATAAATAATAAAACGATGGATGCTCTTTTAACTTTTTTATGCTTTGCTTCTTATGCAAGTTTTGTTCTAACAATTGCAATGGGCTTTAATTATTTTAAAGGTAAATTTAAAAAACATCACACACTTGGAATGTTGATAGTTTTAACCTTTTTGCTTTTGACAGCTAATTTTATGATGTATATGATTAAAGTATATATTATTGGAAATCATTAATGTCTTACTTCGAAATGTCACTTGTAAAGGTCTTTAGGTAATCTTCCCATTTTATTGTTTTAAACGAATCAGTCACAAAGAATTTAATGATTGGTTCAATCCCATCTGTAGTCATATAACCAGGAATGCTGGTTATTATATTTAAATTTTCATCAATAAAAATAAAGTTCGGGAATCGCATTTTTCCGTTTAATAGAGTAACGGCAAATTGGTTGAATGGATGTTCTTTATTCTCATTTATGAATTTATAATTATTGTATTCTATCGTATCTTTTGTCGTAGCATTTAATCGAACTGGATAACATTTTGTGTTAATGTATTCCGATAATTTAGCATTGTTAAAAGTACTATTATCCATCATTTTGCATGTTGGACACCAATCTGTTTGAAGGCTAATTATTATCTTTCTCTTCTCTTTTTTGTTTTTTTCTAGCGCTTGTTTTATTGTTAACCATTTTACTTTTTCTGTTTTTTCTTTCAGAGAATCAGTAAACGTGTTATTAAAATCATTGAGGAATGGTTGAATGTTTGCGTACTTATAAATGTTTTCTGCAAAGTAAAGTAAAAAAGCTTGCAAATCTTTTGCAGATTTGTATCCTGGAATTGCTGTTATAACATTAGAACTATCATCGAAATACATAATGTTTGGATACGAAAGTTGTCCTTGTAAAAGTGATATTGCTAGGTTGTGTGATGGCTTTCTGCCACTACCAGAATAGGGTTGTGATGGCCCATATTTTTTACCTTTATATTCTATTGTATCAAAACTTTCTGCATCGAACTTCACTGCATAATAATTGGTGTTAATGTATGCAATGATATTAGGGTCGGTAAAGGTATTCTTATCCATATATTTACACCAACCACACCATTCGGTATTGATGTCCATAATGATTTTCTTTGGCTCTTTTTTATTCTTTTCGAGTGCTTCTTTAAACGAAATCCATTGGATTTTATCTGTAGCTATAGGTTGTTGTGAAAATCCTATATTGAAAGCTAATGTGCAAATAATCAGTGCTAAATGTGCTATCTTCTTCATAATTTGTTTATATAAAATTCTTAAATAGTTCAAGTAAATACTTCTAGAAATAAATATACGATTATTTTAAACATTTTAGTATGTACCAAATAAAATCTGCAGCCTATTCCTTTTTGTGTCAAATTGCTATAATTTACTAGATTGTAGGTGAAATTATATATTCAAACATTATACATGTTAAAAATTATGTAGCAACGTATAAACATGTAAATATATTTAAAATGCATCTTGTTATTTCAATATTTTAATTACTTTCGTACCCGAAATTTTTGAGAACAAAACACAATTGTAACAGTTATTTATTAATCATTAAAATCAAAACTATGTCACAAAACCTTATTTCTGCTACGTTACAGCCTGCCGATGCAGCTGAAGTTCAACAATTATTAGCTACAGCTAAATCAAAGTTATCGTTTCTTTTAAGCTTAAGTTCCGACGATGTATCGGGAATATTCATTGCTGGTAATTCCTATTTACCCTTTATAGAGTTAGCATTTCAAGTAGTGCAATCGCATCCCGAGATTCTGCCTGCGGTGTTCGATAAGGATGAGTTTATGCGTGACTATCAATTATTGACGACTATTCGTCCTATCTTATTGCAAATAAATGAGTTGGCCGAGAGTATCCAGAAAACGCTTTATGCTGTTGGTAGCGACAGTATGGTGGCAGCACTCGATGTATATGCTGCGGTAAAACAAAATAAAGACAAAGTACCAGGACTTAACGCCACTGCCGACCAAATGGCTGTGTTCTTTAAAAAAGCTAAGTCAAAACAAGCCGCTGTTACAGCGGTTGCACAAAACTAAGTATCTGCTATTGTATCGGCCCTGTTCGTAGTGCTCAACGACCACTCTGAACAGGGTTTGATGCACTCGTAAGATGGCTACGACATCTCCGAACAAGGCTCATCCATCTCTCGACATGAAAACGACCACTCATTATAGCGTGGCTACCACTCCCCATATGGCAATCCCCCTCTCTCGACATCATTTTGCCCTCTTCGTACAGGGCTTTAGGCACTCGAGAGATGGCAACTGACATCTCTCGACATGTCTCTTCCTTCTCTGTATAACGTGGCGACCACTCTCGATATGGCATTTCTCTGTCAAGAGTACAAAAAATCATCTTCAGAGAAGGCAACGAACTGTTCGATTATGAAATTCTACTATTCTGACAGTTACGTATCTGCTTTTTATATGGTACTTTCTTGTTTATTGGAGATTTAAGCTATATTTGATTGAAAATACTGGTTGATAAATGATTTGAATTTGGCAGCAGTTATTAATAAAAATTGTTGTTAAATAAAATATAAAACGCAACCGGATAGATAATTACAAATAATTAATATGATACATTATGATTAAAAAACTTACATTCTTTTTTTTGATTCTTCTTCCAGGATTAAATGCATTAGCACAATGTGGAACATTTCCAAAACCTGACAAGCCAATTCTAGTAAGCAGTACGCAAACTATTTGTGATTATTCTCCAAGTCCAACATATACGGTTATAAATGCAACTGGAACTGTTACATGGACTGATAATTACTCAACTTCTGAAGGATTAACTTATATTCCGTCAAAACCTTGGACAGGTTATTCGTCTAAATCATTTTATGTTATGCAAACAGTGAATGGTTGTGCTAGCGATACTACTATCGCAAATTTACTATTGATTACACAACCAAAAAAACCTGCGACTTCAGTTGACCAAGCAATTTGTGTTTATAATAAGCCTACTAGTTTTAATTCAAAGCCAAGTGGACTATATATTTTGAAATGGTACAAAAATATATCTGATATAGGTACATCAAATTATGAAACTGGAAATACATATCTTCCAACAGTCTATAATAAACCTATGGATGGTGGAAGTGAATTGATTACATCTTTCTTTGTAACACAATCGACCATTAATAGTAATTGTGAAAGTCCATATTCAGAATTAAAATTACATGTTAATCCGAAACCTTTACCACCTACGTTTATTGGAAATTCAATAATTTCGACCTGTGCTTATAACAGCAATGTTACGCCGCTATCGATAAATGTTACAAATAATTTTATTTACTTATGGGTTAATTTCTCGACTGGTTTGACAATTGACACAACTTATGGGTATAGTGGCATTAGTAGTAATTCATTTAAACCAAATGCCAGTATATTAGAACCGAATTCAACAATACAATTTAACGTAAGACAACAAGATGTTACGGGTTGTTTTAGCGACTCAATCGTAGGTACCTACAATGTAACTGGTTGTATTGTTTTTGATACGTTCATATCTGCAATGAACATTTCTATATTTCCGAATCCCACATCACAATTCATTAAAATAACTGCAAATTCAGAAATGACTGGTAAGGGGAAACTTAAATTATTCAATATTTCTGGCGTTTTGGTTTATGAAAAATCGCTGACAACAGTACAAACTATTGCAGAAACGATTTCTGTAGCAATGTTACCAAATGGAATATATACTGTAGTTATTGAAACTGAAAAGGGAGGAAAGTCTGCTTTGGTAAATGTTCAACATTAACGATTCAATTGTTGACTGTATCTAAATCTAATAATTAAATTACTTTGGGTACACGCTGTTATAAAATGCTGAAACTAATCAAATCTGTGATATAATTCTCGTTTTGGCGTGGTTTTCGACATTACTTGAGTCCGATTTTTAAATGCATCAGTTTAAAGAAACGCTTCCTTGAGAAAATGCATGAAATCAATATTTCTAGCCTAATACAACTACAATTCCTAAATCAGTATTATTAGTGGCAACTTGGAAATAATTAATGTAATGCATAGATTTGTAAAAAATGAGTCGTGTAATAGCTGTCCATCAAGCTCGGTTCAGTGAGAATTTGAGAAGACGTTTCTTTGGCTTTCTCAATCAGCTAAATTGTTAGCTAACCGTATAAAGAAGATTAATGAAAGAATATAAATTAACTGAAGGCTCCTCCGTAATTTTGGATTTGATAAGGGGAGTAAGTGCTCAAATGGTAGTTGTTGGTCATGGGATATCGTTTTTTGGGATATTTACATTTTTACATGAGCCTAATTTCCCATGGATGCAAAATATTGCAGTACTTATCTTTTTCATATTATCTGGCTTTCTTATAACGTATTCTACCATTAGAAAAAAAATAAATACTAATGACTATGGTTTTGATTATTATTTTGCAGACAGATTTTCGAGAATATATACAGCATTTATCCCTTCAATTATTTTTGTTTTAATCTTAGACTTAATAAGTAAGAGCATAAATCCAGAATTATATTGTTATGGTAAAGGACTAAATATCAAGACTTTTATCGGTAATCTCTTTATGTTTCAAGATTATCCTATTTTCTCTTTTATTCGAAATTATAGTATTACAAGTTTTGGCTCAGCTAGACCGTTTTGGACACTAGCTATCGAATGGTGGATTTATTTGTTCTTTGGGTATTTATTGCTTGTAATTTTTAAAAAGGGTAAATTAACAATATTAAATATTCTTTTATTGCTCTTTTTTTCTATTGTTCCTTTGTCTAATCTAATTAGTGGAAGAGCGAATGGATTAACGAGCTATTGGATATTTGGTGCAATAATTTATTTTGTTTTAGCCAGGAATATCCTAAAAGGAACTAATCAGTATTTTAAAGTTCTTTTTATTATAATCCTTAGTTTTTTAGCAATGGTACGTGCATATGTTAAAATGGACGCATATGATCCTATTTTTGCATTCCTTCTAGCAATTGTAGTATGGTTGATTATTGATGTTTTTAAAGGGAAAATCATACCCCGAAAAATCACGAAAGTCATAAGGTTTAATGGAAGCTTTAGTTATACACTTTACTTGGTTCATTATAGTATTTTGGATTTTATCAAAGTTCATTTTGGCAAAACAGCTAACCCGTATTTATTATTTATAATAGCTTTTATTGTAGCAAATTTGGTTAGTATTTTGATTGGTCGTTACACCGAAGTAAAGCTCACAGGACGAGTAAAAGAAATACTTTATGGGAAAATTAAAAACAAACGTTTGCTAACATTAAAGTAACGTTATTAAATGGGCGCTTATTTAATTGTTTTTTTGATGTCTAACTTTTGGCTTGACCCAAAAGTTACAATACTTCGACAAGCTCAGTAACCGAAAGTCAAGACAAAAAAACGCTTATGATGCCAATGTGTAGCGTTTTTCACTCGTCGCACGCATTTTTGTCGAATGCTCGATTCATTTTTTGTGTTCCAAAGTGCACAACTTTTTGACGAATTCTTTTACAAGCCATGCACGTAATATTGATTTCACTTCTAGTGCATAGTCTGGATAAATTCCAATACCTTTGAAGAAAAAGAAATGCAAGAAAAGAAGCGTCATCACCCGAAACTAAAAACACAATTACATTCACGGAATCGACATAACGAGCGTTACGATTTTCCAGAATTAATCAAGACTTGTCCCGGATTAGCACGCTATGTTGCTTTAAATGCCTATAACGACGAGTCCATTGATTTTTCCGATCCAAAGGCTTGCAAGATGTTAAATAACGCTTTATTGAAGCATTTTTACGATATCACGTTTTGGGAAATACCTTCAGGCTATTTGTGTCCACCAATTCCAGGTAGAGCAGACTACATACACAATATTGCTGATGTGTTAGCTGGTTGTAATAATGGAGAAATTCCCAAAGGATCGAAAATTAAATGCTTAGATGTTGGTATTGGTGCAAATTGCGTGTATCCAATTATTGGAACAAAGGAATATGGTTGGTCTTTTATCGGTTCGGATATCGATTCCGTTTCGATAGCTTCGGCAAATAAGATTATTTCGTCGAACGAATGTTTACACGGAAAAGTTGAATGTCGTCTTCAAAAGGATTCGAACGATTTTTTCAAAGGAATTATAAAGGATGGTGAAAAGTTCGATGTAACGATTTGTAATCCACCATTTCATTCTTCAATGGAAGATGCGAAGGCAGGCACACTTCGTAAAATGAGCAATTTGCAAAAGAAAGAAGTCACAAAACCAGTTTTAAATTTTGGTGGTAAACAAACCGAGTTATGCTACGATGGTGGTGAAGAACGTTTTGTTATGGAAATGATTCATCAAAGTCGCGATTATGCGGATTCTTGCCTTTGGTTCTCGACGTTAATTTCGAAACTTGCAACCCTTGATTCAATCTATTATGCTCTTGAAAAAGCAAAAGTTATTGAAATAAAGACGATTTCGATGGGACAAGGAAATAAGATTAGTCGTATTGTGGCTTGGACGTTTAAAACGAAAGAACAACAGGAAGAGTGGACTAAAGAACGATTTGTTTAGGGGCTACTTTATAATGCTATTTTTAATGATGTCTAACTTTTGGCTTGACCCAAAAGTTACAATACTTCGGCAAACTCAGTAACCGAAAGTCAAGACAAAAAAACGCTTGAGCTACCTTTGTGCAGACATCAATCTCGTGGCACGTCTTTTTGTCGGCTGCTCGATTTATATATTTATTAAAATCAAAATTATTCCTTGTATTCAAAAACTACAAATTCCTTTGCAATTGAATTAAACTTTGCTTTGATTTTGTCATTGCAAAGATTGCCTATGCTTCCTTCGTGTGTGTGATTTACAGAACGGTCGGGCGTGAATTTTCCTTCGTTTATTTCGATACCAACTTTTTTGTAAGCATCGCGGAAAGGCATTCCTTCTAGAACGAGCTTGTTAACTTCTTCAACACTAAAAATGTAGATGTATTTATCGTCGTTGATAATGCCATCTTTAATTTTGATTTGATCAAACATCACGCAAGCTAGTTGTAAACAAGCTTTAATGTCGGCAAAACAAGGCATTAGAATTTCTTTTATGAGTTGTAAATCGCGGTTGTAGCCAAAAGGAAGATTTGTTGTTATGAACGAAATTTCGTTTGGAACTGCTTGAAGACGATTACATTTACCACGTATTAATTCAAAAACATCAGGGTTCTTTTTGTGTGGCATGATGCTCGAACCTGTTGTGAGATTATCGGGAAACGAAACGAAGCCAAAGTTTTGACTCATAAATAAGCACATTTCGTTAGCCATTTTTGCCAAAGTTGCGCCAATTGAAGCTAGGGCATAAGCGGTTATTTTTTCTGTTTTGCCACGTCCCATTTGAGCGTACATAACATTATAGTTCATTGTTTCAAATCCCAGTAAATCGGTTGTCATTTGACGATTCAATGGGAATGAAGATCCGTAACCTGCAGCCGATCCAAGTGGGTTTTGATTGTTGATTTTATAGGCAGATAATAATAATTGAATATCATCGGCTAGACTTTCGGCATAGCAACCAAACCAAAGTCCAAAAGACGATGGCATTGCAACTTGAAGGTGCGTATATCCAGGAATTAAACAATCTTTAAATTTTTCGCTTTGCGAAAGAAGAAGATTAAATAACGATTTAACTTCATCTAAAACAAGTATTTGTTCTTTGCGAATGTAGAGTTTCATATCAACCAAAACTTGATCGTTACGTGAACGTCCGCTGTGAACTTTTTTACCTGTATCGCCTAATTTGCGCGTTAGTAAAAGCTCAACTTGTGAATGAACATCTTCGATATCTTCTTCGATAACAAATTCGCCAGCTTTTACGATTTTCATTATTTCTTTAAGCTCGCGATGAATGTCTTCTTTCTCAGGTTTAGTAAGTAAACCGATAGTTTCGAGCATTGCGGTGTGTGCAAGGTTTCCTAAAACATCAGCTTCAGCTAAATAAAGATCGAATTCGCGGTCGCGACCAACGGTAAAAGTTTCAATGATTGTATCGGTTTTTGTGCCTTTATCCCAAAGTTTCATGGTGTGATTTCTTTTGAAGTTATATCTAACCCTTCGACAGGCTCAGGGTGACTAAACATATTTCGTTTTTCATGCTGAGCTTGTCGAAGCATTTGGAGTTATATACTAAATTTCTTATTGCTGTTTTTGTGAGTAAATGATTTATGACCGTTAGCATAATCGCTAACAATATGACCATTTCCTTTCATCAACCATTTGTAAATTAATAAACCTTCTAATCCAACAGGGCCGCGAGCGTGAATTTTATTGGTGCTTATCCCAACTTCTGCTCCAAGCCCGTAACGGAAACCGTCGCAAAAACGAGTACTTGCATTCCAATAAACATTTCCCGAATCTATTAAACTCATAAATTTGGCGACAGCCAATTTATCTTTCGTAATGATTGATTCTGTATGTTTTGAACTGTATTTGTTGATGTGCGAAATAGCTTCGTCAAGCGAAGAAACTACTTTTATCGATATTTTATAATCGAGATATTCGGTTTTCCAATCTTTTTCTGTTGCTGGCTTTACGGCAATAATTGCTTGTGTTTTTTCGCAACCAAATATTTCGACATTATATTTGTCGAGCGATGCTTTTAATTTTGGAAGAAATTTTTGAGCAACAGATTCATGAACTAGCAGTGTTTCGGCTGCATTACAAACGGCAACGTATTGACATTTCGAATCGGTTGTTACTGCAACGGCCATATCCAAATCGGCATCTTTGTCTACATATACATGGCAAATTCCATCGGCATGTCCAAGAACTGGAATGTTTGAATTATTCATGATGTATTGCACAAATTCATTCGATCCACGTGGAATGATGAGGTCAATAAATTCGTCGCATTTCAACATTTCGTTTACATCGCTACGAGTTTCGATTAATTGTATCCATCCTTTAGGAATTCCTGCTTTTTCAGTTGCTTCTGCAATTATTTCTGCTAAAATTTTATTTGTTTTTAAAGCTTCGCTTCCGCCTTTTAAAATAACAGCATTAGAGCTCTTTAAACAAAGCGACGATATCTGAACCAATGCATCGGGACGTGATTCGAAAATTACGCCTATTACGCCTATTGGGCAGCTTACTTTGAATAGTTCTAAATCTTTGTCGAGTTCAGTAGCCGATATTGTTTCACCAACAGGTTCTGGCAACATCATTAAACTTGTCAGTCCGTCGATTGTTTCTTTGATTTTTGAAGCGTCGTATTTTAAACGCTTAAGAAGTGGAGTTCCAAGATTTTCTTTTTCGCTTCTTTCGAGATCTTCTTTATTGGCAGCAACAATTTCTGCAGTTTTTGCTTGTAATGCTTGAGCAATAGCTTGTAATGCATTGTTTTTTATCTGAGAATCAATAGCTGCAAGGCTTATTGATGCTTGTTTCGCTTCTGATGCTAAAATGTGTATTTCCATTTGTTAGGTATTAATTATTAAACAACATTTTGGGGTTGCAAAGTAAAAATTTAATTTACAAATACGAATGAAATTCTTGGGAAATGTAAAATAAAAAAGGGCGATTATCAAACCGCCCTTTTTCTTACAACTTAATGAAAGGTCTACTTATCGTTTGGGCTTTTGATGTTTTGAGTTTTACAATATAGGTTCCAGGTCTATATGCTGAAACATCTATCGTTTGAATTGCAGAGTTTGACGTTAATCTATTAAGTAAAATCCCGTTTATACTAAAGATTTCAATAGTAGAATTATTTTCTGCCGATATAGTAATTGTTGAACTTGCAATATTTGGATAAACAGACATTGAAACTGCTTTTGCTATTTTTACAAATGTAGCTGTTTGTGCTAATTGATTAAATGATTCACCATTTGTAGAAAGTAACGCAACATTGTTAAATGTTAGAGAAACGTTGGCTGTTGCAGGAATCACTTCTTTTGTTGTAATAATTATCGCTTTATTGTTTGTTGGATCAATTGAAACAGATGTAATTGTTAACGTATTTCCCGTTTTTAATTGATTTGAAACAATTGCTTGGTATTGAATATTTAACTCTAAATATTTAGCTATTTCGGAAATGTCGGTTATTTCTTTATTGAAAATAATTCGTAAAACAGTAGAATCTATTTGTTCAACAGATGTATAGTTCTGATAAATAAAATTTGTAGGTGTTATTACAGAAACTGTATCGAGAATAGTTATTAAATATTTTGAAATTATACTATCGTTTGGTAAACACATATAGATGACCGTTGAACCAATAGTTAATCCAGTTACGTTTCCATCAATATCAATAGTTGCAATTTTTGGATCTAAAGTTTTCCATTTTATTGCTGTTGAAAATGTAGCATCAGGAGTTATGTTTATTGTTTCGCCAATATTTACAGCATATTCATTTGGATTAAAAATAAGTAATGGCAACGAATCTTTTGTACCATCGGTTATATTAAATACATATTGCGAGAGAATTGTTCCATTTGCTAAACTAATATAGATCGAATCCATACCTTTTGATAATCCTGTTACTGTACCATTTTGATCGACAGTTGCAATTGCATTATTTAATGAAATCCATTTATACGGAAGTGCAATCATAACCGCAGGTTGGATGTTTATAGATTCTCCAATTTTTATTGTATATTCATTACTGTTAATCGGTGGTTTGGGGCTAATTACGATGCCAGTATCAACAATGATGGGATTTGAAATTTTAGCCTCTACTTGAACTTCCCATTTCATCATAACAGAACCATCGGCTTTTATTATATAAATGCTTGTATTTCCTGATGATTTGCCAATAACCTTTCCATCAGTTAAAACTTCTGCAATTTTACTGTCTAATGTATTCCACGAAATTGTTGTTGCTACTGGAAAAAGATAATTGATTTGAACGGTATCGCCAACTTTAACTTTATACATTGACGACGTTGGATTAGGATTTACGATGCTTGAATCTGAACTTGTGGTTTGTGCTTGTAAAAATAGTGAGCATAAAACAAATACTATAGTTCCAATTGTGTTTGTAAAATTCGATTTCATAAGTCCTACATTTAAAAAGTAATAAAGGCAACTCAGTACAAATATAGATCGAAAAATACTGATTTGCAAGCGTTTGTTAAAGTTTTTAACAATTTGATCATTGAAATTGTTAATAACATGTCGTTTCCCGATAGTAAAATACTGTTTTAACAAAATTCAGACATACGATTATTGTGATTTTTTAAAAGGTATAAACAGCAGAAATTCAATGTTTTGCAATTGTTGCTTTTTATTTTTAAATATATCTAATTGAGTGATAAAAATTAACTGTTTTGAGGAATCTGTTTTTTCTTGTTAATAACGGTCTTTAAAGCTTTAAATTCTCTTTATTACTCGCTTTTATTCGTTTTGAAAAAATTTTTCGATTTAAATTTCCGAAATGTGGATAATAATACCCTGAAGAATTAATGTTTTTTGTAATAATGTTAATTATAAAACGACCAAAATCTTTTATAAAAGTGATATTATGAGTAACGTAGTAATATATAAAGCCGATAGTCGTGGAAAAGCAAATCACGGTTGGCTAAGAACACATCATACCTTTAGTTTTGCTGGTTATTTCGATCCAAGCCGAATGCATTTTGGCGAAATTAGAGTTTTAAATGATGATGAAATAGATGGTGGAATGGGATTTCCAACGCATCCACATGATAATATGGAAATTATTACCGTGATTTTGGAAGGAGCTATTGAACACAAAGATAGCATGGGACATTCCGAAATATTGAAAAAAGGCGAAGTACAAGTTATGAGTGCTGGTACTGGTATTAAACACAGTGAGTATAACGCTAGCAATACTGAGCTACTTTCATTATTTCAAATTTGGATATTTCCCGATAAACAGAATGTAACTCCTCGTTATGCTCAACAAGCTTATGATGTTAGCAAAACGAAGAATAATTTTTACGAAATAGTAACACCCAACGATGGAATAAATCCACTTTGGATTCATCAACATGCTTGGCTAAGTATAGGTGATTTTGAGAAAAATCAAAAACAAGAATATCGAATAAAACGTTGTGGAAATGGATTGTTTGCAATGGTTATTGAAGGTGAATGCGAAATAGCTGGTCAAATACTTACAAACCGCGATGCTATTGGTATTTGGGATACATTAACCGTAGATATTTCTATTACAAAACCGAATACCAAGATTTTGTTGATTGATGTGCCGATGGAATAAATTTATCGTCCAAAATATTTCAATACGACCTCGGCTTTTGCTTTACCAATTACACGTCCCATCTCGTCGGCATTTGCATTTTTAATGTTATCGATCGATTTGAAATATGCCAAAAGTGAATCGGCAGTTTTTTCGCCAACACCTTCGATACTATGTAATTCGCTTACAATAAATGCTTTCGAACGTTTATTGCGATGATGTGTGATTCCAAATCGATGAGCTTCGTCGCGTAATCGTTGTATAACCTTGAGCGATTCCGAATTTTTGTCCAAATAGAGTGGGATAGGGTCGCCGGGTTTAAATATTTCTTCTAAACGTTTTGCAATACTAATAAGCATAACTTTTGGGAAAAGGTTTAATTCTTGGAAAATATTTACCGCCGAATGTAATTGACCTTTTCCTCCATCGATAACAACAAGATCGGGAAGCGGTTGATTTTCTGCAATAAGTCGGCTGTAGCGACGGCGAATTACTTCTTCCATCGAGGCAAAATCGTCGGGACCTTCAACCGTTTTTATATTGAAATGTCGGTAATCTTTTTTGCTTGGCTTTCCGTCTTTAAAAACGACACAAGCCGCAACAGCATTGGTTCCTTGTAAATTTGAATTATCGAAACATTCGATGTGTTTTGGTTGACGTTCGAGATTGAGGTCGCGTTTCATGGTTTCCATAATGCGCGTGGTGTGCATTTCGGGATCGACCTTGCTCATTTGTTTTACCTTTTCGAGGCGATAATATTTAAGATTTCGTTCCGAAAGTTCTATAAGTTTTACCTTATCTCCTCGTTGTGGAATGGTGAATTTTACATTCGAAAGTTCAATATCGATGGCAAATGGAATAAGTATTTCGCGAGCATCGCTAAATATTTTTTGGCGGATTTCTCCAATGGCAATTTCCAAAAGTTCTTCTTTTGATTCGTCCATTCTTTTCTTAATTTCGACCGTATGACTTTGAATAATTGCGCCATTGGCAACTTTTAAGAAATTAACATATGCAATTCCAATATCATCCAGAATAGTAAATACATCAACATTGTGAATATCAGGATTTACAACAGTCGATTTACTACGATAATTTTCCAAATGTTCGAGCTTTTCTTTTACAGCATGAGCTTCTTCGTATCGAAGTTCCGATGCTAATTGCGTCATCGTTCCCTTCAAATGATTTATCACTTGCACAATATTGCCTTTTAAGATGTTTTTAACATCGATAATGGTTTGAGCGTAATCAGCTTCGCTTTGTTTACCAACGCATGGTCCAAGGCAATTTCCAATATGATGCTCCAAACAAACAGTATATTTCCCTTTGTCAATTTGATCTTGAGCAAGATTTAGATGACAAGTTCTAACTTGGTAAATTTGGCGAATAAATTCGAGAAGCGTTCGCACCATTTTAACTGATCCGTAAGGTCCAAACCATGTAGAACCATCTTGGCTTAAATTTCGAGTTAGAATGATGCGTGGGAAAGGCTCGTTTTTAATGCAAATCCATGGATAGGTTTTGTCGTCTTTAAGAAGAACATTATAGCGAGGTTGATATTTTTTTATTAGCGTATTTTCGAGCAATAAAGCTTCTTCCTCGGTTTCAACAATAATATGTTTAATATCAACAATTTTCGAAACCAGAATATTGGTTTTAACGCTATCGTGATCTTTATTGAAATACGATGAAACTCTTTTCTTTAAACTCTTGGCTTTTCCTACATATATAATTTTCCCCTCAGCATTAAAATACTGGTATACGCCAGGTTTATCGGGTAGTACTGCGACTAACGATTTTAAGTGTTCGGGATTTTGTGGAGGCTTTGCCATTTAGTATTTATTGAGAAATTACTTTTTAAAATTCTGTCATACTTTTTTCTTGATAAAAAAGTAACAAAAAATCAAGACAAAAAAACGCTTATAATACCAATGTGTATTGTTTTTCACTTGTTGCACGCATTTTTGTCGAATGCTCGATTCTTCTTTTGCATTTCAATTGCTCAACGGTTTATCGTAAACACAATGATATTGAATATTAAATTATTCTACAACGGTTTTACATGACTTAAAACCTCTACATAAAATGCTCGATCAATCATTTGCCCTAATTTACCAGCACTATCGAGATCGGTCAAAGCTTTAACCCATTGTTTTGTTTCTTTGTATGAAATTGCTCGGTTAACTAATGACGCAATATCTTTGGGATTTAAAGCAATTGCTTTTGTGTAATCGGCAATTGCAGCAGTATTATTTTTGTTGTTGTAATATATTAATCCGCGCCATGCATACATTTCCGATTTTGTTGGATCTATATTAATCGCTTTTGTGATATTGCTAATAGCCTCAGGAATCATCTTTTTATAATAGAATGCAAGCCCTCGCCAATAGTAGGTTTCGGCACGGTTTGGTTCGTTTTGTAAAACAAAATTGAAATCACGAATTGCATCATCATATTTGCCAGTATTGCATTCCGCAATTCCTCGCCAGTGATGCGCTGAAACAACATTCGAACCATTATTAATTAAAGTTGGATTATTTGCGACAAGAGCAATAAAAGTATTATAATCGACCAAAGCCTTATCGAATTGATTGAGCGAACTGTAGGTATTTGCTCTTCCAATAATTGCATTTGCATGATCGGGTTTATATTTTATAGCTTTATTAAAATCGCTAAGCGCTTCGGGATATTTGCCCATGTTAAAAAACAAAATTCCACGATTCCCATAAACAATGTCGTAGGTAGAATCGACGGCTATACAACGATTGTAATTCAACATTGCACGATCCATATCTTTAAGTTCGTTAAAGCAAAGGAAACCAAGATTATTATAAACAAATGGTTGATTTTGATAAGATAACAAAATATCTTCGAACAAATAATCGCCACGATACCAAACTTTTATTCTATTGAAAGATGTATAGCCAAGATAGACAGTCCAAATGGCAACTATCGACAAAAACAAAATTTTGAATTTTCGGATAAATACTTTTTTGTTATCGGAAATCCATACGTATCCATAACCAAGCATCATAAACAATCCAATGTATGGAACATAACTGTAACGTTCTGCAATCATAGCTGCTCCAACCGGTAAAATTTGTAAAACGAGCACAATGTTTATAAAGAAAAACAGCGTTCCAAAAAGTATCATTTTTGTTTTTCGATACGAAATAATTGCAGGAATAATAAGGAGAATATCAACTACTGGAGCTAAATACATATTTGTTTGCAAATGTCCATCAACCATTGGTGGATATGGATGCATAGCCGATAATCCAATTGGTACAAAGAATTTTGAAATATATAATTCTATTGCGCGAAACGATAATAAAACACGGTCGAGAATGGTGAAAATTGGAGTAAGATTTTGAATCGCTCCTACCTCTTTTTGGGAGTTTACTGCAACTATTCCAAAGATGAGGGAAATGATGAAAAATGGAATTTTCTCCAAAATCACTTTCGTTGTAAATTTACGGTCGTTAAACCAGTCGATTAGCACAATAACTCCGGGAAAACAAACCGCTGCAGGTTTCGAAAGTATTGAGATGAGAATAAAAAATATGGTCAAAATATAGTTTCGAGTGCGTGCTGATGGCTTTTGAACGAAATCGAGATACATAATTCCTGCAAGCATGAAAAATGCAGTATACAAAACGTCTTTTCGTTCCGAAACCCATGCTACCGATTCAACGCGCATTGGATGAATTCCAAATAAAAGTGCTGTAATAAATGCAATTTCATTTCTCTTTGTTAGCTTTTTTGTGAAAACGAATACCAAGAAGACATTTACAAGATGCAGTATTAAATTATCGAGATGATATAAAAATGGTTTAAGTCCTACAAAAGCATATTCTATTGCATACGAAAACTCGGTTAATGGATGATAATTTCCGTTATGGTAGGTTGTAAATATTGCTTTAATGTTCTGCCATTTCAGTGCTTGGATGGTATAGTTCTCGTGAACATAAGTAGCATCGTCCCAGTTTAATACAAAACCATTGAAAAGCGATGGAAAGAAAACAACGACAGTTATGGCAACAGCAGTAATTGATAGCCAAAGCTGTTGTTTATCATATCCCAAAGCACTATTTACACTTTTAAAATTTGATTGTATTATTTCAACTTTTTTGGGTTTATTCTTTTCTTTTGCCATACTTTTTTAAAATTGAGACAAATATAAATAATTGAAAATTAGAATTGAGAAAAGGCATTCATTTTCGTTCTTTCATAAAATGCTTTATCTACCGGAAATTGTAACTTTTGGGCTTTGTCCATATCATCTATAGCATTTTTCCATTGCTTCAAATTTGCATAGGAAATGGAACGGTTATAATATGTCTCGCCATCGTTCGGGTTTAATTGCAGTGCTTTCGAATAATCGTTTATTGCAGCCTGTTCATTTTTGATCCGATGATTCATAACGCCCCTATTTGCATACAATTGATATTGTGATGGATCGATCGTTATAGCCATCGAAATATCAGAAATAGCTTCCGAAATCATTCCTTTTTCGAGATGAATTAGGCTAAGTACGTGATAGAGATCAAAGTTCTTTTGATGCATTTTTATTGCCTTGGTAAAATCAGCCAGAGCTTCATCCAATGTCCCAACTTTATATTTAGCAAAGCCTCTCCATTGGTAAACATCGGGCGTACCTTTATTACGGCTTAGGTATTTATTATAGACCAAAATTGCTGAATCGAATTGATTGAGTTTCGATAATGCATTTGCTCTTCCCAACAGAGCTACCGAGTTATTTGTATCATTTACGAGTATATGATTATAATCAGCTAGAGCTTCTTTATATTGATTTAACTTACTATATTGAGATCCACGGTTTATATAAGCTTTCTCGAAATTTGGTTTTAAAGCAATACATTTATTGTAATTAAATATTGCTTTTTCTGGTTCTTGCAATTCAGTGCTATAGATATATCCTAAATTATTGTATATAAATGGTTCATCATCGTAGGTTTTTAAAACATCCTCGAATAAATAATCGCCACGCATCCATACTTTTGTGCGGTTCCATGTTGTAAATCCAAGATACAAAGACCAAATAGAAAGTACGACTATTGTAATAGATTTCAATTTTTTTATCTTGACATTTTTATGTTCTGCAATCCACACATAGCCATAGCCCAACATCATAAAAAATCCGATATACGGAATATAACTATATCGTTCGGAAATAATTGCAACACCAAATGGAAGTAACTGCAAAACCATCACAATAGTTACGAAAAAGAATAAGGTACAAAATGCAAAAAACTTGGTTTTACGTAACGACAATATAACTGGAACAAGCAACCCTAGTACAATAATTGGCGATAAATAAACAATAGGTGAAAAATGATTATTAAACATTGGAGGGTAGGGATGCAATGCCGATAAGCCTATTGGTGCAAAAACCTTTGAAACATAGAGCACAACTGCATAAAACGATAGTAAAACTTGTTCGCTAAAGCTAAACAAAGGTATTTCGCTTATCGCTCCACCAGCAATTTGCGACTTTACAGCAACAATACCAAAAACGACTGAAATTGCAACAAAAGGAACTTTTTCGAGCAATAATTTTTTCGAAAAAGTTCTATTACAAAACCAATCGATTAGAATAATTACACCAGGAAAACATACTGCAGCGGGTTTAGACAATAACGAAAGGAGAATAAATAGAAATGAGAGAATGTAATTGCGAATTTGGTTTTTTGTTTTTTGAAAATAGTTGAGGTATGTAATTGCCGAAAGCAAGAAAAACAAAGTGTATAACACATCTTTTCGTTCCGAAACCCAAGCTACCGATTCAACATGCATGGGATGAATGCCAAATAGCAGTGCCGTAATAAATGCAATTTCAATGTTAGATAACAGTTTTCGGGTGAATATAAAAACTAACGCAACATTTAGCAAGTGCAGTAAAAGATTGTCGAAATGATAGAGAAATGGTTGTAATCCAACAATAGCATATTCCAAAGCATACGTTACAATAGTTAAAGGATGATAATTCCCGATTTGAAACCCCGTAGCAATTATTTTCAGATTAGCCCAATTGAGTGCTCTGATAGTTTGATTTTCTTTAATGTAAAAAGCATCATCCCAGTTGAGAACAAAACCATTGAAAAGTGAAGGAAAGAAAACAATAAAGGTTATACCAACGGCAGCCAATTGCAACCATAGTTCTTTGTTAATGTTCGCTGTGGCTATAGTTTCAAAAACCTTCGGTTCACTTTTTGATTGTTGCAATCCATTAGGGTTTCCCTTCAACTGTTTCCCTTTTGACATCGTTTGCTATTTTTATATTGAATCAAAAGTACTTATTTTTTTCAAAAATCCGAGAAACGATCTGTAAATTGTACAATAGGAAAGCCAACTCGTCAACTAACCCAGCCAGCGTTTGGAACGCTGGCTGAGTTAAAACAAAATACTATCTCGTTACAGGTTAAAACCATGCAATTTCAATGTAGAAACTGTATTTTTTAAATGGTATACTTACATTTCATTGCCGCAATTTGGAAGAAGGAATTGTAAGCTTACAATTGTTCACTCAGTTTTGCGGGGCGAAATTGTACATTTACATTTTGATTTTTGAATTGTTTTTAAAAGCAGGCTATGGCAATACACAGTCATAACAAATGCATTTACGTATTATATTTTGGTTGTCTTATTCTCATCAAGACAACCAAAATAATAGCGTTAAGCTTTTTTACAATTATTCCTTAATAAATAATTTAGTTGTTTGTATGCTTTTGCCTTCAATTTTCAGGAAGTAAACGCCTTTTGTTAAAAGAGTAACGTCAATATTACCATTATTTTCGACCATCGTTTTAAAAATGGTTTTACCTAAAACGTCTGTTATGGTAATATCTGCATTTTTAATTGTTTCAGGAAGACTTACATTTACAACATCTGAAGTAATCGTTGGATAAACTGTTGTATTTTCGCTGTTGTATTCTGCTATACCAGTTAATTCACTTTCGGCCATATTACTTAAACTTTGGCTAAATGGACCGCTATCTGATTTTAGATTTTTAGGGAAAACTGAATCGGGTAGTGCTATTCCAACTCTGTAATGTTTGTTTGCATCGTAATTCATAATGGTATAAGATGTATTGATGTCCGATAATTCTTCTTTAACTTGAAGGTTTGTTCCATCGGCATCGCATTCGTAAATGATATAACCTTGAACGGGCAACCCAATGTATGGTGTCCACGATAATTGGAAATTTTTATTGTAAGGGAACATCAATAAATGCATGGTTGTATGCGGTGTACATGCATCAAGTGGCGATTCGTTTCCGCATTTGTCGGTTGTTGTGATTTTGTAGGTATATGAACGTGTTCTGAAATCCGATTCGGTATCAGCATATAATCCTGCATGTGAAGCTGGTAAAATAGCCAACGTGTCGTAACCACCAATCGTTTTACGGTAGATGTTGTAATACGCTGTTCCTTTATTTGCTGTTTTATTCCAAGCGACAATAACATGTTGATTTTTTTCACTAACTGTAACAACCCCAATTTGTTCAGCAAAAGGCTCAAGCACATTTAAGGTATGTGCTTTTGAATATTGACAACCATTTGCATCAACGACTGTTACGGTGTAAATATCTGATTTTGAAATCTTGATTGCTTGTGTTTTTTCGCCAGTGTTCCACAAATAAGAAATGAATGGTGTTACTGATATTTCGGTTGTGTCGAATTTGCAAATTTCCGTTTTACCAGAAATAGTAACCAGTTCATTGGTGTTTTTAGTGATTGTTAAGCTTGTTGAGTTTTGACAAGCATTTGCATCGGTAACCGTTACTGTAAATGTTCCTGCAGTATCGGTTACAAACGAGAATGTTTGAACATTACCCACGTTCCAAAGCATTTTTTCGTACAATTTATTCAAGTTCATTGTTGTGCTTTGACCTAAACATAAACTTGTTTTTTGTGCTGTAATTGTAGGCATTGGAAGAGCTTTCACAATTACTTGTTTTACAATCCAGTTGGTATCTTTGCCATCGCTTACAGTCAGTTTTACATCGTATGTGCCAGCTTTTGGGAATGTGTATGTAATATCTTGGCTTGAAAAATCTTCTTGACCATCGTTATTGATATCCCAAGCCCATGTTTTTGTTGGTTCAGATGTGTTTTTGAATATAGTAATATTACCTTGGCAAACGGTGTCGGTTGTAAAGTTTGCATTTAATTGTTTGTCAATTAAAAATGCTCCTTTTACTGTCGACAACCAAATGTTGTTGTTGTAATCGAATGACATCGATTCTATCTCAAGATGTTCTTGACCTACTGCAGTTTGTTTTGTGTAATATTTCCATGAAGTGCCATCGTACGAAATAATTAAATCGTTTAAAGGTGTTTCTATTGTTCTTGTTTCCATCCATATAACGCTGTCATTATCGGTTGTCATGTTATAAATTGCTCTTTTATCACTTGGGTCATAAAAAGGAAAAGGTTCTGGAACTTGATTTGAGAAATTTGACCACGCATTGTCTTTAAAGCAAATTAATGTATTATAAGTACTTGTACTTGAAATCCAAATCGCATTGTTTTTGTCTACAATTATTGAATGCAATTTATCTAAATAATAAATATCTTTTCCACTATATACTTTCCATGTATTGTTAAAATAATGAGCTATAACATCAATATACTTTCCATTGATATTGTCTTGACCTATTGCCCAAACATTTCCGTTTGCATCTATTGTAAGATCTGTAAGTTGGTGAAGTGATTGAAATGGTTTGCCTGCTTCATTTCCTAATAGTTCCCAAGTAGTTCCATTATAATGAATCAAACCTTTTGACGATGCAATCCATAAATCTCCTTTTTTATCAGATTTTAAGCGATATAGTGTTATTGGAGACTGGAAAATTTGACTTGATTTATCATCATAAAGAATCCATTTCCCATTTTTAAATTTTAAAGCACCATCGTATTCTGTTAAAGCCCAAATCTCACCTTTTGAGGTACATATGATGTCGGTATAATAATCATCTTTAATAAGTCCATCTTTGTCCGAATATAAAGTCCACTTATTATTAAGTGTTTTGCTTGAAATTAAGCCTTTTGAGTATGCAAACCAAGTTGTACTGTCTTTATCTGTGGTAATTGCATCAATTCCATCTTGGATAATTCCATCTGTTTTTAGCGTTATTGTGTCTGCAGCATATTCAAATAAACCTAAGGTTGTAGCAAATAACGTAGAATTGGGTAAACTGATTTTGTCATAAGCCGTGATTGCATAACCACCAACTAAGCTGTCAATTTTTGTGATTTTATTGCCAGATATAGTTATAAATGAGATGTTTTGAAGTAAGTGAATGTTTGCATCGCTTATGAAAGCCGATTGAATAGTTTGACCTGAAGCTGTTTTATATTTTGAAACAAATTTATCGGCCAATGAATCGTATTTAAGAACTTCATTATCAGTAATAAGAACAAGAGTATCTTGTGAATTAAGTTCAAAAGTTTTAAATGTTGATGAAGAAATTGCATATGATTTGAATTTTCCTGTTTTAGGTAAATATCTTGATAATCCTGAACTTGTTTTAGTCCAAATGCCGAATTTGTTTTGATAAAATCCTTTAATATAAGCACTTGATAAACCTTGTGTTGTCCCGTATGTTACAAAAGTATCGAGTTTTGGAATATATTTTGAAACGCCGTATCCATCGGTTCCAATCCATAAGGTATCGGTGTTATCTAAAAATGCTGAATTTACATAATTGCTTTTCAATCCCTTTGTTTTATTGTACGTAATAGCTGTGTCTCCTTTATATTTTGAAACACCTCCAGAAGTATAGCTGTACATACAAAACCATGCAACATTGTTTGTATCAATAATTCCGTCGGATACATTTGTGTATGTTAAACCATTTTCTGTGACAATAAATTTTTCGAATTTATTGTGTTTAAAAACAGAAATTCCTTTATCGGTAAGTGCATAAACAATACTATCTTTTATTAGTAACTTATTTACAGTATTGCTTTTAAGTGTTTGGTTGCTTGTAGAAAAATACGACCAATTCTTTCCATCATAATATCCTATTCCTTCATTGAAAATTGCCCATAAACTGTTTTCGCCAAGATAAAAATATTCTACTTTAGTTATTGAACTTGCAATGTTTTTGTATTCGAAAGTTGAAATTACTTTATTTGATACTGTTCGTTTTTGAATACCATATCCTGAAATATCTACCCATAAAGTATCATTCTGTTTAATAAACTTATCGGCAATTTGAGGCAAATAGTGATAAAACTTAGGTGGGTTTCCTGCAAATAAACTATTTGAAAAACAAATGCATAGAACGAAGAGGAGTCGTAGATTTTTCATTTTTAATGTTTTAAAATTTGGGGCAAATGTATGCCTTTTGTTTTTGTTTTAAAAATGAAAATTGAATTATTTGAGTAAAAGCCGTAATGTTCCTATGGAATATTCTCTTGTTCGTTTCGTAATCCAATTAAAACATTGGTTGTCTGATTCGTTAAGGAGACTTTCTATTTTAATGTAAAACGACAATGCAGGCTGTAGTGGGTTACTCTTTAACACACTACAACTATTTTCTCACTATTCCTCTCCCATTTTCTTTTTACCTTTTCCCCATAACAGTTAGATTATAAATGTATAACAACAACTCTACAAAAGCCATTAATTCAATCGATAATCAATTTCAACTTCAGCACTTCGCAGTTCTTCGATATATTCAAATAACTCATTCGATAACTGCGTTTTAAAGTTTGGAGATTCCATTTCAACCCAAATTTTTTCGGCTGGATGATATACCATAAAACATAGCGGAATGCCATTTACAACCTTATCGTCGGCAAAGCCATAAAACGATTCAATCATTTCCTCGTCTAAGTCGCGAATATTAACCCTCACGGTAAATTTCTTAATTCGCTTTTTAAGTTCCGAAAGTTGTTCGATGGCTTGAATTTTAAATGCTAATTGATCGTTTCCTCGAAAACGATAATCGACAGTTCCTTTGATGGTTATGCGATTTCCAATGATTGCATAACTATTGAAATCATCATTATCTTTGCCAAAAAGAGCAAATTCGAATGAACCATAAAAATCTTCAAGTTTGAAAATGGTATACGGTTTATTCGTTTTTGTTAACCCAGCACGAGTGGTTGTTACCATGCCGGCTACGGTCAATTCTTTGCCTTTAAGTGGTTCCAATTCCACTAAAGATGAAAGATGTGTGCGGCAAAAATGATTACATTCAATTCTGAACTCATCTAACGGATGTGACGATAGATAAATACCTATCAAATCGCGTTCGTCGTTCAATGTTTGCAATGCCGATGGAACTTCGCCTTTGGGAAATTCTGGCTTGCTTATTTGAACTTCCAAAACATCTCCAAAAAGACTTGGTCCAGAACTGCTACCACTTTGCATGTTTTGTCCAAATTTGATGAGTGTTTCCAAAAATGGTCCATTATTATCGTCCAAGAAATATCGGTGTCGGTCAAATCCAAAACCATCGAAAGCTCCAGCTTTTATTAGGTTTTCGATACATTTTTTGTTTACCGCTTTCAAGTTAACACGGCTGAAGAAATCCCAAACATCTTTGTATGGACCTTTCTGTTTACGTTCATAGATAATGTTTTCCGATGCAGCTTCACCTACACCTTTGATTGCTCCAAGCCCGAAGCGAATTTCATCGCTATTATTAACCGCAAAACTGATTTTACTTTCGTTAACATCGGGAACCAAAACCTTCATGCCCATGCGTTTGCATTCGTCCATGAAAATGGTGATTTTGTCGATGTTACTTAGGTTGCGACTAAGAACGGCAGCCATAAATTCGGCTGGATAATTAGCTTTTAAATATCCTGTTTGATATGCAACATAGGCATAACAGGTTGAATGCGATTTATTAAATGCATATTGAGCAAATGCTTCCCAGTCGGTCCAAATTTTATTAAGTTTATCTTCCGGATGTCCTTTGGCTTTAGCTTGGTCGATGAATTTACTCTTCATCTTATTCAGAACCTCAATCTGCTTCTTTCCCATTGCTTTACGCAAAGTATCGGCATCACCTTTTGTAAAGTCGGCGAGCTTTTGCGACAGAAGCATTACCTGTTCTTGATACACCGTAATTCCATACGTATCTTGCAGATATTCTTCCATATCGGGAACATCATACTCAATAACTTCCCTACCATGTTTACGCTTGATGAAACTTGGAATATACTCCAAGGGACCTGGACGATACAAGGCATTCATTGCAATTAAATCCTCAAAACGGTTCGGTTTAAGTTCGCAAAGATATTTTTTCATTCCCGCCGACTCGAACTGGAACAATGCAGTAGTTTCGCCCTTACTGTAGAGTTCGAATGTTTTTGCATCGTCGAGTGGAATTTTATCTATTTCGATATCTACACCTTTGGAATCTTTAACGAAAGCCACTGCATCTTTAATGATTGACAGCGTTTTAAGTCCAAGAAAGTCCATTTTTAGCATACCAACTTCTTCAATAAATTTACCCTCGTATTGGGTAACTA